>Ga0209542_10005266_pt1 | contig 25966 bp, 19 predicted proteins | sample RifCSPhighO2_01_FD_184028 | JGI IMG/M metagenome (GOLD analysis project Ga0209542, IMG submission 184028) | Soil microbial communities from Rifle, Colorado - Rifle CSP2_plank highO2_0.1 (SPAdes) (version 2) | ecosystem: Environmental > Terrestrial > Deep subsurface > Rock core/Sediment ...
TCCGATCTTGGTATCGGCTCGCCAACCTTGCTGACTCCCGGATAGCGCCAGGCAGAGATAATCTTCTTTTTCTTTTCGCCGATACTTTGATACATGGCCCACACCTCTGAAGGCCTATTTTTTGAACCAGTCGGCTGCATACAAGCGATAGTTTCCGGGGCAACACCCGTTTCAATCCTTTTTGGGAATCGCACAACCCTTTTCACCAAACCTTCTGATATACGATAGTACAGCATTTTACCGACAACGTGATTTGTCCAAAGATACTTATCATCATTTTTGGGTTTTTTATAAAGCATAGTTACATACTAGAACCTTTGCTAAAAAAGGCAATAAAAAAAAGGAGATAAAATACTCCTTTTGCCAGCTACTTTGGCACTCGCCATAAAACAGCCGTAGCATTGTCTTCTATTCTTCTGGTAAATATAGCGTTGTCAACCAATTCTTCCGCAGTCGCTCCTTTTTCAATTTGGCCAACGATAGACTCCATTAAAGATTGGCTATCGCCATGAGAAGGATCTAAAACACCATCAGAAGCAACAAGGACAAAGCTTTCAGGTCCCAGCTTCACAGAGTAAATTTCCGGCTCCCGCGAAATAAAGTCACTGAAAATCTGATCGCCAAGGCTTCTTGATAACTGTGTATAGCCTTTTGAGTTGCTTACATAACCTCTTGGGTCATAAAATGCACCTTTTTTTATAGCCGCCTCCCGTTCCGTTAAGTTGGTTCTAACGTTATGCTCGGGACTAATTATAATCTTGCCGGTGAAATCCTTTACTAAAACCGGAGAGTCGCCTAATATGGCAACCCTTGCAACTAAAGCAACCTCGTCAATATAAGCCAAAGAAATTGTAGAGCCAGAAGACATCTGGCTTGTCTCCTTTGCCAGTAACCTTATAATTTTTTTCAGCATCACCTCATCGACTTTCAACTTGCCGTTATTTGAGATCCTAGAAAAAATATCGGGCAGATTTTTAAAACAAAACTCTGACACTTCCGAACCGTTGTGACCGTCCATTATGGCCAAAAGCCAACCCGAAAAGTTGCCAAATAATTCTGGTGCCAGAGCCAAAAACCTGTCCTCTTGATAAAGTCTCTGACCTTTCTCGCTGGCGCCAGTTACTTGCCCTCTGAACATTTCGCTCTCCTTATGTCTAAATTTAAAAGAAACCTGTTTAAAAAATACTATACCAAATTAAATCTCAATTGGCAATACTCGCAATACCTGTCGCCGCATCTTTCTTTTTGAAAGCCAAAATTTAAAACTTTGTCAGAAATTTCCAACACCTTTTCCTTCAATTCCTCCACTTCGTTCTTATCTATCAAGAACTTTTCCTTGTGAAAAACTCCCCTGCTGTCAGGCTCAATAAAGTCAATTTCACCGGAAACCATATTCACTCTCAAGCTTGGATGCTGATCTAAAAGCAATTTATAAAAAACCAGCTGACGCTTGTAGTCCCCTGTGGCATTTTTTGTTTTGCTTTCAAGTTCATTGCGGCTGATCGTCTTGCCGGTTTTGTAATCCACAACATTCACGTCGGAACCGCCGGAAAGATATTCTATTTTGTCCAAAGAACCGGTCAACTTGATATCACCGCCGATAAACACATCGTGAACCCTGAATTCGTTTTGAGTTTTTGAGTGCCAACTGCCGTTATAGTAATCAAAGTATTTTTTTAGACTGCTTTCACCTTTCGCCAAAAAATTTTGCAGGTCATTTTCTGAAAGTGATTCTTTTTCAAGCAAGTTTTTAAAACCGGCAAACAAAATTTCTTTACTGGCTTCCCCCCGGTTTACTCCGTCAAAAAAATTTTTCAGCCCTGCGTGTATGGCTGAACCATATATCTGATGGCGCGACTTGGCCCTTGGAATACGCAAAAGATTCAAGTAAAAGAACTTCCACGGGCAGGTTAAATAGTTGTTGAGCGCTGTAGCCGACAAGCCTCTTTTGTAAAACAGGCTCTGCAGATATTCTTTTTCAAAAATTGAAAAACCTTTATCCGTTTTTGGCTGATACAACAAATCTTTCCGTCGGTCAAAAATTTGTTCATATATTTCGGAATCGCCAGTTTTTTTCAATTCCGGTTTAACTTCCGTAATAAATTGGGAAGGAGTCCTCTCTCGCCCGTCATAGCTTTGTAAAGAATAAGAAATATAGGCCATTTTTCTGGCACGGGTAAGAGCTACATAGAACAAACGCCTTTCATCGTCGATTTTCAGCTGGTTAGATTTTGAATCTGGCGGATGTTGTTTCTGGGTCGCTGTGAGCCCGAGGTTTGCCGTCCCGATCCCGAAATTGATACAGGTCTTTTGACTACAAGCCCCCAAAGATATTTTGGGACTTCGTCTCAACAAAAGGCAACTTCGGCACGGGGACGCCAAAGAAGCAACATCCGCCAGATTCAATTTAATCAGTTCGGGTATTCTCCTATTACCCCAATGGCCGTCAAAAGCGTTCACAACAAAAACATAATCAAACTCAAGACCTTTGGCTCCGTGAGCGGTCATCAAACGTACTGCATCCGGAGTATAACCCAGACCACCTTCTTTCACGACAACCTTATACTTCTCCAAGGTCTTTAAGTAATTAACAAAGTCTGCAAGCTTGGCCTCCGGATGGCTGTCCAGCATTTTTTTAAGTTCGCCGAAAACAGCATTAAGACGGTTTAATTTTAAAACCGAATCCGGACCAGACATAATATGCGCCAGAAAACCGGAGTCCCTAACAACAGTTTCAAACAACTCTGCCAGAGAAACGTTCTGGCTTTTTTTATGCCAGTCTAACAACTTCGCCGAGATACCAGCTAATTTTACACCAGAGGAAACCTTCAAGTCTTTTAAACGCTTCTCGTCAGCCATCATCTCCAATAAGGAAATCTTCCTTCTGACTCCCGGGGAAACTATTTTATACAAATCAAGACCGGGAATGCCCAGCCAGTCAGCGTGAATTATGGAAAACAATTTTTCTTCGTTTGAAAAATCATTCAAAAATTCAAAGATATCAAGCAACTTCCGGATATCGTAATCAGACAAAGCGTTGTTGGAGGACTCTATCCGAAAAGGTGAGTTGTATTTACTTAAAACATCAGCCAAAGCAAAAACATCTTTGTTGTCGCGATAGATCACAGCAACCTCTTTTGCCACCACTCCCCGACCTATCAAATCTTTTATTTTTTCAGCCACAAAAATAGTCTCTGTTTCGGGACGCTTAAACTCATAAGTTTCGACCAGCTGTTTGGGATGCAACGCTTGAGAAATTAACTCCTCTTTAATCTCCGGTACTTCATCCGACAAGTGAATTGAGTTATTTATAATCAGGTTATGAGCTAAGTCTAGAATCGGTTGAGCAGAGCGGTAATTTTTATTTAAAGAAATGAGCTTGGCTTCAGGATAAAGTTTTTTAAAGAAAAGAAAATTATCCAGCGAAGCGCCTTGAAAGCGAAATATTGCCTGCTTCTCATCTCCGACTACAAAAAGATTAGGCTGGTTATGAAAATTGCTCAAAAGCTCAAGAACTTTATTCTGGGCATTATTGGTGTCCTGATGCTCATCCACCAAAAAATACTGAAACTTCTCCTGTAAACGGATGAGCAAATTCTGGTCTTTTGCCAGAACTTGGGCTGTCTGCAGAATCATATCGTCATAGTCATAGAGCTTGGCCTCGGCCAATGCTTCTTGATATTTATAGTATATCGAGGCCAGCTCGCTGTTTTTATTCAGCCTTCTCTCCATATCAATGTACTTGCCCTTCATCTTGCCTTTGTATTTCCCGCTTTCGTAATAAAGATCATCAATCTTGCCAAAAAATTCTTTTTCTTTCTCAACTATTCTCTGAAAATCTTCCGGACTGACACCCTCTTTCTTAAGACTGCTGATTGAGCGCCTTATCTCCGGCAAATAAAAATACGGCTCACCAAAGGGCTTTAAAAACTCCAAATGAGTGGTGTCCAGAATTTTCTGGATAAATTCAATCTGTTTAATTTCATTTGTCGGCTGGCGGCCGATTACTTCAGGAAAATCTTCCGGATAAGACTGGAGCAAACTATTGCAAAAACCGTGGAAGGTAGAAATGGTAACTTGATAGGCAGTTGGACCAATAATTTCCGCCAGACGGCGACGCATGGTCGAAGCACCGCTCTCACTAAAAGTCAAAGCTAAAATATTGCCCGGGTTAATCTGGGTCTTAAGCAAAATGTTGGCAATCCGCAAAGTTAAGACTTGCGTCTTGCCCGTCCCCGGCCCGGCAACCACCATTACCGGCCCCTCAATATGATCAACCGCTTCTTTTTGTTCCGGATTAAGCTGTCCGTAAAGCTCTTCAAATTTTTTAGAGGTTATTGACATTAGTTGAGTATAACATATCAAAAATAAAACCGGCTTCAAAAGCCGGCAGATCAAAAGGTCAAACAGGTTTAACTTCCATCATATTCCCGGATTCAGCCCTTGAGGGATAATGCTCCCAAGATTCAAGTTGATATATTTCTATTTTATCAATGTGATGAAAATGCCTGTGATTAGCGGCTATAAACTGCCCCGCTTTTTTCATAGCAACTTCCCAAGCCTCTAAAAGGTTTGGAATTTCTCCCCCGTCTTTCCCTTCAAGAGGAACATACTCAATTTTCTTAATTTTAAACTCTTTAGAACTAAAAAACCTGGCTTTTTCCATCAAGTAAAAAGCTGCTAGATATTTAATAACACGTTTCATTTTTCTCCTCCTTTATATTCCTGCCAAAATTTAATAGCTTTTTCAAAATGCTCTCTTGAAATACCGTCAGAAAGCATAAACTGTCCGTATCCCAAACTTTGCATCAATTCCAGGTCCGATATATCCGCCAAAGAAACATCCCCATTTTCAAGACCAAGCATCAGACGAGACGCACATATGGCTTCCGGGTCTTTTTTTATAATAAACTTGAGAGCAGTCAACATTTTTAAGCCGCCTATCTGTATCATCAGATCGTCCCTGGCAGCCATCAGCTGATATTTCTGTAAAAGCTTCGGTTCTGTCCTAGCTATAAAATTCATACCGGATTCAGACTCAATCTTTAAAATAATCTTTAGTTTTCTTGACTCTTCGTCGCCAACACAATTTGATTCCAGCAAATTTTGAAATGCCTCTACGTACCCTAGGCTATCAACAAAAGAAAGCATAAAATTTCTGACCCCGACCCTAACAGCCGCTTCGGCGTAGTCAAAGTCGTTATTGGTCAGATAATTTTTAATCTTGAGGCTCTTCGCCAAAATGTTTACGGCCTGGCCTTTGCCAACCGGATGTTTGGGCAGAGGGTCTACATATATTTTATTACCATTTGCAACACCCTTCAGATCGCAACAATCATCACCACGAAAAAAAACTTTAGCCGGTAATTCAACCTCTATTGGGTTATTAAGCACGATAGCGCCAAGGGGCGGATTCGCCCACTCAGCAACTCGCAACTGCTGACCCTTAAAGTCAACATAGAGAGTTTTGCCAAAACGGTCAGTTTGATTTTTGATAACCCCTATCGTTTTGGCCGGAGAGTAAAGCGAGTCAATTCCTGTGTTGTAACGCACTGCATCCACTAAAGGATGCGAGACTATTTTTCTAAGCAGTTCATCCTGATAAACCGGCGGCAAAGTAACAATCAGCTTCGGTTTTTTGATTTTACCCATGGCCAAGTTTCTCCTCTTTTTTAAAAGGGGCACATAGCCCCCCTTTTTTTATAACGTCCAATCTTCGTCTTCTTTTTTCTTGCTTTTCTTTTTTGCATTCTGCTTAGCCGAAGTTTTCTTATTTTCTGGCTGTCCTAATTTTTCACGGCTTTCGGCAAACAACTTCAGAGACTCTCGCACCTCGGCAATACGCTCCGGTGACTGGGGCTCATATTTCTTACCGCCCATTTCAAGCGGTCTATTATTCATGTCCTCTATATAACCTTCCAACGTTCTGGCCCCGCCAGCAATTGCAATCAGACCCAGAGTAATATCAGCAATAGCAAGATCAGATTTAATTTTAACGACAGACTCTTTACCCAAGACTCTTTCCCATTGTGAAACGATTTCCGGGTCAAGATTGTAGCCGGGATAAAACCTATGAACAAGAAAAACATTTCCCTTGAATTTCTTTTTTAGGTCTCCAAAAACAGTTTCCGCAGAAATGTCACTGTGTTGTCCGCCAAAACGTCTTACTAACTCAGACCCCGACAACTCTTCCCGAAAAGATTCGTCACCGGTAAAAAGAAAAATCGGTGTTTCGGCATTTTGCATCTCATAAAGATAAGCGTAGTAGTAAGCCGTAAACTCATAAGACTCAAAGTGTTGGCCACCCCCACCCTTCTCTATAAAAAGTTTGGAAAGCCAAGGATCAAGATCTTTAATTTGGGCAAAATCACAAAATTGCAAAGGAGCAGAATCCCCAACAACATCTCCAGTCACACCCAAGCTTACCATGGCATCATTCAGGTATTTGTTCATCGCAATCTGCCCAGCCACCATTGGCCACTTGTCAACGATAATAAGGGGTAGAGCATCCATAGAGCCGGTGTTATCAAAATTATAAACTAAGGGGCTTTTGCAAGACGAAATCAACTTTCTGTTAAATGGCAAAAGTTCTTTTGCAACACTATTCCTGGAAATAGTCTGTGCAGCAAAATTGGTATAACCCGCACTAGTCCTGTAACGGTTGTCGCTTACATCTCTGTTATAAAGTGAACCGCCACCACCCATGTTTTTCTCCTATTTTCTTTCTGTTTTTAAAGGTCTCAAGGTCATTAAGACCTGACTCTAAAATACCATCTTAAATAGGTTAGTCAAGGGAGTGGCCAGAACAACTAAACAAATTAAAACCCCGTTTAAAAACGGGGGGTAATAATTTTAATCAACTTCGGTAATTTTTCTGGTTTTTATCTCTTCAAGTATTGCATCCATGTTTTCAACCAACCTCCGAGACTTTATTTTCGCGACAATCTCTTTGGTGTTAGGAGGCAACAGCCTCCTGGAAGAGCACTCGGATAGTCCCAAAAGTGTCATGCGATCAATTTCTGCTTGGCTGGCGCTGGGAATAAAATCTTCAACTGCTTCGGTAAGTGTTTTTTCGTCAACTTCTTTTTTGTTTTTTTGGAAAGCAAAACGGAAAGAGTTTAGGACTATTTTTTCAACATCAGCGCCAGAAAACCCATCAACCATTTCCGCAAACGCGGTAAAATCTTTTATGTTGGTAACTATTTTGTGACGCTTAAACATCACCTTAAAGATCACCGGTAACTCACCACGGGAAGGCATGGGAATAAGAAGTCTTTCGTCGCTACGGCCACTGCGTTTAAGAGCCGGATCAATACGGTCAGGACGGTTAGTGCAAGAAATAACAATCACCTGGCCGCGAATTTTGGGATCAGACAAAAGCTCCATCCACATTTTCATGATTCTTTCGGAAGCACCGGCGTCACCCTTAGGCGCATCTCTTTCGGCGTTAGCCAAATCGGCCTCATCATTCATTACCACAACCGGAGCAAGCGAACGCAACCCGGAAACAAGCCTTTCCATGTTAGCCTCTGACTCGCCTAGCCACATTGAACGCACGTTTTTTACCTTAACAAATTCAAACTTGGCCTCATAAGCCAGCGCCTCAACAAGAGCAGTCTTGCCGGTTCCCGGCGGACCCGACAAGGTGACGCCCATGGAAACAAGCCTAGACTCACCCTTTTGAATAGCTTTAATTATTTCCTGGAAAAAATCTTTCGCATATTCCAAACCGCCAATATCTTCCAAGCCTCTTTCTGGATTAACAATTTCCATGACATCGCCATATTCAGCATTAAGAATTTCTCTCTTTTTTTCTTTAATATAGTTTGGATCAATGGGCTTGTCGGTTTTTTTATACTGGAGAAAAATTTCAAGAATCTGACGCAAGCTCAAACCTTGAGTCATGTTAGTAAACTCGTCCAAATCAAAGTTTTTTGGGACAGCGAAAGCAAATTTATCTTCAGTGTCAACCGCGTCGCCACCCTTGCGCACAACACTCCCAATAAATTCTTTGCGCTCTTTTTTGCCTGGTTTAGTAATTAAGGCAATATGTATCTGGCTGCCACCCTGTTTCAGTTCGGAAGAAACTTTTGCCGATTGGTCGGTCAAAAGAAAAATAATTGAATCATTGGAACGAAGCCCTTCTTCCTGACTCCAGTTCTTAATCCGTTCAACGTTCGCCCTTTCGTTAGGAAGCAGTTCCACTCCACCGCCGCCTTTTGGAGCTATAAAGTGTATAGAATTTATGATGACAACCGTACTGGGCAGTTTTTTCAAAACCTTTTCAATAAGCATGAGGCAGGTGTCTGGATCACGAGGCATATTTCTTTTTGCCGCAAGACCGGCTTTGGCAGCAGCAATTGGGTCTTTGGGGTCAGCGTCTTCGCTTTCTAAACCAACCGACTTCTTAAACTCATCTTTCATTTCAGATTGTGGAAAACTTAAACCCGAAGCAATGTTATAGAAGATTACCATTTTCCTATTCTTAAAAACTTTACTCAAAAGTTTTTTCAAAGATATGTAAGGCTCTTCTGACCCATCTTCAGATTCTGGGTTAGGTATCAGGTCATTTATTTCGCCGTGCAAAAGAAATGTATGCGAGATACCGGCCTTGAAAGGTGTGACAATATTTTCATTAAACCAAGAAGGTAGTTTACTTTTCTTTTCTTCCGGTTCTTTCTTTTCTTCTGCCTTTTTATTTTTCTTCATTGTTTCAGGCTTTCACAAAATGCTTGTGCAAAGTTCCTTGAGCGATAGGCTGGCCTTTTTGCTCCGCTTCGGAGATAGAAATCTTAATCCCCAGCTTTTGAGCAAGAGCCAAAAACTTCTGCTGTTCCGTCACCAGACTCTTCTTTGACTCAAAATGTTCAAAGGAAAAAACGCCTTCGCCTGCTTTGTTTTTACTGATCTTAAGATACCTGTTAACACCAGAGTCAACATCTTTTTCCCCTTCAATGACCGTAGAGACCTCCCCGCCAACAGTTTCCTGATTCATAGAAATTCTATAATCAAGAAGCTGGGCCACAATCGCCAAAACTTCCATCTGAAACTGACTGGAAAGAGAGCTTATTATAGCCTCAACTTCGCTTTTCTCTTTGGCTGTTACATACTTGCCAGTTATAGACAGTCGGCCATTTTCTTTTATGGAAGTTTTTAAAGACTTTGAGCCTTCAATCTTTTCTCTAGCCAACTCAAGAGCTTTTTTAAGCAAAGGGTTCGAGTCAAACTCTTTCAACCAATCTAGAAATTCTAGATCCTCTTCGCCTATTTTTTCAAGCAGATCCTGATCAATTTCCGGCGCTGTAACCTCTTCTTTAATTTCCTGAACTTGGGGTACGGGAATAACGATTTTGGCAACAACTTTATAACCAATATTGCAAGGCATTTTTGTCTCCTGTTTGTTGTCTTTAATTTTTAAATTTCTATTGATATCAATATCATTTTTAATTGATTGTGTCAACTTTAAGTTTGACTAATGGAGTAATAAGGTTTATAGTATGTCAAACAGTTTCAGCGGAGCAAAGATGCCGGAAGACAGTTTTTTGAAAAACATAGAAGTCGCACCGCCGCCGGCCCATGTATTATTTGCCGGGCTGGAAAGAAGTTTCCTCTTTCCGGTTAAAGTACGGCAAAGTAAAAAGTTAAAAAGGCAAGCAAATGAACGTAAAAAGTTAGTCAAACTTCTTGATGGATTTTTCTCAAAAACAAGAAGCCCAAAAATGGAAGTTGACGAAGCTTTGTCCGAAAAAATAGTTAGTCCGACTCAAGTAAACCAACTCTATCAAAGTTTGAGTGACTTTCTTGAGGCGGATGATAACAACGCCCGAATTATTTTGTACCTACCTTTTACGCTTTTGCCCTCCGCAAGACTGGGTAGCAAAATAAAAGAAGTCGCCCAGACGGCAAAAAGATTTAGAAGTTCATATTTAAAAAGCTGGCACAAATTACTTACAGAAAAAGATCTAAGAGCAAACTTCGTTGATGGTGACGTCCTAGAAGATGACCTCGGCACAGACAAAGTATCTCGTGTTTGCAAAGCGGCACACCTTATCCCAGAACTAATAAAAAAGAAATTGATTTGCGTCTTTGAGGTTATAGAACTTCTTAAAGGCGCCGACAATCAAATTCTAGCAAACAGTATACTAGACACTCTGCCTGTTTTGGCTGACTTATCGCTCTTGCCAAAAGAGTACGAAAAACTAATTAACATACCTGAAGCGAAACCACCGATAGACACGCTTCCAATTGAAACAAGCTTCAACCAAGAACCCAAAGAAGGATCCGGACAGCAGTGGCTAGACGGTTTGTTAAAAAATTTAAAAACCGACACCGGAAAAATTGGCCCACAACGAGACTTGATATCGGCAAAGATGACAAAAGCCAGAATAGAGTGGCAAAAAAGGGAAGATTACAACGAATTAATTCGTCTTTACTCAAACCTAATAGCCAAAGCAGTCAGAAATAGTCTGCTAAAACCAACGGACTTAAAAATTTTTATGTTATCTGACAGTCTTCAAGCGCTACTCGGAATAACAGCAATCGGCAAAGCAGTAGAGGAACTGGCAGAAGAGAGCATGGAAAAAGCCAAAGACCTGCACAGCAACTTTTCAGATGCCCTAAGAACGCTCTGGCTACAGACAAAAGAAGAAATTGGGGACAAGTTGATTAGTATCTACTCGCACTGGCTAGCTCTGGGAATAGTAGACACGGCTTACCTCGCAAAACTTGGTTTAGAGATACCGAGGCTTGACGCCGTACTTTCAAACAAAAAAAGCCTTAAAATAGAAAAAGAAATCAGGAAATCCAAAGTTGTTGTAAAAACAATTGAGTCCGACCCCGAACTTTCCAGGTTTCTATATCCTGTCTGCATCATATTTGGCTCACGGTTAAAGGGCTACGCCTTAAGCAATGCTGATCATGATATTGCCTTATTGGTCAAACCCGACATAGACCCCAGTGAAAGACCAAGATTAAAAAATCTTTTAGGACGAGTCGCCTCCACAAAAGCTAGCGGGACAAAATTTGCAGAATTCTGGCTTGAGGAAAAAGAGGACGGACTAGCCATAAAAAATTTCTCAACGAAAGACAGCGCTGTTGCCGAAATTACATGGATGTATTTACTTTTCCACGGAGTCTGGCTCGGCAGAAGAGAAGACCTGCTAATGTTGCACGAAAAACTCCTTTCTAAGTACCTAGCCCTGGATGGTAAAAAACTATTCGGCATGCACGACGCAAGAAAAGTCTATTTAAGAGAGATGGAGCGCGATGTCCTGCAATACCGTTTAATGCACAGAGGCTACTCCCGTTTTTATCCAAGACAAGACGGGTTGCAAACAAAAAATTCCCGATTAGTAGATTCAAATAGCACATTCTGGGACCCCGGTTTCAGAAGACTCGCCACTAAATTATTTTTGACCAGAGTTTTCTTGCCAAAGATTTAAAACTCTACCGGTAAAACAAAAAAACAGGAATATTTTCCTGTTTTGTTTTACTTACAAATCAAATTCTCCGATTTTAACTTTATCCTTCTCTGTCGGACCAAAAGAAGCAATAACAACCGGCACACCCAAACCCTTGTCAATTAAATCAAGAAAAAGTCCGTAGTCTTTTTTATACTTGGTTATTTTAGGTCTGCATTTTCTAAGCAATCTCCCCAACTCTTCCTGATACTTTAAACATTCCTTTTTACAACCAAATGGACAAACTTTTATACCGCTAATGACCTTCCCGTTAAAATCAAAAAAGTTATTTTGATTTTCAGTCTCGGGCAACAGGTAAGTTTCACAAACATCAAAACTAGGAAATTCAAGCAAACGATCTAAGCAGGTTACTACTAAACCGTCAAATTCCTTCTGACCGCCGCAAGCCTCAATAGCATAACGGGCGGCTACAAAATCAAAATGGCCGACCCGGAAACTGCCTTGCCATTTATGTTCTCTGTTGTGAACATCGGGAAGCTTTTTTGTCAGCTCGGCGTCTTCGGTCACAAAAGGACCGGCGCCATGACGAGTAAAGTAGCCTCGCAGAATACCCAGACTTACGACCTCTCCGTTGTAACCAGATTCTCTCAACAGACTCTTTGCCGCATCAGACACGGTTCTGACTTTGGTGGTATAGGGGTGAAAACCAAAATATCTGTCCAGAAGCACGCCTTGAGAACCCTCGCATATTACCGTACCAGGAATTTTTAAGATATCCTCAAGATGGCCAGTCTCAACAACTAAACTAGCTAAAAAGTTAAACTCTTGAGTTGCCCATCCAACAATCCGCTGGTCATTGAGCATGCTAATCTCTAAAAGGGCGCTTTCAGAAAAATCTTTTGTATTTTCCAAAATCGGCCCAAGTTCACTAAGTTTTAACTGTCTGATTGCTTCAATTTTATCGGAGAGCCAAGGTTTGCCAAAATCTTTAGCCCTGACTGCGTCATCACCAAGCTTCTCACTGTCAATAACTGTTTCTCCAATCCCTATGCCAACACTGCCGTAACGGTTAAGTCCGCGTGAAAGTTCTTTCAAACGGTTAGCTATGGCCTGAAACGGAGTCACCACTAGAGCATCTTCGTGGATTGTAATCCGATTAAAGACATCTGAAATCCCAAGATCAATCAAAGCCCTGCCTTCGTTAAGCAAGGCGTATGGCTCAATAACCATATATTTTGAAAGGTGGGTTTTGGCACCAGACAAGGTGCCGCTGCCAAACTGTGAAAAAGTATGTTCTCTGCCATCTGACGTAGTTACACTATGTAGCGCCTGCGCCGCGCCAGTTCTGATTATATGATGAGCCCCGGTCTCTTCTGTTAGCAGGTGAGTTGTCCCGCCTTTTACTTCGTCGCCAAAGCCGAGGCCAGTCAAAACATAAACCTTTGACATCCGACACCTCCTTTTAAAAACAAGGGGCTCGCGATATTCGAGCCCATTTAAGAAGTTAGAGTGTCCAGTCTTCCTCGGACTCTTTCTTTTTCTTTTTGTCTGTCTTTGACTTCCCAGTTTTGGGTCCAGCCTTTGATACTGAACCTGAAATTGGCCAAATGTCGTCACGACTGGCAAAAATCGCTCCCGCCATCGGAATCTTATCAAAGTTTTTCAGATTAGCTTGAGCCTTGAGCGGGATCCCCGCAACAGCCTCAACTATCTTTTTAGCATCGGTCTTGCCAACGCCGGACTCCGTCAAAAAGTCCACAGAAGTTTTTAGATCCAAAACACCCTCTGTTAGGCCAACGATCACAGCCTCAACTTCTGCCAAATCTTCCGTTCTTGGAAGAATAACCACTCTGTCTTGACCAAGAACCTGCCGCCACCAACTAGTCACATAATCGGTATCAAAAACTTGCAAGTAAAAAGCATGCCAATTTTCTAAAAGCTTCTTTCCAAGTTGGACGGTCTCAAAGCCTTTAGGTAGCTCCACTTGGCCGCCCAACACTCTTCGAGTAACGGTTCTGCCCAGAATATCCCTGCCAATCTGATCACCGGCAATAAAGTTGTAACCCCTTAAACCATACTTGCTGATGGCTGTCTTTGTTCTGTAGCCAGTGTAGTACAGAGCAAGCTGATAATCTTCTGTTGAATCCCCACCGGCACGATTCGGCACCAACAAACCCATCTGTCTGTCAATTTCGTTGTCCGGCTCAAATTGTGTTACTTGATATGGAAACTGGTCATCTCTGTCCTGGACAACCCCCGTAGCAATTTGAACATGATATCTCTTTAACACAGCATTCGGACCCTGCACAAAAAGACCTAGCTTCTTGGGTAGAACACGAAAAGCAATATCAACATTGTTGCCCATTGAGCCGGTAGTATCCAGATCGGACTTGACCGGCATAGCAGTGCCAAACTGAAGTAAAAACTTTCCATCCGCTTGGGGCAAAAGGAGATTGTTGGACTCTCGTCCACCGTCAAAACTCTTTGGGTCAACCAAACGATCTAAACCCTTCCCTTCTTGAGCCCGCCGTTCACCTTCGTAAGTGGCTCTACCGCCACCAACAGTCCTAACTGTGTCTGATGTTGCTGCGTAGGTCTTTGAAGACCAATCACCTTTTTCTCTCGGCATACTCTTTCTCCTTTTTTTAAATGTTCTTACAATAAAAATGGATACGCATCCTAAATTAACCGTATCCTGTAAAAAGAATAATACTAACTTAGTCGCATGTCAAGCCCCATTCTGGCTTGACTAATTGCACTTTAAGTAGTACTATAACACAAGTTGTCAAAGTTTATTTGAAAACAAAAAAAGGAGGGCAACTTCTTGATAACACTTCCGGCGGTAATGGTAATTTTGATTATAATTCTTCTGTTTGTTCTTTATTTTTTGGTCAAAAAACATATGACCGAAAAGAACCGCCTTGAGTCTCTGCACATGGAAAACGCTGACCTCTTAAAAGTCTGTCAAACTCTAATTGAAAGAATAGAAAAAACCCTGCCAACGGCAGAAAAGAGGCTGGAGGTAATAAGGGGTAGAATTCCTAAAGAACAATTTTTGTCTCTGCAGGATTTGGTAAATACAGCTGATAAAAACTTGCCTAACATAAAAGTTGGTTTAGGTACGGCAACGACTATTCACCTAGAATCCGGCTGGGAAAGCGCCGAATTGGTTTCTAAGAGTACAGAGGTCTTGCTTGGACTTCTAAGATCGGGGGTTAAATTTTCACAAGCCATAGACAGCAAAATCAGAGAATTAAATGAAGCAGAAAAAAACAGCCAAAAGCTTCTTACTGAAATTTAAAAAGAGCGTTAAACGCTCTTTTATATTGCCTCAAAACCTTAAATACTTATCCCAATATTCAAACAAGGCCTTAGTTGCCCGCAAGTCGCCGATATTGTAACGAGCAATATCCAAAAATCTTTTTTCCTTAAAAAGCTTGCCGACGTCTTCGCCGGTAATTCCTTCTTCTTTAGGACTTTTAATGCCGAAAGCCCGGCTCCAAAGATGCAAATTACCCTTTTTCCGGACCGAGCCGTAAAAAGTTAACTGATCCAAAAGGTCAATGTGTTTAGAACCGTATTTCTGAAGGCTTAGATAACGGTTAGACATTAAATCTTTGCTTGGCCTGATACCGTGCACCGCCGAACGGACCATCAAAAATGGCACATCAAAGGCGCGACCGTTAAAAGAAACAAACTCTTCATAATGTTCGGCCCCCTGCCAGAATCTTTCAAGCATTTCTTTTTCCGACATCGCCTGAAGTTTTATGCCTTCTTGTTCCGTAGATTCTCCAGGGTTATCCGGGTTTTGATAGTAAACCGCTCCCTTATTCTTTTCCACATCCAAAACCCCAATAGCCACAACCTCTCCTGTCAGAGGGGAAAAACCCAAGCCATCTTTCATCTCCTCAAACGCAATTTTGTATTCCTCCTCGCTTTCAGACTCTTTTTTTATCCAACGCGTTAAAGATTCCTGGGTCGTCTCATCCAGTTTATCAAAGTCCTCGCCGATTGTCTCAATGTCAAATATTAGTCGTCCCAATGCCGATATTGATACTTGTCTTTGACATACTGCGCCTTTGGCAGAGTCCCATTCATGACCAGGTCCCGAATGGTTAAACAAGAAACCAACTTTAGCCACCACATATTTCTTTCAAAAACTCTTTATTGTTTGGTTTTCTTCCCAAAAATCCCTTTATTAATTTTGACTCTTCCACACTTGAACCTTTTTCCAAAACACACTTCCGGTAATCAGCGCCGGTTTCTGAATTAAGCATACCCTCCTTTTTAAATCTTGCAAAGGCATCAGCGGCATATACTTTAGCCCACATATAGCTATAGTAGCCGGCATCATAGCCGACCAGATGGCCGAAACCAGCCGCAAACATGGCATTCTTCGGTAATTTTATACCCAAATATTTTTCGGTCAGTTGCCGATGAAGATGCTCTACTTTCTTAAAACCATCCGGCCCAAGATGGAGTTCTAAATCAAACAAAGTCTGAACCAACTGCCTGACAGACCAGAGGCTAATCATATGTTTTTTTGTTTTCAGCAAGTTTTTAAGCATTTCCGGCGGTAACTTGTCACTATGATTTTTGAAGTGCCCCGACAAGATTTTCAACGTCTCCTTGTCCCAAACCCAGTACTCCAGCATCTGCGAAGGCAGTTCCACAAAATCAAGAGCGACCGAAGTGCCGGCATGAAAAGCATATTTAGCAACAGTTAAAACTTCATGCATAACATGTCCAAACTCATGGAAGAATGTTTCAACCTCGTCATGGCTTAAAAGAGACGGACTATCTTTGCCTGGTTTGGCAAAGTTCGCGACCATAGAACAAAAAGGGGCGACATAATTTTCTCCGAGTTGTCTGCCGGACACAAGACCAAACTCCGCCGCATGGCTATATTTTCCTTCTCTGGGAAAAAGATCCAAGGCAAAGTACCCCATGATTTGGCCAGCCTTGTCTTTTACAACATAAAGTTGAACATCTTCATGCCAAAGCTTAAATCTCGCGTCTTGCGATGACGCGAGAGAGTTGACCAGCTCAAAAACCACAGAGAAGAGTTTCGAGTAAATTTCAAAAGTTCCTTTGAGGACCACCTCCAAAGGAAAGTACTCTCTGACTTTTTCCTGGTCAACCGAAAACTTTTCTTTTTGTATTTGATTTGAGTAGTAGGCAGTATCGTAAAATTCAATTTTGGCTTTTTTGTTTCCAGTCAGACGTCTCTTAGCCGACAACATCTCCGCCAAGTCTTTCTTCAGGCCCTTCTTTAACTTGAGGAGGAGACGGCTCACAAATTTTTTGGCTTGACTGCCGTTTTTAACCATTTTTAATTCAGTCGCAAAATCTGCGTGATGTTGATAGCCAAGAAGTCTGGCATTTTCATGCCTCAAACGTAAAATCTGTTTTATGATTTTTAAGTTTTGCTTTCCGCCTTTTTGCAAGTTCTTTTCCGCCAATTCTTTTCTTTTTTGTTCGTTTGTTGCGTTTTCCATAAAAGGAATAATGTCCGGATAGGCCAAAGTCACTATGTATTTACCGTCTTTGTCTTTTTTCAACCCACCGATATAAGCCTCCGGCAAACCCTCCAGTTCACCACGAGTAACTAAAATCTGGTCTTGGTAATCGTTTATGTTTTTGCTGAATTCTCTTTCAAGTTTCAAGAGTTTTTTCAAGTTAGAGCGGAAACGCTTTTTGGCTGACGGACTCAAAGCAAAACCCATTCTTTTATATCGCTTGGCCATGTCCTCAAAAAGCTTTTTGTCTTCACCCTCTAACTTTTCTTTTCGAGCGACATATTCCTGAAAAGCTCTATACATGCCGTCGTCATACTCAATTTTAACTAACTCCACCTCAACTTCGTCTATGGCCTTTTTGGCAACTTCTCTAACCTCTTTGTTAGGACTGACATTCATCAAAAAATCAATAGAATTGATTTTTGGCATAGTTTCAGCGCGAATATCTTCAATGGCTTTAATCGTGTTTTCAAAGGTCCTTCCCTTGGCCGGTATTTTTTTTATTTCTTCATACCTTGACCGTTTTGCGCTTACAGCTTCTCGGGCAACTTTTCTTATTTCTTCCGGACTCCATTGAGTCCAGAGAAAATCTTCTTTTGCGTATGGTCTTCTGTTCATAATTTACCCAATAAAAAATCGGCTAATCTTAGTACTTATATAGCCTAAAAACTAACCGATTGCAATTTTACAGCTATTTACAGAGAAATCGATTTTTTGCTGAACATAGATTCAATTTGGATTCGGCCATCTCCTTTTACAACTTCTCCGATTATGTCAGCTTCCTTTGTTTTAGAAACAATTTTACCGGCTTTAGACTTTGGAACAGAGATGATAAAACCAATACCGCAGTTAAAAGTCTGATACATTTCCCGCTCACTAACGCCGCGCTTGAAAATTTCATAGAAAATTGGGTGGGGGCGTAGCGCGTGTTTGTTGTTTATTACAGCATCCCCGCCATTTAAAAGTTTCTTCAGCTTTGTAAACGCCCCGCCGGTAATATGCATCAGGCCATGAATATCGTATGTTTTGTCTAGAGCTAAAATCGTGTCCAGGTAGATTCGGGTTGGTTTAATAAAATCGGGTCTGAACTTTTTGCCAAAAACTTTTCTGACAAGAGTAAAGCCGTTGGAATGCAAGCCGTTGCTTCTAAAACCGATAAGCACATCACCAACCCGAAATTCATTTGGTTTAATCTTTTTGATAAAACCGGAAACGGTCATACTTATATCCATGCCTTGGGCGTCGTTGTGAAAAGAATTTTCTCCGCCCGTTATGGCAATTTTTCTTTTTTGGCATTCCAAACTCATCGCTTTGACTATTTTTAAAATTCTTCCGTCCTCAACCGGCAAAATAATATGGTTTTGCAGTTTATACGGTACGGCCCGAGCCAAAGCCAAATCATTAAGATTCATGGCCAAAGCGTCTAAGACGGCATTTCGCCAAGTGCCTTTCTGCCAGTGATAAATTCCTTTCGTGCCGATGCCGTCCGTATGGTCAACTTCTAGCCCGAAAAATTTTTTCTTTATTATCGGGTACGGCCCGTCGCTGACAACCACATAAGGCGTACGCCAAGTTTTTTTGATAATCTGATATATCTGACCGCCGTATGGTTTTACCGGGTTATACATTATTCTTTACATTTACTCCTGACTTTCTAAATAAAAAAACTTATCCTCTTTAATTGCCTCTAAAGACTTCGATAATCTTTTTTCCAATTTTTTACTCAAAAAAGACAAGGCGTCATCTATTTTTAAAAACTTATAATCCTCTATCTCGTCTTGGTCTATATTTATTTTATTGTCCTCTAATACCCCGCCGTAAAAAATAAATTGCAGACTATCATCTTTTCCCTCTCCGTATGAAACATAGTCCAAACACAAAAGCTGACACTCTTTTATCTCAACTCCAATTTCTTCTTTAGCTTCTCTTATAGCCGCCTGCTTGGGAGATTCGTTTTCTTCAACCACTCCACCGGGTATTGACCAGTGGTCTTTGTAGCTAGGCTTGATTACAAGCAGTTCGTCTCTTTGGTTAAACAAAAGTACTCCGCTAGCCATTCTTTTCTTGGGTAGAGCTTTAAAATATTCCGGACTTGGATGGGTTTCGGGCAGACGCCTTAAACGATTAAGAGCCTCCTTGGGAAACAAGTTCTTTAAGCCGACAGCTTTAAGCAACTTAAACCACTCGGGATAATATTGATTATCCTCACACATTCTTTCTTTTTCCGGACCTCCCAGCTCAACTGTGCCGGTAAACTTTTTAACTAAATAGTAACTTTCCGCTTGCCCCTCATTTTCAAACTCAAAAGCAAATTCATATTCATCAATGCTAAGTCCTAATTCCTCTTTCAGTTCTCTTTTGAGAACCTCTTCTCTGCTTTCTCCGCTCTCCACACACCCGCCCGGAAAAACATAATACTCTTTCCCGTTTTTAACACGGTGCATCAGCAGAATTTCTCCATCTTTAATTACTATTCCAGCCACTCTATGTTTCATATTTTAGAAGCTTTCTCTGGTTCTCTGTGAGGATAAACAAACACTTGACAAATTTATATATTCAACGCTATGATGCAAGAAGTTATTCAGTCAATCTTTCCTGAAAGGAGAATTATGACCATTTACGACATCCTTGCCATCTGTATGCTCGTTGCGGTGTTCTGGCCAGTCAATCCCGACACACTGCGCGAGATTGACAACATTATATTCCGGACTCACTAACCACTATATACTTCCTGCACTTTACTCTGCGCCCACCATTTCTCGTGGGCCTTTTATTTTTCCTACGCCCCGTGACATCTCTTGAGATTTTGTACGACTAGGAACTATTTTAAATCTTTAAAATAGTTCTTCTCAATAAATGAAATGATTTCTTTTTGGCCAACACCTTTCAATAGTATATTTTTACCAGACTTAATCATTTTTTCAAACTTTGGGATGTTTTCAATGAAATATTCTAATTGTTTTGAGTCAATTTTTGGATATGCGACTCCAAAACTATTCTCGCTAATAACCTTGGCATTCATATGCTGTTCGTACGGTGAAACTGGAATTGCATAAACTGGAATACCTAAATACATTGCTTCTGAGAGCAACGAATGTCCTGCTGTTGAGATAATTCCACTACACCTCTCAACAATATCTAAGAAAATGGGATCCCCATGTTTATAAATGCTTATATTGGGTGGGTATTCAGAGACGAATCCTTCGGACTCGGGCATAAATAAATGGAATTTTGAATTTTTTTGTAATGCCAATATCTCAACTATATTTTCGGCTGTTTGTCCGTACTCTCTGGCAGCAGAAATGTAAACTAAAAAAGAATTTGAAATCGGGTCTCTATGTAGCTGAATTATGGAATCTTTCAGTATTGGGGGGTACACGGAAACATTGTCTGGATTATCTTTTATTGGAACATTGAAAAAAGAACAGGCTATACGAGCGTCGACCCTAGGAAAGAACATACGTAGGCGCGCTATCTCATCTTCAAATGTAAATCCACCTAGTTCCCTAGGAAAATCACCACAAAGATATTTACTCTGCTGATCAATAGTTATCAGGGGTACGTTACGTGCATATGCATATTGAGCACTGATTGGTTCATAGTCGGTAATTACTAAGTCCGGCTTGTCCAACTCCTTTTGAGCGCGATCTAGGGCAAGACAATTTGTTTTAAATACATCCTGCTCTCTATCTAAGAATGTTTCGGCCGTCACTTTAAAATTAAGGCCATCCTTAGCACCAACGTAGAATGGTACTGCAACCCACACAATTCGGACTGATGCATTGTCTTTAAAATACTCAGTATAAAAATTGTAGCTAGCACCATGAGCAAAAATCATAATCTCACATCCTTTCGCGAAATGATCAATTATGGGAAGCTGCCTATATATATGGCCATTACCAATTCCACAAATACCATAAAGAATTTTAGTTTTTTTCATATCTTAATTATCGAATCACAGACAAAATCCATAGACCCACTTACAGCATAAGTCGGAATTTTAGATAATGTCTCTTTTAGGTTTTGGGCTAATTTTTCCTGCGTCCCAATAGGAGGCGTACCGACATAAACACTCTGCCCGATTATCGTATCTGCGTTTATGGTATCCAAGAAATAAGGATAAAGTCTATGCAGAGCACTGCTTGGCTCTATGAGATTATTTTCAGTCACTCCATCATTGAGATTTACCAAGACAATGGCTCGTATTGGTCCAGACTTGTCGGTTTTATTACCAAATACCAAGCCGGCCCTATTTCCATATTGAATAATTTCTATCTTATACCCCAAGTGCCGCCCTATGTCTTTCTGCCTGGCCGTAAGCGTCTTCGTCCCCGCAATAGCTTCCAAGCCTTCGCCCTTGAAAGAAACAATCGTTTTGTTCCCTGAAAACAAGAGTAAGTCCTTATTTTTCAAAATTTCCAGCACAATTGAAGTTTTACCGACTCCTGTATGTCCCACGATTAAAGTATAGTCATCTTTTCCAATACAGGCCGCATGAACAGGAAAAAGATCGCGCTTCAGTAACTCAACCCTTATCACGCTATAAAGAAGGTGATAAAAGTCTAGTGGAAATTCCTTCTCCCAATTGCCATAAACATGCACCCTGCCTTCTTCCTGAATAAACCTACTAATGTCTGAGTGCTCATGCTCAATGACTATATCCGGCATTTGATCCGGCTTTTCAACAAGTTCGGCTCCTGGCAAATAGGCTCCCAGTAAAATCTTTGATAATTCTAAGTCCCTAGAACTTTTAATCTGAGTCAGAATAGAGCCCAGAAACGATAGATAAAAATTAGTCATAATGATATATTGGACGTATACTATAGTACTATTTTAGCATTTTTAAGAGTATGGCCAAAAAGATTTTACTGTTCAGCCCACCGTTTAACGGACATCTCAACGTTCTAAAAAATCTAATCTGGAAATACCGGAATTATTTTGATTTTCATTTGGTTATAACCGGCTGGAAAAATATTCAGCCCAACTTAAAAGGAGTTACTGTTCCAGTAACGATACTAGCACATTCAGATTTGAATGAGACTGACCCTGCTATTTGGACTTTTCCGCGAATAATAGAACTTTTTGACGATTGTTTAGATTTAATAAAAAAAGAAAGGCCGGATTTAATAATCTATGACTTCTTTTCATTGGAGGGAAACCTTGCTGGAAAGATTCTGGGGGTACCCTATTGGTCGTCGATACCAGCCTTAGTGGGGCCGTCTAATACAGATTATTTAAAAACGAAGCTGGGTCTGTCCAAGAATGTTACCGCTACAGACGACATAGAGAAAAAATTTCCTGGGGCTCTTAACCTCTCACATGTCGAGACGATTTCGGATGGGTTTCACATCCCAGGACAAACAAATCTCATTTGGTCCTATCCCGCTCTTACGCCGATAGACTTCATGACTAATCGCCGGTCTAGCAGTTACAATTTTGTTGGACACTTAGACACACCCATGGCTAGCAGAATGGAGCCAGAGACACAGAGCAGGCCGCTCGTATACTTTTCGCTCGGCACAGTAGTAATGAATAATTTGTGGAACCAACAAATAGCAGTTAGAGAAAAATTAAAAACATTTATAGGTCGGCTGGCAGAATTATGGAAGGATAGGCAAATTAATGTTCTGTTTGTTAGTCAAGGTAAATCTATGCTTAATAGTTATCCATCTAATTGGAAAGTGGTGACCTACGCGGATCAAGTTTCAGTACTATCGCAAGCTAGTGTTTTTATAACCCATGCGGGAGGAAATAGTTTCCACGAAGCTGTGTTGAAAAAGGTTCCCATGGTAGCAATCCCGTTCTTTGGAGATCAGCCGCTAGTCGCTAGCCAGATTGAAAAACTAGGACTAGGAGTTAATCTTGTGACAGATAGTGGAATTGATACCAGAAAATCAAAAGATTTTATAAATGCGTCTTTAGCAGACAAGGTTGATGGTGCCGTTACTAAAATAGTGAACAATCTAGAAGGTTATAAAAATAAATTCTCTCAGCTATCGCTAGAATCTCAGAATATATTTGAACTACTTAATCCACGGGTATAGGTGGTATTAGGTTAATAAAAATTTAAGTTAGTACACCACTTCTGACACTTTTTGATAGCAAAGTAACGGCTTGAAATCTAGCTATTTCTGTTGAGATGACATTTCTTATACTTTTTACCAGAACCACACGGGCAGGGGTCATTTCTGCCGACTTGAGATTCTTTTGAAATAACCGGTTCGTTTTTTTCTTTTTTTTCGCCTGAAATAAAATTATCCCTGCCCTCGCGCATCTCCACGGACTTAGGCTTTTCTGTAAAACTGACTTTAAAAACCAAATTTGCAACTTGAGCTTTAACATTATTGAGTAGCTCCTCAAACATCCTCTGGCCTTCAACTTTGTATTCCGCCAAAGGGTCTCTTTGTCCATAGGCGCGCAAGCGGACAGATTCACGCAAGTATTCCATAGCCTCCAAATGGTCAACCCACAATTCGTCAATCACTCTCAACAACACTAAATTTTCTAAACGCCGCATAGCTTCCTCACCAAGCTCTCTTTCTTTATTGCTGTATTCGCTAGAAATAAAGTTCAAGAGAAAGTTTTTTAATCCACCAATATCTTGAGTCTTAGAAAATTCAAACAAATTCTCGTGAATATTCTGCTCACTGACAGTAAGAGTTTTTATGGTTTCAGCAACTTCTTCGGTATTCCACTCCCCCGTCTCCGACTTGGTGTGCGTTCCCACCAGCCTATCAATCAGCCAATCGAAATATTCAAAAATTAAATCCTTACTGCTTGGACTTGCTAAAATTTTATTGCGCAACTCATAAATTGCCGTACGGTGGCGATTCATAACATCATCATATTCCAAAACATATTTGCGGGAGTCAAAGTTAAAACCTTCAATCTTGGCTTGAGCCTGCTCCAAAGCCTTGGAGACAAATCTATTTTCAATAACGTCGTCCTCACCCACACCCAGTCTTTCCATAAGATTTTTCAGACGGTCACCGCCAAAAACTCTGGCCAGGTCATCTTCGGTTGAAACAAAAAACTGCGAAGAACCCGGATCTCCTTGTCTGCCAGCCCGACCCCTTAACTGATTATCTATTCGGCGGGCCTCGTGTCGTTCTGTGCCTAAGACATGCAAACCACCGGCTTCTTTAACTTTTTGCGCCTCGTCCGGATTAGGAGGATTACCGCCCAAAATTATATCCACTCCCCGGCCGGCCATATTGGTAGCCACCGTCACCGCGCCAAACTTTCCGGCTTGAGCAATAATCTCGGCCTCTTTTTCATGATTCTTGGCATTTAGAACCTGGTGGGTAACTCCTTCACGATCAAGAAGCTTTGACAGAAGCTCGTTCTTTTCTATTGAAACCGTGCCCACCAAGACAGGCTGACCAATTTCATGTCTGGCCTTAATTTCGTTGACTATCGCTCTAAATTTTCCGTTTTCTGTCTTGTAAATCCGATCTGTCTGATCCGACCTCCTCATCTCTTTGTTTGGTGGAACCAAAATAACGTCCAAACTATAAACTTTGTGAAATTCTTCCGCTGAAGTCGCGGCTGTGCCGGTCATACCGGAAAGTTTTTTATAAAGACGAAAGTAGTTTTGAAAAGTAATTGTTGCCATTGTTCTCGATTCTTTTTGAATTGAAACTCTCTCTTTGGCTTCAATTGCTTGATGTAAACCGTCTGACCAGCGACGGCCGGGCATTAGGCGTCCGGTAAACTCGTCAACAATAATCACCTCACCGTTTTTGACCACATAGTCCTTGTCTAGTTTAAATAAGACTTGAGCCTTCAAAGCCTGCTCCAAATGATGAACATAGCGCATTCCGCCTTCTTCATAGATATTTCCAACTTTTAGCATGCCTTCAACTTTTTCAATGCCTTTTTCGGAAATACTGACTGCTTTTAGCTTCTCATCAATATTATAGTCTTCATTTTCTTTAAGATTCGGAACGATTTTAGAAAAAGTTTCATAAAGCTTGGTTGAGTCGCTGTCAGGGGAAGAAATTATTAGAGGCGTCCGCGCTTCGTCAATTAAAATAGAGTCAACTTCGTCAACAATCGCAAAGTTGTGTCCCTTGGCTTGAACTTTTTGATCCAAACCGAAAACCATATTATCTCTCAAGTAATCAAAACCGAATTCGTTGTTAGTGCCATAGGTAACATCCGCCAAATACGCCTCGCGTCTTGTGACCGGCCTAAGATACTCGTGAACAACTTTAAAACTACCAAGTTGGTCCCTTTCTTTGTCTAACTCTTTTTCCTGTTCTTTGTTTATATGGGATGAATCATATAAATAGCTGGCTTCGTGATTCAGACAAGCCACGCTTAAACCCAGCAAATCGTAAACATGGCCCATCCAAGCCGTGTCTCTGCGGGATAAATAGTCGTTGACTGTTACAACATGAACCCCCTTACCTTCGATGGCATTTAAATAAACCGCCAGAGTTGCGGTCAAAGTCTTGCCTTCCCCCGTCTTCATTTCAGCAATTTTGCCCTGATGCAAAACAGTTCCGCCAATCAACTGGACATCATACGACCTCTGACTGATTGTTCTTTTGCCAGCTTCTCTGACCAGAGCAAAAGCTTCAGGCAACATTTTATCCAAAGTTTCTCCTTTTAACAATCTCTCTTTGAATTCTAAAGTTTTTGACTTGATATCTTCGTTTTTAAAATCCTGGAATTCTTTTTCCAAATTATTAACTTCCTCAACTAATAACCGAGCGCCCTTGAGATAGCGCTCGTTGGCATCGCCAAAAATTTTAGAGATAAATGACATTTTTTATTTCCTGCTTTTTACTTTCTTATCTTTATATTTTTTTATTTGTCTTTCTATTTCTTTGAAGACTTCATTGATAGCAAAGTTTAATTCGAGATGGCTAGCCTCTGCTCTCAACAGTCCACCGGGTAATTTTAAATTAATTTCGGCATAAAAAACAAAACCGGAACGATGGTGTTTGGATGGTTTACCAACCTCAACCCTTGCCTCTATGGCATCTTGGTTGAAACGGGCGGTAAAGTGTTCTAAAAAAT
>Ga0209542_10005267_pt1 | contig 25965 bp, 27 predicted proteins | sample RifCSPhighO2_01_FD_184028 | JGI IMG/M metagenome (GOLD analysis project Ga0209542, IMG submission 184028) | Soil microbial communities from Rifle, Colorado - Rifle CSP2_plank highO2_0.1 (SPAdes) (version 2) | ecosystem: Environmental > Terrestrial > Deep subsurface > Rock core/Sediment ...
ATTGAAATCAAAAACATCAAGCTTCTCTTTTTCTAATTGCTGTATCTGGTATTCAAGATCATCAAGAATGTCATTATAATTATTATACTTCTCCAGCTCTTCATCGCTTAATCTTCGGGTATTATGAAGTATTGGTCTAAAGTTTATGAAGTAAGGTTTACCTCTATTATACTCTGCATTTTGAAACATTGTTACTCCAACTTCAGCCCTAACGAGAGATTTAAGGTACTCTTCCCCATACTTTGTTTTGATCCTCTCCAAATCACTTTCTTCTATTGTTCTAGTTTGAACTTCAGTATTGATATTGGCCTTAATCTCTCCAACAAAGTCGGCCAGTACTTGAGAAATTAAGATTACTCCCAGTCCCCACTTTCTAAATTCTCTACACGCCCTTTCTACCTGTAAGAAACCGTGTCCACTCCCGCCAAATTTGGATAATAATCTGTGAACCTCATCGAACACCAAAAGCAGTTTTAAGTCGGGAGATTCCTCCGGCCCGGATTCAAATATTCCTCGTATAACGTTTGCAACAAAAACATCAATATCTTTTGGCTGCAATTTGTTTAGTGAAAAAATCTGTATTTGCCCGGGATTCATGTGTTTCTTTATGTCTATAACCTGTCTAGCATCTTTAATCTGCCTAACATTCCCTTTAAACGCCTTGGCCTCTCCTTCTTTCAATCCAAACTTTGGATAGTATGAAAGCATTCTTTTGTCAGTACATTTTCTAAGCATCCCACTCCACTGTGCAGTTGGATCAAATACAATAACCGCAATATTATTTAGAAGAGCTTCTTCTATAATAACCTGTGCCGAAATAGATTTGCCTCCACCCGTAGCTCCAGCAACAATGGCGTGGGTGGTAAGCCTTTCTAATTCGAAATAAGAGGGTCTATTTGTTTCCGCTATATTTCCAAGACGGACAACCCTCTTTCCCGGCTTGGGAAGAGTAGAATAATCTAACTCGATCCTATATCTTTTTTTCCTATCTTTGTAGACCTTATATAAGAACAAATTTAAAAAAACAAAACTTATAAAAGAGATTATTACAAAAAACACCCATAACGGAATTCCTAAAACCGAATAAAGATAAAGGGGCTTCGAAACAATAAAGGGGGCAGTAACACTAGTAAACAGGTTTAAGTAAGAAATGCCAATGTCTAAAACATAATTTCCTTCCGTAAGATTTTCGGGAATACCTACTCTATTCAATAAAGTTAGCGAGTTTATAATTTCAGCTTGATCAGACAAGGAGATAAATGTGTTTGCTTTATTTTCATCTTTAACCTTTATATCCAAGAATAATTTATATCCCTGATCCTGTAGAAGATTTTGCAGATCTAACTTATATCTAAGCTCACTGCCTGGAGATACCACACGATCAAACAACGAAATTTCTGCCAAGAGGGTTTCAACTGGAAAATTTCTTTCAACTATTTTTATACTAACTGGAATTTCTTGAGTGATATCGCCACTAACAGTTATCGATCCATTGTAAACACCAGGTTCCTTTATCCCATATAAAGTGACCATGAACTCACCAAAAGAATTGGGAGCAATAACAAGAGAATTTTTTTCTAGTTTTACAATTTCATTTAAGCTTGAAGATAAAGAAATGGAAATAGTCATAGTGCTTCCCTTAAAGTTGTATATCCCAATTGGTTTTTCAATAAAAGTATTTCTCCTGACCTCTTCAGTGATGTCTTTAGTATTAATCCAGTAATCTTGACCAGCTTGTTTAGCCTGTTCTGAAGCTTGGGCAGAAGACTCTTTATTCACGGAATACGGACCAGTAGAATACGGACCCGTTGAATATGAGTAGTCAATGGAAGAGCTAACCATTGAGATATTATGGTTGATAGTAGTATTACTTGATGTGATGTTTATAATAGAATAGTAATTATTATAATCTGTTTTTATTGCGATTATAGGATTCTGACCTACAAACACCGTTGGATAAAATGAATAATACCCTGAAGAGTTTGAAGTTGTATTTGAACCCCCAAAATAAACTGAAACGCCCTCTAGAGCTGCATTATTCTCATCAAAGACATACCCATACACTAGAGGGGTTAAGGTGGCATTAAATCCTGGCGTTGAAATATTCATGGTAAAGTTTAAAGGAATAATATAACTAGAAAAATTAATGGAGATAGTGGTATAATACACATCATATCCCGATTTTGTACCAAGAACTGTATGATTTCCTGAGGCCCCCAAAAAACTTAGATTGTAAAACCCTTGCGAGTTAGTAAGTATAGAATAGCCCGCAGCAACGACACTCACATTGGAGAGGGTATTGTTGTTAATATCTTTAACATATCCATAGAGAGTAGAATTAATATTCTCTCCTAAGCCCCCCTGAGGACACTCGTCATATGGATCAGTAAAGAAATAATAAGTGGTGGAAGAATTAGATCTTGAAGGAAGAATCATCTGATAGTTAACAAGTACACTATTAGAATAACCTCTTTGCAAAGAAGAGATATGGGCTGCGTAGACTAATGCCCCATAACCTATTTTTGTAGTATCATTCAAAACCCCAATATCAAAAGCCGTGTTGTTTCCATCGTACTTATAAGAATGCGTGTAAGAGACATTAGTTATATTTGTTGATCCGACCATGAAGCTGGTGTTGGATGTGAAAGTATTCACTGCACAATCAACGTGTTGACTACTAAGATTAGGATCTATCTCATTAGGATTACATCCAGTATACGCATCAATTAAAGCTAAGTTGTTTGCTCTTACAAGGTTGCCAAAAGAGATATTCGAAGAGTTTGAAGCATATATCTCATTTCCTCCTGTTGCACCGGATTCCAAACAGTCAAAGAACAGGTCTTGCCGGTCAATATCCCCACTATCTAAAGGAAGATAAAGCTGTTCGGTAAAATCTGGAACTCTCAACCCTAAGCCATAAACGCCCCCCCAATACTCAGTAGGCACAGTCCTATAAAGAGTTATCTCAGATATATAGCCTGCCTGCCCATCCAAATATGTTGAATACCCCGTCATCAATAGATTAGAAGCAAACATCAAAATGAGAATAAAAGCACTAGATATTGTCAGAGAAAGCAAAAAGAAGAAAGTGACCTTGTCTTTTTTCTCTCTAAACAGTTCCTTTCTTGCAATAGAAAGCACCCCCCGCCTTTCAACCCCTTTATCCATGTCAATAAGTCTCTAACATAATTAATAAACATTATGTTTAAAATAAGCAAAACAATTATAAATTTAGATTTGTTCCAGAGGGTATGTTAAAAATTCTTTTTAATCCAAAAAAGGCCGAGAGACATCCCTTTGAAACCTTCTTTCTAGGATTTGTTTACTCTTCTATTTCGATGTTTTTCGCATTATGGATATTTCACGAATATGTCTCAATAGCTATGATTTTTTTAACCGTATTTGCATGCATATATTTAATTCAGGGAGCCATTAAAATGGAAGAGAAAAAAGAAGTAGACTATAAAAAAGAAGGGTGGCTGCTTAAAGAACACTCAAAGTTAGTTATCTTAATCTTAGCTTTGTTTTTGGGTTTTATTTTTTCATTCACAGTCTGGTCATTCATCCTTCCAACAGAAAAAGTCGCTCAAATCTTTGTTTCTCAAGATTCTGCGGTTGAGGGAATACGGGCATCTATAACTACCGGAAACTTCACAAAATTTGAGGCGTTTAGCCTGATCTTGATTAATAACTTAAAGGTTTTATTGATTTCCCTAGTATTTGCCCTATTCTATGGAGCAGGGGCAATATACATCTTGGTGTGGAATGCAAGCGTCATGGGTTTTGTGATAGGAACTCTAGCAAAAAAAACTCTAGGGGTGACGGCCCTTCCCCTCGCTTTTTCTAAATATCTTATCCACGGCATCCCAGAAATGCTAGCGTATTTGATTGCAGCAATTGCGGGAGGAATAATATTTACCTCATTAATTAAAGGAGATATCTTACAAGAAGGGCGGAGAAAAGGCTTGCTCATCGATGCAGGAATCCTTGTAATAATCGCAATAGGAGTGCTCATAATCTCTGCACTTATCGAAACACACATTTCTCCGCTTATTTAGACAACTAAGTATATAACTTCTAGTTTATTGGTTCTCCTAGAAACATTCACTTGTTTCTCTCTAATGATAATAGAAATCCTTATTGTCATTTGCATCGGAATATTCGCCGGCACTTTCACAGGCTTGAGGGAGGCAAGTTCACCGATGAGAGCTTGCTTCTCCTTATTATCATTACAATATCAATACAGCTTTATCATCTATGAAGGATAATTTATAGCACTATAGATATAAAATCAGAAAAATAGAGATATTGGAAGATGTTATTTCTTTGCTATTTGCCATAACAACTCAAAATAATTTTTCATTTGTAAATAAACTGACTTATTTCTAATTTCTAGAAGGTATGGCTCTCCAGATTCTTCAAATAAGTAAATTACTTTCCCATTGAATATAATGGTTACGGTCTCATCAGAAAGCTTTTCTAAGAATCTATTTTCCCCAAACTTTTCATATAATTTAACAAACTTATTATTCTTTAGACTTGTAGCCCATAGACCTTTATAGGATTTATTTCTTTGAGCTTTTAATTTAGTAGCCTCTTTTATTATTTTCTCAATGAAGATTAAAGAAGACTCTGAACTAGGAGGACTGTTACCAATCATTAACAATTCATCTATTTCTTTTTGCTTTATGTAATTCAATAATTCAAAATTAAATTGTTTTTGCCCCAAATCTCCTTTTAAAATTCGGACATAGGGTTTATCATCCCTATTAAGATTTGACAAATCTGGAATTATAGACTCCAATAAATCCTCTTTGCTTTTCAAACCAGAGATTACAGAATTTATTTCATTGGCGTGGTATAATAAATTCTTTCCGGAATTTTCTTTTAGAATGAATCCCTTTTCAACTAGTCTATCTAAAGTATCATAAACTGTTGATTTATGTAGTCCTGTTTCTTTTGATATTCTATAAGCACTTAGTCTATTTTTTCCAACCAAAAAAAGAAATATCTTTATTTCCTTTTCTTGTAAACCATATTCTTTCAACTTTAAGGATAGATTGTTATTCATAAAATAGAATAAAATAGGATATATAAAAAGCCTTCTAAATGGTCGGTCTTTTTAGACTAACTCAGCTTATTTACTAATATTACAACAAATATTCATGAATCCAAGAGTTTTTGAAGAAATCAAAGAAACGCCAATGATTGAAATAATACAATCAGTTGAGCAACATATAGATGATAAGAATGAAAGGAAGGAAGAAATTGAATTTCTATTAGATGTTCTTAACATACCATATGAGACACAAGAATATTCAACCGGGAAAAATCTATTTGCAAGCCTAGGTAAACCTCCATTTATAGGAATTGGCAGCCATTATGATGTTGTTCCAAAGACTCCTGGAGCAAACGACAATGGTTCTGCTATAGCTGTTACGATAGATATTCTTAGAAGAGCTCAAAAAGAGCCTTTAGAAAATATAGGAATAAGGGGATTTTTCTTTGATGAAGAAGAAGTTGGTCTCAAAGGTTCAAGAGCATATGTCAAAGAGAAAGGAATAGAAGATTTAATTGGATTGTACAATATGGAACTAGTTGGATCTGGGAATAAGGTTGCTTTATGGTCAGTAAACGATATTCAAAATACTCCTTTGCTAAAAAAATTAGAATCTAAGGCAAGAGAACAAAAAATAGAAGTATATAGAATTCCTATGATAGTTACCAACGCCGCAGATCATCTAAGTTTCAAAAAAGGGGGTTTAGAGGATTCTTTTACGCTTACTACAATAACTCAAGAAGATTTAGATGTAGCGCCACAATATTATGCGGCTCTTCAAAGTAGAAATCCTCAAGAAGAAGGTTGGAAAGTTTTAACAAAGGCCCCAGTATTCAGGCATTATCATCAACCGACGGATAAATCAGAGAATCTATCGCAACAAACTCTTCAAATGGTTTCAGATTTATTATGGAATTCAATAAAAGAGATTGATAAAGCATATCATAAAAGAGGAGGATAGAAAAATACTTAAATAAGTGGTCACTTAAACATTTAATTAATAGATCATCGTAGTCCTATAGGTACAATGGAATTAAATTGTCCGGGAATACAATGATAATAGAGCTTACAGTAGCCCTCATCGTCGGAATATTCGCCGGCACTTTCACAGGCCTTGCCCCAGGGATACATATAAATCTCATAGGAGCAATGCTAGTTGCTTTCTCAGCATCGTTACTTGCCCCAATTGACTCTACCTATCTTGTTGTCTTCATAGTCTCAATGTCCATAACTCACTCGTTTGTTGACTTTATTCCCTCGATATTCCTTGGATGTCCAAACGACGACACTTCTCTGTCTGTTCTTCCCGGCCATGAAATGCTCAAGAAAGGAAGGGGTCACGCAGCCGTTCTGCTGACAGCGTACGGATGTCTAACCGCCACAATCTTGACAATATTAATTTCATATCCATTAATAATCACAGTTAAAAAGATATATCCCCTAATACAAACTTCAATCCCATACATCTTAATAACAGTTTCAATTATAATGATCTTCTCTGAAAAAAGAAAAATTAGTTCGATGACGGTCTACTTTATAACCGGAATCCTTGGATTAATAATTCTAAACTTAGACCGACTCGAAGAGCCGTTATTGCCTCTTCTATCTGGATTGTTCGGGGCTTCTTCTTTGATTATTTCAATAAAAAACAAAATACATATCCCAAAACAAACACTTGAAATTGAACGGCCTGAATTAACAAAACCAATAATAGCCTCATTGATAGCTTCCCCTCTATGTGGCTTTCTTCCAGGCCTAGGCTCTGGCCAGGCGGCTATTCTTGGAAATGTAATCTCAAGAGCAGATAGAAGAGGCTTCTTAGTCTTACAAGGAGCGACAAGCACACTAGTAATGGCCTTTTCATTTCTATCTCTTTACGCTATATCAAAAACTAGAACGGGGTCAGCTGCCGCAATCAAAGACTTAATTGGCCAGCCTTCGCCACAAATCTTGATTATTATTCTTGCATCAGTTTTAATTTCCGGCGTAATCTCTTTTTTTATAACAAAAAAGCTCTCAGCCTTATTTTCTCAAAACATAAATAAGATAAATTATTCAAAGCTTTCAATAGCCACCACTATTCTTTTAACAATAGTTGTTATCATTTTTTCAGGACCCCTTGGATTCCTCACATTTACAATCTCAACCTTCACAGGAATTTACTGCATCCAAACAGGAGTCAAAAGAACAAACATGATGGCGTGTTTGCTACTGCCAACGATTGTACTTTATCTTTTCTGACACAGAAATGTTTAAAAGATAAAAGGAGTTAAGGAGAGTATGGAAAAAGAGGACAATACTTCTAAGAAACGTTTTGAAAAGTTAAGAGAGGGTTATAAATCAGGAAAAGGAGAGGCTAGGCATTCTTCACCAGATTCTAGATATAGTCCACAAGTGACATATAATAATGTAGATCGCTTCTTAAAAGACACAGCACACTGGGAAAACGATGAAATTAGAGAAGTTCAAAGCCAACCAAAGTTTTATGCCTCACTTGCTGCTCGGGCAGATGAATTAATGAAAATAGGATCTCGTCCAGAGTTTAAAGATGGTGGGGGATATTTACTAAAAGGAGCAGAACTTTATATGAGGATTGGTCGTGGAAATAGAGCAATTAAAAGACTACAACGAATCGCTGAAGCAGATGAAAAAGGGGGCAATTTTGGAAGGTATAAAACAATTACAGATTTTGTTAAAAAATACGAGACACAACACCAAGGAAAACGATCTGGTGAAGGCAGTCTTGCAGGCAGAATCTCCGCATTCGTCTTCCTCATCGTTGGCTTGGCATCAATGTTAGTCCAAGACGGATTGGTTCAAACCGGAAATATAATCGGCTCAGGAACAAAGTTAGACATTCCTTTCCTGCTCTCTCTTCTATTGATGGTGATCGGTGGAGCTTTGCTCTTCATAAGTTTGAAAGATAAATAAGTTTTGTTTACTAGAACTCAAAACCATTTGCTGATAGATTCTTGTTTCTCTAACTCTTTTCCAAAAATACTGTCAAGTGTTCTCTTTATGATATCCAAATTCTGAATAATGTACGGTGATAACTGGTATTTCTTAGTCAATCCTAACGCAATACCCAAATATTTTCGAATGCCTCCCTCGTGGACCGTGAAAATTATCTTTCCCTTACACTTAACGCAAACCCCACTTAAAGGTGGCCTTCTCATAATTTCGTTACACGCAACACACCTAAACTCCTGAATGGAAAAGTTTCTAAGATTGCCTTTCGTATCTCTTATAAAATGTCTTTCAATTATTAGTCTGGCAGTATCTGAGGTATCCGCACTCCTTAACTTTTCGGCCAGAGCCATTTGGTGTTCTACTTTATCTGCCATTGTTGCCAAAGTCTTATAGCTTGAACATAAAATACCCTCATGAATATTAGAGGTGTCGTGAGTAAAACCTATCCCTACAAAAGGGTCCTTCCCCTCCCTAAGAGCCTTTTTTACATTATAGAGATCTACTTTAGAAGAGTGTTCGCCTCTTTCAGCAGCCTCGTACAACGAAAGGGGATATTCCTTGACTAACTCGAAATCCAAAATTTGATCATCTACTTCACCGGCATCGATTTTAACATTAAGAACAAGGGGGGCATCTTGCGTTCCCCCTCTATGGGCGGGAAGGTACTTTCTTGAAAAATTAATTAAAACATCTGAGAGAAGCATGATGGCAGCTTCATCTCCGTCGCAATCTCTCCTAATTGCCGCATGCATATACGGGCTGGCATATATGCCTTGTGCCTGAGTAAAGCCGATAAACCGGCATATAACTCCGGCACAGTTGTGAGGAGCCATACAAACTCCCAACTGCCCAATAAGATCTTCTCGTTTTTTCAGGTTATGAAACTTAGCTAACCCATAAAACCTTTCTAACTCTTCGTCTACGAAATGAGAAACTCTGAGAAAAACATCATCCGCCCTTTCATCTGGAGACGCGGGCGAACTAGAAAGTAGGATATCATGGGGCTTTAACTCTAATATCTGATCATCATTTCTTAAATCTTCTCCATTAACATCTTCGGTATACCCTAAGCTACGTAGTTTCTCAACACTAGCAGAAATCTCTCTTGGCTTAAAGGCGACAAGGGGCAGCTCGGTAGCATCAAATCTAATTGTTCCGTCTTTATTTACCTGCAAGCCGTATTTGGCTCGTAAAATGCCTTTAGCAAGGTTTTCAACACTCTTCTCTTCTGAAGAAACTCCCCTAACGCCTTTTATCAAAACAGGGATTTCGCCTTTACTAAGGTTTAATTTTTCTACAGCCTTGTTATAATAATGATTTATATCTAAGGACTGAGTACAATACGGTGTGCCGATAACACCATCCTTTTCTTTAATAAAGCTCTTATCTTTTGTTTGAAAAAAATAAAATTCCTTTTTACACTTAACTCCACAAACCTCGCAAGAAGGATAAACCGTCTCTCTTTGACACCCATCACAGAAAAATAGGGGAAAAGAGCTCCACACTCTTCCAGTCCCACAGGCGGCTTGAACACTTCTTAGTCTACCCCCCTCATTTCCAACGGGAAAAAGAGTATTTGGGCTTCCGACAAGCTTCCTTAGCTTAGCTTTTTCCGGCCTCCCCATTCTGGATCCAATAAACTCTCCCGACTTATCTTTTATTATAAACTTAGAAAGTGAGTTAATTATCTCAAGTGGTTTTTCTTCAAGCCCCTCTTTAAAAAAATCGAAATCAAACAAGTCCCTTAGTACCCCCTCCTCCTGAAAAACATCTATACTTATTCCCAAATTAGTAAAAAGCGCCTTACTAGCCGCTTCACTAATAACAATATTTTCTATAACGAACTCGTGTTCTAAACCAATCAATTCCAAAGCCCGCTTACCTTCCTTGAATCTTTCTTGATCTTCTTTATTAAACGGTAAGATTATCTTCTTAGAAATCCTTGCAAACTTAAGCCATTCTAATAGAGAATAGAGTTGATCTCGAGATATTTCTCTCCAGTAGAAGATAAAGTGGGGGTGTAAAGGAATTTTCAGTTTGGCACTGAGTCGAATGGCCTCCTCTAAACTAACATCTAAAGGGTTTATGCCTTTAGCGAGGTCTTCGCTTAATTTTCTAAGTTCTAAATACCACCACTCTTCAACATACCCCGGCTTTATCAAAACAGAATTCCTATTAGCGACATCTCCAAACGGAAAAAGAATATCTCCGAGATAGATTACTTCTTCAATATCTGAATAGTATTTTTTTGCGTCTTCTTTATTTTTCAATATTTTTACACTACCATTTAAAAGTTTAACTATTGGACCATCTATAGAATCACAAGAAGTTACAGCACACCCTTTAGTGGGTTTTTCAATTTTCAATTGTGTGCCCATTGCAATAAAAGAGTCTGTAACTGCCATCGTTGCTGGACTAACAGAAGCGGCACTAAACCCATTAGTCCTTCCTCTCCCATATCTAAACCTAAAACCCCCTGATCTCGCGGGATGGCCGAAAATGGGCCTTCCCGCAACCAGATCCTTTATGTATGTCGGAGAACTATCAGTCTTACCTTTCTCCCTCTTTTCATGAATCTTGAGAAACTCTTCCAAAAAATCCCAATCACTTAATTTAAAACCTTTTTTTCTCAGTGCTGTTATTGCCCTATAGATTTTCGCAGCCTTTTGGGCAATGCCCTCCCCCATAACGAGGCAATATCCGCTTCGGATGTAACTAGTCTCTATCCTATCCAAATTTTTATAATTAGAAACTTCTATTCTCTCCGATTTCTCGCCGGTAACTTGGAGGGGGATGTTTTTCGCGAGAAAAAAAGTTTCTTCTTCAGTAGGCATATACTGTAAATTAGTAATTCTCTCATGATAATCGCTAAGCTCTATAAAAGAGCGTTTGACTTCTTCTTCTGTTGGATCGTATTTTGCAAAACCGAAGATTTCCCTGAGATGATCAATAATCACAAGGGAAAAGGCCGCCCCGGTTCCCCCCGCACTTCTAACCGGACCTGAGAAATATGCTGCAAGATACTCTTTCCCGCCTCGTGTCTTTGCTATCTTAATCTCAGTAAGTCCCTCTATTGGAGATGAAACAACACCTAAGGTAGTATAGGCAAACCCTATTCTCGCACCGGCATCAATTGCTTCTACTAAATTAGAAAACTGACAGAATTTTTGCTTTGCGACCTCTTCTGAGATTTGAATAGTTACCGCAGGATCTAGTTTGCCGTATTCTTTTTCAAGCTCGAGTATCCTCTTAGCAATACCGGATCCTTCCATCTGGGGATATATTGTTGAAATTAACCCTACGACCTTCTCTGCCATGGACATCGCTAAAGGAATTTCAACCCTATCTACCGGATCAAGCCCCCTAGATCTAGCTAATTCCGCAAGAGAGTAAACTTCTTTAACTCCATTTTCAATTGTCTTAAAATACTGTTGGGTGTTCATTTTAACTTCCTCATCAAATCGGCCCAGTTATGAACTCTAACAAGCCTCTCATTCTTAAGATTCCCGTTTTGATTCCAGGGCATATTAAACAAAAAGGCGGTCATTCCGTGATCCACACACTTCACTGCCGTGGGAAGAACATCTTCGACTACAATATCAACCCCCTCTCGAAGAAAAATTGTATCCTTAGAGATCTGGTTAGAATCTAGGTTATACTGTCCAGTGCATATAACTTCCGATATGTTGTTTGAGAAATATTTCCCTATCCATTCTTCAGTAGGTCCTTGAATAAGCTTTGGCCGCGAAGAAACAGCAATCAGGGTATGGTTTTTGGATAGACGGCCAACCCCATCCTGTGCGCCTTCCAGAGGCTTGAGATCCGAAAAGGCGGGAGACCTATAAAAATCCTCCACGATTTGAACTGTTTCTTGTGGACTTATGCCCCAAACACTCGAAAGATCGTAAGAAGTGTGGTCTCTTAAAGAAATCTCTTTTCCATAACGAGTGTTATAAAAAAGGTCTAACCCTTCCACAAGGGGCACAAGTACATCATCAATATCTAAACCAATTCTCATATTATTCAAAATCTAGAATCTTTACCTCCCTATTCTTTTTAATCTTAAATGAATTGAGGTCTACTCAAAATCTAGAATCTTTACCTCCCTTGTTTTTAGATTTAGTAATGGAACTTTACAATGATCAGGAAGATTTCCGAATTTTTCCTGATAAGCTGTAAGGCTCTCCCATGAAGAACCAGAAATAATCATAATATTGTTGTGATAAGCAACCCCACTTTTATGTGTATGCCCCGATACAAAAATGTCCGGAATTTCTTTTATAAAATGAAAATCGTTATCTGAAGGAAAGTACTGGGCAGACCCGTGGGTGGGAGCAAGGTGTCTAAACTTCAACAAATAATCCATAATTTTTTCGGGGGAGTTCATTGCCTTTATCTTTATCAGAGATGAGACATTATCTGCGTAAAAGGGATAGGAAAACCCATGATAAGTTAAAACATTCAATCCAGGGAAATCTTTGTTTGCACCAATATTCACCACCGCAGGATTTTCTGTAAGAAAAACATTCTCCATGCCATACAAAGCCCAAGCATATTTCTCATCATAAAGCGGTTGGGGCTCCATTAAACGAACGCCTTCATGATTCCCCGGAGAGATTATTATTTGGATATCTTTCCTTATTCTTCCAAGAAGCTCAGCGGCATAATTGTACTGGTCTTCAAGATTATTGATTATTAAATCTTTTTCCTGGTCAGGATAATTTCCAACCCCAGTGATAAGATCTCCAACAATGAACAAATATTTTATTTTAGAGACTTCGGGGGTGCCCGGGATTTTATAATTAAGATAGTCAATAAACTTGAGAAAACTTTCTTCTAAGAAATTTTTACTGCCTATGTGGACATCACTTATGAAACATACATACTCTTCAACCGAAGATCTTTTTCTTTCTGGCAATATTGAATCTGGAAAAAGGATATCTTGAGCAAATAAAATTTCCTTATCCCCAGAACATTTAAAGGCCACCACCGCATCTAATGGAATTTCCTCTGCCTTTTTATAAACCTCTTCCTTATTTTGACTGACTAAAATCTTAACTTTCCCAGTTAAATCTTCTACTTCAAAGATAAGGTTTTTATTCTTAGTAACCTTTTTATCATAAACAATTCCAATAATGGACACAGTCTGGCGGGCAGAAGAAAGTCTATTTATTGAAAAAAGGTTTTCCAATTCGGCCCTTTCTTGAAGAATTGCCTTGACGTCTGAAAGCCTAGCCTTAAAATAGCCCACAAAATCTTCAACACCAAATTTCTTTCCTTGTTTAAGGTAACTAGAGAGTATCTTAACTCCAAACCCCTTCCCTTTATTATTCTGCTCATCTTCTTTTTGGGGAAGTGTGGCTCTCTCTTTTAAAATTTCTATCCTCAAGCCGAGTTTTATGCTCAACCCCTCGAGGTTTTTTTTCTTGTCCTCAGGCAGATCCTCAAAACCCAGGTTAACTTGCTCTTTGTTTTTTATGAAAAGGTCCCGGCTTATTATCTTTCCTTGAGAGTACCTCTTTATTTTCTCAATAATAAACTTAATAGAGTCGACATCCCCCTCTTGACTCAGCAAATTTAAGACTTCGTTGTCGACTAGAAGACCATTTTCCATGCAAAATTTCAGTATTTCTTTTGATTCCATTTCCCCCACCTAATAAATTGACGCTACCCATAATTTAAGGACTCTGAGATAATCTCCTTCGCTTTTCTTACAATCTCGCTAGATACTGCCAGTTTAATCTCCCTCATTCTTCCCCCCCTTCCCTTTGAGATAACTCGAACATTTATTATGCCGAGCATATCGAACTCTTGGACGATATCTGAAACTCGCCTTTGGGTTAAGACCTCGAACTTATGCTTAAGACAAATATCTTGGTATAAATTATATACATCCCCAGTAAAAAGTGGTTCTCCCTTCTGCTGCTCGCTCAAACTTATTATTGAACTTAGAACAAGCTGGAATTGTTTGGGTTCTGTTTTAATAATATCTAAAATCTTATCTTTCTCTATTTTCTCATTCGCCTCATCTATATGTTTAAGAAGTATCTTTGGAGACGCCTCTCTTTCAGCCAACTCTCCCGATATTCTCAATAAGTCAAGTGCGCGTCTAGCATCCCCGTGTTCTCTTGCGGCAAATGCTGCACACTTCTCTATAACTCCTTGTTGAATTATATTCTCTTTAAATGCGGCGACTGCCCGTTTGTTTAAGATATCTTGGAGCTGTAGAGCATTGTAGGGGGGGAAAACAACCTCTTCTTCTGATAGCGAGCTCCTGACCCTAGGATCTAGCTCATCTAAAAAGGTCAAGTTATTGCTAATGCCTACCAGAGATAATTGAGTTTTAGATAACTCTGAGTTGAGTCTAGTCAAATTATACAAAAAATCGCTGGAAATTTTTTTAACGGTTTGATCAATCTCATCTAGGACTAGCACAACTAACTGTTTTTTAGCATCAATAATATCAATAAACCGACTATACACTGCTTCAGTAGGTAAGCCGGTAGCAGGAACCTCGGACCCTAATTTTCTTATGATTTCAGCAAGAATTCTATACTCAGTATCTGCAACCTTTTTCAGCTTACAATTAATATATTCTATTCTTAAACTAACTCCACCATCACCAGAACGCTTTAAAAGTTCGTCTTTAACATATTGGATAGACAGTGTTTTCCCGGTGCCAGTCTTCCCATATAAAAATAAATTGCTTGGGCGATCTCCCTTTAAAAGAGGAGAAAGAATAGACGCAATTTGAGTGATTTGTTGATCCCGGTGAGGAATATTCTCTGGTTTGTGGTTGATTTGTAACAAAGATTTATCTCTAAAAAGATTGTTTGTATTTACCGAATCAAAAATATCTTGTATTTTAGCCATACACCCCCACACTACTATTTCCTATGGAAAACGCCCATCTAAAGATAGTGCCAACGGAAGAAAAAAAGGTTCTTATATAAACACTTCTAACCACTTAACAAGAAAAACACCCCGATTTCAGATGGAAGTGTATTTTCAACCCACAAATTAGCTCCTGGATCGGTTTGTTGAATTTAGATATGTTTTGATTAATCTTCTTATTAATTGTCTGATTAATTTTCTTATTAATCTTTTTATTAATCAATTACTCAAGTCTATAAATATTATTTTCTCATATTTCTTTCATAATACTTTTCATAATATTTTTCGTAACAAAACAAATATCTTCTTTTAGAATAAAGATATTTGTTTTGAGGTTATTATTATTATTTATAAATAATATATATACTATACTATACAAATATTTTTAAATAAAAAATAGAAACTGAAAAACCACAATTTCCTTTTTAAATCTTTCTAATGGAAATCAAGGGGCGTGTGATTAAGCCCCCATTTTCTTTTATTTTCCCCCCACCCGCCCCCACATTTTCCCTTTCTTACAGAAAAGTTTATAAATAAGTTGCTTGTAAACATTCTATGCAAGACTCTAAACAACCATACAACGCCCTTATAGGCAAAATGATTGTGACTAAAGAAGGCAAAAGGCTTGGTTTTGTAAAAGACATCACCTTCGAGACCAAATCTGGAGAGCTAATTAATGTAGTCATTAAGGACTCAACTCCATACACTAGGAGCCTCAACATGGAAAGAACCCCTTCTAACGATCTTTTGATCCCTTACAGTGCAATAATCGCAATAGGCGATTTTGTAATCGTCTCAGAAGAAGATTTAATCTGATCCTCATCTTTCGTTAGGGTGTATATTAAAATTCCAAAGAGCAATTACCCAAATCTTTAAAAATACAGACACAATTTGATTAAGATGAAGTTAATTGGATTCGGATTCAACAAAATGGGGGTGGAAAGACTCAACCATAAGTTTGAGAATGTAAGCATCAATACTAAAATAGACATTCTTTCTATTGAAGAGGCCAAGTCCGAGGCGTTTAAGTTCAAAGAAGATCCCCTGGCCATAAAATTTTCCTTTAATATCGACTACTCTCCAAATTTAGCCAAATTAGATCTTGAAGGGAATTTGGTCTTGGCAGTAGAGTCAAAGATAGCTAAAGAAGTGCTTAAATCTTGGAAGGAAAAAAAACTTCCAGATGATTTCAGGGTAACCCTCTTCAACATAATTTTAAAAAAAAGCACACTAAAGGCATTACAATTAGAAGAGGAGTTAAATCTTCCTCTCCACATTCCCCTCCCTTCTTTTAAGAAACCAGATAAAGAAGACTAATTTTAAATAACCATATTTAGTCTTTATTCTATGGAGATATCAATAAAGAAAAAAGAGAAAATAATCGAACAGATTCTCGCCTTACTCTATTCCGTTTCTCCCAAACCCCTTTTTACAATTAATATCGCATCTGAGATAGCCCGCGATGAAGAGTTCGTTAAAAAATTGCTCATAGACATAAAAAAGAAAAATCTCGTTGTGGAAATAAAGCAGAATCCCAAAGGAAAGGTTTATCTCAGGCGGTCTAGATGGCAACTGACCGAGGCAACGTACACCTTATATAAATCACATCAATAGAACATCGATTACACACCAACCTAAACTTTTTATACCTATTATCTTTTCTCCGTGAATGGATCATATTAAAGATGCATTCTCTAAAGTAAAACAAGATATCTTGGAGTTAAACTCCGAGATAAATTTTTTGAAATATGAAGTAATTGATTTGAATAAATGTCTTTTTGACATTCGAGATATCTTGTCTGAAATTCGGGCCAATACCTCAAAAACACCCCGTGTTCTTTCTGCGACAGATCAACACATAACTTCGACAGATGATCAACACACCAGTCTCACTTCGACAGATCAATCCCCCCATAAGCCTTTAAAAGAGCAAATTATACCTTTTTCCACTGGAAACAATGGGGTTCCAGCAGACAGACAGACAGACCAGCAGACAGACAGACAGACATCCCTGGATCAAAAACCCACACAACCATTAATTCTAATCCCGACCCCAGCACCCTTACTTCTTCCAAAGCAAAACCCTATTGAAGACGCAGCAAAAATCCTCGATTCCCTCGATTCATTGAAGAGAGAAATTCGCCTTAAGTTTAGGAAGCTGACAGATCGCGAACTACTTCTTTTCTCGACAATATATCAACTCGATGAAGAGAAAGGCTACGCAGACTATAAATCTTTATCTTATAAATTAGGTATTACAGAAAGTTCAATTAGGGACTACGTTGGCAGACTCCTCACTAAAGGCATTCCCCTCGAGAAAATAAAGGTAAATAACAAAACTGTCCATTTAAAAATCTCCCCCGACCTCAAAAAAGTGGCATCCCTCCCAACAATTCTTCAACTTATAACCATCTAGTTAATCGTTTTAACGATTAAGTCTACATTACTAACTCTCTTTTTTCACCACATTCATTCTTTAAAATTTCTCATGTTTTTTTATTTTCTCAAACCTCTCTCACTTTTCCCCATTTACTCCATTTTTTCACTCTCTACACACAACCAATTTAATTTTATTAACATTCTAACTCTCACTTTCCGACTTTCTATTCCTATTTTTGATCGTTTTTATCCGCATTCTCATCTTTTTTCTTATTCTAACTCTCACTTTCTGTTTTTATTCTATGAACTCTCTTTTTCATCCCCTTTTCCACCCGTTTTATCTACCTTTACTCTCACTCTCGACTTTTTCATGAACTTTTCCTTCATTTCTTCGGGGATATACACTCTTTTTTTCCCATTATTCTCAATACTCTCTTTTACCAAACCCTCACTTTTCTGTTTTATACTATTTATCTGCCCCCTTATTGTTGATTTCTCCTTTCCTAACATTGAAGCCAGATCTTCATAACTAAGTTTCATGTCACTATTTATAAGTATCCACAAAATTGCTCTCTCAGTTACTGAAAATTGCTCAAAATTTGGTGTTTGGACACCTGTTTGGACACCTGTTTGGACAGCATAAACGGCTGTTTGTTTATCCAACAGCTGTTTGGGTGTTTTAAACAGCTGTTTAGGTTTGAGGTCGTTCATAATTGCCAAAACATTTTTTATCCCATCCAATTCTTTTTCAACCGTCGATAAACCCCCCTTTAACAACTCTATCTCTTTTTGATGCATATTTCTCTCCGAGTCAAGATGTTTAATCCAACCTGTTACAGAAGTAATGTCTTTTTTTACGGCCTCAAAACCCCGTTTTGTGTCATCTTCGACACGTTTTACATCCCCTTTTCCAAAAATCCACTCAAACATACCCTTTAAAGAAAATTATCATTTATATATTTTTCCTTTTTAGAAGCTATAGAATCATTTTATCCACTAAAGATTCAACACCAATTATGTGTCGTAACCCCACCATTTCTTATGGAAAAGCCCAATATTCTCATATTTAAAACAAACAAACAGCTGTTTAAAACACCATTAACTACTTCCAAACACCAGGGCTGTGTTTTTGGATACGATTCAACGGGTAAATGGTTTAGACCATTCATCGTCGATGAAAGAAATTAAACAGCTGTTTGAACGCGATCTACAACCAATAAACACCATAAACCAATTTATTCTAGCCTTAACTAAGCCAACCTAAGTGCACGATCGGCCGCGGGCCTCTAAAGAAATGAAAAATCTTTGATGAAAAAAGATAACAGGAAACCATAGAAATTATTAAAAACCCTAAGATCTCTTTCCGATTATGTGTTTTGATGATGAACAAGGTTCGATAGGTGAGTTAAGAGAAATTGGGAAAGTTATGCAAGACGGGTTTAGAGATGCCAATGGAAATACTATCTCTGCAGGTTTTTATACTAATTCAAATATTCCCAACTCTTTTTATTTTATAAGCCTTAATCCTGCAAGGAATTTGGTTGTTGAGTCTCCCAATAACCCCCCAACAGATAGGCTTACTCATAATTACTCACATTTACTTGATGTGCATTCATATACTCAAATCCCTGCCGAGTTGGTGGAAACAATGAGCGAAGACTTCGATTTTATTCAGCCAAGATTACGAAAACAAAGAGGGGATAAATTTATCCGAGTGACATGTAGAATCCTTGACAGGCTTATTTCTGGCGAACCTCTTGTTAAGTAGCCTCAATTCCCCATAAAAGCTTCTTTCTCATCGTAAAATTATTCTTTAAACCCTTAACAGATAATACCCTTCACTAAGCCAACCTAAGTGCACAACCTTCGCAGGCTTCTAGAGAAATGCAAAAAATTTGGAGAGAATTATCCAAAGAATATAGAAATTATTAAAAATCCAATTCAACTTGCCTTATAATGTTTTTAAGACAACCTAAAACTAGAGGACTAGAAAGTTTTTCTTCAGAGGACCTTGCCCTCGAATTAAGGAAGCGTAGAAGGGTGGAAGCCACCAAACAATTAAAATTAGTTCCTGGTCTAATTGGTATAAAAATACAAGCACCCCCTTTCTGCAGAATTCCAGAGCTAGTTTCTAATTATGGCAATGGTTATGAAATAGTGGCCATAGAAAGAGCACGAAAAAACATACTTTCTGGCGAATATGATAAATATCTTGACTTTGGATATGTTTCTCCCATCCCTTTGTTTTTAATTTAAATCCTCTTCACTTACCTAACCTTAGTTCACAAAAAATCTTCTAAAAACGATTTTATTCGTAAAAGGTTCGCACAAGATATATTGGGCGTAGTTCGCTTTTTTATACCCGAACGCACTTTTAAGTTGTTACATTTGTTTAAATATTATTGCTTATTAAATTTGTTATGAACAAAATATGTAAAGGATGTGGGCAGGAAAAAGAACATCATGGAAAAGGATTCTGTTATAATTGCTATAAAAAGTTTTCTTGGGAGCCTAAAAAAGGAATTTGTAAAAAATGTGGAAGAGAGATGCCAATCCATGCCAAAGATGTTTGTCCTGGGTGTTATACCACCATCTTCAGACTCCAATATAATAAAGACTGGAACTACAAAAAATACCACAATATAGAACCCGAATTATACAAAAAAATAACAAAAAGTTGTTTGGTTTGTGGATTTGATAAAATTGTAGATTTACACCATTTCGATGAAAACAGAAGAAATAATAACGAACAGAACTTAGTTGGGCTTTGTCCAAATCATCATAAAATGTTCCATACAATTGAGTTTAGAGAAGAAATTTTACAACAATTAAATAAAAAGAACCCCTAAAAGTTTATAAAAAGGTTCGCACAATTATTTCTGATGATAAAAAGAGGAAAAGATAAACAAGTCAGAGCAATAATATTTGATATTGGAAGTGTCTTAGCTCTTTCAAAACATACGCTCAAAGTTATTAAAGGGAAAAGATATTATCTGGGAGTCCACGAAACCATTGCTAAAAAACTAGGCATTTCTTTAGATCAATGGTTCGATGCAATTGACTCAGCTTACGCAAAATCTTATGTTGGGAATATCTCAAGGCAAGAGACTCTTTCCACAATTTCTAGGAATCTTAAGACAACCTCTACTAAAATTAGGAAAGTTGTTGTTGGTGCTTACAGGGAAAGTTTCAAACAAAACGATGAGCTTTACAAATTTGCCTTCAATTTAAAAAAACAGGGTTGCAAAATAGCAATTCTTTCAGATCAGTGGCAGTTAAGTAAGGAGGCAGTTGTAGACCCCAAGCTCATGAAAAAATTCAACCCAGTCATCATTTCTTGCGATGTTGAATTGAGAAAGCCAGATACAGCCATATATGAGCTGACCCTCAAAAAATTAAAATGTAAGCCAGAAGAATGTGTTTTTATAGATAATCAAATATGGAATCTAAAACCTGCCAAAAAACTGGGAATGAAAACCATTTTGTTCAAAAACAACAAACAATTGTTTAAACAGCTGAAGAAGTTGGGGGTGAAGGTGTGAAAATTCTAAGTCTTTATCCAAAAAATGCAACACATTTCAAGAAACTAATCCCCTTAACAAAAAAAGTTATCTCAATATGCAAGAAAAATAAGATTAAGCCGGTTATTTATGGCAGTTTTGCTCATTTTTATCATACAAAAGATGCGAAAATTAAAATTAATGATATTGATATTTTAATTCAAGAAAAATATATTTCCAAGTTAGCTAAAGAGCTAAAAAAACAAAAAATAAAATTTAGTTTTTACCCTCCAGGCATTATAGTAAAAAAAGGAAGGATAAAACTTGAAATTGACAAGATGGATAAAGAATATAATACAAAAAACCACTTCTTTTTTAAGAATGTCAAGAAAATAGACTTTTATGGAATAAAAACAAACGTTCTTTCTATAAAGCAATTAGAAGATATTTACGAAGCAGCTTTTCTAAGAACTAAAGAAGACAAAATAAAGATTGGAAAAAAGATTGATCATTTAGAAAAGTTTCTAGGGAGAAAATTAAAATGACTCCCCAGGAATTTCTAAAAAAACTAGATGTTGAGTTAAAGATATCAAAGAACTCAAAGTATACTCTAAGGAATTATCTTAAAGCAAATGAAGATTTGTTAAATTTCAGTAACAAGACGCCAGAAGAAATTGATATTAATGAAATAAAGTCCTTTATGGCTGAGAAAGTATCTAAAATGTCAGCATCTTCTGTAATCGTTTTCTTATCCGCAATCAAATACGCCTTTCTAACCATCTTAAATAAAGATGTAACACAAGGAATAAAAAGGCCCAAAAAAGAAAGGAAAATACCTTCTGTTTTGACAAAAGATGAAGTTAAGAGACTTTTAGAGGTTTTACCGTCAAAAAAAAGCAAATTAATGGTAAGCCTTGTTTATGCCTGCGGATTTAGAGTCTCAGAACTTGCAAATCTAAAAACATCTAATCTAGATTTTAAAGAAAAAGTAGGTTATCTGAGGCAAGCTAAAGGTAAAAAAGACAGAATTTTTAATATACCTCTTTTTTTAATTCAGGATTTAGAAAAACAAACAAAAGAACAACAAACCAATAATCAAGAATATCTTTTTTCGGGCCCTAATGGCAAATTATCTGACAGAAATCTGCAACAGATTGTGAGGCACGCGGCTAAAAAAGCAGGAATCAATAAAAAAATATCTCCCCACACCTTAAGGCATAGTTTTGCAACGCACTTACTTGAAAATGGGGTAGATATACGAAAAATTCAGGAACTTTTAGGCCATGCAGATCTATCGACAACCCAAATATATACTCATATCTCAACAGAAGAATTAAAAAAAATAAAATCTCCAATAGATAGTTTATAAAATGAAAGAAAGAAGCAGGACTTTAAAAATCAAAGCTGCAGAAAGAGACAATTTTACCTGCCAAAAATGTAAACTAATAGATAAAACTGGAGTAAGATTAGAAGCACACCATATTGTCCCTATTTATCTTGGAGGAAAAGACGAGTTAGATAATGTTATTACTTTATGTTTTGATTGTCATCGATACGCTCCGGACAATTTTGAAGAATTTAAGGAATATTTAGGTAATGAAATGGAGGGAACCTTGACAATATTAATGAAAGCGTGGAAAAAGGTTAGAGAAGAGCATCCAGAGTTATTTAAAGGAGATAGTTTTTCTAAACTAGAAAAGGAAAATCAACCCTCCCAAAAAGTGGAAAACAATGAACTGGAAAAATTAAAGAGAGAAAACGAAGAGTTAAAAAAAGAAGTAGAAAAATTAAAAAATTTGAGACAAAATCAAAAAGAAGGGATGACTAAAAAGGCATCAAAAGGCAATTTAGTTTCTAGAGCACCATTTGGTTATAAAATAATCGATGGAGTTCTCGTTCCCGCAGAAAACTCGTATTTGGTTGAGAACATATTTCAGGACTTTCTAAGTGAAAAAGTGAGTCTTACAAAACTAGCAAAGAAGTATGATTTTTCAGTCAATGGGGTAAAAAAAATTTTAACAAACTTTACTTATATAAGCAAGATAAAATTTGATAACCAGATTTTTAATGGCAATCATTCTCCGTTGATATCGTCAACTTTATTTAATCATGTTCAGAACAAGCTTGAGAGTTTGGGAATTGGGCATAAAAGTGAATAAATCTTTTTAAACGTAAAGGCTTTCTTTAAGTGTGGAAAAGATAGAGGTGTTAGTTGTAGGTGGAGATGATTCTAATCATGCTGCATCAAGTCCGAAGTATGAACTCAATGTCGCCACTTTTTCTACCCTCTATGAAGACTCTATTGTAGAAACTTTCCACAACACTCGAGATTATGATTTGGCACGAAGATGGATTGAGAAACAAGAAAGAGATTTCCGTTTTGCAATTTTAACAAAAGAAAAGTACGCCCATTCTTCAACTAACCTTGTGTTAGTGATTCCCAAGATAATTCACCTTTACTTAAATGAATTAGATTTATCCCCAGAAAACCTAAAAGTGTATTTGGACGGCAGAATAGGTCGCGGAAATCGAGATTACATAAGAAATTATTTCTTAGGAAAGAGAGGTATTCAAAGAGTCACAGTTGACAATTTTATTAAGAAAAATCCTGGACCCCATGGAGAGACTATTAAGAGACCCCACTGCCCTCCAGTTGTTTACTATGCCGATGTATTGGCTAGTATGTTATTAGGTCTAAGCGGACAAGAACTTTTTACTCACAAGAAGGCGGTATTAATCGACTAGCTATCTGTAAGATTTTTGTCTCTTACTTCTCGCCTTTGAATCTCCAGGCTTGTAAGCTTCCTTTCTTCTGACATCTGCAACAAGAAGATTTCTATCATATTCCACGAATGCTTTTCTTAAAGGAACAGATTTTGTGACTTCAACTAAAGCCCTTGCCAATGCAAGTCTTGCAGCTTCTATCTGACTTTTTTCTCCACCCCCTCTGACAGAGATAGTAATATCAAATTTTATCTTTCCCAAAATATTCTCGGCGATTCTGATGGGCTCTTCTATTTTTAATCTATCAAAGGTCTGAAGTGTTTTATAGTGTTTTTTATTTATTGTGATCTTTCCAGTTCCGGCAACTAGAATAGCCCTTGCCACAGCCCTCTTCCTTTTACCTGAAGTTATTGTTTTTTCCATTTTATTTTTTATCTAGCAACGTCCTTGACGTAAGCAAATTTTTTCCTATTTTCTTTTTGAAGAGAAATTTTCTCTTTACCTTCAAATTCTTGAGGCACATTAGGATAGCATTTTATTCTTCTGAATGCTTCTCTCCCTCGTCCGTGATCATGGTGAGGAATCATCCCCCGTATACATCTCTTAACAATATTTGTTACAGTAAAAGAAAACTTTGGGCCCTGCCGATTATTTCCAATTCTCGTCTTTCTTAATTCGAGATCTTGGCTGATCCACTTCTTATTTCCAGTAATTATTATTTCTTCACAATTCACTACTGCTATTTCAGCTCCTTTTAGTGCTTCCTTTGCAACATAACTCGCAAGTCTTCCCATTGCCGTATTCTTCCCATCCATCACTATCATCTTATAATTTTCACCTCTTTAGCTTCCGGATTTTTCTTTATTCCTTCAACTATTGTTAAGAGTTCACATCCAGCTTTATTTAGTTTTTCTTTAGCTCTCTCAGAAAAGGATAGTGCCACTACCTTTATCTTTTTGTCCATCTCCCCAATAGACAGAACCTTTCCAGGAACTATGACAAATTCTCCACCCTTTGTGTCTTTGTTTAGATCATCTATGTTGACTTCCACTCTTTTTCTCCTCGATCCAGATAACATGCTTGCTACTTCATTCCATCCTTTATTTTTTTTTGCTGCAATTATTGTTTCAACTAAGCCGGGATTTGTTTTCTTCCTAAGCCGTTTCTCAATTCTGTTCTTTGTTTTCATGTTTTAATGTTCAGCAGAAGTAGTTAACTCCTGCTAACGCCGATTGCTCGACTCGCAAGTTTATACTTTTCGAAGATAAAATGGGTTTATAAAGATTACGTTGACCTCCCAACGATCCGGGTTTTTTAGAATTCTTGAAAGCCTTGTAATAAATAATCATCTGATTGTTTGTTTTATAATTTAATATCAAAATTTAAGAAATTTGTATTGTTCGCTATCAGGTGAATAAAGAACACAATATAAATCATGTCCAACTAATTTGTGAAAAGCGCTTAAATTTCTCCATCTAAGTTGTTCAACAGTCATGGTTAGGTCGCCCATTGCTTCTAATTCCCTTAAAGTTTCTTCAAAAAGATGTCTTTGCTGAGGAAGGCTATGAACATGCTGGCCAGAATAGTGCCGGCATTGAAAAATCAAATCTCTTACTAATCCAATAGCACTTCTTTCCTTAACTCTTTCTGCTATTTCTTCTGCTTCTTGTTCTCTCTTAACATACAATCTTCTAGAAACTTCAGCTAGCTTCTCTTTATCAGACATTACCATAAATTATCAGGATTAGAGATACTTTTAAAGATTACTAAAAATTCAGGTAATTGTTTGTTTCTATAATTCCCGTTATAATTATTTAGTAGCACAGGGGGTAGATTATTTACTCCATTAATGGAAGTTTGACTCTACGCCATAAGGCAGAAAAACTCATCAAAAACCAATTATGCGGAGTAAAGGATTCGAACCTTTGTAAGCACTAAGCTAACAGATTTTGAGTCTGTCCCGTTTGACCACTCCGGCAACTCCGCGCATTATACTTTAAGTCAAAATTACCACAAAATGTTCATATAAAAAACTTTAGAATCAAGACGAATTAGTGTTAATTTAAGCCCCTGGAGATGGGGGGAGACTATTGAGCATAGAATTGAAAGCCCTGTTTTCCAAACCAAAGAAAAACCCAAAAAGAATCATTACGACTCCGGAAATAGTGACAATTATTTTTCCGTTTATCATCCCAAACAAGATTGTAAATACTCCTATGAGAATTAATGTTAATGTAATAAATCCTCTTTTCAGATCAGCTTTTGTATTTTTAGACATAATTATGCCTTAGCAAGCTGCTTACCAAGTGAAGTCAGGTCTTTTTTCAATTCTTCGAGTGATTTCTTGAATATATCTTCTGGGCTCATTTGCCCGTATGATTCTATTTCAACTACCAACTCTTCAGTGGGGGTTACGTCTATTACTTCTTTTCCCATTTC
>Ga0209542_10005268_pt1 | contig 25960 bp, 31 predicted proteins | sample RifCSPhighO2_01_FD_184028 | JGI IMG/M metagenome (GOLD analysis project Ga0209542, IMG submission 184028) | Soil microbial communities from Rifle, Colorado - Rifle CSP2_plank highO2_0.1 (SPAdes) (version 2) | ecosystem: Environmental > Terrestrial > Deep subsurface > Rock core/Sediment ...
GCAATAAGGATCATTTCTCTAGGCGGAGAACGTGATGCCGCAAAATATGCAGCGATATTCTCTGCTGATGACCAGTTATATTGGTGCAATATGCAAAAAGCGTTCAAGCGTTTAGAATTTTTAACTGAAATTTATGGGGGAAAAGAATTAGCCTTGGCTGAAGCAGGAGGAAAACTGCAAGCCATGATTACGCATTATCAAGCTATTCCTGGCAGCGAATGTAAAGGGTATTTAGAAGACTATGATCTCAATGCTTTGGAAGCTTTAGCAAGGTTGCATAGCACTACCGCAGCTTGCCAACAACTTGCAGAACATTGCCTGGATCTAGTTGATGCAGCTCAAAAACTTAAAGAAGTTAATGCTAATTTGCGGATTTATTGCACGCCGCTATATTGATTAAGTAAATTGATTAAGTAACATAAATAATGGTAAAACATGGCACCTAACATGGGACGGAGAGGACAGATGCAGATGACCGAAACTATTGCTATTCTTTTCATATTTTTCGTATTGCTCTTGTTCGGAATAATTTTTTATTTTCGCTATCAGCAGTCAGCATTTCAGGAAAAACAGGAAGAATTGTTAGGGGTTAGAGCCATGGAAACAACATTGAAAGCATTGTTCATGCCCGAATTAATTTGCAGCCGCGGCGAAGCAGAACCAGAAGATAATTGCTTTGATACTTTAAAATTGGATTCTGCTGATGCGGTCTTGGAAGAGAACAAAGACGAATATTATTTTGAAATTTTTTCTTATGCGACGATTACTGTTCATCAAGTGTATCCAGAAGAAAAAGAATGGGTATTATATGAAAAGCTTAAACCAGATTATACCCGGAAAGAACCAACTTTTTTTGTGGTAACGTTGCGGGATGAATTATCTAGTTCTACTCAGACCCAATATGGTTTCGGTTATGTTTCAGTTGAGGTGTATTCATGATCCTGCCCATGAATTCAAAGAATTCAAAAAAAAGTCAGAGAAGAGGTCAGATGGAAGCTATCGGATTAGTTATAATTGTCATACTTATTACGTTAGGTATGTTGTTCTTAGCTACGTTTGCTCTTCAATCCGATTCGCAAAAAAAAATATTTACCCGTAAAGGTTTATCATATAGTGCTATGAGCGCAGTCATGAAAACGACGGTCAGTGCTGATGCAGAATGCTTTGCACAAGGTTTTGGGTCAGGAACACCTAAATTAGGTGCAGATATTATTGAAAATTGTGTTAAATATCGGGGGGTGAATGATCCCATTTATCAGTGTAAGGGACCTATCACTAAACAACCATTGCACAGCTGTGATTTTTTTCGAGAGATGACCGAATATTTGCTTGATCAAACCCTGGGCGGCTGGAATAAAAATTATGAATTCCGTTCCCAGCTGATCTCTTTAGATGGAAGTACCCCTATTGAGCTGGTAGAGATAAAGGTTGACGGCGGATGTCCGCCGGTTAGGGATAGGGATAGTTCTGGCCTGTTTCCGATAAATACTGAAGCGGGTTTAGTAGAGAATGTGTTATTTTTGTGTGACTGAATGGGAGGTTAAGCGATGGTTTTTGACAAAAAAGATCCGTTAGCATTGAAAATTGTTTATTCTATTAATATTTTCTTCGTGATATCGTTGGTTTTTTCAGGATTTTTATTGGCAATTGTATATTGGTTACCTCTTTTGGTGTTTGCTCTTGCTTTTTTTTATTACAAGGTTTTTGCTTCTGCACTAATTCAGAAGAAAAGATATAGTTATTACCTAAACTTGATGTTTCATGTTTTTGGGATTATTTCCATTTTTATTGCCACTATTAAAAATGGGTTTAATTATTCTTCATTAGAATTGGCACTTCAAATATTTTTTAGATTACTGAATGCTGTTGCGATTTACTTTCTGCTCTCCAAAGAGATGAGAGTTATCTTCTTACCTAAAAGGAGTGTTAAACCCAAACGTAGATGAAACCATTAAAACCATTGTTACTTGTAACAATTTTTGGTGATAAAAGTAAGCCCCGGGAATATATTTTCAGGCGCCCCGCAGTCCAAAACCTTCGTAACATTTATATAGGCATTTTCTTTCTTGAATTTAAAGTATAGTATGCGTAAAGAGGTGCAGAAAGGATTAAAGCCTTTCTTACCTGTTTTTAAGTGCAGAAGCGTTAAAAACGAGGTGTGATTAGAATGGTATCTAAAAGAGGGCAAGGGCTTCCGGTAAATGTCATTATTGTAGCGGCTTTAGCGTTGATTGTTCTAGTGGTGTTAGTAGTTATTTTTACTCAGCAGACTACCCAATTTGGGCAAAAAGTCGGTGAAGAAACGAAAACAGAGTTGTTTAAGATGCGGATCTTTTATGGAAAGTGTCGACCTGGAGAGGCGTTTGAAAATACATTCCTGAGCGACTATGAGAAAGCAGCTTCAGATGAAGAACAGGATACGGCAAAGTCCAGCTTCCGAAGCGAAGTAGACCGCTGTAAAGAATTCAGCGATACCAAAGAATCCTGTGAATCAGAATCTGGCTGCGTATGGGCATAAATAAGCTGAATGCGGCGTGCAGCGTACTGAAGCAAGGTACAGAAGGATTGAGAAATGACTGGGAAGATGAATAAGGCTGGAGCGGAGTATATCATGTGGATTGTCATTGCTGCAGCAGTTGCTTTAGTTGCGATGGTCATCCTGTTATTCATCTTTCGCGAGAGCACGGGCAAGTTAGCGGCAGGCTTAGTAGAATGTGAGAGCAAGTTAGGTCAATGTGTATTCATCGGAGAATGTACTGGATCAGTTACAAAGACATTTGAATGTGATGATCCTCAAAAAGAATGCTGTTTCACTTTACAAAAGCAGGTAACAACATAATCTGTCTTGCAGCTTATGATCCAACGATGAATAAAAGAGCAATTGAGGATGGGACCATCATCTTGATTGTGGTCATCACCCTTGCGGTGTTGCTGTTTGCTGCAACCATCTGGATGTTGCGTACGAAAATTGGCATGTTCGCCTCGGTACCGTGAGAATGGAAAATGTTTCCAACAAAAAGAGGGATGGAATTAGAACTTATAGTTAAGATTATACTGGTTATTCTCTTATTATTTGCAGCTGGGGCATTGTATTTTATACTGAGCGGACAGGGGGAAGTACTTCTGCAGAAGCTTTCCAATATCTTTTGAACTATGGGCATTGCAACTAGGATTATTCTCTATATCCTGCCTCTCTTGCTTTTAGTAGTAGTAGGTTTAGTTTTTTTTGGTCAAGGGGGAGCTTGGGAAGACCTTAAGGATGCAGTTTTTGGAGCTTCAAAATTACTGCCAGAAATAAAAGTAGGATTAGATGAGCAGAAAGCAGAGGTGAGTATCCCTGATCTTCACCGTGAATCTGTTGGTAGGGTTGAAAATACCATTAACAACATGCTCGGTTCTGGAAAGGAAAATTGTTTTGCTGACTACGGAAAACTTCCTGAATTAGGTGAAGCAGGAACTTCTTTGACTTTTGAACTAAAGGGTGACAAAACTTCTTTAACGGTCCAAGGTGGTTCCGGCGGGAAACAGATGATCACTGACTTGTATTCTGAATTTGAAAATATGAAACCTTGCGTGATTGCTGGTCCGGGAAGGATAACAGAAAATTTTAGAGATTATTTTCTTCTAGCTGAAGAACCGTTGTTGCACCCTTACTATCGTCCGGTAAGTTCTCTTACTCTTTTTTACAGCACCAGCGGAGTTAATGAAAATAGCATCAGTATTCCAGAATTAGGCTTGGTGAATGATCTGAATGATAACGGATATTTATTTACGCCGGATGGAGAACATATCTGTTTCTTTCCTACCAACGATTTTGGTGATGATAATGATGGTTTAGCGGATGCTGCCTTTACCCAATCAGGATTTTTTTCAGAAGAATCAATTCCAGTGCGTATTAAAGAAGGAAAATTGAAATCATGTTAAAGAAGATACCAATAAACTTGATGAACTCAAAAAAGGGAGACACTGCTGCATTTATTGTAGGGATAATGCTTACTTTGATTGCTTTTTTTTTAATCGGTGGATTATTGTTGCGCTTTACTTCACAGACCAACGATAAAGAGGCAGAATTATTATGCCAAAATAGTATTGCTTTACGTGCTCAAAGTGCTATCCGCGTTGGTGATTTGGCCGGTATTGAAGCAAAATTAATTCCTCCTCTTTGTAGAACTATCGATAAGAAAGTTTCTGGTGAACGGGAAGAAATATTGCGGCAGATCGCAGAGAAAATGGCCACCTGCTGGTGGATGTTCGGTGAAGGCAGATATGAAGATATTTTAGATAGCTTTGGCACGGAAGGCCTTTTGAAGGTATTGTCGTATGAGGATCTAGGCCCTAACCAATGTTTTAATTGCTACACTATTCTCATTGACGAAGATGAGATCGAGGGCGGCCCGATTGAAGCAGCCGAAATAAATGAATTTTTGTTGAAGAACAAATATTCCAAAGTGAACAGGAGTTATCTTGAGTACATCCAAGAGCATGGCGGGCCTGGGCGCGTTGTGCTGACTGCTCCGGTTATTTTTCCGAACCATGCTTATACCATCTCCATGATGCCGAAGACCGAAAAAAGCGATTTTTGGAGTAAAGAAGGTCGATTGGGATTAGCAGCACTTCTTGGTGGTCCAACTATGGTGGTGCCAGCTCTGGTTGCTTTTGGGTTAACCGAAGGTATAGAATCTGCGATAGGCGAGGAAAGACCACCGGGAGAATTGCCGACAGTAACTGGAAAAGCAGCTCCAGTAATAGGATTGATAGCCTTAGGAGGAGCATCAGTTTATATACAATCTACGGCTTATATGAGTCTTATGGCAGAAGCATACAAAGAGAGGGATGTTAGTTCAATCTATGTGGGCTTTTTAGAAGTTGGGCAGGAAATGTGCGGTTCCGGCGACATTGCCGGACAATGAGGTGGTAAGATGACATTTCTACAAGTTAAAGGAAAAAAAGGAAGCCCAACTGGTATGTTATGGATAATCATCATTGCTGCGGTTTCATTCGTGGGAGTTTTTCTGATAATGCAATCTCTTTTTCCCGGGATCTGGACTTTTGGAGGCATTGCCAAAGCTCATCTTGCTGATCCAGATAATGATGCGGTTCGAGGTCTGGCCGATAAATGCCCCTGCACATCTGGGTTGTTAGTTGATGAAGGTTGCCCTCCAGGCATTAACGACGAGCAAAAAAAAGTAGAATTAGCAAAATTTAATTCAGATACCAGCTGTGGGACTTTAGAAGTTGGAGATAGTGAAGCTAAGAAAGCAAATTCAAAAAGTGAAGAAGCAAAAGAAACAGAAACTCCTGACGAAGAATTTAAACATTATCGCTCTATAGAATTTTTTGCTGATGCTTCCGATGAAGATCCACGCGACGAAATACTTTGGCAAGCTTGTGCGAACTGGGTCGGTAGAGAATGTCCAACCAGAGATGATGATTGTGATGAAGATAATTTCAATTTCCAGTCACTCACCAAAGGATGCTGGGTCATGGCTGTAGAAGATGATGGTATCGATGATTGCGGCCAGGCCGTAGCTGATGAAGGGACGATCCTTTCGCTGCATAAATTTAGCAATTTGAAAGTAGATTTGACTAACAGCTATCAATCTATAGATGATGAGCCGGATCCAAAAATTCTTTTTTCCTGGCAGTGGAAATCAAAACCGGAATATGGCTCCTTGCTGTGTAAAGAGGGTTTTTGGTATGGGTGCAAGGGACAGGAAGGAAATGATTTAACGGTGGGCAGCCAAACCTATACCTGTACGGGAAGCGAGTGGGTGAAATCATAATTGAAATCTCATTTTTTTTTCCCAAGAAAAAGCTGTTCAAAAAAAGGGATCATGGTCAGTTTTTTGACTACTCTAATTCTCGCCCTGATCATTTTTGTTCCAGCATGTTATCTTTCTTCCAAGATATTATTTAGAACTAGCGAGCAGGCTAAGGACAATTATGTAGAGTTTGTAAAAGATCTAACCTCGTTTGCTGAAGATGCAAAAATTCCGGTTGGAGCTAAGAAAAGTGTTTTGTTGATTATGGATGAAGCAACGGCCATAGTTTATTTTGAGAAAGGACAGCAGGAAGTAGTAGTAGATGTCGATGCGCGATTTGATTATTCCGATTTTATCATCCATCTACAAAAGCCGGGACAATGTAGTGATACCCAAAATTGTTTATGTCTTATTCGGAAAGCTAATTTTGATGTTACTGCTATTGATGATGTAACCGTTACAGAATTAATGGGCAAAATAGTTGTTATTCCTCAACGAGTTATTTGCACTGATCTTGACTTTAATTTGGAAGTAGAAACCTGCAGCATCGGCAAACCGGAAGCAGTAAATTCGTATGTATGCTCCAATGGATTTATGATTGAAAGGCATTTAACAGATGAGGCTTCCTTAGCCGTAGCTAGTTATTATGAATTGCCACGGAGAACGGTATTATATTTTACTAAATTTGAAAATTCTATACGTTTAGAGGGAGATTATGGCGGGTCGGAAAGCAGCTAGTACACTGATGATTGTATTTGAAGTGCTACTGGTGCTTTTTGTCATTTATTCCTATTTGCAGATTGCGGAAAAGTATGCTAATTCTGAAACAACCAACAAGATTAATATTGCTGAAGACATAAAAATGATGGTTGATACTCTAGTAGGAACACCAGGAGATGGCACAGTGCAATACCCAGCTAATGTCTCTAAATATAGTTTTATTTTAAGCTCAAGCTCTATCACTGTTTTCATTAAGGGCGAAGGAGAACAGCAAATCGTTACTCGGCAATTTTTCTTGCCAGCAGGATATACTGCTTTTGGAACGGTAGAAGGAAAGGAGACTTTTTGCTTAGAGAAGGAAAAGAGACGGATTTTATTACGTGAATGTGCACCGGTAAATGAAGCCGAAAACTTTCTGCCAGCATTTGTTGCTGAAACAGAAGGGCCAAATTTTTACGGAATCCCTATTACTGGGGATAGAATTGTGTTTGTGATCGACCGTTCAGGTTCTATGGAATTACCAGCAGTATGGCCTTTACCGGAAGAAGTAGTACTTGACAAGAAGGTAATACAAGAGATAGATGTAGCAGAATGGCAGGTAAAATCAATGTTACAACAATTATCGGATGGAAAATATTTTACGATCATTTTATTTAGCGATGTTGTAACTGATAATATGGTTTTTTCGAAAACTTTTGTTGAACTTACGCCTGAAACCAGAACAAAGGCTTCAAAATTTGTTGAAGGTTGGAAACCTTTTGGAGGCACTGATTTACACACTGCCTTAAAGAAGGCTTTAGCGTATGAAGGAGCTGATACCGTCTTCTTGCTTTCTGATGGTTCTCCTAGCGTAGATGTTACGGAACCGGCAGAACTTTTAAAGAAAGTTAGGGAGTTAAATGTCGGTGGCACTAAGATTAATACGGTTGGGACATTTGTCATAAAAGATGATGATCCAGTTCCGGTACGAGAGACAAAAGAGAAAGGTAAAGATTTATTAGAAAAATTAGCTGCTGAAAACGGAGGAGTTTTCGTTTTACCAGAGGAATAAGATATGACAGAAGATAGCGTTTTTGAATTAGCCAGAAAACAGATTTATTGGATGATTGCGGGAGTTCTGATTACGATTACCGTTATTGCTTTAGTTTTTCTTTTTTCAGGTTATCAGCGGCAATTAGTGGAAGTACCAGAAGAATTGCGGGCAGAACTGATCAGTTTGCGGTTTGTAAATACGCCGGAATGTTTTACTTATCAGGATCCAATAACCGGCAGAGCATTTCCTGGAGTTATTGATGTCAATAAATTTACTCAGGAACGATTGGATAGATGTTACCGTACTGAGAATGAAAGAGGATTTAAGGATTATAATTTTGCTCTAGAATTGGAAGGTTATGCTCCTATTGTTGACGGTGAAAAGCAATTATTGAGAACAAATAATTTTTTTAATAAGGTTGATTTTACTCTATTCAAGGAAGTGTATGTAAGAACAGGTGACAGTCTAGAACCGACACGGATGGTTATTTATGTGCAAACGAGAATTTGAAGATGCTAATGTTAATTAAAGGAAAGAAGGGCATGATGGACGATTTCTTTGATCTATTATTTACATCGCTGGCACTTTTTTTCATCATCTTTTTTGTTCAAGTAATATTGGATACTGATGCGGAAACAAAAACAGATGTGACTCTAAGTGAACTGCACAATTTTGAGAATGAGGTTCAGTTACTGCATCTTTTGGATTATCCGATTTCTGTTGATGGGAAGACTCAGAAAATGAAGAATATTATTCTTCTGTCAGTCGATGTCCATAATGAAGCGCTGTTTAAGGAGAAGATGCGGGATTATTTTGAAAAAAATCAAGTAGAAGGGCGAATTGCGGTTTATAAGACTAAGGATTATCTTACTAATAAAGAACCTTTATTTTCTTTTAGTAATGTTGTTTTCAGCGCTGGAAAAGTAGGCGAAGTGGAATTACTTACTGGCAATACTGGCCAAGATTCAATTACGGTGGTGTTAACGCAGTGAAATCAAAGAAAGGAGCGGTGATTCTTCATTGGGCCGTTTTTGGATTACTCGCGGCTATCGGGCTTTTTGCCTGGCTAACCTATGATGCGGAACTGGGAGTTAAGGTCAAAGGCGAATGGCAGCTTGACTATCTCAGAAATTTCTACATAGAAGGGCAAGAAGAATTGATGCAAACAGAGCAGCAGGCGCTGTTGGTAGGTAATAAGATCATTTTTAGCTTAGCTGATAACGGTGGTTTTACAGAAAGTTCTCCTTGCGGGGTTGAGGAAGGAGTGCATTATTGGAATAAGGTGGGATCTTTTTGTTTTCTTGAAGTCGATGAAGAGATAGACCAAGCGTTTGATAAAGCTTACCAAGAAAAATACAACTCAGACCGGAGGTTTGCTGTTTCGCACCAAGGTAAAGAATTAGTAGGCGAAGCTGCAGAAACTGAAATGATTAGCGGTCCTAAAATGACTTACAATTACTTCCCTCATTTTCGAGCCAATATTGGTTATAACTTTGATGAATATTTTCAGATCCAGAATGACGCTAAAAGCGTGTTAGATTTGTGTAAATGGAAACCTGATTTACGAGAATGCCTGGAAGACACTAAGCCGGAGTATTGGAAATTTACAGATTGCGATGCCGAGATGTACAGAGAAAATGAGAGGAAAGTGGTTTTCTGCAGCGAAAGTCCGGGAAGGTATACTATTCTTCAGCCGGATGGTTCGGTAGTGCCAGTTAGGTATACGTTTGGATTGGATTTTACGACTTCTTAGGCAGTAGTATCCTCAACTACATAAAAACTTATAAACCTTTTTTATCTTTTCTTTGTTAGGGTGGTTGCATGTACAAGATACCTTTAGCAGAAATCAAACAGAAAATTCTTACGAGCGGCAAGCTTACTCTGGAAGAGCTAGAACAGAAACTTAAAGCAAAAATTAATGAGCTTTCAGGGCTGATCAGCGAGGAAGGCGCTGCTCACATTATTGCCAATGAATTAGGTGTAGAATTAGTTAATAATAACACTCAAAAGCTGAAAGTAAAGGAAATCTATGCCGGCATGCGTAGTGTCACAACAGTAGGCAAAGTGGTGCGCAAATTTGAGGTTCGAGAATTTTCAAAAGATAATCGCTCAGGAAAAGTTTGCTCTCTTATACTTGGGGATGAAACCGGAACAGTTCGGGTAGTATTTTGGAATGATCAAGTCGATGCCCTGAAAAAAGTTTCAGAAGGAGATATTCTTTTGGTGCAGGACGGTTATGCCAGGGAAAATAATAATGATCGAGAAGTTCACTTGGGGAATCAAGGGAGTATAGTTGTTAACCCAGAAGGGGAAAGTGTTCATTCAGTGAGAGAAGGAACATCATATCAGCGACGGAAAATAGAAGAATTACGTGATGGTGAAGGCGGTGCAGAAATAATGGGGACCGTAGTGCAGATTTTTGATCCACGCTTTTTTAATCTTTGTTCGCAATGCAATAAGAAAGTAGTAGAATCGGCGGGAAATTACCAGTGTAATGAACACGGTTCAGTTAAGCCGGTTGTTTCTTATGTTATGAATCTGGTCTTGGATGACGGAACCGGAAATATCAGAAGCGTTTTATGGAAAAATCAAACCAATCATTTGCTAGGTAAAACAGAGGAAGAAATATCTCGATATAAAGATAGTCCTGCTACTTTTGAAGACGTCAAGGCAGATCTTTTAGGAGAACAGCTGAAATTGCTGGGACAAGTAAAGAAGAATGATATGTTCTCTCGTCTAGAGTTTAATGTGCAGATGGTTTCTCGAGCTAAACCGGAAGAAGAGATTGCTAGGCTGGAGAAAAGGTAAGAATTTCTCGGGCAATACCTGCTATTTTCCATACCACTGGACAACTGCCAATGACTCCTAATTCTCAAAAATTTTCTTATTTTAACCATTCTACGTTACCCCACTCCCGCACTGGACAACTTCGGCTGGAACTTATAAACAAGCAGCGATGCTAAGATCTCAGCAACTCAAAATGGGTTGTGCCTCACTGGGTTGAGTTCTGGAAACAGAATTTGGCACGGGTTGAAAAAAGACGCGAAAGCAAGAGGTCAAAAAAAATGACACAAAACACAGCACCACAAGTGCAAGGGAACTTCCCTGAAAAAAAATTTAGAGCAGGTGCGATTTCTGCAACCGTATGGCACAATAAAGGCCAAAAAGCAAATGGAGAAGAATCTGAATACAAAACTATCTCTATTGAACGCAGCTATACGGATAAGACCGGAAAATGGCAGTCAACTAATTCTCTGCGCATTGCGGACTTACCTAAGGCTCAAGTAGTTTTACAAAAAGCATACGAGCATGTAGTGCTGCAAGAGCAAGATTTATTTAAAGGAGGTGCAAATTAAAATGACAGAAGCTAAGGTGGTATTAAAAATGGAAAAATTAACATTAATGGATTTGCCGGGAGTAGGCGCTGCGACTGCAGAAAAATTGGAAAGCGCAGGATATCATGATTTGATGTCCCTTGCTGTTTCCAGCGTGGGTGAACTTATTGAGGTTACCGGCGTTTCTGAAGCAGTAGCCAGAAAAATGATCAATGCAGCCCGCGACAGTATGAAGATGGGCTTTGAAACGGGCATGGATGTTTTGCGACGCCGGGGATTAGTTACAAAATTATCTACTGGCTCAGCAAGTTTTGATACCTTGATGGGCGGCGGCTTTGAAAGCAGTGCTATCACTGAATGTTTTGGTGAATTTGGATCAGGAAAGACCCAGATCGGACATTTATTGACGGTCAATGCGCTGAAAGAAGATTCTACTGCCATGACCGTGTATATCGATACTGAAAACACCTTCCGTCCGGAAAGAATAAAGCAGTTTGCCGAAGCAGCAGGTATGGATGTGGAAGATGTGCTCTCCAGAATTATGGTAGCCAGAGCCTACAACTCCGATCATCAGATGCTCTTGACAGAAAAAATCGAAGATTTGATCTCCAAGCAAGGAAAGAATATCAGACTCTTAGTGGTCGATTCTTTAACTGCCCATTTCCGAGCAGAATTTATTGGTCGAGGAACCTTGGCAGAACGACAGCAAAAGCTGAACAGGCACATGCACGCTTTAGCGAAAGTGGCCAGCGCCTACAATGTTTGTGTCTATGTCACTAACCAAGTCATGGCTAAGCCGGATCAGTTCTTTGGTGACCCAACTACTTCCATTGGCGGGCACATCGTCGCACACGCATCTACCTTTAGGATTTACTTGCGTAAAGGTAAGAAAGGCACCCGAGTGGCGAAACTTATAGATGCTCCGAATTTGCCGGACGGGGAATGCTGCTTCGAAGTATTAGAAGGCGGAATTCAAGACGCAAATTAATTTTGTTTTTTTTTTAATTTATTTTTATTATTTCTTTAAAAATCATCTGAGCTACTTAATTTTTTATTATATCTCGTTACATAGTCAACCCAATACCTTTCATCGAAATTAATCCATCCCTTAGTAAAAATAATTTGGCTATCTTTAAATTTTAAAGTTTCTGTTGCTAGCGAAGAGAGCATCCGAAGTGTCCGCTTTGAAGCATTACTTAACTCCTTATCTTTCTTAATATCTCTAAGGGTCACCACGGCAGCTCGCAACTGAGTAAGTTTCCTTTTCAAATCACTAATCATCACTCTAAATTTTCCCATTTCTCCTTCTTTGAATGGCTCTAAAACATGTATTTCGTAATCTCTCATTTTTCTCTCTAATATATTATCATAATTATATTTTAATCGATTATAATTTGGATTGGTTGTCTTAGGAGGATCAAGACTTTCGCTTACTATCTTTTCTATTAACCCACGACGTCGCTTTATTTCTTGGGAAAGTTTTTCTTCAAAATTATCTTCTATTGAACGATCTCTAAATGCCTTCCTAGTTTGCAGATTTATTTTTCTTAAATTTTCCAGAATGAGTTCAATATTAGGTCTCTTTTTAACAGATTCTTGGTAAGCAAGAAGTGCCCACCCTTCGATTGCCTTAATTTGATTGTAAACTGATTCTTCTACTAATCCATTATCAGCCATAATATTTATTTTGGGAAAAGAACTTTATAAGAACGTGCAACCCCTTTCCAATAGTGATTACGGTAAGTAAGGTCTAAGCGTAAATTGGTGCTTTGAATTTATTTTTCTTGCCATTTCACACCCATCAATTTCTTAATTCTTTCTGGAGCTTCGAGATGTGACCATTCCGTTCTGAATTTATGCACTACACCAGTGTCGAGGACTTCTTCCGGAGTGGGATAATTAAATTTGAATCCATTGTTTTCGAAATATTTTTCGAATTTGTGGTAATCTTGGAAGTGCGGTCCTTTCATGAGGTGAGCTAAATTAGGGCAGATATCGGGTTCTTGATGTCTTTTTCCTGCTAGAAAACGTGCGGCGTTGGCAACCATATTTGCCGTTCCTGGAAGATAGCTGAAAGCATATACTAACCAGTGCGGGACTTCCATGACTTTCTTTTTTCCTTCTCCGACGATGCCGGCAACAAGATGTTCTGCCATCTCTTTGTCGCTTAATGGTTTGTGGACTCCCAGGTTGTAAACTATTTTATCTAAGGAATCAGGAATTTGGCGCACTCTCTGTTCGTTTTCTGCAGCGAAAAGAAATGCCCGCGCAATGTCTTCAGTATTGACATAGGTCACATTTGATCCTTTTGTCGCAAGGATTATTGGTTGGTTTAAGATCATTTTATAGAGATTATTAATTCCTGCCGTTTCCAATCCCGGGCCGACTGGTGCTGTAGAACGGAAAACAATCGCTTGCAATCCGTCATTCTGGGAATGTTGAAAAATAATTTTTTCTGCCTCTGCTTTTGATTTACCATAATCTTCCACTGGCTTTAAAGGATCATCTTCCTGCATAGCTCTATCGACATGGCCTAGAACAGCAGTACCAGACATGTGGACCAGAAATGAGTCATTGTTAATACATTCTTGAACTACATTGTAGGTGGATCTGACATTAGGCCCTTCTAATTTTTGGTAACTAAGAGTATAGGAAACAACTGCAGCCAGATGAAAAACATCATCTATCCTTCCGTCAAGATACTCATGTTTTGCTTTCGAGAAGGCGGCATGAGTACGCATGGGATCAGAAAGATCGCTCTGGACGCACGGAATATGCTGATACTGTTCATCTCGAGGCTGGCTGAGATCTACATTTACTACTTTATGCCCTGCTTCTGAACATACTTTAAGTAGTTGTTGTCCTAGAAATCCGGAACCGCCGGTAACGATAATTTTTCTTGGTTCTCGGCCGTAACCTAAAAATCGTTCCATACTGCTTTGGAAAATCATCTCTTAATTAATGTTCTGCAACTCTATTCAAAAATAGTCTTTTAATACATCTTTTGGAAGCTCATAATTCTTAAAAAGATCTTGAGAAGAAGATGACGTATGACAGAAGAAGGGTATCAATTAAAAGCAAATCCGATCATAGGTTTAGTTGGTTTTGATTGCAGTGGTAAGGGGACAGTTGCAGCGTATCTTCGAGACCAGCAGCACTTTGAATGTTATTCTCTTTCTGATATGTTGCGGGAAGAAGCAGATGCCCGCGGATTGGATCGTAAGACGGAGACGCTCATTGCTCTAGGAAGAGAGTTGCGAGCAGAGCATGGAAATAGTGTTCTTGCTCAAAAAGCGTTGAAAAAACTTAAGCCCAATACGCGCTATGCCATTGAATCGATAAGGCACCCAGATGAAGTAAGAGCTTTACAGGGAAAAGTTAAGTTTACGTTAGTTGCTATTGATGCGCCTTTTAGTGCGAGATTGGAACGATTTAATTCCAGAAAAAGGGAAGGCGAACAAATCAGTATTGAGGACTTTGCTGAGCGCGATAAACGTGCATTTTATAGCGCTGAGGAGGGCGGACAACAAGTTGGAGTTTGCATGACTATGGCACAGCATCGTATATACAATCATGCAGATGTTACCACGGCAGAGCTTTATTATCAGGTTGATAAAGTATTGCAGAAATTGGAGCGCCTTGGCTGGGATGAATATTTCTTAAACATCATGGATGCAGTAGCAAAAAGAGGAACATGTGACCGGGGAATGGCGGGTGCCCTGATAGTAAAAGACAGGCATATTTTAGCTACCGGCTATGTTGGTTCTCCTTCAGGTCTAGAACATTGTGATGAAAAAGGTCATTTGATGGAAGGCCGGATAAATCAAGATAGTTCTACATCAGAACATTGTATCAGAACTGCCCATGCTGAACAGAATGCGTTTGCCCAAGCAGCTAAGCATGGTGCAGATGTCCGTGGTGCAACCTTATATGTTGGGTTTGAACCTTGTCGTGATTGTACTAAGTTAGTCATTAATTCTGGGATTGAAAGAGTAGTAGCAAGAAAAAGATACCAGAAAGGAGAGTTGGCTCGGGAATGGTTGGAGAAAGGCGGAGTAACATTGGAAGTTCTTGAAGATGTAGTGCAGAGTTATTAGGTGAGTTTTACAACAGTAGCTTTTTATAGTAACCTTCTTTTTTGAAGCCATTAAATCTTAGGAGGAACGTATATATGAATGGAACTGAAGCTCCTGTAAAAGTAGGAGAAGAATATGATGTGATGATTACCGCAGTTGGCGGGAAAGGCGATGGTATTGCCAAGGTGAAAGGGTTTGTGTTGTTTGTTGCTGGTGCGAAGAAAGGCGATTATGTTAAGATTAAAATTACCAAAGTTTTGCCGAGTGTCGGCTTTGCCGAAGTGGTTAAGAAAGTAGAAAGGCCGGAAAATAGGAAATACGCTACTGTTTCTGCAAGAGAACTGGAAGAACCAGATGAAGAACCAGAACACAAGTACGAAGAAACGGAAGATTTCGGCGAAGAAAAGTAAGAGCTGAACACTGTTAATGTGATTTCTTTTTTAATTAGTAATTTTTATTAAAGAGCTGCACAAACAACGTAGGTATCTGTATTACTACTAGGGGAGAGTTAAAATTATAAATAACGCCTCTTTTAAGAGGATATGGCTAACATTAAATTATTTGATGGCACGGAAAACCCTAGGTATGGTAGAGTTTTAGTAAATGTTCTTGCGGAACTAGCGAAGCTGCAACGAGTAGTAGTATCTCCAACTCCCGGCGGAATAGACCTTTTAGGGTATGGATTAGTTCAGAAATTGCAAAGTGAAAGCTATAATCTCGGAAGACGACAAGTGGATTTAGAGCAATTTTTTGAATTAGTAAGGGCTGAACCCATGATTTCTAGAGACATGAATTCACAAAAAATCATTTTCGTAGATAGAGACCTCTATTCTCCTGGTCGAACTAATTGGTGCTTTGGACAGTCTCGGAGAATTGATTTTGCCGATTATATTATTTTGTCCACTGCCAGAATTAAAAAAGCTTCTCACTGGTTTGATTTAGCAGCGCATGAATTGGGTCATATGTATGGAGCTGCACCGAGCAGTAGAACAAACACTGTCGAATTTTTAGGAAGCCATTGTATTAATGATTTATGTGTTATGCAGCAGAAGGATACCGTTGAAGGGAGTATTGCCTATTCAAGAAGACGACATTCTCTTCAGGCGAAACCATATTGTGGTCAATGTGAAAATGATTTACGACGTTAAGAACTAATCTCTTACCCCAACAGTAACCAAAACTCTTAAAAGTCTCTAAATCTTCCTTTGCCTAGAGGTACAAGATGTCATATATTAAATGGTTTAAGGAATTAGATGAAGATTCTTTAGGAGACGCAGGCGGTAAAGGCATGAATTTAGGAATCATGCTCAAAATGCATCTTCCTGTTCCCAATGGTTTCGCAGTTACCGCACAGACCTATGGAGAATATCTTGAGAAAACAGGGATTAGACCAAAGATCCTCAAGCTTCTGGAAAAATTGGATGTTGAGGATACGGATAAATTGCAGGATATTTCTAAAAAAATCCAAGAATTAATTATTGCTACCCGAATGCCTATCAATATGGCTGAAGAGATTATGTACACCTATGAAATGCTCGGTTCAGAAAAACAAAAAGCTACTGATTTAGTGGAACCAAAAGAAGTATTTGTGGCAGTGCGAAGCTCTGCAACTGCAGAGGATCTACCGGAAGCAAGTTTTGCTGGACAACAGGCAACTTTTTTAAATGTCAGAGGAAAAGAAAATGTTGCTTCTGCGGTGTTAGCCTGCTGGGCTTCGTTGTTTACGGCTCGAGCAATTTATTATCGGGTCAAAAATAAGTTTGACCACAGTAAAGTGTTAATTTCTGCTTTAGTGCAGAAAATGGTTAATTCTGAAAAATCAGGAATCATGTTTACAGTCAATCCGGCAACTAACCATGCTGATGAAATCGTTATTGAAGCGATTTATGGTTTAGGCGAATTGATCGTGGGTGGAGAGGTCAATCCCGATCTTTACATAGTTGATAAAAAGACGCGGGAAATCAAGAAAACAGAACTACGCAAGAAAGATTATGGTCTGTTCAGGAATGAGAAGGGGGAAAATGAGAAAAAACTTATTCCTAAAGACAAACAAGATCGACAGGTATTGAATGAAAAACAGATCAAAGAATTAGCTCGCTTAGGTAAGAAATTAGAAGAACATTATGGTAAGCCTCAGGACGTGGAGTGGGCAGTAGAAAAAGAAGAAGTATTCATTGTCCAGACCCGAGCAGTCACCACATTCAAAGCACATACTATAGAGAGACCAGATATTGTTGATGAGACCGGAAAGATTTTATTGAAGGGAGAAACAGCTAGTGCAGGGGTTTATACAGGTCCAGTCAAAGTTGTTCATGATCCTTCTGAATTACACAAAGTGCAGAAGGGAGACATTTTAGTTACGACTATGACTACTCCCGATATGGTGCCAGCGATGCAACGTGCTGGGGCAATCGTCACTAATGAAGGCGGTATGACTTGTCATGCAGCAATTGTTTCTCGCGAAATGGGAACGCCATGTATAGTGGGAACAGAACATGCAACCGATATGTTGAAGGAAGGCGAAATAATTACTGTACATGCTACTCGCGGAATAGTCTACGAAGGAAAAATAGAGATAACAGAAGCAAAAAAAGAAATAGCACCAGGAGCAGCCCAAGCAACTCACCCTGCAGATCTAGTAACAGCAACAGAAATCAAAGTGATCATGGATCTTCCGGATTTCGCCGCCAAAGCAGCAGCAACGGGAGCGGACGGCGTTGGATTAGTCCGATTAGAGATCATGATTGCCAATGGCGGAGTTCACCCTGCAGAATATGTGCGGCAGAAACGAGAAGAAGACTATGTCCATCTATTGAAAGAAGGGATTCGAAAGATTGCTAAAGCTTTTGTTCATAAACCGGTCTGGGTACGCTGTTCAGATATGCGTTCTGATGAATATAGAAATTTACAAGGCGGAGATAAAGAACCTCACGAAACGGATCCTATGATTGGCTGGCATGGAATTCGGAGATTGTTAGATGAGACAAAGATTCTGCAAGCAGAATTTCAAGCAGTGAAAGAATTACATGATGAAGGTTTTGATACTGTTGGAATAATGCTTCCCTTCGTGATCAGAGTTGATGAGCTACGACGGGCGAAGGAAATAATGAGGGAAGTAGGTATAGAACCAGTCAAAGATATTGATTTTGGAGTTATGGTAGAAACTCCCGCAGCTTGTTGGATTATTGAAGATTTATGCAAGGAAGGAATTAGTTTTGTTTCTTTCGGGACTAACGATTTAACTCAACTTACTTTAGGAATAGATCGAAATAATGAAAGGATTGCACACTTGTTCAGCGAAATGCATCCTGCCGTATTAGGTGAGATAGCTAAAGTGATTCAGGTTTGTAAAAAGTATAATGTAAAAACATCTATCTGTGGACAAGCCGGCAGCAAGCCAGAAATGGCTGATTTTTTAGTAAGGCAGGGCGTGGAATCAATCTCTGCGAATGCCGATGCGGTTGATCAAATCCGTCAAGTTGTAGCTCGAGCAGAAAAGAAATTGTTGTTGGATGCTGAGAGAAGGAAATAATCTCTGAATACTTTCTTGATTCTTAGTTGTAAATAAATTAATACTAATTTACACCACGAAATAAATGTACGGTGTGGCCTACTGCAACGCCTCTTTTATGTAATTTGAGTGCTTCTTGCGCCGATACTTTACATGGTTCAAGCAGCTTCTTTATCTTTTCACCAGAAATCTTTACGGTAGGATTTTCAATATTATTTTTCTTCAAGATACTTTTTCCTTCTTCGTATTTATAAAATTCAAAAGAAACATCATATTCTTTTTCAAATGCAGAATATCCAATAAAATCTATGAGTGCTTCAGTTTGTTCTTTGAATCCGACGATAACCTCACTAAAGGTTAATCCACACTCTTTGAATAAGTCTTTTACAATAGAAATTGGTACTCTCCCGCCTAATTCAGTAATCACTGAGGCATCTTTCCTTAATATTTTCTTTGCACTTTGAAGATATGCATATTGTGCACCAAGTGCCCATTGTGTAAACTTCAAGGGGGGATTATACTTTTGGTATAAATCTGGTTTGAGAAACGTGCCTTTTTCAGCACCTTTTGTAAGATCTTCCTCACCAGTAGCAGGAAGATTAGGAATATTGGCATGCACAAAATCAACCAAATAATTTTTTTCCTCTATTGGTTCACAAAAAGAACCCACAAGAGGAATAAATATAATCGGGGACTGGGGAACAGCGTGTTTAAGATTGTAGACGGTTCCTTTAAGAATATCGGCATCGACATCAGTGATTATAAGTTTCTTGGTATTTTTCATGATCAGCAACACCGCAATTCCTTCAACACCGCTGCAGATTCCTACAATACCGATGTCAATAATATTTTTATTCTCTTTTTCAAAAATTTTATTCAATTCTTTTAATCCGACCGCAGTATAATAAGCCCAGTTATCCTCTATCTTTTCTTTGTAAGGATACATCCCTTTTGTTTCTGTTATGAAAATGTTATGACTATCAATTTTTGCTTTTTCAAAAAGAGGAGTGACCTCAACACGTTTGCCTTTCATTTTTCACCTCTAATGTTTTATATCTTTGCAGCAGCGAAATCCTACACTATAATCGGTGTAAAAATCACCGTGGTCAAGAGTATATTATGCACAGCTTTGTGTTGTCGGACGTGCATAATGGGAACCAACAAAAGTAACTTTTTTAAATGGTTTGGCTTCATGAAGATCAGAAACAATTTCGTGCGCATTTCCGACCATATCGTAAACACCATATTCATTGGTGCATTCAGAAAAGGAACCAGTTTCTCGTTTAAAGGGCAGATCATTTTTGTCGACAAGAGCGCTGAGGCGTGGATCTTTCATTTGCCAATTATTACTTCTCCCTAAGATTCGTACCGGCCAAGGCTGGCCGATATTACATTTTCCGGATCGATATTGCAGTCCGTAAGGATACGCCTTAGGCAGCTCTCCCTTTTTATTTTTCTGAAAGGCTGGCCCAGTTGGCCCAACACAGGCTTGATACCATTCTTGATGACTGCAAAGACGTTTACCAACAGAGTCGCATGCTTGCTCTGCAATGTATCTTCCGATGTAAGTGGCTGGAATTTTACCTGCTTGGGAAACTGCAGCAGGTTTAAAATCGGGGTTTTGCTCTGCTCCTCGAAGAGGCATGGGCAGAGGCCCCATATTTTTGAATTTATTATATTGCCAATCAGCATCGTAAATAAGTTCTTGTGTAGGCATGTAATGAGGCGATGCTTCCGAATAGGTTTTTTTGTCTACAATTGAAGCTCCATATTTATCGATACAGAATTGATTTTCAATATTGGCCATTCCTTCTGGGCATGGAATTTTTTGGTTTACAGAGGAAGGTTGGGCAGCAGTCTCTCCAACTCTTGCTTCTACTTCTGACGAGGAGGGCGTGCTGACTGAATTTAAACACGAAGCTAATAGCAATGAGTTAAGCAGTATTTTATTTTTTGATTTCATGTTTTGTTTTTATCGGGATTCTGGTAAATTTCTTACATTCTAAGCAAGAAATAATCACTTTTCCTGCTCGAGTTCTGATTCTGGCGTTTACACCTGCTTTAAGAAATTTATAACAGTGCTTACAGATTCTTCGTTTTAACTCTCGCGGAATTTGAGCATGGACTTTCATGGCTATTTTTCTAGCTAAGGAGACGTACCGATTAGCAAGCGCTTTGTTTTTGGGAAACGTTTCTTCTGCTTGCTGAAAAAGAACTTTAACACGCTGCAGGGCAATTTCCTTCTGTTTTTGCTTGGAAAGGAGCGGTTTTGACATTATGGGAAAGAAATTCTTTTAAACTTTAAAAAGTATTTCTCTGTTATGGTGAAAGGCAGACCTATCAAAAGCCAAATTCGACAAAATATTGTAGAGATTTTGCACTACCTTGGGAAGGGATATGGGTATCAAGTGGCAAAGATATACAATGAGATATTTCCTACTGCGACGCAGAGGAGCGTTTATTACAATTTACGAAAAGGGGTATTGACGAAAGAAATTTCTGCGCATAAAATTGAAGAAGAAAAAGGAGAGTTTTCTTGGGGAAGCGTGGTAGAAAAGAAGTATTATTCTTTAGGAAAAAATGCAGAGCCGAAAGGAGAAAAACGAGTGAAGGAGTATTTATCCAAATGGAAAAAGAAAGGAAACTCGCCGAGCAAGTTTACCAACTTTGTCGACAAATTCCGAAAGGCAAAGTAACCACTTATCGGGAAATTGCTGTGGCATTGGGAATGAAAGGTTATCAAGCTATTGGACAAGTTCTGAGGAAGAATCCCTATGCGCCGATCGTACCGTGTCATAGGGTAGTGAAGAGTGATGGATCGCTGGGCGGATTTAAGGGTTGCTTGGTTGGGGAAGAGATTGTTGAGAAAGAAACCTTGTTGAGGAAAGAGGGAGTAAAAATAAAAGAAAATAAAGTAAATCTTCAGCGGTTTGGATTTCACCTCTCCAGATAAACACGCATCTCATACTGAGCCGAATTATAATCCCTGCACTTGATGCGGTAATCCTCAGCGGATTCAGCACTAAAGAATACGCGTGGTGAATCAAAACAATCCAGCGTCCACTCTTTGTTGATGAGATCATATATTCCAAAAAGTGTTCGTCCTTCAAAGTATTTTCTCATGATTTATCCTCAAAGCTCATCAAGGGTGCTAACAGGGTTTTTAAGATAAGAAATCGCTTAATCATATAAACTCTTTTCAGGTGCGGGTTGAAAGTGGAGCGTTTGAGAATCAAATACGCCAGCTAGAAAATTAAAAAGGAACTTTATACCGCAATATTTATATGTTCATACTGGGAAGTAGTAATAATGGTCCCAAAAACAAATAAGATGATTAATAGTTTTAAAGAGAGGGATAGTAAATTGATCCAGAATTATATCAAGAATAAGAGCCAGGAACATTGTGAGGTCATTGGGCCCGACTGTGAACGTTGCTCAGTTAGTTCTCATTGTGCCCATAAAAAAGAAAAATAAGTAACTTTTATTTTTCTCTTCCAGAACTTTTTTAAAGATGAATGGTAGTAAGCGGGTAATGGCAATTCATACTTTCCAAGCTACCGTACTGGAGAACAAGAAGCTTACTTCTGATGTAATTTTTCTCTCGCTAAGCGCACCAAATGAATTTTCTTTTCATGCAGGGCAATTTATAACTTTGCGGGTGGAAAAAGGGGAAGAGTTTAGATTAAAGTCTTATTCTATACTCAGTCCCCCTTCGCAGAAAGAAGAAATTGATCTATGCGTTAAAATAGTGGATGGTGGATTTGCTTCTGAAGTGTTACGAACAGCGAAGAAAGGAGATACTTTTCAAGTAAAAGGGCCATTAGGGCATTTTGTGTTTGAGGAAGATGATAAGAACAAAGAGGTTTGGTTGATAGGCGGGGGAACCGGAGTTGCGCCATTATATAGCATGCTGAAGGAACACCTTCCTCACCACAAAAACAAGAAATTTGTATTGGTTTTCAGCGTCAAGGAGGAGAAAGATTTATTCTTACATGAAGAATTCCAAAAGCTTGCCGGAAAATATGCTTACTTTGTATATATCCCAACTTTAACTCGTGAGAAGTGGGATGGGGCGACCGGCAGAGTTCAGGAACACCTCCCTGTCGATCCGAAAGACAAAACTTTTTATATTTGCGGTCTCAAAGAGCTAGTATTAGAGACTAAGGAGTTTTTAATGAAAAAAGGAGTGGAACTAAGGAATGTTAAATCTGAAAGATATTCTTAATGAAGAAAGTCTACAAGCAAAAAAATGGAGTGGGGAACTATGAAAATAACTATAACAAAAGACTTGGATAAAACTCAAGAGGTATTATTTTTAGGATTATTTGAAGAAGATAAAGACAATGGTAAATCTTTCAATAAGGAATTAGCAGAAGAGGTAGAAGAAGCCACCGGTAGGAAAGCTTTTTCCCGAAAGTTTGGAGAAATGTATGCTACTAAATTATCTTCTCATGCTTATAAGAAAGTTGCCGTCCTAGGATTAGGAGAGAAAAAAGATTTGAATGTGGAGAAGATACGCCAAGCCTTGGGAAAAATGGTTACCAGCACTAAATGCTGGTCATTATCTTCGTTTACAACCAATATTGTAGAAAAAGTTCGTGGTTGTGCAGATGGCGAGGTTCTTGGCCGCGCAGCAGCAGAAGGGTTGCTATTAGCTAATTATAATTTTACCAAGTATCTGGCTAAAGAAAAGCAGGAAAAGAAAAAACCATTGCAGGTAGCAGCATTACAATGGTCTGGCGGAAATGATCTGAGCGAGGGTTTGAAAGTCGGCCGTGTAGTAGCAGAAGCAACCAATATGGTTCGCGATCTTGTTAATGAGCCTGCCAATGTCGTAAATTCTGAATACATGGAAAAGATGGCTAAACAAGTTGCTTCCCAATATAGTTCGGTCAAATTGAAAGTGTTAAATAAAGCTGAGTTAGAAAAAGAAGGCATGGGTTCTTTGTTAGGTGTGAATGCTGGAAGCCAGAATCCCCCCAAGTTGCTGGTGCTTGAGTATACTGGTTCTAAGAAAGGAAAGTATACCGCTTTTTTGGGAAAAGGAATTACGTTTGACAGCGGCGGTTACAACCTCAAACCAACGAAATATATTGAAGATATGAAGACCGACATGGCTGGCGCTGCAGCAGTGATGGCCGCCGTGAAAGTTGCTGCTGAATTGAAGTTGAAAAAGAATTTGCTCGGGGTCATGCCCCTGTGTGAAAACATGGTCGATGCTACTGCGCAGCATCCCGGTGATATTGTTCGGGCGTATAATGGGAAAACCATTGAAATAGGAAATACTGATGCAGAAGGACGATTAGTGTTGTGTGATGCGTTAGCGTATACAGAAGCGAAATATAATCCAGAAGTAATGATTGATTTAGCTACTTTAACAGGAGCTTGCGTGGTTGCTCTCGGATATTATGCTGCTGGGGTAATGGGGAAAGATGATGCCTTATTGCATGCGTTACATGAAGCAGGAAATAATTCTGGCGATCGGGTTTGGCAGCTGCCATTCTTTGAAGAGTATCAAGATTGGATGGATGGCTCGATTTCTGATCTGAATAACATTTCCCAAAAAGGAAAAGGATACGAAGCAGGTTCAATCACTGCGGGCGTGTTTTTGTCTAAGTTCGTGGAGAAAGCCAAATGGGCACACGTAGACATTGCTGGTTCAGCCTATTGGGCAGTGGATGGGCCTTATTTGTCTAAAGGTGCGACTGGTTCAGGAGTGCGATTACTTTCGTATTACTTGTTGGAGAATCAGGAGAAAGAATAGATTTTTTATTTTTTAGCCTTCCTTAGAATTAAGATACACAAGATTTTTATTACTACCAAGGCTTTAGATTCTCGTGCAAGTTACAAGAACTCAAGAGGAAAAGGACGATGGTGACTATTTCTTAGAGCAGATTGTATCACAGTGTGAGGGAGTTGTTAAAGAGATTGAAGAAGGATGTTACGATTATAAAAGTAAATTTGGAGAAAGAAAAGTACCTTGTTATTTTTTAACTCTTGATAATACAAGAATTGGGCAAGAGAAAGTTGAATTTCCCTGTGCATTAAATATTATCGAAAGAGATGCTTTAGTTGGAAAAAAAGTAAAGTATAAGTTAGTTCATACTTTGTTTTATGAACTCAGACGTGCAGAAGAATCTTGGGTATATAAATTAGAAATTGCTAAAGGAAAATATAAGGGCTTTTATTTTACAGGGAATGTAGGTTTTTCGCCCCCTCTTCAAGGGGGACCATAGTTTTCTCTATTCATTTCCTATTTCACAAACCTTTAAATATTACTCATTTTCTGATTCTCATATGGAAAAAGTAGTCATCTTAGGAACAGGAATTGCCGGCTGTACCGCAGCCATTTATGCAGCGCGGGCTAATCTGCATCCGCTGATGATTTCTGGTCCAGAGGATGGCGGGCAACTGACTTTAACTACTGATGTGGAGAATTTTCCGGGATTTCCTGATGGAGTACAAGGTCCGGCTTTAGTAGAGATGTGCAGAAAACAAGCTGAACGATTTGGCACTAGATTCAAAGTCGATATCGCTTCTGAATTCAAGAAAATAAAAGGCGGTTTTGAATTATCTTTGTTAGGCGGAGAAAAAATACAAACTAAAACTCTTATTGTAGCCACTGGTGCTAGTGCACGATGGTTAGGAATTCCTTCCGAGGAAAAGTATAAAGGTCGCGGTGTTACTACTTGCGCAACCTGCGATGGAGCTTTCTTCAAGGGAAAAGAAGTAGTGGTTATCGGCGGCGGGGACTCATCAATGGAAGAGTCACAATTCTTGACTAAATTTGCTACTAAAGTAACCGTCATTCATCGAAAAGATGAATTCAGAGCTTCTAAGATCATGCAGGATCGCTTTTTCAAGAATCCAAAGTGTAAAGTAGTATGGGGCAGCGAAGTGGTGGAGATTCTTGGAGATGGCAAGAAAGTAACTGGGGTGAAGTTGAAAAATCTAAAGACTGGAAAGGCCTCTGAATTTAAGACCGACGGTGTATTTTTAGCGATCGGGCATATTCCTAATACGTCTATCTTCAAGGAAATTTTGGACATGAATGAGCAAGGATATCTGACAACTGACCGTTTTATGAAAACAAATATTCCCGGTGTCTTTGCTGCTGGTGACGTGCAGGATGCTCGTTACAGGCAGGCTATTACTGCTGCTGGTACTGGTTGTCAGGCAGCAATGGAAGCTGAGAAGTATTTAGCTGATTATTAGTGATCCAACAATGGATTATTTACTCTTGAGGAGTCAATTATTCTTAAATAGCAAAGAAGCTTTTTGATAGAAATTGAGGTGTATCGATAATGGAAAAAGATTCTTTAATCATATTGGTAGTTGTAGTCGGTTTGGTAGCGGTTTCCGCACTTCTGGGCGAAATGGGCGTAACTGGTAAAGCAGTGGGATCAGATGCCAAATTGTACAACATTGAAGCAGTTAAGGTAAAAGAACAAGGAAAATATCTTGTCGATGGAGATAGTTTTAGCTTGTACGACGGTGTGTCAAAGACGTTATCAGATGGGTCG
>Ga0209542_10005269_pt1 | contig 25959 bp, 25 predicted proteins | sample RifCSPhighO2_01_FD_184028 | JGI IMG/M metagenome (GOLD analysis project Ga0209542, IMG submission 184028) | Soil microbial communities from Rifle, Colorado - Rifle CSP2_plank highO2_0.1 (SPAdes) (version 2) | ecosystem: Environmental > Terrestrial > Deep subsurface > Rock core/Sediment ...
AATACATCCGTAATCAAAGAAGACATCACGGGCTGGAGTAATTTTTGGAAACCCCACTCGCCGAAGGCGATTTGCCCGCAGGCAAACCTTTAGGGTGGGGAGGACGTCATGGTATATAGGGGGAAAATTAACGGAAGCGAAGTTCAAGTAGGAAACTCTGCCTTCTTAAGCGCTGGTTCTTCTGGGGAATTAATTAGAACTGATATGGTTACAGATAACTCTTATTACAGACTGGAATGTATAAGTTCAAATAGCGAAAACAGAATCTACACTAACCCTATCTGGGTTGATGTGCTTAACAGTCCTAGTGGGGGTGGGGGGTCTGGTGGAAGAGGAGGCGGTAGCGGAACCAATGCCTTAACAATAATCTCGCCTCAAAATGAAAAAGCATACGATTCAAAAAGGATTTTCTTTAACATACAAACAAATGACGAATTAGATGAAATAACGTACATCAATTACGAGGACAATAGACCTCGAGAAAAAACATTGTGCAGAAATTGTGAAAATTATGAAAGGACGCTCAGCTCACTTGAGGGCTTCAACAATATAACTTTCAAAGCAATTGAAAATGGAGTAGTTGTAAGTCAGAAAAATATTTGGTTTTCCATTGATTCACGAAAGCCACAAATTTCAAAAACAGAACCAAAGAAAGGTTTTGCAAATGGAAATTTCAAAGCTGAAATTAAGGAAGACAGTCTTGAAAGTGTCAAACTTCATTATGGAACAGATATGAAAGAAATAAATATTGAAGAAGAGTGTTCAGAGTTGTCTGGTAAAATAGTTTGTGAAACTGAAGTTGATTTAAGTGAATATGATGGACAAGAAATAGGATATTCTTTTTCTGTTGAAGACATTGCTGGAAGTATTGATGAATCAAGACCGATAAAAGTGAAAGTAGATATCACTTCTCCAGTTGTAAACTCTTTTGACTATATTCTTGATGGAAGAAATGTCAACTTCGTTTTCCAGGTTACAGAAATAAATTTCGATGAAATTAATTATATTGATTGGAAAGACAGCAGACCGAGAGAAATTAGATTATGTTCAAGATTAAGAAACGGAATTTGCGAAGCCAGAAAAACTTTTAAGACTGGGCAACACAATTTAACAATAAACATCTTAGACAAAGCAGGAAACTTTATTCAAGAGTATGCGGGATTCACAGTTTAATCAGTTTGTAATATCTTTTAACATTTATCTTTAATTGTCTCAAAAACAGAAATTGCCATAGCAGAACTCAAGAGACCAACTCCGATAAAAAATAATTTATCGTTCACGAATATCGTTTTTCCAATTATCAAAAGAGTCACGCCTAGAATGAGAAGAGACAAAATAAATACTGTGTTTACTTTTTCTTTCTTTTTCATTTTGTTTTAACTTCTAGCATCTTTTTGAACTGAGGATTAGATTCTAATATCTTCCAAAGCGTTTTCATTTCCTTGACTTCTTTTCTAGTCTTAACTAGCTCTTTTTCTATGTCTGTTTTTGTTGTGTTCAATAACATGTCCTCTTCAGAAATAGTGTCTTTCATTCCTAGAAGTTCCGTATAGTAATGAATTTCTTCTTCCTTCTTCCATCCAAATCTATAAAGCAAAGCATTTCTAGATTTATAACGAGGCAACCAGTAACACGCTGAAGAATGTCTAAAATCGTACATAGTCAAATCTTTCCCTGCTTTTCTGCCCACAGTGACATTATCTCCCAAAGCTAAAGAGCCAATTTGTTTTAATCGTTTATTCATTGCTGGAGCTTGTATTGTAAAAACAAAATCATTATTAGAAAGATGGCTTTCTTTGATGAACTTTTTAATTGCTTCAGAGCACATCATTAATTTAATTTTTCTTCCAAAGGTTTTGCTTATTTCATCTCTTATATTTAGTTCTTTAAAATCATCTATAAAATCAGAAACTCTAATATTCATCGCTTCTGTCGGACATCTTATTCCTGTGTCAAATAAAAATAGCATGAAGACTTGCGTATCATATCCAGCATTTTCAATCATTTTTTCCAAATCTTTTTCTGTGAAAAAAACAAATTCTGGTTTTTTCTTTTTGCTAGCTTCCAAATCTTCAGTTAAATCCAATGTAGCGGTTCCTTCTTTCTTATTGACTTTCATATGCCAATGCCAGAATGCTTTGAATCTTGCTGTATAGTCTCCTACCGATTTGTATGGCTTGCCGTCAATTCTAGTTATTTTTCCTTGCGTCATACCAGAAAATAAATTGTGCAATTGTTTTTCTGTTATTTTGGTTATGTCGTTGACTTTACAATGTGTTTCAGTTAATTCAAGAAGTCTTTGCATCTGTCTCGCCATTGAAATAAGTTTGATTGCGCTTCTTCCTCCTTTTTTGGAACCGTTTGTATTGATGCCTAGTTCCATGTCTGAGATATATTGTTTTAGAATTTGTGCGTTTTTTTTAGAAAGCATCTCTAATTTGTTGTCTTTCCATTTTTCTAAATAATGTTTTGAATTATGCGGATCTAATTTCTCCATAGAGAAAAGTCGGAACTAGGGTATTTAAGGATTCCCCTAGTTCCATAATCCCCCCACCAAGAATCGAACTTGGGATCTTCCGGGTTCCATAGTGTTCTAATGAACAAATGCTGCAACGTTTCATCCTCATTCCCAAAGAAGGGAAATGTCAACGCACTTCTACAGCCGGACGCTCTAACCACTGAGCTATGGAGGGCTGGTATTGAGAAAATAATTCGTTATATAAAGTTTATCTTTTCTCGCGTTATTGTGTTATCCGATAATTATTTCCCAACGATAAATCTTTTATTCTTCTTCAGGCGGATAGGTTTTTAGAATAATCAAACTTTTGCATTTTGGACAACTAAGCTCATGTTCATTTGGTTTATCTTTCTGCCAAGATTCTCCGTCTGTTTCAAACTGAAATTCTGTTTCACATTTGTGGCATCCGATTAACATTTAAATATTTGGAGAGAAAGGTTTATAATTATTTTGTTACGAGATTGAATAAATAATTCAAGTCGTAACAATCTTCCTGCTTCCTTCTAAAATTATTGTATGCTCGGCTTGTGCGACTGGCTTCCTGCTTTTTTCAATTAGTTGGGGGTAATGGTGAACTAAACCGGCTTCTTCGATTCTTTTCATGGCTATCGAAGCGCGAGGTCCGAATTTTTTCACAATCCAACGAATGCAAAACGGAAGAGTTTTGTATTCTTCTTTAATATAATTGAGAACTTCGCGAGCAAAAGGATCTCTCACGTTTCCTGTTTTTTCTAAATGAAAGATTCCGGAAAGTTTTCCGTCTATGACTTGTCCTAAACCAAAGGTTGCGAATGGCTCTATGGCATAAACACCTTCTTCTAATCTTTGCTCTGCATTGTTGTTATGATTCGGAATGTTTAATCCGGAATGCAAATCATAGTGTCCTATTGAGTGCCCGGAAAGATTTATTATTGGGTGGAAACCATGAGAGCTGATTGTTTTTTCAATTGCTGCTCCGATTTCTGAAAGCTTTGTTCCTATTGCAGTTATTTCCAGAGCTTTTTGCAGAGCTTCTTCAGCTGATTTTATTAGGTCTTTGTTTTCTTTTGAATTTTCTAAATCGAGAGAAAAAGCGGTGTCTGCGACAAATCCATCTATATGAACACCTATATCTACTTTCAATAAGCCGTGAGCCTTTGTTTCGCCGTTTGGAGCAGGAGTAGAATGCGCAGCTACTTCATTGATTGAAAGATTTACAGGAAAAGCTGGTTTGCCTCCGAGTTCTAAAATCTTTTCATCTATTTTATTTGCTATTTCGATTAAAGGGATTTTAGGTTTTATTATCTCTCTTGCAAATTGCTTTACTTGTTTTGCAATACTACCCGCTTTGATTAAATTATTTATTTCTTGCTGGTTCATACATGTAGGGAGAGATAGGAAGTTTTATATATTTCTATTTTAGATTTAGTTGATGGGAGATGAAAAAAAAGAACTTCTTGGAGAATTGGCAAAGCAGTTTGATAGGGCGAAGAAGGAACTTGGTTTCAAGGCGAGTTTTGAAGATTTAGATAATGCTTTTTTTATAACTGACTCTGTTTTGTCTGCAGGATTTGTGAGCGAGACTTATTCGAGACAGCTGTGCGCAAGGATCGTTGATAATTTTATGAATTGGAATCATTATCTGAACAGTTTGCTGATGCCAAATCCGAGTTTTTTGGTTAATGCTATCGAGGCAAAATTGTTTAATACAGAAGAGAACAGGAAAAAAATTTGGGAATTGGTTAAGGGAAGCATGAAAATGACTTCTACGAATTATCTTCTTGGCTTGACTAAAGATAAAAAGAAAGAAGCCGCATTTATTGATGAAGCTGTGAAATATTGGAATTCAAGTTTTAAGCAGGGACTGACAGAGATAGTTGGGAAGATTAGTGAGGAATGGGGGAAATAATTATTCTTAGTGCTGACTCCCTCAAGATAGGGTGGAGTCGCATGCACATGTCCGCCCCCTTGACGGGATTTGCATAGCGTGAACTCTCCCCATGACAGGATAGGAATCAGCAACTCCCTCGCGACATTGCTAAGCATTAACTCGTTTGTGTCATATACATCTTCCCTCTGACTGCATTAGATTTTTTGGAAAAGATGTCCTAGAGATTCCCGAAGAAAATTTTGAATTACCGGATTTTTTCAAACACAGAAATTTTTCATCAAGTTCATAATTTCTGTGCCCAAAAAACTGAAAGTTTTTTAGGATTCTCGAACTAAATTCTAACTTAATTATCGGGAATCTCTATAACTTCAACTGCCCCTCACTTATCCCTTCTTCTCTTGGAACTTTCACGACGTCTGCGACTTTGTCGCCTTCTTTAAGTTTGACGATGCGGACGCCCTGAGTTGCTCTGCCCATAACACGCAAGTCTTTCATTGAAACACGGACGACCATTCCTTTCGAGGTTGTCGCTATCATGGAGTCTTTGTCATCAACACTTAAAGAGGTTATTACTAATCCTGTTTTGTCTGTTGTTTTTAGGTTTATTACCCCTTTTCCCGCTCGGGCTGTTTTTCTATAATCCCCTAAGGCAGAACGCTTCCCATATCCTTTTTGTGTTACTGTAAGAATTGTTGTCTCTCCATTTAAAGGCAAAGCCTCAAGAGAAACAACTTCATCTCCTTTGCTCAAATCTATTCCCCGAACTCCATAACTTGCTCTGCCCATCGAGCGAACATTATCAGAGTTAAATCTTATCGCCTGCCCTTTCTTTGTTATCAGCAAAACCTCTTGTTTATCCTGAACACGCAGGACATCAATTATTGCGTCGGAATTATCTGCCGGCAAGTTGATAACTCTGACTCCTGTTGTTCTTGGTTTTGAAACATCTTTCAAAGGCAGTTTCTTGACATGTCCTGTTTTCGTTGCAAACATTAAGTAATCTTTATCGAAATCTTTTAGAGAGATAACATTTGCCACGTCTTCTTCTCTTAATGAAAGCAAGTTGGCAAGAGAACGCCCCTTGCTCTGTCTTTCCGCTGCTGGAATATCATTTGCTTTCAGCCAATAAACTCTTCCTCTCGATGTGAAAAACAAAAGATAGTCGTGAGTCGAACAGGGAATTAATTGCTTGACAAAATCTTCTTCTTTCAAACCGGTTGTTACTCCAGAGCCTCCGCGCTTTTGTTCTCTATAAGTTTGTGTATCCATTCTTTTTACATATCCTTCCTTCGAAATCATAACCACGACTTCTTTTTTCTCAATCAGATCTTTTTCTGTAATTTCATCTACTCTTCTCAAGACTCTTGTTCTTCTTTCGTCGCCGTATTTATTCTTTATTTCGGTAGTTTCATGCCTTATTATCTTCAGGATTTCTTTTTCATCACCAAGAATTTTTTTAAGATAAACTATCTGGTCCTTTAATTTTTTTTCTTCATCTTTTAGTTTTCCTGCTTCGAGATGAGTTAATTGTTGTAATCTTATTTCTAAAACCGCTTTTGCCTGCCTGTCTGTCAACTCAAATTTCTTCATCAAACCCTCATGAGCCGTCGCTGCGTTTTCCGATTTTTTTATGAATTCAACGACTTTATCAATTGAATCCAGAGCAATTAAAAGTCCGATGACTATCTCGATTCTGTCCTCTGCTTTTTTCAATTCGAACTTGCTTCTGTTTCTAACAATCAACTGCCTATATTTTACAAATTCCTGAATTATTTCTTTAAGATTGAGAACTCTCGGCTGTTTTCCTACCAACGCAAGAAGGTTCGCATCAAAATTTTTCTGAAGATTTGTCATCTTATACAATTTGTTCAGAGTGAATTTTGGATCTACATCCTTTTTTAATTCTATAACGATTCTTACTTTTCCCTTCGCGGATTCGTCTCTTAAGTCTGCAACATCAGGAAGTTTTTTCTCTGTTGCGAGAGTTGCAATTTGCTTGACTAATTCTGACTTGTTTACCATGTAAGGAATTTCTGTAATGATTATTGATTCTCTTCCTTTATGTTCTTCAGTTGTCGTTTTCGCTCGGATAATTATTTTTCCTTTCCCGTTTTTATACATCTCTTTTATTCCTTCCCCAGTAATCATCCCTCCTGTCGGGAAATCAGGACCCTTCACGATTTCTACTAACTGTTCTATTGTAACTTCAGGATTGTTTACATATTCAATTGCGGCATCGCAAATTTCTGCTAGATTGTGGGGGGGAATGTTTGTCGCCATGCCGACGGCAATTCCGGTTGCTCCATTCAAAAGAAGATTTGGAATTCTTGCAGGAAGTGTTTCCGGTTCTTTAATTGAGTTGTCAAAATTAGGAACCATTTTTACTGTCTCCTTTTCTATGTCTTCAATTAATTCATCAGCGATCTTGCTCAATTTCGCTTCGGTGTAACGCTCTGCTGCGGGGCTGTCTCCGTCCATTGAGTTGTGAACAAAAATACCTGAAGCCAGGGCAAAATTGTGGGTGTTATCTATTGTTAAATCATAAACATCTGCAAACTCTTTTGGAAATTCTACTCTTATTACTTTATGATTTTTATTAATTTCATACAAAACAAGGTTTTTATCTCCTTGATAATATTTATTAATTCCTAAATCCCAATTTGTAAAACTCTTGGTTCCAAAAATTTCTTTCCTTGCTTTTTCAAAGTTTTTTTGATTGATTAGAAGATTATTTTCCTGCAAATAGAAGCATACTTTTAGGAACTTCTTTTTACCGGTTAAATTAGTTTTCCTTCTTTTATTGTTCTCAACTATTTTATTATGAAATATTTTTTTGTATTTTGGAATCTGCCATAATCTTTTGAAAGTGATCGATGCCCTTTTACTTATTTCTTCCACAATTTCAGGATGTTCTTTCAAATATCTTTTATTTGTCTCGCTCAGAAATATCCTCATTTTGTCCTTATAATTTTTATTTTTCCAATTTTTCAGATTCCTTGCTCTCATTCTTTCTGAGTAAGCCTCTCTGTTAATTTGATTACTCCAGAATTTCTTTCTACCCTCTGCCAAACTTTCTCTATAGGACGAATCGATTTTGTGTTTTGCCGAAGTATAATTATAATGTGTCTGCCAGTGTTCTTTCCAATTCAATCTTCTGATATTGCTTGGATTATTGTTTAGCTTGTTGAAGTCTGTGTGGTGTCTTATTCTTCCTGAAGATTTATTATAAATTCCCTGTTCTAAATTCCATTCATCTGCGAGTATATGGGTGAAGTCCCAAGTGTTTGTGCTTGGCTGGAATATCATGTCGTAACCGATTGTCTTTGGATTTTTTGAACTTTCCTTAATAGTCGAAAGTTTAAAATACGCCGGCATTAAGGAGTCACCTGACTTCAAATCCTTAGCTTCTTTATATCCACCATTTTTTAACATGAATTTGTGATTCAATGTGCATTTTATTTCTTCTCCATTGTCTAAAATGACCTTCATAATTTCGGCGTTTTCTTTTGTCAATCTCGGGTTCTTTATTTCTGCAATCTTAATTTTTTTATTCTCATCTATTGTGAATATAAAGTTTCTCTTTCTTTCTTTATATTCATCTATCAATTTAATGAATGACAGATTTCTCCCATCGGCCAATTTAACCTTTGTGTCTGCTGTGAAGCATCCGAAATTTCCCTGTCCGTGAACTAAAGGATATCTTAATGAAAAATCCTGCGCCATTCTTACAAGAGCATCATAGATAGCAAGATTCCCGTGCGGGTGGAAGTTGCCCATAGTTTCACCAACAATCTTCGCGGATTTTCTGGTTTGCTTGCTCGAATCCAAACCCATTGTATGCATCGCATAAAGAATTCTTCTGTGGACTGGTTTCAAACCATCCTCGACAGAAGGCAGGGCTCTGTCAACTATGACCGACATGGCATAGTCAATATACGCTTTCTCCATTTCCTCGACTATCTCGACAGCGGCAACGCCTTTCTCAGCGCCGATCTGGCTCTTTTCTCTTCTAAGCTTTTCCTCTTCCATTATTTCTTTTTCAATTTTTTCTTCGTCTTGTTTTGGGGTCATTTCATCTCCTTCATCAGTTTATTAACATCAACTTTTTTACTTTCTTCATCTCGATAAGTATCGGAATCCTCGTGATGCGTTGAAAACTCAATTATTTTTGAATCTGCAATCGGTGTGAATCTATGTTTCATTTTTGGCTCAAGAATCTGAACGTCTCCTCTATTCATTATTTTTTTATCTCCTCCAACTTCCATAAGCACTTTTCCTTCTAAAATGTAAAATGTTTCGTGCTTGTTTTTGTGAAAATGATAGCTGCTTTGAAATCCTTTCTGGACATTTAAAATTTTCCCGCAGTACAGATAGTTATTGACGATCCATTCTTCGCTTCCCCAAAGTTTTTTTACTTTTTTTATCATCCTAAACGTCAATCATTGCCTCCTTTGCGCGTTCTATTATGAATTGCTTTCTCGGCTCGACTTCATCGCCCATTAATTTTGAGAAAACTTCATCGGCTTTTACAGCGTCTACAATTGTGACTTTATTCAGCAGTCTTTCTTTAGGATCCATTGTTGTCTCCCAAAGTTGTTCGGGGTTCATTTCTCCAAGACCCTTGAATCTCTGGACTATGACATTTCCTCCTAATTTTGCAACTATTTTTTTTAATTCGTCGTCAGAATAAACATAATGGTCTCCTCTTTTTCTTACCTTATACAATGGAGAAACTGCGATGTAAACATTTCCGCCTTCAATTAATTTAGGCATGAAACGGAAAAAAAATGTCAGCAAAAGTGTTCTTATGTGCGCGCCATCAACGTCGGCATCCGTCATTATGATGACTTTTGAATATCTTAATTTTTCTATGTCGAATTGCTCGCCCACTCCGACACCAATCGCGGTGATAAGATTTGAGATTTCTTCATTAGAGAAAATTTTTACAGGATTTGCTTTTTCGACATTGAGAATTTTTCCTTTGAGAGGAAGAATCGCCTGAAATTCTTTGTTTCGCGCCTGCTTTGCGCTGTTATGAACAAAAACTCCTGAGGCAAGAGCGAAATTATGAGTATTTGGAACTTCGATGTCATAAACATCTCTCCTTTCACTCAACCATTCTATTTTCTTTATCTTGTGATTATAATTATTAATTGCTTCCAACATATTCGCATAATTGCTGTTGAAGAATCTGGAGCAGAAAGTGCTCAGACTTAAAATCGATTTATCATTATTTATTATCCTTATTCTATCAAAATTTTCTAAATTGCCATTTTCTTCTATTGTTGATTTCATCAAACTAATTGTTTTATTATAATATGTTTTGTCATAGGATATTTTTCTTTTCTTTCTGAATTCGGTTGTCCATTGCTCTTTTGTTTTTTGTCTTCTCCAGATTATTAACTCCTCATCTTTCCACTGCTCTTTCGCTATATTAGACAAATACTCTTTTGCATCAGGATTATTCTCAAAGAATTTCCTGATTTTTTCTGAAGCTTTTTTTCTGTTAAGAGGAGAAGACCAGTATTTTATTTGTGCCTTATTGAGACGCTCATTATTCTGCCGCATATATTCTTCGTTAGTATTGTAAAACTCTAAGAATTTTTGATTCATGTAATTTTTATACGCTGGATTTTTCCATTGATTTTTCGCTCTTTGTGAAAGCATTTCATTGACTTGTGGTTGTTTTGCCCATTCAGATATTTTTTTTCTGTATTCATGATTTTTGTGAGCCTCCCTTGCTTTTTCTTTTATATCTCTCCTATGAATAGTTTTTTCTAAATGCTTTGTATGAAGAATCAAGTGGTCTTCTTTTGATAATCTAATAATATTTGAAGGGCTATTGTTCAATTTGTTAAAGTCTATATGGTGTTTATGGTCTCCTTGTTCTTTTTCGTAAATCTTATTTTTAAGATTATATTCATCGGACAGTAAGTGAGTAAATATCCAAGTTTTATTTTGGTCCCAAACCATTTCGTAACCGTCAATTGTGATTCTTCCGCCAATTTTTGAAAGCCTCTTATGCAGAGGCATCAGCGAATCTGTTTTTTTCAAAGATTGAGCTTCTTTGTAAAAACCATCTCTCAACATAAATTTGTGATCTGGGGTGCAAATTATTTCTTTGTCGTTATCTAAAGTAATTTTTATTACTTGTGTATTTTTCTTCGTGCATCTGGAAGAAATAATTTTCTCGACTCCAATACCCCCATCTTTTTTTATGGTATAACAATAATGTTCTTTTTCTTCTTTTTGCTCCTCGATTAATTCTACAAAACTTAGGTTTCTTCCATCTAAAAGTGCAACTTTTGTATCTCCTGAAAAACATCCCCCCGCTGAATCTCCCTCGACGAGATAAAGCTCTGTATCATCTGCCTTTTTTCTTGAACATTCTGCTAATTTTCCGGGAAGGCCCGCACTTCCGAAAGCTGATTTTCTTCTTACTAAATCCTTCGCCTTCTTAGCTGCGTTTCTTGCTTTCTGCGCATCTAAAGATTTGTTTATTATCTTCCTCGCTACCGTCGGGTTTTCCTCGAAAAATTCCTGCAGTGAAACCATAGATATACTGTCTATTATTCCCTTAACTTCGGAGTTTCCCAGCTTAGTTTTTGTCTGCCCTTCAAATTGAGGCTCAGGAACTTTAACCGAAACTATTGCAGTGAGGCCTTCACGAACATCGTCTCCAGTTAAATTTCCGTCCTTCGACATTTTATTTTTATTTGCGTAATCATTTATTGCTCTTGTCAAAGCCGTCTTGAAGCCGATGACATGGGTCCCGCCTTCAACCGTATTTATCGTGTTTACAAAACCTAAAACATTTTCCTGATATCCCTCATTATATTGAACCGCTACTTCTGCGACAACATTATCTTCTGACTTTGTGTAATATATTGGCTTGTGCAAAGCTTCCTTCGATTTGTTTAGCCATTTCACGAATTCAACCAAGCCCCCATCATAGTAAAAAACTTCTTTCTTTTTTGTTTCCTCATCTTCTAAAATTATTTTCAGCCCCTTGTTTAGAAAAGCTATTTCTCTTAATCTTGTTTCTAAAGTAGAGAACTCAAACTTTGTATTTGAAAATATTGTGTCATCAGGAAAAAATGTTACTTCTGTTCCTGTGTCTTCCTTTTCTGCTTTGCCCGTGGCTTTCAAATCATAAATAGGTTTTCCAATTTTGTATTCTTGCTGCCAAATCTTAGAATCTCTTTTTACAATTATTTTCATATGCTTTGACAATGCGTTGACTACTGAAATTCCTACTCCGTGCAAACCCCCGGAGATTGCGTAGCTTCCTTTGTCGAACTTTCCGCCCGCGTGCAATTTTGTAACTGCTATTTCCAGCGCTGGTTTTTTGTAGACTGGATGCGGATCAACTGGAATTCCTCTTCCATCATCTATTACTGTTACAGAACCGTCTTTGTTTATGGTTACTTTTATTTCGGAACAGTAGCCAGCCATTGCTTCATCTACAGAATTGTCAACTATTTCATAAACCAGATGATGCAAACCAGACTTAGAAGTAGAACCGATATACATCGCAGGGCGCATTCTTACTGCTTCTAAACCTTCAAGAACTTTAATCTTTTCTGACGAGTAAGATTTTACTCCTTCCGCTTTATCTTTTTTCTCAGCCATTTTCCTAATCGCAACAAGCACTAAAATGAATGTCGGTTTAAAAACTTTTGCTGTTGGAAAATGGGATTTATCGAGGGGGAATAAGAATTAGAAAATTTTTATTAAAGAGTTTCTATTTTCCATTAACATAAGCATTAAATAGTTTCTTGCCTATTTGTAAATGTGATTTCAAGAGAACATACAACTATGGCCTTTGGAGCAATTGTAATTGTATTTGCCAGCGTTATACTAAATCTTGTTCTTAATATGAATATAGTATTAAGTTTGGTAATTGGTGTGATTTTAGGAGCTGCTGTCGGATTGCTGATTGGAAAACTCACAGGCAAGACGATATTGGGAATAATTGCATGGGGGCTGATAGTGTTTGCTATTCTTTCTTTCATATTAAAGTCAATTGGCGTGATTAGTTCTCCACCTATTACAGAAATATTGTTAGGAGGAATGTTAATAGAATTGTTGAGAATAGAAACTAATTTTAAAGAATTTAGCGTTAAACTAAATATGCTTTGGAATGATTTCAGGAAGAGAAAAGAAATTTAATTTCTAATTCTTCTTCCTCTTTGATTTTTTAGGAGCAGCTGTTTTTTCTTCGCGTTCTGCGCTCGGCACATGTTCAGTTCTCGGTAAAGAAGTTTTTTCTACTACTGCCTTCGCTCTTTCTCTCGCTTTCTCTCTCGTCTCATGGAAAGCATTTGTCCAACGGATTTTTCTTTTGTCTCTCTTTAACTTTATTGAATTTTTTCTGCATTTTGACGAACAGAAAAATTGAACAACACCCGTATTTCTAATAAGATGAACTCCTTTATGAGCGTATTCTTCTTTGCCGCAAAAAAAACATTTTGTCATTATTAAAATCCTCTTGCACAACTTTTTTTACAAATCATCGTATACCCCTTTCTCTGCTCCCCCTTATCCTTCTCGCTTCGATTTCAGTTTCTCTTAATGTGATTAAATCCCCTATTCTTACAGGACCCTTGACATTTAACCATGGCTCCACGCAGAATCGAACTGCGGACCGCTCGGCTTTTAGTGTTTTCGAGTTTAATCGCCACACTTGTAAACGAGCTGTTTTGCCACTAGACTATGGAGCCGTTTCTTGTAAGAGTATAATAAATTAAATACTTTTAAAGCTAATTGTTACCAACAGTATCTCCGCACAGCCATAAAAATCATTGCAGTTTTTTTGCATTACATATACATCTTTCCCTTGATTGCGTTAGATTTTTTGGGAAAGATGTATTGGAGATTCCCGAACTTAATTATAAAAAGATTATCGGAAATCTCTGTAAATTCCCTATAAAAAGTGAATAATAAGCAATTAGAAGAATAGAAAGGTATTTAAATCCATTATCTTTAGAAAGATAATGGTAATAGTGAATGAAATAACAATGAATATAGTGAAGAATGCTGAAGATGGAGAGAGCATTTATAGCTTAGCCACTAATATTGGTTTTGCTTACTCATCGGTTTATAAATGGATATCTGAATTAGAAAGATATGGAGTTATCAGTTTAATTAGAAAAGGAAATAGAAATGTTATCAAGATTAACAAGAATTTAATTTATAAGAAATTCAAAGAATTAGACGATGCTGTTTCTGTTATTGAAAAGGATTGTAATTTCTGGGAATTGGTCAAAACTTTAAAATTAAGAATAAGATTTGTAAAGGGAACAGCTGCGACAATATGGACTAAAGGAAGTTTCATAACCGGAGATTTCTATGATAGAATTTATTTTTTAGAAGTTGATAGGAAAGATGCAAATGCTTTGAAGGAAACTTTAAAAGAAGAAGGGATTGCTTATACTGAAGGCGAAGCTAATAACCGAAGACCTTTAGTATGGATTGTTCAGAGAGATAAATTTAAGGTAAAGAAAAAAGATGGCTTGCCAATTATGCCTTTAAATGAATTAGTGGAATGGGGAAAAGAGTTACATTTAGAGAATATTTTAGAACAATTGGATATATTATACAATTTAAAATTGAACGTTAAATATTCAGAGGTTTCAACAAATGTCTAAGATAGATTCACGAGCAGGATTGCTTGAAAGAGAACAAGAAGTTATGAAAATACTTAATCTATTCTCGGATAAAAAATTAGACTTTGTTGTCGTTGGCGGATATGCAATTTCAACATATAAGAAAAGATTTTCAATAGATTTGGATGTTATAGTTGAAGAAGAAGAGTTAGATAAGTTTGAGAAAATATTAGAAAAAGAAGGATATGCCCTGCATTATGAAAAAGAAATCGCTTTAATGTATGGCGAGAATTTCAAGCGATTTATGAAGAAGATAAAAAACTTACCTGTTGATATAGACATGTTAATTAATGGTCTTGTCTCGCGAACAACAGATGCAACTTGGAGATTAGATTACATTAAGAAGAATTCTGTAAAAAGAAAATTAAATAATTCTGAATTTTTAACTCCAGAAAAAGAACTGCTTATTGCAATGAAATTTCATAGCGGAAGACTATCAGATATCAGAGACATTGTTGCTTTAATGCCTTGTGACAAGGATAAGCTTAGGAAGCATTTGCTAAATGGAGACATCAAGAAGCTTAAAGATTCAATGAATAAGCAAGCTTCTTTCCTAAACAAGCCGCAATTTGATGATAGCTTTAAAGGCATATTCGGACCTTTTTCTTTCAATGAGAAGGATGTCCAGGAAGCTAAGAATTTGATTAAAGAAATCCTAAAAGAAAAGGATAAAAAGGTGGAAAAAGGCGAATTAATATGACAAGCAACAATGGAGCGAACTTAGGATTTGAGCAGAAGATGTGGCAGGCAGCAGATAAGCTTAGAGGCAATATGGATGCTGCGGAATACAAACATGTTGTTCTAGGAGTTATCTTCTTGAAATATATTTCAGATGCTTTTGAAGAACATCAAAAAGAGTTAGAAGAAGAGGCATCAAATCCTAAAAGTGAGTGGTATGTTAAAGAGCCTTCTGAAAGATATTATATAAAAGAAGAAAAGGAAGCATATACTAAAGACAATGTTTTCTGGGTGCCGGAAAAAGCTAGATGGAAGAGAATAGAACAAAACGCAAAGAGTCCTGAGATTGGAAAGATAATTGATGAAGCTATGGATTCTGTAGAAAAAGACAATGACGTTCTCAAGGGAGTTCTGCCAAAAGATTATGCGAAAGCAAGTCTGGATAAAAGAAGACTTGGAGAGCTAATAGATTTGATTGGAACTATTGGGCTTGGAGATAGAGAGAGCAGAAAAAAAGATGTTTTAGGAAAAGTCTATGAATATTTTCTCGGACAGTTTGCAAATGCTGAAGGCAAGAAAGGCGGGGAGTTCTATACTCCTGCCTGTATTGTTCAATTGCTTGTTAAAATGATTGAGCCTTATGAAGGAAGGGTGTTTGATCCTTGTTGCGGAAGCGGGGGGATGTTTGTACAGTCTGAAAAATTTGTAGAAAGCCATGGTGGCAGGAAAGGAGATATTTTTGTTTACGGCCAAGAGTTAAATCATACAACTTGGAAATTATGTAAAATGAATTTGGCTATTAGGGGAATTGATAATGATGTTCAATTAGGAGATAGTTTTCATGAGGATCAACATAAAGATTTAAGGTCTGATTTTATTTTAGCAAATCCTCCTTTTAATATGAGTGATTGGGGTGGAGAGTTATTAAGAGATGATGTTCGATGGAAGTACGGCGTGCCTCCAAAAGGAAATGCTAATTTTGCATGGGTTCAGAACTTTATTCATCATCTTACACCTCACGGAATTGCTGGATTTGTTTTGGCTAACGGTTCTATGTCTTCTAATACTTCTGGAGAAAGCGAGATAAGAAAAAATATTTTGAAAACAGATTTAGTTGATTGTATGGTTGCACTGCCAGGACAATTGTTCTATAACACTGCTATTCCTGCTTGCTTGTGGTTTGTAACAAGAGATAAGAATGATCATGGGAAAAGAAAGAGGACTAATGAGGTTTTATTTATTGATGCTCGAAATCTCGGAGTTATGATAGACAGAAGACATAAAGAATTAACTCCTGAAGATGTTGACAAAATTGTTAGTGTTTATCATGCTTGGAGAGGAGAAAAAGACTCTATAAAATATGAGGATGTTCCGGGATTTTGTAAAAGCGTAAAACTCGAAGAAATTGAAAAACACAACTTTATTTTAACTCCTGGAAGATATGTCGGAGTTCCTGAAGAAGAGGATGATGGTGAGCCATTTGAAGATAAGATGAAAAAGTTGACTTCAGAGTTGAAGGAGCAGTTTGTCGAGGGGAAGAAGTTGGAAGGAGAGATTAAACAAAATCTGAAGAGCATCGGATGGGAGATTTAGAATGAAAGAATTTGATTACTATATTTTTATAGATTATTCAGTAAATATTATTGGGTATGTGATTATTGACGAAAAAAAACTTTTTGAATTAGTCCCTTTAATCTCTAAATTTTCTCATTATAAGGACTTAAAACATAAGAACACTTACATTCATTCAATCAAGAAGATAATTAGTAAAAATAATATCTTGGATTTCTTTGTTAAGCATAAGATTAAAGAAATGAGGCAAAATATGGAAATCTATATGGATGTGTTTGATTTTATTAAAAAACATGATAACTGCATTATTTTTATTTCAGTAGATGATCATGAATATTCTAATTTTAAGAAATTTGTTAAAATAGTTGATGGGACTAAAACAGTGATTAAGCCTGAGAGTAAGTTGGTCAAGAATACTCCTGAATACAGAACAAGTCTTGTTTTAGACACTCTACTAAATATCGAGATGTTAAAAAATAAATGATATATGAAGAATTAAAAAAAGTATACAGGGTAAGTAGGTCCGTCAATCCTACTCGCCATACCAACGCAGAGCGTATATGGGTTTCGTCAGGTCCTGTTCCCCTATATGATTATCACATGTCTATGAATTTTATAAATCTTTCGGTTATGCCTTCAGAGATGACATCAGATAAGAGAATTAAACAAAATCTGAAGACGATTGGATGGGGGATTTAGGATGTGGGAAAGTCCAATTTATAATTTTGAAAGAGAAAGGGAAGATGAAAATAACGGAAAAATAAAAAAAGAAGTGTTTACTATAGATGTAACTGGATCTGCTCCAACTATGGGTGTTCCCGGCGGACAATTAGAAGCAGTATTCAAAAAAATTAGTGAAGGCAAAAAACCCGATAAGATTCATATTTTAGATTTTGGAGCCGCTAAATTAAGAAATACATTATACCTTTTAAAAAAGGGATTTCAAGTTTATTCTGTAGAATTTAAATCAGTTTATGATCGTCCTCAAGGGAAAAAAATTTTGAAAAAATGTGAGAAGTATAAAAACTTCCATAAAATAACTTTTCCAGACGATTTTTATAAAATGAAAGATAAATTTGATATTATCCTTATGATAAATGTATTAAACGTTATTCCATTATTCAAAGAAAGATTATGTGCATTATCTTTATGTAGAAACGTGATAAAAAATAACGGATTGCTGTTAATATATCACATGAGAATTGTGTCAGCAAATCCTGATAAATATTCTAATAAGAATAATTTAAATGATGGTTGGATGACTTCGATGAACCAAAAACATAAACATTTCTATACTGAACCAAATAGGGATGAAATCTTTGAAATGGCCAAATCTACAGGATTCAGTCACAATAAAGATTTTAAATTAAGTGGAATCTCTGGAAATAATTATTCTTATATTTTTAATCCAGATGATATTATATTAATTGAAAATTCTCTGGGCTTAAATGAAGTCATGAAAGGTGGAAGAAAGCATGATTTTAAAAAAATTATTAAGGAAGAAAAAGAAAATTTTCTGTTGAAATTATACTTTGAAGAATTAGAAAAAGTAGATGCTGGAAGAGGGAAAGGAGACGCCAAAAGATTTCATAGGCTCTCAGCAAGAATTCTTTCTAGGGTCTTTGACAACCAACTTGGAAACTTAAAAATAGAGCAAGAAGTAGAAGAAGGGATTGGTAGAATAGATATTGTTTTTGAAAACAAGATGGAAGAAGGTTTCTTTAAAAGATTACAAAATCAGATTAATTGCCCTTTAATTTCTGTTGAATGTAAAAATTACCAAAAAGAAATAGAAAATCCAGATTTTGATCAGTTGTCTGCAAGATTAAAAGATAAAAGGGGTCTATTTGGGATATTAGTTTGTAGAGGAGTAAAAGATAAAAAGAAAGTGTTGAGGCAATGTAAATCGAAATTAGATAAAGGAGAGCATATAATTGTTTTAGAAGATAAGGATCTGCAAAATTTAGTAGAAAGCAAGTTATATGGAGAGCCAGAAGATATAGATGAGTATATTTCTGATAAACATAATGAAGTACTTCTATTCAATGAAACAAAAAACTAAATTCAAACAAACTGAAATAGGAAAGATTCCTGAAGATTGGGAAGTTGAAGCTTTGAACCAAGTTGCAGATTTCACTAGGGGTTTTTCTTATAGTGGCTCTGAAAAAAGTAAAATAAGTGGGGAATATGTATTTGTAACATTAAACAGTGTTAAAGAAGGGGGTGGATTTAAGAAAGAGTTTAGTTATCTTACAAGTAATAGACTTAAAGAAAGATATTTTGTAATTGAAAAAGATATTGTTATTGCAAATACCGAGCAAACAAAAACTGGAACTTTGCTGGGTTGTCCAGCCCTTGTTGAATTTCCACCCGAATACAAAAAAACTAAAGGGGTTTTTTCTCACCATATCACAAAAGTAATGGCGACTACAAATATTGTTAAGAATTATTTATATTATTATTTAATTTATAATCAAAAAAATGCAGTTATCTATCATACTGGCTCTGTTATTTGGGCATTGGATGTTGATAATTGGTCAAAAAACGAATTAATTGCGATTCCACCAATACATGAACAAAAAAATATTGCAAAGATGTTATCAGATTTAGATGCAAAAATAGAACTTAATAAAAAGATTAATCAAATACTTGAATCAATTGGACAAATTTTGTTTAAGAAATGGTTTGTAGATGAAAGAAAAAAAGAGTGGGAAGAAAAACCTATCGAGAATTTATTTAAATTAGAATATGGCTGGCATTTGCCAGAATGGGATAGAAAACATGGAGAATATCCTGTTTTTGGTTCGGGAGGATTAACTGGAACTCATGATGAATTTTTTGTAGAAGGACCTGGAATAATTATTGGGCGTGCAGGAAAAATAGGTCCAAATTCAGTTTATTATTCACATGTAAATTTCTGTCCAATAGAAACGACCTTTTATGTCAAAACAGAGAATAAGAAGAATATTCCATTTATCTATTTTCTACTTAAAAATCTTGATGTTGTTAATACTGGATCTTCTGTTCCGAATTTATCAAGGAGAGATGTTCATAATCTCATAATTTCAATTCCAGACAAAGAGGAAATAGAGAAATTTTATGAGGTAACTTATAAGTTATTAGAAACGATTCATAAAAATAATCAGCAAAATAAAAAACTCTCACAAATCCGAGACACTCTCTTACCTAAACTAATGAACGGAGAAATTAGAGTAAAATAATATGGAATTTTATCAAATATTAATCTTAATTATTGCTGGAGCAATCGCAATAAGGTTTACTTTCAAATTTGATTTAAACAAATATTTAGAAAACAGAAGAAAGATAAAAATTGATCAGTTAAAGAATATTTGTCCGCATGGAAGGATTGTTAGTATTACTGATGACGGCAAAGTAACATTTGAATCATTTTTTGTATCGCCCGTTGGAACTATGGATTATATTTGTTCACAGTGTAATGCAGTAGTTGGAGAGGAACAGGTAAATAGAATTAATGAAAGATACAAGCAAAATCCCTCTTTAGTTTTAGAGAAACAAAAAAAGTTTACCAAAAAGGCTAAGAGATTAAAAATTGTTTAAAAATAAATAAACTTCTAAACCGTCGTCACAACCTGAGGTCTTAAACTCTCCGACTTATTTTCCTGAATAATTATTGGATTTTTCTCAAAGATTTTGTTTCTAACTTTTAACTGATAATCTAAACGAATTTCTATAGTATTATCCTCTAACTTCGCATTAAATCTCCAATTAGGAATTTCTCTTAAACTTATTTTAGACATCCTTAAAAATTTAGAAGCCTCAAAAATCTGTATTCCAACTATAAACTTTTCTTCATCAATATCTATAACCATGTTTTGAAATTCTATTGAAAAGTCATATTCTCTGTCTTTAATCTTAAAAAAGAGAATATCATTTACATAATCATAGTCCATTTCGCCTTCCGCTTCCAAATGTCTTGGTTTCATATCTTTGGTATTTGCCATTCTTCTATAAAATAGAAAGTAACTATTTTAACCTTTCTATCATCAAGAGCAATTATTGTTTTAAGATTCTTTCCTTTATACTTATAAAATACAGCATAATTTTCGTTATGCTGGAAACCAACTAAAAATGGCTTTTCTTGGGTTAAAATCTTTCTTAATTCATCACAAGTATAGATTTTCCTTTGTTTTTCACTTAGTCTAAAAAATGTGTGAGGTGTGCATTCTATCTGTTCAGATTTATACTCTTTGATAAAACCAATGAACTCTTCAATTTCAACTCTTTTCTTAATTTTTGTTTCATTAAACATAAGGGAATTAAAGGAGAGGAATATAAAAAACCTGTCTTTTGTAATAAATCCTCATCGCCTATGGCAAATTTATATATTTCATTAACTACTTTTTGCCATGCAAAAAGTGCTACCCAATTACTATCATTTCCCATCAATTACTATCATTAATATCGAACAACCGAAAACTCTGAGATATTGCAAAAATACCATAATACTATGGTAAAAAGTAATAAACCAAAACATGGGGGTAAAGCGAGTATTAAGCTAAATTTACCAGCATGCCAAAAAATGGCAACATCTTGCCAAAAAATGGCAAAGTTTAAATAATTTCTTTTTGTGGATATTTTATGAAAATTATGAAAGCAGATGAAAAAATTTATGAATCATATTTAGAGTTGAAACAGGACAAACTGTATTTTAACCAATTAAAAGAATTTACTAAATTATCAAATAGTTCATTGCAAAATGTTTTAGATAAACTCGTAAAAGATAGCACTCTGGAATTAAACAAAACAAAGTCTAATACTTTCTACCAAATTAAAAACAAGAAATTATTTTCATTAAAATTCTCTGAAATAGCCGTCCATAAGTTCAATAGCCTGAATATAGGGGTAAAGGTTCCGTTAAGAAATTTCTTAAAAAATATTCCTAAAGAAATTCATATGATAGTCTTATTCGGTTCATCATCAATAAAAGAAGAGCAAAAAGAAAGCGATATAGACCTTTTAGTAATCTCTAACAAAAAAGCAGATTTAAAAAAAAATAAAAAAGAAGCAGAAATAACCTCAAAACGCCCAATCTCAATATTTCAGGCAACAATAAATCAATTCATGGAGAATAAAGATGATGTTATTATTCAGGCAAGAAAAACAGGTTTTCCGATATACAAAGAACAAAATTTTTATGAGGCAGCTTTAGATGGATATTGATAGATTATTTTCAGATAGAAAATATTTAGAAAGAGAAATAGATTTTTTCATAACAAAAAAACAAATTAAAGTAATCCAAGAAAATAAAGAATTAACTGATTCCCATATCAAAAAAGCAAGGCACAATATTGAGTTTTACAAGTTAAATAAAGATTATCATAAATTTAATGACTGGCTTATCGTAGCATTATATTATTCCTTATATCACTCGGCATTAGCGTTAATCACAAACAGAAATTATTCATCAAAGAATCACTATGCAACAATCCTTATCTTAATCAAAGAATACTCAATAACGAAAGACGAAGTAAAACTGTTAAATGAACTTTCCATAAGCAAGGAAGATGCAGAACTCTACACAAACCTCAAGGGGGACAGGCATGATGCAAGTTATACGACAAATATAAAGTTCAGCCGAGAAACAATAGAAGATTATGAGACTAAGGTTTTAGAATTTGTCAACAAAACCGAGGAGATATTACTAAAATGAAAAAAATAATAACAGAATCGCACGTAGAAGAACACGCAATTGACATATTGAAAGATGACTTGGGTTATGATTATGAATACGGTCCAGATATATCTGTTGATGGAAATAAAAAAGAAAGAAAAGATTACAAAGAAGTTGTTTTGATTGAGAGATTAAGAAGGGTTTTGAGGAAAATAAATCCTAAGATTCCAGAAGATGCTTTGGATGAGGCAGTAAAAAAGACCTTGAATATTGATAATCCTAAGATGATTGAAGATAATCAAGCTTCCCATAAACTTCTTGTTGAAGGTGTCCCGGTTTCTTTTAGAAAAGATGGAAAAATTGAACATGACTCTGTAAAACTTATTGATTTTGAGAATATTGGTAAAAATGAGTTTTTGACTGTTAATCAGTTTACAATAATTGAGAAAAGTGATAGAAGGCCAGATGTTATGTTGTTTGTAAATGGACTCCCACTCGTCTCAATAGAATTGAAAAATATCGCAGATGAAAAGGCAGATGTTTATGAAGCGTTTAAGCAAATTCAAACATACAAAGAGCAGATACCTTCTATTTTTAGGTTTAATGAAATCTGTGTTATAAGTGATGGTCAAGAAGCAAGAGCAGGAACTTTAAGCTCGAACTTTGATAGGTTCATGCCTTGGAAATCAATTAATGGAAAGAAAGTTGAAAAAGGAAAATTGGAATTAGAAGTTTTACTTAAAGGCATGTTAAATAAGGAAACTTTATTAGATCTTATTAAAAGTTTTATTGTTTATGAAAAAGAAAGAGATGTTAAGAATAACACAACAAAGATAATCAAAAAGATAGCGGCATATCATCAGTATAATGCTGTTAACAAAGCATTTGATTCTACTATTAAGGCAAAAGATGGAAGTCATAAGGCAGGAGTTGTTTGGCATACACAAGGAAGTGGAAAAAGCTTATCGATGGTATTTTATGCAGGAAAGTTAGTTGCATCAAAAGAAATGGGAAATCCGACGATTGTAGTTTTAACAGATAGAAATGATTTGGATGGACAGTTATTTGATACTTTTGGAAAGTGTGAAGGACTATTGAGACAAGAACCTAAACAAGTAGAAAATAGAAATGATTTGAAAGAAAAATTAAAGGTCGCTTCTGGTGGAATTGTGTTCGCTACAATGCAGAAATTCTTTCCAGAAGAAGATAAAGAAGAGTATCCGATGCTTTCGGAAAGAGACAATATTGTTATTATTGCTGACGAAGCTCATAGAACACAATATGGGTTTAAGGCCAAAGTAGACAAAGCTAAAGGAAGAATTACTTACGGATTTGCCAAGTATGTTAGAGATGCTTTGCCTAATGCTTCTTTTATAGGATTTACTGGAACTCCTGTTGAAAAATCTGATAGAAATACTAAAGCTGTTTTTGGGAATTATGTTGATACTTACGATATAAAGCAAGCGGTAGATGATGGGGCTACTGTTAAATTATATTATGAAAGCAGGCTTGCTAAATTAGGAATAAAACCTGAAGAGAGAAGAAAGATAGATCCGAAAGTTGAAGAAATAACAGAGGATGAAGAAGTTAAGAATAGGCTGAAATCAAAATGGGCACGGATGGAAAAGTTAGTCGGAAGTCCAGAGAGAGTAGCTAAAGTTGCAAAAGATATTGTTGAACATTTTGAAGAAAGAACAAGGATATTAGAAGGCAAAGGAATGATTGTTTGCATGTCAAGAAGAATTTGTGTGGACTTATATGATGAAATAATAAGATTGAGACCTGAATGGAATAATGAAAACGATGGTGAAGGAATTATCAAAGTAATTATGACTGGTTCTGCTACAGATGATGCAAGTTGGCAACAACATGTCAGGAATAAAAAAAGAAGAACAGAAATAGGCGATAGATTCAAAGATCCAGAAGATGAATTGAAATTGGTTATCGTGAGAGATATGTGGCTTACTGGATTTGATGCTCCAAGTTTGCATACTATGTATATTGATAAACCAATGCAAGGGCATAATTTAATGCAGGCTATTGCAAGGGCAAATAGAAAATACAAGGATAAAGAAGCCGGGCTAATTGTAGACTATTTGGGATTGGGAACAGAGCTGAAGAAAGCATTAACTCAATACACTGAAAGTGGGGGCGAGGGAAAACCTGTTTTTGAACAAAAAGAGGCAATTAGAAAAATGCAAGAGAAATATGATGTAGTCAAAGAAATGTTTCACGGATTTAATTATAAAATATTTTTTAAGTTAGAACCAAAAGAAAGAGTAAAATTAATTCCTCAGGCTATTGAACATATTTTAAAAGAAAAAGGAAAGAAGGAGAGATTTGCAAGAGAAGCTGGATTGTTAGTAAAAGCGTTTTCTTTATCTGTGCCAAGTGATGAGGCAATGAAGATTAAAGAAGAGGTTGGATTTTTTCAATCAATAAAAGCAGCTATTGTAAAAACTACATCTACAAAAGCTAAGTTTGGAGAAGAGTTTGATTCTGCTATTAAGCAGATCATTTCAAAAGCAGTTATATCGGATAGGATAATTGATTTATTCGAAGCTGCTGGAATTGAAAAGCCAAACATCTCTGTTTTGTCTGAAAAGTTTTTATTAGAAGTTAAGGGTATGAAAGAAAAGAATCTTGCGTTTGAGGCTTTAAAGAAATTATTAAATGATGAAATTAGATTGAGAATGGGAAAGAATATTGTTACTTCTAAATCTTTTATGGAAATGTTAGAAAAGACAATAAAGAAATATACCAATAGAAGTATCGATGCAGCAGAAGCTATTGATGAATTAATAAGAGTTGCAAAGAAAATAAAAGAGGATCAAGAGAAGGGAGAAGAACTTAATCTTTCTGAAGATGAAAAAGCGTTTTATGATGCTCTTGCTAGCAATCAGAGTGCGGTGGATGTTTTAGGGAATGATACCCTAAGAAAATTAGCTTTGGAAATTGTTAATTTAGTCAAGAGTAGTGTTAAAGTTGATTGGACAGTTAGAGAAAGTGTGCAAGCAGGATTAAAACTTAAAGTTAAACTTGTATTGAAAAGATACCATTATCCTCCTGATGAACAAGAGAGTGCAACAGAGTTGGTATTAGCCCAGGCACAAGTTGTGGCTAAAGATTGGGCTGAAAAGAAGTATTAATGAAATTCGGGGAGTCTTTCTTTCAAGCTAAAATAATTTCCATTTCCAATTATTATGTGATCTATAAGATTTATGTTTAAATCTTTTCCAAGATTATTGATTTTTCTTGTTACTTCTACATCTTCGTCTGAAGGTTTAGGATCTCCTGATGGATGATTGTGGATAAGGATTATTTTTGCTGCAGAGTTTTTTAGTGCTTCTTTGAAAACTTCTCTTGGCTCAATAATTGCAGCATCTAAAGTTCCTTTATAGATGAGCTGTTCTTTAATTACATTATTTTTACTATTCAGCATTAAAACGTAGAATTCCTCTTGCATTTTGTCTTTTAATCTTTCATGGAATAAATCAAAAACATCTTTAGAGTGAGAAATCTTATTAATTGGATTTTTGGATTGGGAATATCTTTTTCCTAATTCTGCCATAGCAAGAAGTTGCATTGCCTTTAATGGACCAATGCCTTTTATTTTTTGTAATTCTGTTACAGAGCAGTTGAATAAGTTGTTTAATCCATACTCTTTGATTAAACGATTAGACATATCAATAACATTTTCATTTGGAGAGCCTGTCCTTAATATTATTGCAAAGAGTTCTGAATCACTGAGAGCTTCTGGGTCATGTTTGAGAAATCTTTCTCTTGGTCTGTTTTGTTCAGGAAGATCTTTTATTTTCATATGTAAGGAAAGGTAATTGCAGATTAATAATCTTTTTATAATCGACCCATGTTACAGTATAACCGAAGAATATTTATTTTTAGAAAGTTACACCTAACAATTCCGCCGCATTCGAGGCATGCTCCCTGCATAAATCAAACTTTTTAGGCAGGGCATCTCCGCTTAAGATTTCGTCCACTT
>Ga0209542_10005270_pt1 | contig 25959 bp, 17 predicted proteins | sample RifCSPhighO2_01_FD_184028 | JGI IMG/M metagenome (GOLD analysis project Ga0209542, IMG submission 184028) | Soil microbial communities from Rifle, Colorado - Rifle CSP2_plank highO2_0.1 (SPAdes) (version 2) | ecosystem: Environmental > Terrestrial > Deep subsurface > Rock core/Sediment ...
GAAGTAATCGGCATCGACCTGCTCTAAATCGGTGCCTTGCGGTAGACCTACCGCACTGATTTGTTCTGCTGCCATGGGAATTCCTTATCAACAAGCTGGCCGCAGCACACGCCAGGCCAGGCTTGTAGGTATTTGAGGGGAAAGTGTTACCCAGTGGATCAGCAACCGCTGTGCCAACTACGCCTCTGGTCTAGACCTGGGCGCGGGCTGGCAGGCCGATGTCGTTTCCGAGCATCGGCTACGGTTGCGCAGGGGCTTAGAAAAAGCCGAGTGGGTTGGTGTCGTAGCTCACTAAAAGGTTCTTGGTCTGCTGATAGTGGTCGAGCATCATCTTGTGGGTCTCACGGCCGACGCCGGACTTCTTGTAGCCACCGAAGGCGGCATGCGCCGGGTACAGGTGGTAGCAGTTGGTCCACACGCGCCCCGCCTTGATCGCCCGGCCCATGCGGTAGGCGCGGTTGATGTCGCGGGTCCACAGGCCGGCGCCGAGGCCGAACTCAGTGTCGTTGGCAATCGCCAGGGCTTCGGCTTCGTCCTTGAAGGTGGTGACGCTGACCACCGGGCCGAAGATTTCTTCCTGGAACACGCGCATCTTGTTGTGGCCCTTGAGCAGGGTTGGCTGGATGTAATAACCGCCGTCCAGGGTGCCGCTGAGTTTTTCCACCGCACCGCCGGTGAGCAGTTCGGCGCCTTCCTGCTTGGCGATTTCCAGGTAGCTGAGGATTTTGTCGAACTGCTGCTCGGACGCCTGGGCGCCGACCATGGTGTCGGTGTCCAGCGGGTCGCCACGTTTGATCTGCTCGACCTTCTTCATCACCTCTTTCATAAAGGCCGGGTAGATTGATTCCTGAACCAGCGCGCGCGATGGGCAGGTGCACACCTCGCCCTGGTTGAAGAAGGCCAGCACCAGGCCTTCAGCGGCTTTTTCGATAAAGCTTGGCTCGGCCTGCATGATGTCTTCGAAGAAGATGTTCGGCGACTTGCCGCCCAGCTCCACGGTGCTCGGGATGATGTTCTCAGCGGCGCATTTCATGATATGCGCGCCCACCGGGGTGGAGCCGGTGAAGGCAATCTTGGCAATGCGCTTGCTGGTGGCCAACGCCTCACCCGCTTCTTTACCGTAACCCTGCACCACGTTGAGCACGCCCGGCGGCAGCAGGTCGCCGATCAGCTCCATCAGCACGCTGATGCCCAGCGGCGTTTGCTCGGCGGGCTTCAACACCACGCAGTTGCCGGCGGCCAGGGCCGGGGCGAGTTTCCAGGCGGCCATCAGCAGCGGGAAGTTCCACGGGATGATCTGCCCGACCACGCCCAGCGGTTCATGGATGTGATAGGCCACGGTGTTGCCATCGATCTCGGCAGCAGAACCTTCCTGGGCTCGCAGGCAGCCGGCGAAGTAGCGGAAGTGGTCGGCGGCCAGGGGAATATCGGCGTTGAGGGTTTCGCGTACGGCCTTGCCGTTGTCCCAGGTTTCGGTGATGGCCAGTACTTCCAGGTTGGCTTCGATGCGGTCGGCGATCTTCAGCAGGGTCAGCGAGCGCTCCTGCACCGAAGTACTGCCCCAGGCATCGGCGGCAGCGTGGGCGGCGTCGAGGGCCTTGTCGATATCCTCGGCAGTGGAGCGCGGGAACTCGGCAATCGGCAGGCCGTTCACCGGCGAGGTGTTGGTGAAGTACTGGCCTTTGACCGGCGCGACAAACTCGCCGCCGATGTAGTTGCCGTAACGGGATTTAAAGAAAACGAGGGCACCTTCGGTACCGGGATGGGCGTAACGCATGCTGAATATCTCCTGGTTCTTATGCTTGTTCTGGTGATGCAGCGAGAGGCGCGCTGTGGCGCTTGTGCAGAGACAGAGCAAGGGCTGGGCCAGGAGTGCGCAGTGGCCGTTCTAGAGCGGCTGTGTGGTTTGTGATGGGGCGCTGGAGCAAGGCGCCTGTATCAGCCCTGATACAGCCCGCGTGACACTCTGTGCCAGGGTCGATACAGCTCGGTGACTCACCGGTCAGCGTGTCTTGCAATGGCCGGAAAGCTGGTAGATGCTCGGCCATCACGTGCAACTCCACAGCGGAGAACAATAACAATGCACAACCCAGCAAGCCGCCACGCCCAGCAGGTGCTGACCGTGGCTCAAGGGCGCGGCCAACTCGCCGGCCCGGCTGCCGATTCCTCGGTGGCGCGCTCCTGGCTGCGCTGCCTGCAGCAACATCACCTCGACCCGGCGCAGAGCATGCCGCCAGCGGTGATCGAGCACGCGCACATGCTTGAGCGGCGCGAGCAGCTGCAGCAGGTGCTGGAGATTTCCAGTAACGAGATGAACAGTCTGCACCGCCAGCTGGCCGGCAGCGGCCACGCGGTGCTGCTGACCGATGCCCGTGGGGTGATCCTCAACTGCGTTACCGAGCAGGCGGAAAAACGCACCTTCGAGCAGGCCGGGCTGTGGCTTGGCGCCGACTGGAGCGAGGCCTGCGAAGGCACCAATGGCATTGGCACGTGTTTGGTCGAGCGCCAGCCGCTGACCATCCACCAGAATGAACATTTCCGCAGCCGGCACACCGGGCTGACCTGCTCGGCCAGCCCGGTGTTCGATCCGCATGGTGAGTTGCTGGCGGTGTTGGATGTGTCTTCGGCGCGGCATGACGTGTCGCGGCAGAGCCAGTTCCACACCATGGCGCTGGTCAACCTGTCGGCCAAGGCCATCGAGGGTTGTCATTTTCTGCGCAGCTATGAAGGCGAATGGCTGCTGCGTTTTCATGCTCAGGCCGAATATATCGGCCAGTTCAGCGAAGGGCTGTTGGCCTTCGATGGTGACGGCCGGGTCAGCGCGGTGAATCAGAGCGCGATCAACCTGCTCGGCCTGTCGCGCCGGCAACTGCTCGGGCGCACCTTGGTCGAGGTATTTGATTGCCGCCTGGATGACCTGCTCGGTCGCGCTTCGGCGCAGCCCAGCGCCAGTTGGCCGCTGTATACCCAGCGTGGCCAGTTACTGTTTGCCATGCTGCGTGGCCAGCCTCGGCGCAGTACTCAGGCACTGGCGGCGGCCTTGGCAACGCCTGGGTTGTGTCTGGCTGACCCTGGTTTGCAGAGTGATTTCCGCCGTGCGCTGCGGGTTTACGAGCGCGATGTGCCGCTGCTGATCGGTGGCGAAACCGGCACCGGCAAAGAAGCCTTTGCCAAGGCCCTGCATCAGGTCAGCTCACGCGGCGGCAAGCCCTTTGTCGCGCTGAACTGCGCGGCCATTCCTGAAAGCCTGATCGAGAGCGAACTGTTCGGTTATCGCGGTGGCAGCTTTACCGGCGCGCGCAAGGAAGGCATGCGCGGCAAGCTGCAGCAGGCCGATGGCGGCACGCTGTTTCTCGATGAAATCGGCGATATGCCGCTGGCGCTGCAGACGCGCCTGTTGCGGGTTTTGGAAGAGCGTCGCGTCGAGCCAATTGGCGGTGAATCGCAGTCCATTGATGTGCGGGTGATCAGCGCCAGCCACCGCGACCTCACCCAGCGAGTAGCCAGCGGCGAGTTTCGTCAGGACCTGTTCTATCGCCTCAATGGCCTGGTGATCGAGTTGCCGCCGCTGCGCGAGCGCAGCGACAAGCTGGCGCTGCTGGATTTCCTGTTGGCCGAAGAGGCGCGTGGACAATCTGCACGGTTTGATGATGCGGCTCGCGAGGCGCTGCTGGCTTACCCCTGGCCTGGCAATGTGCGCCAGCTGCGCAATGTGCTGCGCACCCTCTGCGCCCTGTGCGAAAACGGCGTGATCAGCCACGCCGAACTACCCGCCGAGATTCGCCATGCACGCCCTGCGTTGGCCCTGCTGCCTGCAGCCAAACCCGACCAGCTGGGCGACGCCGAACGCCAGGCGCTGCTCGCGGTCTTAGAGGCGCAGCACTGGCAGATGAGCCGCAGCGCCGAGCAGCTGGGCATCAGCCGCAACACCCTGTACCGCAAGTTGCGTAAACACGGGATCAAGTTGCGCTCAACGCTTTGAGCTGCGCCTCTTGAACCACGCCCCGCAGCGCGCCGCCAGGCCTCTGCGGGGCGGCGGCGCTGTGCTAATCTGCGGCCAGTTTTTATCCCGCCTTATTCACCGGCTCTGACGACGCCTTCAAGGTAAATCATGCATATCCATATTCTCGGCATCTGCGGCACTTTTATGGGCTCGCTGGCCGTGCTGGCCAAGGAACTCGGTCACCGCGTGACCGGCTCCGACGCCAATGTCTACCCGCCTATGAGCACCCAGTTGGAGGCTCAGGGCATCGAACTGACCCAGGGCTATGACGCCGCCCAACTCGACCCCGCGCCGGACTTGGTGGTGGTTGGTAACGCCCTGTCGCGTGGCAACCCGGCGGTGGAGTATGTGCTGAACAAGGGCCTGCCCTACGTCAGCGGCCCGCAGTGGTTGGCCGACCACGTGCTGCAGGGCCGTTGGGTGATGGCGGTGGCCGGTACTCATGGCAAAACCAGCAGTTCGAGCATGCTGGCCTGGGTGCTGGAGCATGCCGGCATGAGCCCGGGCTTTTTGATTGGCGGCGTGCCACAGAACTTCGGCATATCCGCGCGTTTGGGTGGTACGCCGTTCTTTGTGGTGGAAGCCGACGAGTACGATAGCGCCTTCTTCGACAAGCGCAGCAAGTTCGTCCACTACCGCCCGCGCACCGCGATTCTGAATAACCTGGAGTTCGATCATGCGGACATCTTCCCGGATCTGGCGGCTATCGAGCGGCAGTTTCACCATCTGGTGCGTACCATTCCGGGCGACGGCCTGATCATTCATCCGACCACCGAGCCTGCGCTTAAGCGGGTAATCGAGATGGGTTGCTGGACGCCGGTGCAAACCACAGGTGAGGGAGGTCAGTGGCAAGCTCGCCTGCTTAGCGCCGACGGCTCGAACTTCGAGGTGAATTTCGAGGGTAAAACCGCAGGCACTGTGGACTGGCAGCTGACCGGCCAACACAACGTCGCCAACGCCCTGGCGGTGCTGGCGGCGGCGCGGCATGTCGGCGTGGTGCCGGAGCTGGGCATCGTCGCGCTGTGCAGCTTTATCAACGCCAAGCGGCGCATGGAGAAGGTTGCAGAAGTGAAGGGCGTGACCATCTTCGACGACTTCGCCCATCACCCGACGGCGATTGCCACCACCCTGGATGGTCTGCGCAAACGCATCGGCGACGCCAAATTGATCGCCATCGTCGAGCCGCGTTCCAACTCGATGAAGCTCGGCGCGCACCGCGATGGTCTGCCGGAATCCGTGGTGCAGGCAGACTCGGTGTACTGGTACGCGCCGCCGAATCTCGGTTGGGATCTGGCCGGCACAGTAGCTACGTCGACCGTGCCGACTCAGGTCTGCGATTCCTTGGAAGCGATCATTGCAGGGGTCAAGGCAGAAGCGGCACCGGGCACCCAGGTCGTGGTGATGAGCAACGGCGGCTTTGGCGGCTTGCATGGCAAGTTGGCTGCGGCCTTGGAGGCATAAATGTCCGGTCCTGAACGTATTACCTTGGCTATGACGGGCGCCTCCGGCGCTCAATACGGCCTACGCCTGCTCGACTGCCTGGTGCAGGAAGAGCGCGAGGTGCACTTTCTGATTTCCAAGGCCGCACAGTTGGTCATGGCTACCGAAACGGATGTCAGTCTGCCGAGCAAACCCCAGGCCATGCAGGCATTCTTGAGCGAGTACACCGGCGCCGCGCCGGGGCAGATTCGCGTGTTTGGCAAAGAAGACTGGATGGCTCCGGCGGCCTCTGGCTCGGGTGCGCCCACTGCTATGGTGGTGGTGCCGTGCAGCACCGGCTCACTCTCGGCGATTGCCAATGGCGCCTGTAACAACCTTATTGAGCGCGCCGCCGACGTGGCCCTCAAGGAGCGTCGTCAATTGATTCTGGTGCCGCGTGAGGCGCCGTTCTCCAGCATTCATCTGGAGAACATGCTCAAACTGTCGAACATGGGCGCGACCATTCTGCCGGCGGCGCCGGGCTTTTATCACCAGCCGCAAACCATCGATGACCTGATCGATTTTGTCGTGGCGCGCATCCTAAATTGCCTGAACATTCCCCAAGACATGCTGCCGCGTTGGGGTGAACACCATCAGATCAGCCCCGATGAGTAAGCGCCTGAGTCGCCTGGTTTTGGGGTTGAGCCTGGCCCTGACGCTGAGCGGCTGCGCCACGGTGCGCACCCTCGACGCAGCCAAGCCCGATGCGCCGGTGGTCTATGCCGGCACGCGGCTCAACCTGTATGCCCTGCAAGGTGGCTGCTGCGCCACTGAGCGTTTCGGCGCGGAAGCGCCGGCGTATCCGGCGGCCGATCTGCCGGTCAGTGCGTTGCTCGACACCTTGCTGCTGCCGCTGTCCCTGGCCACCGCCATGGGCATTAGCCTGGGTATCAGCGGCGGTTTGTAGACAGCCGGTTAACGGGCCAGCTGGCACACCTGCTCAGTGGCCTGTTGCAAGCCATAACGACCTTTTTCATCACGGCTGATGCGACCCATGGCGGTGGCGGGGTCGTGGGTGAACACCAGTCGGCCGTTGCGGCTGAAGAGTTCGGCCAGCAGGGCTTCTTTCTCTTCGATCAGGCCTTCAGGGAAGCGGTCGTAGCCCATGGTGATGGGCAGATGCACCCACGGCGCGCCAGGGATCAGGTCGCCAGGGAATACCACTGGGCCGTCCGGCATGGCCACTTCCGGCAGCAGTTGGCCGGGCGTATGACCATCGCTCCAATGCAAACGCCAGTCCGCGCCAAGCAGCTCGCAGTGTTCGGTTTCGTCGATCAGCTGCAGGCGGCCGCTGCCTTCCAGCAACGCCATCAGCTCAGGGATATAGGAAGCGCGGTCGCGGGCGTGCGGCTGGCAGGCGCGCTGCCACTGACGGCGGCCGGTGATGAACTGGGCATTGGGGAACAGCAAGCGCGCCGGTTGACCTTCCTCCCACGCGGCGAGCAAGCCGCCGGCGTGGTCAAAGTGCAGGTGGGTGAGCACCACAATGTCGATGTCGGCATCGCTCAGGCCAACAGCGGCCAGGCTGTCGAGCAGCGCGTGGCGGTCTTCCTGCACCCCGAAGCGTTCTTTCAGTTCAGGGCTGAAGAAGGCACCGATGCCGGTTTCAATCAGGATATTGCGCTCATCCTCTTGTACCAGCAGGGCGCGGCAGCCGAGGTCAATGCGGTTCAGTTCGTCTGGCGTCATCCAGCGTTGCCACAGGGCTTTGGGCGCGTTGCCAAACATCGCGCCGCCATCAAGTTTTTGGCTGTTGCCGGTCAGGGTGGTCAGGGTTCGCATGGGGATTCTCTTGTTCTTGTCGGGGATTGCAGGGGGATCTATCAAGCGTGATCCCCGTAGGTGAATGTGGCCATTGGACGAAGGGCTGATGGGGCTGTTGATACCTGTCGAGTGTGGTTTGGTGGATCGATGAGGCGTGATCCACCCTACGCTGATCTCGGCGTAGGGCGGATGTCGCTTTTTACATCCACCGCTGCGATTAGCGTTCGATGGCCAACGCCACGCCCTGGCCACCGCCGATGCACAGGGTCGCCAGGCCTTTGTGGGCGTCGCGGCGGATCATCTCATGCACCAGGCTGACCAGAATGCGGCAGCCCGACGCGCCGATGGGATGGCCGAGGGCAATGGCACCGCCGTTGACGTTGACCTTGGCGCTGTCCCATTGCAATTCGCGGCCGACGGCGATGGCTTGAGCGGCGAAGGCTTCGTTGGCTTCGATCAGGTCAAGTTGCTCCAGGCTCCAGCCGGCTTTTTCCAGGGCGCGGCAGGTGGCAAACACCGGGCCGATGCCCATGATCGCCGGGTCGACACCGGCACTGGCGTGGGCTTTGATCCGCGCCAGAATCGGTAAGCCCAATGCCTGCGCTTTGCCTGCGCTCATCAGCAGCACCGCAGCGGCCCCGTCGTTCAGGGTCGAGGCATTGCCGGCGGTGACGCTGCCGTCGCGTTTGAAGGCCGGGCGCAGTTGGCTGAGGCTCTGCAGGGTGGTGCTGGAGCGCGGTTGTTCGTCGGTGCTCACCAACAGGCTGTCGCCTTTGCGCTGGGCGACGGCAATTGGTGTGATCTGCGAAACAAAACGTCCCGCTTCGAGGGCGGCGCAGGCACGCAGTTGCGAGTGAGCGGCGAAGGCGTCCTGCTCGCTGCGGCTGATGCCATATTGCTCGGCCAGATTCTCGGCGGTGATACCCATGTGGTAATCGTTGAAGGCATCCCACAGCCCGTCGTGGAGCATGCTGTCGAGCAACTGCCCGTGGCCCATGCGCAGGCCGGTGCGCGAATTGTTCAGCACATGCGGTGCCTGGCTCATGTTTTCCTGACCGCCCGCGATGATCACCTCGGCATCGCCGCAGCGAATCGCCTGGGCGGCCATGATCACGGCTTTCAGCCCCGAGCCGCAGACCTTGTTCAGGGTCAGCGCCGGTACGGTGTGTGGCAGGCCCGCGCGGATCACGCTTTGCCGCGCGGGGTTCTGCCCGGCCCCTGCGGTCAGCACCTGACCGAGGATCACTTCGTCGATCTGCTGCGCTGGCAGGCCGGTGTCCTGCAGCAGGCGACGGATCACCGCCGCACCCAGATCGACGGCGCTGACGCTGCTCAATGCGCCGCCGAAGGCGCCGATGGGCGTGCGGGTGGCGGCGGCGATGACGACTTCTTGCATGATGATTTTCTACCTCGAATAAAAAAACGCGACGCTCACTACGAACGCCGCGCAAACGCTCAACTGTGAGGGCGACTGCTCGTCGCCCGTTGTTCAGAACTGTTCGGCGGTCAGGCCGTACAGGGCGCCGCTGCCCGCGCGGATGCTGGCTTCCAGGCCCAAGGTGCGTGGCAGCAGGCGGGCGAAGAAGAACGCGGCGGTGGCCAGTTTGGCGCTGTAAAACGCTTCGTCCTCGCCGCGTTTGGCCTGCGCCACGGCGGCCATGCGCGCCCACATCCAGGCGTAGGCGGTGTAGCCGAACAGGTGCAGGTACTCCACCGAGGCGGCGCCGGTCTCATGGGGGTTGCTGGCGTTGCGTTGTTGCAGCCAGGCGCTGAGGTTTTCCAGGCGTTCCACGGCGTCGAGCAGTTCAACGGCATAAGGGCTGCCGGGTTGCTCGGCAAACCGGCGGATCTCCGCGGTGAACTGGCGCAGCGCCACGCCGCCGTTGGCGATGACTTTGCGCCCGAGCAGATCGAGGGCCTGAATGCCGTTGGTGCCTTCGTAGATTTGTGCGATGCGCACATCACGCACCAACTGTTCCTGGCCCCACTCGCGGATGTAACCGTGGCCGCCGAAGACCTGCTGGCCGTGGATGCAACTGTCCAGCCCGGTGTCGGTGAAGAACGCCTTGGCCACCGGCGTGAGCAGCGCCACCAGGGTTTCGGCGTGCTGTTGCTCGGCGCTGTCGTCGCTGAACTTGGCGAGGTCGAGCTGTTGGCCGACATAGCAGGCAAAGGCGCGTCCGCCTTCGGTCATAGCTTTCATGCTCAGCAGCATGCGCCGCACATCGGCGTGCACGATGATCGGGTCGGCGGCTTTGTCCGCTGCCTGTGGGCCGCTGGCTGCACGGCTTTGCAGGCGCTCGCAGGCGTAATCGCGGGCCGCCTGGTAAGAGGCTTCGGCACAACCAATGCCCTGAATGCCGATGGACAGGCGCTCGTAATTCATCATGGTGAACATCGCCGCCAGGCCCTTATTCGGCTCGCCGATCAGGTAGCCCGTGGCGCCGTCGAAGTTCATCACGCAGGTGGCCGAGGCCTTGATGCCCATCTTGTGTTCAATCGAGCCGCAGCTTACGGCGTTGCGTGCACCGAGGTTGCCGTCTGCATTGACTAGCACTTTGGGCACCAGAAACAGCGAGATGCCGCGCGCCCCGGCGGGGGCCTCGGACAGTTTGGCCAGCACCAGGTGGATGATGTTTTCGGTGAGGTCCTGCTCGCCGCCGGTGATAAAGATCTTGCTGCCGCTGATGCGGTAGCTGCCGTCGGCTTGCGCTTCGGCGCGCGTACGGATCAGGCCCAGATCGGTGCCCGCGTGGGCTTCGGTCAGGCACATGGAGCCGGCCCAGCGGCCCTCGTACATCGGCGGTAAGTAGGTGTTCTTCAGTTGTTCACTGGCGTGGGCGTCGATGGCCAGGCACGCGCCGGAACTCAGTGCGGAATACAGGGCAAAGCTGGAGCCGGCACCGTAGAGCATTTCTTCAAAGGCTACGGCGAGCATCTTGGGCATGCCCATGCCGCCATACGCCGGGTTGCCGGACAGCCCAACCCAGCCGCCTTCGATATACGTGGCATAGGCCTCTTTGAAGCCCGCCGGGGTGCGCACCTCGCCCGCGTGCCACTGCGCGCCTTCTTCATCACCGCTGCGGTTGAGCGGGGCGATCAGGCTGCTGGTAACTTTGCCAGCTTCTTCCAGAATGGCGTCGGCGGTGTCGGCATCCACCGTCTCAGCCAGGGCTGGCAAGCGCGCCCACAGGCTTGGAGCCTCGAAGACGTCATGCAGGACAAAGCGCAAATCGCGCAACGGGGCAGTGTACTGGGGCATCGGCAGGTTCTCGCACAGATGCCGCGCAGGGCGCGGCGAGTGTTAAAAAAAGCCCGCCGAAGCGGGCCTGAGGGTCAATCGGCCTCGGCTTGGCCGTTGACTGGAGTTTTAGCGGTGGTGAATTTGAGCAGGTGTGTGCGCTCCACCAGGATGTACAGCGCCGCACCGGCCGCCAGGCCCCAGCCTGCGCCGTAGACGGCCAGCACCACACCCATGGTGCCGGCGATGCCGCGCTCGGTGTTGTTGACCAGTTGCTCGAAGCCCACCATCAGGCAGATGTAACCGGTGAGGATCAGGGTCAGTGACAGGGCAATCGGCAGCACCGGCTGGAAGAAGCTCACCAGCGGCAGGGCAAACAGGGCGATAAACCCGGTGATCCAGAAGGTGCCTGCGCCGCTGTAGATCGAGTCCATGGCTTTGCGGCCGTACTTGTAACGCTCGGCCATGGTCGCGGCGACGGCCGTCCACAGTGGCCCGGCCAAGCCCGGGTAGGGGGCGAAGAAGGCATGCAGGGCGTTACGGATGGCGGTGACCAGATGCACGCGGTCGATGTTGTTCTCGATCACTTCATCGGTGCGCAGCTCATCGGCGCGTTGCATCAGTGACTGGCCGACGATGATGTCGCCAAAGGCAATCACGTAGGCGATCACCGCAGTGGGCACAGCCAGCAGGAACACATCCAGGCTGGGGAAGCCGACGCTGAATGGCAGGTAGCTCCACATCTCGCCGAAGGCCGGCGCGGTGATGCCGAACTTCACGTCAGGCATCTTGTATTCGCCGACGGCAATGCCGATGAAAATGGCGATCAACATGCCCGGCACCATGCCGTAGTTGACGATCTTGCGCGCCAGCGGCAGGCGCTCGGTGAGGCCTTTGAACGACACCGAGAACATCAGGTACAGGCAGATCAGGCTGCCGATCACCAGTGAAATCGGTGTGTTGGCCAGGCGGCCGCCAGTGGAGATTTCACCCATCAGCGCGGCGATACCGGCACCGATGATGATGCCGCCCTTCATCGAGTTGGGGATCAAACGCACCAGGGTGCTGCCCAAGCGAGTGACACCCAGAATCAGAAAGATCAGGAACACCAGAAACTGCAGGGCAAACAGTGCCTGAATCGCCTCCGGGCCGGGTTTGAAGTTACCGAGAAACAACAACACCACCGGAATGCCCGGCGTGATCCAGCCCGGCACCATGGGTACGCCGAGCAGGGCTGGCAACATAAAACCGATGCCACACACCACGACATAGGCCAGAGCCACGTCGTAAGGCAGGCCGAGGTATTTTTCCAGCAGGGGGATCATGGCCAGGCTGACCACGAACATGATCAGCGCTTGCAGCATCTCCGCGGTTTCCCAGCGGTAGTGGACAAAGGGCAGGCGCACCTTGAACGGGCCAACAGGCCAGTGCGGTTGTTCATCGCCGTCGCGACGTTTGAAAATTTGCATAAAGGTTCTCCGTCGGCCGTCAGGGCCGGTTCTTGTTGTTGTGCAAACGGTGTGTTCTTGCCGTAGCCCGGGTGCCATCCGGGGAGCCCGAATCGCTGTCCCCGGATTGCATCCGGGCTACGTGCTTCAGCGGCGATGGTCGCGGCTAAAGCCCCTCCCACAATGGTTCAGAGGGCTTTGGCCATATCGCGCAGGACAAACTTCTGGATCTTGCCGGTGCTGGTTTTCGGCAGTTGGGTGAAGACCACCGTCTTCGGCACCTTGAAGCCCGCCAGGTGCTCGCGGCAGAAGCTGATCACCTCGGCCTCGCTCACGGCCTGCTGGTCGGCTTTGAGGGTGATGAAGGCGCAGGGCGTTTCGCCCCATTTTTCATCCGGGCGGGCGACCACGGCGGCTTCGAGTACGGCCGGGTGGCGATAGAGCACGCCCTCGACTTCGATGGTGGAGATGTTCTCGCCACCGGAGATGATGATGTCCTTGAGGCGGTCGCGGATTTCCACGTAGCCATCCGGGTGCCACACGGCCAGGTCGCCGGTGTGGAACCAGTCACCGGCAAAGGCTTCGGCGGTGGCGCTGGGGTTTTTCAGGTAGCCCTTCATCACCGTGTTGCCGCGCATAAAGATCTCGCCGATGGTTTCGCCATCACGCGGGGTCGGCTCGAGCGTTTTCGGGTCGGCCACCATCACCCCTTCCAGAGTCGGGTAGCGCACGCCCTGACGCGCCTTGATCACTGCGCGCTCATCCAGCGGCAGCGCATCCCATTCGGCATGCCAGGCGCACAGGGTCACCGGGCCGTAGACCTCGGTCAGGCCGTAAACGTGGGTGACGTGGATGCCCATTTCCTCGACCGCGCCGATGACTTTTGCGGGCGGCGCGGCACCGGCGACCATGGCTTTGACCGGGTGATCGATGGCGGCTTTGGCTTCGGCCGGCATGTTGACCAGGGCGTTGAGCACAATCGGTGCGCCGCACAGGTGGGTGACCTGCTCGGCGCGGATCAGGGTGAGGATTTTTGCCGGGTCCACGCGGCGCAGGAACACATGCACGCCCGCCAGCGCCGTGATGGTCCAGGGGTAGCACCAGCCGTTGCAATGGAACATCGGCAGGGTCCACAGGTACACCGGGTGGTTGCCCATGGCCCAGGTCATCTGGTTGCCCAGCGAGTTCAGGTAGGCCCCGCGGTGGTGATAGACCACGCCCTTGGGGTTGCCGGTGGTGCCGGAGGTGTAGTTGAGGCTGATCGCCTGCCACTCGTCATCTGGCCACTGCCAGGCAAACTGCGGGTCACCTTCGGCGAGAAAGGCTTCGTAATCGAGGTCGCTGACGGCCTGGCCTTCGCCGTATTCCGGGTCGTCCACGTCGATCACCAGCGGCGGGTGATCGAGCATGCCGACGGCGGCGTGGATCACTTCATGGAACTCGCGATCGGTGATCAGCACCTTGGCTTCGCCGTGTTGCAGCATGAAGGCGATGGCTTCGGCATCCAGGCGCACGTTGAGCGGGTTGAGCACCGCGCCAATCATCGGCACGCCAAAATGCGCTTCGAGCATCTGCGGAATGTTTGGCAGCATCACCGCCACGGTGTCGCCTTTGCCAATGCCGCGTCCGGCCAGCGCTGAAGCCAGGCGGCGGCAGCGCGCATAGGTTTCAGCCCAGTTACGGCGAATCGAGCCGTGCACCACCGCCGGGTAGTGTGGGTACACGCTGGCGGTGCGCTCGATAAAGCTCAGGGGCGAAAGGGCAATATGGTTGACGGCAGCGGGCGCTAGGCCCTGTTCGTAGATCGACATGCGAATACCCACAGCAGGTTAGATGCTCGGGCCATGCAGCCGTTACTCTAAGCGGCGGCCCGGTATTGTTCTGGGTGTATTTATATATCTGCTTGGGTTTGTATGGAAGTTAAACCATAGTTGTATAGTATGTTTACTATATTTAAATCGGCCTATTAGCCCTTGGTCGCTTTGCAATGGGCGACGCCTGAGTGGAAGCTCGCCGGTATTGCTGGCAAGGAACACAAACCCGGATGAATGAAATCTCTGTGCAACTGCACAGCTGGTTGTGCATGCAGCGCGAGCGCCTGCCATTGGCCGTGCGCGCCGATGCGTTGTTGCGCGCCTTGCAGGCCTGCCCTGAGGTGCGTCAGGCGTATTTTTTGCGCTGGCAGGCGGGGACCGCGATCTACAGCCATGAAGGCCGCGCGCCGCATTTGCCGCCCGGTTTTGGTGACCCGTTGCAAGCCAGCGATCAGGCGCTGTGGGCGCGCTTGCACGCGCAGCCCCGGCTCAGCCTGAGTGAGTTGCGCCAACTGCCGTGCTGGTTGGCCGGGCGGGTGCGCCGCGCGGGTCTCAGTCACGGCCAGGCGCTGGCGTTGTCACTGGATGACGGGCAACACGACCTGCTGCTGCTTGAGTTGCACGAACACGCCGGCAGTGACTGGCTTGATCTGCTGCACGCCATGCTCCAGGCCCTGCTAGCCAGCCTGCCGCAGCAAGCCCGTGGCAGCCTGTTGCTGGGCAGTGATCCGCAGCCCAGCCTGTTGCTGGACATCGACGCCAAACCGTTGCAACTGAACGCCGCCATGCACGGGTGGCTGAGTGCGCATAACGTGCCCGCCGTGGCCGACCTGTTGCCCGTGAACACTGCGCAACTGGTGCGCGCCTGTTTGCAACAAGGCCGTGCGATTGACGGCGTAGAGGCGCAAGTCGCCGGCCAAGTGCTGATCTGGCTGTTTATGCCCGACCCGGCTGAACAACAGGTGCTGGCCCGCTGCCGGGTCGCCACCGCGCAGGTGCAGACCGAGCGTGAAGCGCTCAAGGCCAGTCGGCTGTACCGGCTGATCACCGAAAACACCACCGATCTGATTTCCCGGCACACCCCCGATGGACACTTTCTCGATGCATCGCCCGCGAGCTGGACGCTGCTCGGCTTCTGGCCGGAAACCCTGCGCGGCACGCCGGTGCAGGCGCTGTTTCATGAGCATGACCGCCAGCACCTGATCGACAGCACCCGCGAGGCGCTGGAGCTGGATGGTTACCACACCATGACCTACCGCATCCGCCACCGCGACGGCCATTACCTGTGGTTTGAAACCGCCAGCCGCGCCATCCGCGAAACCTACACCGGCGCGGTGGTGGAGGTGGTCAGCGTGTCGCGTGACATCACCGCCCGCGTGCTGGCCGAAGAGAACAAGCGCCGCCTCGCGGAAGTGGTGGAAGCCAACACCGATTTGGTGCTGTTTATCGACCCGGACGGGCAACTCACGCACCTCAACCCGTCGGCGCGTCACGCCCTCAATATTGACGAGCAGCAAGCCTTGCCAGCGCTCGACCAGTTGCTCGCCCAGGACGATCTGCAACGCCTGCGCAACGGTGGCTGGCGTACAGCCGACAGTCAGGGCGTGTGGAGTGCCGAGGCGCGCCTGCTGCCGCTGGGCCTGCGTGCGCCTTTGCCGGTGTCGCTGGTGCTGTTGGCGCACCGTGGGCGCGATGGTGAGCATTACTACTCACTGGTCGCGCGCGACATGACCGAGCGCGAACTGCGCGAAGCTCAACAACGTCGCCATCAGGATGAACTGGCCCACACCGCGCGGCTGGTCACCCTGGGTGAGTTGGCCAGTGGCATTGCCCATGAAATCAATCAGCCGCTGGCGGCGGTGGTCAACTACGCCAGCGCCAGCCAGCGTTACCTTAAAGCGCTGGGGTCTAACCCCGACGCGGCCAGCAAAGTGGCGCAAGGGCTGGAGCGCATCACCGAGCACGCCAACCACGCCTCGGAAGTGATCAAGCGCCTGCGCGCCTTTTTGCGCAAAGGCCAGCGCCGCACCCAAGCGCTGGATATCGCCAGCGTCGCGCGTGAGGCCGTGCGCCTGTGCCAGTGGGAGGCGAGCAACTGGCAGGTGAGCATCGTCGAGCAGGTAAGCGACCAGCTGCCGCCGGTGTATGCCGACCGCATCCTCATCGAACAAGTCCTGCTCAACCTGCTGCGCAATGCGATTGATGCCAACCGCGAGGCCCATCCGGGCCAGCCGTCGCGCATCGAACTGCGCGCTAGCGAACAGGCCGGTCAGCTTTGCGTGCAAGTGTGGGATCAGGGGCCGGGCGTGGCGCAGGGCGAGTTGGAACACATTTTCACCCCGTTCTACACCAGCAAGGCCGAAGGTCTGGGGCTGGGTCTGTCGATGAGCCGCAGTATCATCGAGGGCTTCGGTGGCGCGCTGGAGGCTCTGCCCGGTGCCGCCGGGGGGCTGTGTTTAGAGTGTCGCCTGCCGCTGTTGCGCGGTGAAGACGCCGAGCGCAGTGAGCGTGGCGAAGCCAAGGCATAACAATAAAAGGAGCAGGGCATGAGCCAGCAAATGCAACAACGGGTTTATGTGGTCGATGACGATCAAGGCATGCTCGACTCCACCGTCTGGCTGCTGGAGTCCGTGGGCCTGACGGCACTGCCGTTCACCAGTGGCCGGGCCTTTCTTGATGCCTGCGACGAGCACAGCCAGGGCTGTGTGCTGCTGGATGTGCGCATGCCCGGCATGGGCGGTTTGAACGTGCAGGAAGCCCTGCGCAGCCGCGGTATCCAGATGCCGATCATTTTTGTCAGCGGGCATGCCGATGTGCCGATTGTGGTGCGCGCGTTCCGCGCCGGTGCCGTGGACTTTATTGAAAAACCCTACAACGAACAGTTGTTGCTCGACAGCGTGCAGCAAGCTCTCAATCAGGAAGCGTCCAGCACGCAGACCGACCCGCGTTTGCAGGCCCTGCAGCAACGCCTGGACAGCCTCACTCCGCGTGAGCGGGATGTGTTGCTGCCGTTGGTGCGCGGCTTCACTAACCGCGAAATCGCCGAGCAACTGGACATCAGCGTGAAAACCATTGACCTCTACCGCTCGCGGGTGATGAAGCGCATGCAAGCCGACAATCTGCCCGAGCTGGTTGGCATGGCCATCGCCGCCGGTATGGTGGACGCCCTGCAGTTGCGGCCCTAGGCTGTACTAAAGTCCCAAGTGCGGCGGCGTGGTGCGGCCGCATGATCAACGGGTCACTGTGACGTCAGGCACCTGGCGTTCGCTGCACGGGCGGGGGCTGCATGGTTCTGGAACTGCTGAAAAACGTCATCCTGCTGATTGCCCTGTGCTGGGTTCATGGCCTGATTACCCGCTATGTGGATGAACGCTCGCCCCTGGGCAAAGGCTTGTCCGGTATTTTGTTTGGCGGCATTTGTATCCTCGGCATGATGGTGCCGATGACCTTGGCCGACGGGCTGATTTTCGATGGCCGCACGGCGGTGTTGAGCATGGCTGCCTTTTTTGGTGGCCCGCAGGTGGGGCTGATTGCCGGTGCCATTGCCGGCGCTTACCGCGCCTGGCTCGGCGGTGTCGGCATGTTGCCCGGGTTGCTGAATGTGCTGATGCCCGTGCTGATGGGCTTGCTCTACAGGCGCCTGTACCGGCGCGGGCGGGTGGCCTTCAACCTGCCGAACCTGCTGCTGTTTGCCATCGCCGTGCAAGTGTTGCAGGTGCTCAATCTCACCCTCTTGCCTGCGCCAAAGTTTGCTCTGTTTATGCAGGATGCGGTCTGGGTGCTGTTTGTCCTGCTGGTGCCGCTCACCCTGTTCCTCGGTCTGTTGCTCAAGGACGCCCACGTGCAACGGCGTGACCGTCTGGCCTTGTTGCAGAGCGAAGCGCAGTTGCGCGCGATCACCGAAGCAGTGCCTGACCTGTCGCTGGTGATGGACGAAGATGGCCGCTACCTGAAGATCAAGTCACCCCAGACGGACCTGCTGCTGGACGGCGGTCAGGGGCTGCTCGGCAAGCGTCTGCTGGATGTGATGCCGGTGCAGCAGGCCGAGGTGTTCATGGATTTCATCGCCCGAACCTTGGCCAGCGAGCAGCCGCAGACGCTGGAGTACGAGCTGAAAACTCCGATAGGGCAGCGCATGTTCGAGGCCCGCGCACGGCGTATGGATGCCCGCTTCAATGGCAAGCGGGCCGTGGTGTTTATGGCGCGCGACATTACCGAACGTGCGGAGATGGAACGCGAACAGCGCATCGCCGCCATCGCCTTCGAGACGCAGCAGGGCATGATAGTCACCGACGCGCAGACGCGTATTCTCAAGGTTAACCGCGCCTTTACCACGATCAGTGGTTATGAGCCGCAGGACGTGATTGGTCAATCCACCCGCATGCTCGGCTCCGGCCGCCAGCCGCCTGAGTTTTACCAGCAAATGTGGCGGACAATTAATGAAGAGGGCCAGTGGCAGGGGGAAATCTGGAACCGTCGCAAAAGCGGAGAAATCTTCCCTGAGTGGCTGTCGATCAGCGCTGTGCGCGATAAGGCCGGGCGGGTGACCAACTACGTGGCCTCACTGACCGATATCAGCGAACGCAAGGACGCCGAAGAGAAAATTCAACACCTGGCGTTTTATGACCCGCTGACCAGCCTGCCCAACCGCCGCTTGCTACGCGACCGCCTGCAGCAGGCCGCTGCCTTGAGCCGGCGCAACGGTCATTTCTGCGCCCTGATCTTCCTTGACCTGGACGACTTCAAAAACGTCAACGACCTGTATGGGCATCAGGCCGGTGATGAGCTGCTGTGCCAGGTGGCGCAGCGCTTGAAAAGTACCCTGCGCGAACTGGACACCGTGGCCCGTTTGGGCGGTGACGAGTTTGTGATCATGCTTGAAGGGTTGGAGCCTCAGCCTGAGGAAGCGGCCGCTCAGGTGGAGCATATCGGCAGCAAGCTCATGCTCGCGCTGCGCGAGCCGTATCGGGTGAGTGAGCATCAATTGTTCAACAGTGCCAGCCTGGGTGTGGTGTTGTTCAACGATGAAGCGCATAACGTGGACGAGTTGATGCAGCGCGCTGACCTGTCGATGTACAACGCCAAGTCGGCGGGTAAAAACGCCCTGAGTTTTTATGACCCGCTGATGCAGGAAATGGTCAGTCAGCGTTTGCAGTTGGAACATGACATGCGCCGAGGCTTGTCCGAAGGTGAATTTGTGCTCTATCTGCAGCCACAAATGAACCACCTCGGTGAGTTGCAAGGTGCGGAAGCGCTGGTGCGTTGGCTGCATCCGCAGCGAGGTTTGCTGGCCCCGGCCCTGTTTATCGAGATTGCCGAGCGCAGCGGGCTGATCGCCGAGCTTGATCTGTACATCCTCAAGCAAGGCTGCCAGTTACTGGCGCGCTGGGCTGCGCAGCCTGCGTTTGCCGGGCTCAGCCTGGCGGTGAACACCAGCAGCCGTTTGCTCTACAAGGACGATTTTATTGCCCAAGTGCAGCGCATTCTGGACGAGACCCAGGCCAACCCCCGCCAGTTAAAACTGGAAATCACGGAATCACTGCTGCTCAGCGATAAACACGAGGCCGCCCTGCGTATGCAGGCCTTGCAGAGCCTCGGCATTCGTTTCTCGATTGATGATTTTGGTACGGGCTACTCCTCCATGGCCTACCTGCAACAACTGCCCCTCAATCAGCTGAAAATTGATCAATCGTTTGTCCGTGTACTGCCTGAGATCAGCAGCCTGGCGATCGTGCGGGCCATCATGGCGTTGGCGCACAGCCTGGGGCTGGAAGTCATCGCCGAAGGCGTGGAAACCCAGGCGCAGTGGGATGTACTGCGCGACAACGGTTGCCAGTTCTTTCAGGGCTATCTGTTTAGCCAGCCGATGGCAGTGGCGGCTTTTGAATCAAAGCAATGGCATGAACAGCCCTTAAATGCCGGGCGAGTGGGCTGAAGTGTCGGGCGGAAACGGCTCAGTCGAGTCATGCCTAGCCTGCTGATGGCTCGGCATTGCAGTGGATAAGGGGCAATGTTCAGAGGCGTGTACGGGGCTTTTTTGTGAGGCTGAGATGAGCATTAAACGACGCGACTTTCTCAACGGGGCGGCGCTGACGATTGCCGCCGGTTTGGTGCCGTGGCGCTTTCTGCGTGCCGAGTCGCGCGTGTATCCACCGGCCTTGACGGGCTTGCGCGGCAGCCATGTGGGCAGCTTTGAGGTGGCGCATCAGCTGGGCTGGGAGCGCAAGGTGTTCGCCACCGATCACCTGCCCCAGCACGAAGACTATGACCTGGTGGTGGTAGGTGCCGGCATCAGTGGCTTGGCCGCCGCCTGGTTTTACCGTGAACGTCACCCGCAGGCGCGCATTCTGCTGCTGGATAATCATGACGACTTCGGCGGCCATGCCAAACGCAACGAGTTTCGTGTGGGCGGTCGTTTACTGCTGGGTTATGGCGGCAGCGAGTCGTTGGACTCGCCCAAGGCCAATTTCAGCGCCGAGGTGCAGCGCTTGCTGACGGCGCTGGGGATCAAGCTGGAGCGCTTTCATCAGGCTTTTCAGCATCGCCTGTATGACGAGTTGGACAGTGCGGTGTTCTTCGATCAGCAGACCTTTGGCGAAGACCGGTTGGTCGTCGGCGAACCGGATGCAGACAGTGCTGAAGAGCCCGACTGGGCCGGTTTCATTGGCCAGTTCCCGCTGCCTGAAAGCGACCGCGCCGCCCTGCTGGCGCTGTATGCGGGTGAACAGAATTACCTGCAGGCGCTGCCGCTCGATGAGCGCGAGGCCTACCTCGACAGCTTGAGTTACCACGCCTATCTCAAGCGCCATGCCGGCCTTTCGGACAAGGCCATCGCTTACTTTCAGCAGCGTTCCAGCGACGAATACGGCTACCGCATCGACTTTCTACCGGCCAGTTACGCGCGTTATGCCGGCTATCCGGGCTTTGCCGGCCTGGGCCTGGAGGAGGACGACAGCGAAGAAGAACCGTACATCTACCACTTTCCCGATGGCAATGCCGGTGTCGCTCGGCTGTTGGTGCGTGACCTGATCCCGGCGGTGGCCGCCGGGCAGGGCATGGACGATGTGGTGCTGGCCGCCTTCGATTACAGCCGTTTGGACCGCCCCGAGCACCGTGTGCGCCTGCGCCTGTCGAGCACCGTCGTCAGTGTGCGCAACCGTGAGGGCGGTGTGGACATCGGCTACAGTCAGGCGGGACAGCTTTACCGGGTGCGCGCCCGGCATTCGGTGCTGGCCTGCTACAACATGCTCATTCCTTACATTTTGCGCGACCTGCCGGCCCCTCAGGCGCAGGCGTTGGCGCAAAACGTCAAACTGCCCATGGTCTACGCCAACGTGGTGATTCGTAATTGGCAGAGTTGGGTTGAGTTGGGCATGCAGGAGGTGTACGCGCCGGGCATGCCCTTCAGCCTGATGAAGCTGGATTACCCGGTGGATCTGGGCGGGTATCAGGCGTCGAATGATCCTGAACAGCCCATGTGCCTGCATCTGGTGCATGTGCCGCATGCCTCAGGCGTCGGCCCGGACCTGCGCACGCAGGCGCGAGCCGCGCGCATGCAGATCTACACCAGCACCTTTGCCCACTACGAAGCGCAAATCCGTGATCAGTTGCAGCGCGTGCTCGGTGGCGGTGGTTTTGATCATCAGCGCGACGTGTTGGCCATCACGGTCAACCGCTGGCCGCATGGCTATTCCTACTACAGCAATCCCCTGTTCGATGGCCCGGACGGTGGCGCGGCGGTGATGCAGCGGGCGCGTCAGCCTTTGGGCGCGGTGACCATCGCCAATTCCGATGCTGGTTGGGACGCTTACCTGCATGCGGCCGTGGATCAGGCCTGGCGTGCGGTCAATGAACTTACCTAGTCCGTCTTTGGGTGCAAGCTAGTTTTAATTAGTGGTCAATCGTGACTGAAATAGTCTTAGGCACGTGAAAACGCACTAGCCGGCCCCGGTTTGGCGAACAGGTAGCCTTGAAAGCGCCTGCAGCCCATGCCTTGCAGGGCCTCGTACTGCGCCTGAGTTTCTACTCCTTCGGCGGTTACGCTGAGGTTGAGGTTGGCTCCCAGCGCCAGGATGGTGCGCACGATGGCGGCATCGCTGGGGTGTTCGAGCAGGTCGCGGACGAAGGATTGGTCGATCTTCAGCTTATCCAGCGGCAGACGCTTGAGGTAGTTGAGTGAGGAGTAGCCGGTGCCAAAATCATCCAGCGCCAGGTGCACGCCACGTGCTTTTAGCTGACTCATCTTGTCGATCAGCATTTCCACATCCTCCACCAGTTGGCTTTCGGTCAGTTCCAGCTCCAGACGTTCAGGCTTGGCGCCGCTCTCCGCGAGTGCAGCAAACACGTCTTCAATAAAGTCGGGGTGGTGGAACTGCCGGGCGCTGACGTTGACCGCCAGTGTCAGGTGCGATAGCTGTGGATCATTGGCCCATTCCACCAGTTGTTGGCACGCCGCACGCAAGATCAGGCGACCCAGCGGCAGAATAAGCCCCGTGCTTTCAGCCAGGGGAATGAATTCGCCCGGCGGCACCAGCCCGCGTAGAGGGTGCTGCCAGCGGACCAGGGCCTCGGCGCCGACCAGTTGCCCGTGAGCATCCACCTGGGGTTGGTAGTGCAGGATAAAGTCGTGCTGGTCGAGGCTCTGGCGCAGGTCGCTTTCCAGGCTGGCGCGGGCGCTGACTTCGGCCTGCATCGCCGGGTCGAAAAAGCGCAACGCGTTTCGACCGGCAGCTTTGGCCTGGTACATGGCCATGTCGGCACGCTTGAGTACCTCGTCGACCGTACTGTCCTCCATGGGGAACAGGGCGATGCCGATGCTGGCCGTGCTGATATAGCTGCGGCCTTGCAGGGTGTAGGGTACGGCGAGCGCCTTAATGATCTTGTTGCCGACATGTTCAACCTGCTGGCCGGCCTGTTCAGGCTTCAGGCTCAGGCCTTCGAGCATCAACACAAACTCATCGCCGCCGAGACGAGCCAGGGTGTCCTGGGCGCGCACATGGCTACTCAGGCGTTCGGCGACCTGCTGCAGCAACTGATCGCCCATGTCGTGGCCAAGGGTGTCGTTGAGGTCTTTGAAATTGTCCAGGTCGATAAACAGCAGTGCGCCCTGTTGCAGGCCGCGGGCATGCTTGGCCAGGGCCTGTTGCAGGCGGTCGAGCAGTAGACGGCGGTTGGGCAGGCCGGTGAGTGGGTCGTAGAAGGCCAGCTGGTTGATTTTTTCGAGGTTCTTCTTGTGTTCGGTGATGTCAGTGGAGATGCCGCATAGCGCGTAAATCTTGCCGTGATCGTCACGCAGCGGCAGCTTGACCGAGAGAAAGGCGTGCTGCGTGTTGCCGTCCAGGCTGCGATTGATTTCCTCGGTCTGCACCCGTTCGCCGAGTGTGAGTACGCGACTGTCGTTGTCATACAGGTTGGTTGCAGTGTCGATGTCGAAGAACTGTTCATCGGTTTTGCCAATCACCTGCTCAAGGTTCTGGCCGAACAGCTCGCAGACCTTGCGGTTGGCATATTGATAACGCAGCTGCACATCCTTGATGTAGATGTACGCCTCGACGCTGTCGAGGATGGTGTTCAGGCGTGCTTCGCCGGCCTGCAGGTGGCGGGTTTTCTCGTGCACCTGGCGGCGTAACAGCCAGGCACCGCCCAAGGCAGCAATCAGCAGCAGTACCAGGGTCGTCAGTCCCCACCAGACACCCGTGGGGATTAGTAGGCGTGGCCGCTCACCGCCCCAGCGCAGCAGGGTTTGGTAGTACACAGAGGACGGCGAGTTCTGCCAGTTCGCCAGGTGCTGATCGATGGCGGCCAGTAAATCGGCGTTTTGCCCTTTGCGGGTTGCGTAGAACAGCTGCGCAGGCTGAAACATGATTGAGGAGCTTTGCAGCCGGTAGCTCGGCGCATGGAAATCACCAAAGCGCTGGTTGGCGACTACGGCGTCGGCATGCTCGTCCGCTACCAGGGCAAACCCTTGCTGCAAGCTGGGTACGCCGATCAATTGCGCTTTCAAGTCGAAGCTGTCCAGCAGCCCACGCAGGTAGTCCTCCTGCACCGAGCCTTGCAGGACGGCAATGCGCAGGTCTTTGAGGTCGAGTACTGATTTCAGCTGCAGGTTCTCGTTGCTGTACACCTGCGACCAGCTGACCAGCGAAGGCACTGTGTGAAAGTCGAGTACCTGCGCGCGGCTGTCGTTATAGGCCACGTCCGGCATCAGGTCGATCTCGCCGCTCTGCGCCAGCTCCAGGCATTGCTGCCACTCGCAGGGCCTTAGTTGCAGTTGCCACTTTTCCTGGCGGGCGATTTCGTTCAGCAGCTCGCCGAGAATGCCGGAGAGTTTGCCCTCTTGATCCAGGAGAATTTTCGGCTCGTTGGCGTAGACTCCCACGCTGACCGCACGAGACTGCGCGCCGCCATAAGGCGTGACCGTGAAGCCCACGGTGAAGAGCAGCAGGGCGATGAGATGTCGAGTGAGCAGGCGCATCATGCGTGGGGCTACTTCTATGCAAGGTCCGTCGCCTAACGATAGTCAGAATATGGTCAGGGGTGTGGCGGGATGATGGCGATGAGCGATTTGCCGCATGATGGGTCGCCAGGCGTGGCTCAGTAGGCCCAGCCTTGATAGATATAGGTCATGGGTTTTGGCCCTTTGAGGTAGCGATTGCTCAGCTCGCCAATCTGAAATCCGCCGGCTGTGATCAACGCCGGGATATCGCGATTGAGGTGGCAGCCACCGGCTAACGGCTTCCACAGCGGGGTCAGGCGGTTCTGCCAGCGCAGCACGGGCAGCTCGGGAGCCAGGCCGTGTTCGCAGAACAACAGGCGACCGCCAGGTTTGAGCACGCGGCGCATTTCTTTCAGTGCGGCTACAGCATCAGGAATGGTGCACAGGGTGAAGGTGCAGACGATGCTGTCGAAACTGGCGTCGTCGGCCTGAATCTGCCCCAGTTCGAGGGCAATCATCTCTACTGGAATGCTGATCGCGGCAGCCCGTTGCCTGGCCAGTTTCTGCATATCGGCGCTGGGGTCTACGCCAATGATCACACTGACCTTTGCGGCATCGTAGAAGGCCAGGTTAAGGCCGCTGCCGATGCCGATTTCCAGTACCCGGCCGTGGGCCAGGGGCACCAGTTGCGAGCGGGCTTTCATCACCGCGCCCATGCCGCAGGCGAAGTCGATCAGGTGTGGCAGCAGGTAGCGGTCATACAGGCCCACGGATTGCCCTCGGCAGGGTTATTCGGCGTCGTCTGGCAGATCACTGTTGTCGCCGCTGACAGCGGCAAAACACTTGATCAGGTGCACGCCGGCCGTGCCGCTGATGCGCCAGGCGTCGGCCTCGCCATCAAAACGTGCGGCGATTACCTGGGCCAGGTTGAAATGCCATTTGCGCAGGGCGCGACCGTCCATGCATTCGATGCTCAGCAGCGGCGCATCGTCAGTGGGCGTGGTGCCGGCATGGTGTTGAGCCAGTTGAGCGTCGTTGAGGCTGAACTGCCAGGCATGCAGCTCGTCGATTTCCAGCATATCGGCGCCGCTCAGGGCGCTGATCAGGTCGTGCGGGGTGGTGCTCATAGGTCGATGGCTTCTTGTCGTTAGCGGCCGAGACGGCGCAGTTGGTCTGATTCGATCACGCGGGTGCCGGCATCCTCTTCCAGCGCCAAGCGCCACAGCGCGCGGGCCAGTACGGTGGCTTCAATGCCACGGTACTTGCCCGGTAACCAGCGCATAAAGGGCGCGGCCAGTCGCTCGCCAAGGCGAAACTCTTGGCGGGCGCCCAGCAGTAACGAAGGGCGGACGATGGTCAACTGCGGCCAGCCTTGCGCGCGCAGGGCTTGCTCCATTTGGCCTTTGACCTTGTTGTAGAACACGGTGGAGTTGGCATCTGCACCGAGGGCGCTGATCACCAGCAGGTGACGTGCGCCGAGGGCGCGTGCGCGTTCGGCGAAGGCGAGCACCAGGTCATGGTCGACCGCGCGAAAAGCCTCTTGCGAGCCGGCCTGTTTAATCGTGGTGCCCAGGCAGCAGAAGGCGGTATCGACCTTGCCGCTCAGTTCCGGCAGCAAGGTCAGCAGTTCGCCTTGCGGGTTTTCCAGGTGTGCATGGGCCGCCAACGGGCGACGGCTGGGGGCCAGTACGCGGGCGACGGTGGGCTCGTTCAGCAGGCGATCCAGCAGGTGTTCGCCGGTCAGTCCGGTGGCACCTGCAAGGAGGATGTGCTGG
>Ga0209542_10005271_pt1 | contig 25957 bp, 24 predicted proteins | sample RifCSPhighO2_01_FD_184028 | JGI IMG/M metagenome (GOLD analysis project Ga0209542, IMG submission 184028) | Soil microbial communities from Rifle, Colorado - Rifle CSP2_plank highO2_0.1 (SPAdes) (version 2) | ecosystem: Environmental > Terrestrial > Deep subsurface > Rock core/Sediment ...
GACCGCAACCACGCACCAGGACACCGGACTTACCGCCAATACCACCTACAGCTACACCGTCTCTGCGAGGGACGCGGCGGGGAACGAGTCGGCGAGGTCGGCTGTGGTGACGGCAAAAACCAGTACAACGAACACTGCAGTTGATCAAAAAGTTAAAGTATTACAGGCGGTTCGCATTCGTTCAAACTCGTCATCAAGCGCTACGTCGCTTGGCACCGCCACAGTTGGCGCCACCGGTAAAACCCGATGCAGTTTGGTGAGTACGACCTGTCCCGCAACCGCCGACGGATTCACCTGGTGGTACATTGATTGGGATGACTCCACTCTTCCCACGGGCTGGTCGGCTCAAGGCACGAGCGAGTCCGATTATCTTGAATTCTCGGTTCTGCCGCCGCCCTCTCCTCCACCCGCGCTTTCTATGGGGACTGTTATGTACTCATTGACGTATTATGTCCCCATAAAATCAGGAATATCGGACGGTAAGATAGATCTTCCGATCATCATGCAAGGCGGCAAAGGCACCGAGGTCATCACCTTCTCGGCGTCGGGTCTACCCTATGGCGTTGAGGCGTCTTTCAGTCCGGCGACATGCACGGGTCCATGCGTGGTGAAGATGACTCTTACCGCCGGCACCAACGCTTTCCTATGCTTTTCGCAGGGGCACTGCGATGTGACCGTTTCGGCGACCGTTGACGGGGTGAAGAAGTTCTCCCGTGATATGAAGCTTCAGGTGGATGCGTCTAACTCTGCAATGGGCGGCATTTACCCACCGCCCCAAATCATTACCGGGCCCATAACCAAGCCAGTTCAGATCGTGGTCATTGAGAAAGACGGTGAAAATAATATTAATATCGCAGGGATAGGATTTACCACCGATAAAAAACCCAGTTTGGAACAGCAATGCTCGCTCACTCCCTTGAGCTTCAAATGCGCGGTAGGAAGCAACATTGTTACTCTTTCCGGCTCCAAAGGAGTGGGAAGGCGTAATAGTGCCGGGTTCGCGTTCCCGTATGATAAGGACTTGGCGGCATATAAAGGTTATTCAGGTGACACCGGGGGCGACTTCCATACGCCGCAGAACACTATTCGTGCCGCCGTGTTCGGCTTCCAAAATGCCGACGCTCATAACGGCGATATTGTGACCATCTCCAATGCGAACGGAGAGGACTCCGTCGTTGTTGATATACCGCGAGATCCAAGATTCCCGCCGACTCCTCCGCCTGCTCCCCCGACGTTCGGTCCGCAACCGGTTCCCACCGGATTCCACATCATGGGCGTGAACGGTTGTTATGTTGACCCGCAAGGTCCCTTGAAGGGACAAGAGAAATTGTGCCCGGGTCTCCATGACAGATTATTGTTCTCGCAGGGCGGCTCGTATGTCGTAGAAGCGAGCGGGTACGGCTGGAATACCGGCGTGGTGTTTGATATCTTCAGCAACGACAAAAAAACACTATTGGGTACCTTGACGCCTTTTGATACCGTTGGCATCGGTGACATCTTGTGTACCGGCGAGAGCGTGATGGGTAGTGGCACATGCACGGCAGCGTTCGTCTTGCCGGTTCCGGCGGACTGGGCCGCGGATACCTATTGGGCGCAAGCGCGCAATACCGATGGTACGAAATCAAACTATGCCGCAATAGTGGTGACCAGCAGTCATCAGATGCCTGCGGGCCAGGACACGGCTGACGCAAGCTGGCTTGATAGCGTCGGTATTCTTAATGGGAGAATTGACTCAGGCGTAACGATAGGAAAGACCTATACCATAGACATCCACGGCTGGAACATTCTTCCGGGAGCAAAGATCGTGTATGCGCGCATGCTCAGATATAAGTTGTTCCCCGAGAGCGAGACGTTGCCGATCACCGAGACAGCATATATTGGTCTTGGACATGTGCGGGGCACGATCACGATGCCGAATGACGCGAATATCGGGCTGATACTCGTCAAAGTACAGAACCCCGGCGGAACTCTTTCACGATTTGGCGGAGGGCAGTTCGTCTATCTGTCTACGGAGGGGTGCACGAGCGGTTGCGGCATTATCCCGCCGGATGACCAGCAAATATCGGTTTCGCCGATCTCGGGGCCATTCGGCACGACATTCACCTTCAAGTATGATTGCAAATTCCCGCCCCCTACCATGCTCCAGATCTTCGGATTGGGCGGTAACAACCCCGTGGTGACTCCCCAGGCAGGTCCGACCGTTGGTTCGGTGTGCAGTGTCAAGTTCACCATGAGCGGGACGATCAGGGGGGAATATCCGCCTGTGATCGGGACTGGTGAACCCGTGGGGCGAACAAAAATAGAGGATATTACCGTTCCCTCTTCCTCGGGGTTCTACGAGATTAAACCGGTAACATTCGCCGTTAACCAGTGGTTGCTACAGGACCTTCGCGCCTGGACGATTGAGGTAAAGTAGCCCGGCGCTCTATGTGCGTTGTCGTCGCATGCCGTGGGGTGATGTGACTGACGGACAAAACCAAAACATCGCCTGTGGAGGCGGCGTTTTGGTTTTTCTGGCCGAGCATCTCCTGATATACTGGGCGGGTGATGGTTTGGCGCATACCAAAAGATGTATACAGATAGGAAAAAATTGGTGAAAAAACAGCGCATAACTGCAGGTGGTCGCAAAAAAAATACCAACCCATGGTTCGTGTATCTTTTGGAGTGCGCTGATGGAAGTATCTACACGGGTGTTGCCCGAGATGTAGAGAAACGATTTCGCGCGCATCGGTTTGGTAGGGGAGCGGCATATACGCGGGCGCATGCGCCGAAAAAGATCCTTTACACAGAAGCGTTTCTGACACGAGGGGCAGCACTTACCCGCGAGGCGGCGATAAAAAAGTATACCCGATCGGAAAAATTGATGCTTGTTAAACATAGTGACCTCCGTGCGTAGGGTGCTAGTTTTTCTTTTCACCTATTATCCACAGCACTTTTCGCTATTTTCCCATATTCGCGTATAATAAGGCATATGAAAAAACAACTATTTTTGCTAAGTTTCGGGGTCTTCTTAGGGTTGGCAATGCTGGTTCTTGCTCAAACGGAGGTTCTGGCAGCTTTGGCTACCGCTGTCCCCGAAGATCTTCGCGAGATACGCAAGGAAACTCGCCAAGATGTGCGTGATGTCCGTAAGGGCGCGATGGAGAGATCGCGCGATATCAGGAAAGAAACACTTGAAGATATTCATGAAGAGCGGAAAGACATGCGGGGCGAAATAAAAGATGGTCGGAAAAAATTCCGTCAAGATATTCGCACCGAAAAGACGGATCTGCGAGTGCTGAAAAACGATCCCGAAGAGTTTAAAAAGCGGATGGAAGAAATGAGAGAGGCCGCCAAGGAAAAGCGCGAGGAGTTCAAGGCGGAGGTGGAGGTCCGGCGCGAGGAGATGAAGCAAGCATTTGAGAAGAAGCGCGAAGAACTGAAAAAGCATCTTGAAACGATAAAAGACGAGCGCAAAAAACAGATCGTGGAGCGGATAGACCGATCCATTGATGAACTGAACGCTCGCATGGCGGAACACTTCGTCTCGGTGCTGAACAAACTTGATGAACTTCTTGATCGCATCGCTTCCCGAAAGGACAAGGCGCAGGCGAACGGTGCCGACGTTTCGGCGGTCGTTATGGCCATTGCTGATGCGGAAGCCGCGATCGCGGCCGCGCGTGATGCCGTTGTGGCCCAGAGCGCTAAGATCTACACGGTGACGGTTGGTGCGGAGGAGAAATTACGGGTTAATGTTGGCGAAGTGCGGCACGCGCTTCGGAACGACCTTGCCGCAGTACACGGCCTCGTAAAAAAAGCGTATGAGGCGATCCGCAAAGCCGCAACGCTTCTTGCAGGCATTCCCCGCATTGACGATCTTGAGATAGAGGCGGCCTCCGCGCTAACCCCCGCACCCGCTCCGGCACCGGAAGCGGCTCCCGCACCCGCAGAGTAACAGCTCTTTCCTTTGCCTAAAAATATTTTCTATGGAAAACACTACAAATAATAAGATGGTCTATGTTGTTGGAGCCGTGGTCGTCGTTGTTGTTTTGGTCTTAGCGTATCTGTTTCTCAATGTGCCGTATCCGAAGCCAATGCCGAACGGGGGAATGCCCGTTGTGGAACCGGTAACCGATGAGGCGGCCTCTATCACTAACGATGTAGATAGCATTGACGTGGGAGATGTGGACAAGGAATTTCAGGATATTGATCGCGATCTTCAAGCTCTCTAATAGTAGAAAGAGCGCCTGTAGTGGGCGTTCTTTTCATTTGGTTGGGGTTTTTGGCAACCGACAAGGCGTGACCTCGCCTTTTTGCAGATACTCCATATAATGGAAGAGATATGCGAAGACCCGATTTTTTGTATCACATAGGAAAATCGTTGCGGCATGTGCTTCACGACAAAAAGATTCTCGGTGTTTTTGCCGTGATGGCGCCCGTGATGTTTTTGGTCATGTTCTTTTTGCCTATTAAAGCGATTCCCGGCAATGACGTGGCGTTCCAGCTGTTATTTTTCGGAACGCGCGACTATATTCTTCTTGCGGTGTTCTCGTTTTTTGGTGCGTTGGTTATTGCTATGCAGGTTGCAGTGTTCCGCCAGCATGGCGTTTCGCACGCTGGCTCCGGTTCTCTTGCCGGGGGCGCGGGGGTCATGTCGGCTCTCTTCTCGGTTTTTTTTGCGACATCGGTATGTGTGCTGTGTGCCGGCGCCCTTTTTGGTTTCGTCGGTTTTGGCGTGACACTGTTCCTCTCCAGCCATCGTTGGTATGTTGTCGGCATTTCGGCGATCCTGCTGGCGTTTTCATTTCTGCTTTCTGCGGAGCGGCTTGGAGGTGAGTGTGATACATGTAGAGCCGACGCGTCTTCTTTGAAATAATGCGCACCATGAGTGTATGCGTTTCGCTGGTGCAACCCATTGACGAGCGCCACATATTTGGTTTATAATAGAAACAGTATGCAATGATATGCAAACATATTTTTAATCGGGCTCTTATTGAACCGAAAGATAAGGGTCTTTATTATGGGATTTTTATTTCCCAGTCATCAGGTCACTCCGGAAGAGTACAAAAAGGTCCGCTCTGAACTTTCTCAACAGGGCATGAGCACCCGCAAACTAGACGAGCTTGATAAATTGTACCGCGGGGACATGGATTCATCATCGCGAGCATCCTCAGATCGCGGCATACAGCCGCAGGAACTGGAGGACTCTATCAAGTGGCTTCATGAAAATAAGAGTAAGCACCTTTTTGATAGTCGTGATATTGACATGATCCATGAGACGATGAAGAAGCGTCTCTAGCGCGGAACGGACCTTTTATCTTTTCGGTTTCTACAGGTCATGCGCATGAGCATCTTCAGAAAGTTCACTGTCACGTTGCTGCTCACTGCTATCGTTCTGATAGCATATTTTGTTTTTGTGAAAGGATGGCAGAGCCCCGGCACTGTCCCGGAGTCGGCCCAACGAGAGGAACAGGTGATGAAGGAGTTTCGTGGTTCGTTCGTCTCCGGGTTTGAGGGCGACTACAAAACAATTTCGTATTCGCTGAAATACAAAAGTCCGATGTTCGCCATTGAGACGACTTCGGAAGATGCTTCAACCATTGAAGTGAACGAGGCGGGCGGCAGGCGGCACACGATAAAGATATTCAGCAATGCGGCCGCTGGATTAGGATCCCCCGACGAGGCGTGGGGAGCACTGGGACTTCACGAGCTGTGCGCGGATTGCACCAAGGCGGCGATACCGGCGGTGATGGCAAAGATTGGTGATGGCGCCGCATGGGCATCAGACGAACGAGAGGTGTTTATTTTTTCCCGTGAGCCGGGGCTCGTCATTATGAGCATTGAGCGGCCCACAGAGGTTCTTGGTGTACTTGAGACGTTCACGCTTACCGTGGGGCCCGCAACATCTCCTAAAAAATTCTAAAGATTCTTTTATCTTTGTGAAGGACGCTAGTTTCGGGGGCAGACGCGCGATCCTTCACTTTTTTATGTTTATGTGGTATAGAATTTTACAGGATGCATATGTGAATGTATGCGGCAGGAGTACTATAATGATATTTCCATGGAAAATGACACAAAAAGCAGTACTTTTTATGTAGTGTTGGTCATAGTGCTTCTATTGGTGCTTTCCACCGGCACATATGTTCTTTTTGCCCAGAGCATTATGCCGGCGGCACTTTTTCTTTCATGGGGAAAAGACGCTGAAGAGACGCCCAGTGTGGGGAGCGAGGGGTCTCGCGATGAGAACGCGCCGATACCCGCGCCCGAACCAGAAATACAACCCGAACCATCTCTAGAGCCGACTTCGCCACCTGCGCCGATCCCCGAGCCGGCGCCTGCCCCGGAACCCGCTCCCTCGCCTACTCCGGCTCCCGCGCCTGTTCCAACTGCGGTACCGATTGAAACATCGGCTGTGTTTCGGGGTTCGTTTAGAGTGAGCACATCTTTGGGGGTTCAGGAGGTTACATACACGCTTTCGTATCCGGCTCCACGCGTCTCGGCAGAATTTTCAAGTGCCGATCATTCGTTCATCGGTGTGCGCGAGGGCAGGCGCACGCATACCATCCGCATATTTTCAAACACCGATGCCGACATTCCAACGTCGGCGGAAGTATGGCGCGTGCTTAAAGTTGATCGTTTGTGCCCGTCGTGCGCCGAAGTGGAGCCGACCATTTTTCCGGAGGAGGCGAGCGATGTTGTCGCATTTGCGAACACGACCGATGAGATCGTTATTTATTATCGTGCGCCGGTGTATGTCATCATGCATCTGAAAAAGCCGAACGAGGATATAAAGAGTATTCTTGAAAAATTCTCTGTCGCGGCGGGTGTTTTCTAATGAAACGCTGTTATTTTTATGCCCGACACCCCAGCGTCTCCCCGCCTGGCGCGGAGAAATTTTGTTTCGGGAGCGACGGGGGTTTTTATTGCACAAACCTCAAAAACGCGCTATTCTCTTATGAGATGGAGGGTTTTGCCGTCTCCGCTGAAGATGGACGTTATCATGCTAGCCGGAACGGAGCACTTCTACCCGCCCAAATTTCTGGCTCTGTAGTTCAACGGCTAGAACGGAGCACTCATAACGCTCAGAAGATGGTTCGACTCCATCCAGAGCCATTGAGCCAGAAATTTCGCCAGGTACGTAACCCGAAGAGATGGGCCGAAAGCGAATAAGCTTTCGGCGGGCGCGAAAAACCTGATATAATAAAGCACGCGCCGGTTTTGCCAAATATTTTATAAATTTTTTATGTCTGAGAAATCTTTTCCATTGGGTGACGCAAAAGAAAAGGAGACAGAAGTTGGTATTGCTCATGCGCCTGTTTTGCCGTCGGAGCGTGGGACAAAAAGTGATGCCGATCGCTTACCGATTGCTTTGCCGGAAACAGAAGGCGCTCGTAGCACCCGGACCACCGAGACACCAATTGAAGGGACTCTGAAAGAGCGCCCCCCTACTTCTCGGCGGCGTATCGGGTGGGGCAGCACATCACCAGAATTTTTACAATTACAGGATGACGGAGCCTCGGTTTTTAAGCCGAAGGATAACGAGGTAGATCTGCGTGACAACGTCAGGCCGGGGACATTTTATAAGCGAGAGCGAGCGGCATACCTGGTAAGTAAATTTTTAGGATTTGAACTTGTTCCCCCAACAGTGATTCGCGAAGTTGATGGACAGATCGGTAGTGTCCAGCAGTTCGTAGAAGACGCGAAGGGCCCTTATGAAATTCCATCAGGTGCGAAATTGTTGGACCGATGGCCTGAAGAACTTATGAGGTTGTGGCTCTTTGATCTCATCATTTGGAATTCCGACCGTCATGATGGCAATTTACTTTTCAAAAACGATAGGGCATGTGCCATAGACAACGGGTTAAGCTTTGGGAATGATAAGCCGCGTCTATATAGTGAATATCCAGGGCGGGCGCTTCCCCAGGGAACCGTTAATCAGGTGCGAGAATTTTTTTCGTGGGAGCATGGACAGCGTATTCTTGAGGATTTGCTTTGTGAGCTGTTGCCGAAAGAAGAGGTGCAGGCATTCTTTTCCCGCCTTGAGCAGATTAAAAAGCAACTGCTGGAAGTCGGCGTGATAGAAAAAGTTGAATATTCATAATCATATGCATGTAGAAATTTACAAATTGCAGAATGATGGGTCACAGCGGATGATAGCATCCTGCCGGCTTGCGGGTGAAGCGGCGGAGTGTTCCGGCGAGGAACCATTCGTCACAAATCTTATGGTGGAAGGTATTCGTGCTCATGCTGATGGTGTGCCATTGTTCCCTGCCGAGGGGCGCCGGTTTTTGGAAGAACTGAAATACTTTTTTACATCAGGATATATGAATGCCTCTGATGTCTTGTCTGATGAGTAGGGGGGGGCAAGCGCGAATATTGCCGGAGTACTGGAGGATCGGCGAAAAGCGCAACAATCTCATAGCGGACCATTATGGCAAAGAAAAAAATAGCATATACGCGGATACTGTTAAAACTTTCTGGTGAGACGCTTGGCGGCAGGGGCGGGTTCGGATTGGATATCGCGTCCGCCGAATACATCGCGCGCGAGGTCAAGGAGGCCCACAACCTTGGATGCGAGATAGCGATCGTCATCGGCGGGGGAAACTTTATCCGCGGTGAGAAACTTTCACAACTTGGCATTGACCGGCCGACGGCCGACTCCATGGGCATGCTCGGTACCGTCATTAATGCGCTAGCACTCCAAAGTGTTCTGGAACGGCATGGTCTTTTTACCCGCGTGATGTCATCTCTTGCGATGGCGGAAGTCGCCGAGCCCTTTATTCGGCGGCGCGCCATGCGGCACGTTGAGAAGGGGCGCATCGTCGTTTTCTGTGCCGGCACCGGAAGCCCTTACTTTTCAACCGATACGGCCGCCGCTCTTCGCGCGTCCGAGATTGGCGCCGAGGTCATTTTAAAAGCGACGAACGTTGCGGGGGTGTATGCGGCAGACCCGAAGACCCATAAGCATGCAAAGCTCTTCAAGGAAATTGATCCGATGGAGATGGTACGGCGCGGACTTAAAGTCATGGATTTGACAGCCATAACCCTTTCCATGCAAAATAGGGTGCCGGTCATAGTATTTGACGTATTTAAGAAGGGGAATCTGAAGAAACTATTGCAGGGCGGAAGTGTGGGAACGAAGATCCAGTGAAGTTCTACGTCCTTATTTCTAAACTCTACATAAATTCAAAGTTCCAACCGAGACCACGCTGAACGGGTGCAAGCGTTTTGAGCCGTAGGTTTCGGTCGTTTGAATTTATTTAGGGCTTAGAATTTTGTGCTTGGAGTTTATATATGCGGCCATAGCTTAGCCCGGCTTAAAGCGCCACACTGTCACTGTGGAGATCAGGGGTTCGAATCCCCTTGGCCGCGCCAATACATGAACTCCCGCCTGTATAGGCGAGAGTTCATGTATTTTGGAAGCGTGGTCCAGGGGGATTTGAAGGGTATGGTAAAACGTGAATGTCTTCACGTTTTTAGAACCCCGGCTCCGAAGGAGCGCGAAGATTTATCGGAGCGCGGGTGAGGAGGAATCCCCTTGGCCGCGCCGAGTAGTGCAGGATGAATAAGGAGCAAGGCGGCTTTTTGTTTGACCGCCACCGCCATTGACTTACTGCAAGAATCAGCGCATGTTGTTGATAGATCCTTTCGTGGATGCGACTATGCGGATTGAAGACCTCGGTACGCGCGCGCTCTTTCTCATTCCGTCAGTAAAGGTATATAACCCAAAGTACTCAAAAAGCAGGCAGAGCGTCGCGCGGGTCATTCATGAGTTTTTAAAGGGTACGTTTGGCGGGTACACGTGCGCTTCCGGAAACATATACGGATATTTTTCATCGGAGTCCGTAGAGTACGACGAGTTGCGGGAATTTCGGGTTGCGTTCAAAGAAGATGGCGGGAAGACCAAAATCGTGAAACTGCAGGAATTTCTTGCGGACATCTGCGAAGACATCGGAGAAGAGTGCCTGTATCTTGAGTGCGGGGGAGATGTCATGTTGGTCTATCCGAAGTAACAACGAACACTGCACGGGCGACCGTGCATTTTTTAATTTTTCATTGCAATTCCCGAGCGCGCGTTCGTTGAATAAATATATGGAGGTTCAACCTCCATATATTATATACGGCATGGGAGCATATGAGAGCGCGGGTGTGTACGAAAATAAAAGAGCCCGCGCTATGCGGGTCTTGCCCTTGTCTTAGGATCAGCGATCCCAGAACTTTCGTTCCGCTACTCTATCCAGATAGATCACGGAACTGATGAGAAAGTCGTAGAGAAAGTGAATGAAGATGCAGGCGACGAGGCCATAGGTGAACAGGAGCCAGAAAAAGAACATTCCGATAAACCAGCTGTTGGCGAACCCGACCCACCCGAGGTACTTATGTCCGTCGCGAAAGAGAGCGTTTGCGCCGAGAAGCGCCGATCCTATCGCCCATGAGCCGGGCGCTACAAGCACTGGGGCAAGGTACCCGAGCGTGAAAAAATTTGCAACGGGGCCCATAATATATATTTGAAGCCATTGCGGAATGCCGAACCCGAGGAAGCCGAAAAAAAGCACGTTGAAAAATTTTACCGTCGCGATTCCGGCAAGAAATATGAGCCACCGGAAACATATCTCTTCCACAACACCCGCCCAGACGCTTATGAGTGTATCTTTAATGAAGAGCCCTTCCGCGTCATCGTTTAGCCATGAATCGTTTCTCGTGAACACCGCGACAAGGAATGTGAACCCGCCGCCCCATGCCAGTATTGGCCAGGATGAGTAGAGCCAGTCGGATGGTCCGCTGTCGCGGATGTGCCAAAATTCAAACGCGGTGAACGGAATGATATTCGGGAATAACCACTCCATGACAAGAACAATACAGAAGCCGGTAAGAGCCAACACAAGATAATTCTGGGTTCTGGCGAGGACCCGTTTTTTCACCGCTCGGTGTTGTCAAAGATGGCGTGTGTGAAATACTGTACTTTTTCCTTGCCGATTTGTCAAGTATGTGCTGTATTGACAGAGATCATTTGCCGTGCAACTACTGCCGCAGACCTCGCGAAAGAAACACTATGGCACGAGTTGCGTGTGTTCTTGACGACCAGGGAAATTGCCGGGCTTCACAACTGCACTTGCGGGGGTTTTGTCCGGTAAAGCTTGCTCGCGCGGGGCTCGCCGGTTGGATGTTGAGAAAGTCGGCAGGGAAGCGCACAAACAAAAAGAAGGCGTAGTAGCGCCGTAGAGAATGTCTCACCCGTGTTATGTGCACGGGCTTTAATTTTTTCATTAGAGCATGGGCGTGGGGATGTTGCGGTTTTCGGTAAAGAAAGAATGGGCGAATGGAGCGGCTTGGTGCAATTCAGATTAGAACTCAAGAGCGAAGTATTGACATGGAAATTTACGCATGCTATTATGGCAGAGATGGGGAAAGAGGACGGTGCTCGCATATTGAAATTTTAATAATCGGTTTTGATGAGCGCGTAGGATGCGGCCCGTCTTTTTTACGCCAAGAACCGGCTGATTGCATCTTTTAAAAAAATGGCGCAGGTCCCGTTTCTTGATGTTTGTATGAGCATAAAAAATAATATCCTTCCTCGTGTTGTCGCCAAGCCGGTGGCATTTTTTACTATTTTGATGTTTGCCGTTTTGCCGGTCGCTCCCGCGGTGCCGGTTTTTTTACATAGTGCGTATGCGGCGGCGCCTTTCATTCTGTTTTCGGATGGGTTTGACCAGAACGGATCTTCTCTTACAACTAATACATGGGACAACGTGTCCGGCGAATCAAGCGGGTCGCGCGATGACACAGAGGACGGTTTTACCGTCGGCGCATCCGGCAAGGGCATTCTTCTGGAGGGCGCGGGAAATTCCGGCGATAACGAACACGCCAGTGACCCCGATGAAACCGCTGAACGCACCATTGCTACGCGCGGATACAGCGATCTCGTTGTTTCGTATTCCCGCGCCCTTGGGAGCGTTGAGGCGGACGATTCATTTGTTGCCGAGTATGCGCTTGACGGTGATTCATTTACGGAACTTGAATCGCTTAACGCAAACCAAGCGCATGGGGTTGTATCGTTTGCTATTTCAAATCCCGAGCGAAAAACAAAGCTGACGCTTCGGTTCATGATGAACGGTACCGATAACAGCGACAAGGTAGGCATTGATACCGTGACGGTAATGGGCGAGGGAGACCCGCTCTACTATGACGGTTTTGAAAGCAATAATTTTACCGCAGGCAGTTGGACGACCGAAGAGACCCCCAACATTGACGACGGGGCTTCCAATAGTTGGACCCGAAATGACGCGACCGCCTCGGATGCGAACGGGCATAGCGCACGCATTGACGGAAGTACGGGCGCAAACCCGGATGATGCGATGTACACGACCGTTGATACAGCGGGGTATGAAGATATCATGCTTCGGTTCGCGCGAAAGGTAGACAATATGGAAAGCGGAGAGGCGCTTCGCGTGCTTGTGAGTACTGTTGTCGGCACTCCTGTCTGGTCGGAGGTGTATGCGGTTGAAAATGTTGACTGGGCATCGGTTTCGCTGACATTACCTTCCGATGCGGAGAATAATCCTAATACCAAAATTCGTTTTGAGGTGAACAGTAATAGTAGCAATGATGATTCGTGGGTTGATGATGTTGTTGTCTGGGGCACCGAGATCAAGGTTCCGAGTTCTATCGCAGGAGCAAAATTTAACGATTATAACGGGAATGGTGGATGGGATGATGGCGAGCCGGGGATCTCCGGGTGGACGATAAAACTCTATGATGCAGGAGGAGGTCTTTCCGGAACCCGGGCCACCGATGCCGGGGGCCGGTACTCTTTTGAGGGTCTTGAGAGCGGAACATACACCGTTTGTGAGGTTCGTCAGGACGGTTGGCGGCAGACATTTCCCGAGTCGGGCGCGTCGTGCCCCGAGGGGACGGGAAGTGCTGTTGGCTACTCGGTAACGGTTAGCGGTAGCGATGCGGGCGATAAAAATTTCGGGAACGCCTTACTCGGGCATGTGGTCGTACAAAAAGTGACCGACCCCGCGGATTCCGAAGAGACGTTTGAATTTCAGTTCGGTGATGAGGATATGTTTCGGCTCGGCGATGGTGATAAGGAAACGCTTGATGTGGTGGCGGGAACATACGAGATTATGGAAGATGTTCCGCCGGGCTGGGCGCTGACCGATTCTTCATGCGTGTATGATGGCGAGTCGGTCGGGGAAGAGACATCAAACGGTGAGCGTGTGACGGTTGAGGCGGGAGATACTGTTGTGTGCACATTTACGAATACCCAGAACGGCTCCATCACCATTGAGAAGGAAATTTTAAGCGAGGACGATGCTGATCAGGCGACATTGTTCGGTTTCGCCATGGAGGGTATGAATTTTCAGTTGCCGAAAGATGATGGCGAGGGCGGGTACGAATACGAGCAGGAATTCGCCGACCGCGCTCCTGGCGAGTATCGGGTTGCTGAAATCACCGGCGATCCGGATTTTGATCTATTAAGAATTTCCTGTAGTGATGAGAATAGCGCCGGCGATCTTGAGGCGGGAGAGGCAATCATACGCCTTGAGGCCGGAGAAGATGTGAGCTGTACATTTACGAATGTGAAGCGCGGTTCCGTGCACATAGAAAAAGAGGCCGATCCGAGTGAAGGACTTTTCACCTTCAACCTTGCCGGACCGACCGAAGCGTCGGGGACTATCACCGGCTCCGGCATGCTTGATTTTGCGGATCTTGTGACCGGTCTTCTGGGAGGCGAGTACTCGCTTGCCGAGATTCTTCCCGACGGATGGGCGGGGACTCAATCATCGTACTGTGGCGAGGGGGATACCACTTCGGACGGAGCGGTGAATTTCACGCTTGAGCCGGGACAAGAGGTCACGTGCTATTTCAATAACACCCGATACGGGAAGGTTGCGGGTAAGAAATTCAACGATAAGAATATGAACGGTGAGCGCGACACGGGCGAGGGCGGAGTGAAAAACTGGCCCATGGACCTTTGGTTTGACCATCCCGAAGACGGATGGACGCGCGTGTCATCCGTAGACACGGGCCGGGGTGGAAATTATTCATTTGAAGATCTGGCGCCTGGCATGTACCGCGTGTGCGAAGGAACAAAGGATCTCTGGACCCAGACATATCCCCAATTTGAAAATCCCGCAGAGGCGACGCATGAGTGCGAGAATGGCACTGTCGGATATGAATTTGAGATGAGTGCTGGCGAAATTCAGTCGGCCGATTTCGGTAATTATAAAAAAGGCGCGATCACCGGCAAGAAATTTGAGGATCTTGATGGCGACGCGGAAAAAGACGAGAATGAGGAATGGCTTTCGGGATGGCGCATCTATCTTGATATGGACGGTAGCAACACGCTCACCGAAGGCGATATCTCAACCGAAACAAATGGTAGCGGCAAATATACCTTCACCGAGCTTGATCCGGGAACATATACCATTCGGGAAGATATGCCCGAGGAAGGGGGATGGATGCAGACGTATCCGGGAGGGGAAGAGGATGAGTGGGAGGTTGTTATTGAGTCGGGTAAAACGCTGAAGAAGAAACATTTTGGGAATGCCCGCGCGTCAACAATTTCCGGGTATAAATGGAACGATGCCGATGGAGATGGCGAGTGGGATGACGGGGAGGTAGGTGTTGAGGGATGGCAGATGGCACTTGGAAAAGTAGGAACGCCGGAGAACGGCTCTGATGCGATTCCGATTGAGATCATAGCGCTTGAGCTCACGGGAGAGGGAGGGGCCTACCAGTTCCATACAACGGCGCTTGGAGAGTATGTTGTATTTGAAGAGCGAAAGGACGGCTGGAGCGTCACGTATCCGGCGCTCGTAGCTGATTCATTTTTTGATATCACATATCGGATAGATGGCGGCGAAGAGCCAGCGCTTATTCTTGATTCATTCTTTGACGTGTTCGTAGAGTTTAATGGACAGCAGGTTATGAGTGATCAAGGAGAGCGCGCTCTTCGGTTCGGAAATTTCCCGCACACTACTATTGCCGGGCATAAGTGGAATGATCTTGATGGCGATGGCGTTTGGGATGACGGGGAAGAGGGTATTGATGGATGGCAGATGGCTCTTGGCCGTAGAGGAGAGCCGCAAAACCCGGAGGAAGGTCCCGCGCACGTTCCGATAGAGATAGTAGCACTTTCACTCACTGGCGCGGACGGTGGATTCACCCTGCCGGTCACAGCTCCGGGACAGTACGGTGTCTTTGAGGCAAGCCGCGACGGCTGGAGCGTCATGCATCCGGCGCCCGTAAGCGATTCATTTTTTGACATCACGTATCATGCTGATCTTCCCGAGCGACCGGTGCTTGTTTCTGACTCGTTCTTTGATGTGTTCGTAGAAATTGGCGGACAGCAGATCTTGGGAACGGACGGCGAGGCACTGATCCCATTTAATTTCGGCAATCATCAAACGGAGATGATCTCTGAAGCCCTCCCTCTGGCCCCTCCGCCTCCGGCTCCCAATGTTGATAACGGTATGCCCGGTTTTGGTGGCGGCAGTGGTAATAGTGGTGGCAACTCCGGCGGCGGTTCGGTTCTTGGCGCCTCAACAACCGGCGGAGAGGAGGGACAGGCGCCTGGCGTTGAGCACGGTATCTGCCCGACTGGAGAGTACATTACCCAATACATGCGGATAGGCAGGACGAATGATCCGGTGGAGGTAAAGAAGCTTCAAGCGCTCCTGAACGGACTTTTAGGAACTCATTTGCCGCTCACAGGGTTCTTCGGAGTATTAACCAACAATGCGGTCAAGGATTTTCAGAGAACATATTGGGAAGAGACCTTGAGGCCATGGGGAATACCACGGACCGATCCTACGGGGTACGTTTATAAGTTGACCAAGCGCGCTCTTAACATGCTGAAATGCAAGGTGACCATTCCGCTTCCGGAACTTAACTAGTCAAGCGTACTGGCACAAAAACCGCATTTTTATGCGGTTTTTGTGTTGTCAGAGGATATCAACCGTTCATGAACACCTACGGCACTGGCCCCTGGACGGCGTGGTATAATATGTACATGAGAAAACTCCTTAAAAAGTACTATCTTCCGCACGATGGCAACGAGTTCAAGCCGCACTTCTTGCGGGAGTTGAATGTTACCGTTCTTGCCTGCATCATTCTACTGCTTGTGGGTTTCTCTTTTTTCTATTCGCATGTGTTATTGCAGGGTCGGATGCTTGGCGCGATCCTTCCCGGAGTGCTTGTTGATCTTACGAATATAGATCGTGGCTCAAACAGTCAATATCCTCTAAAAATGAACCCGGTCCTTGCGGAGGTGGCGCGCATGAAGGCGGAAGATATGGCGAACAAAGGATATTTTGCGCATACAAGTCCGGAGGGGCTCTCGCCATGGCACTGGTTTAAAAAGGCCGGATATTCATTCACGCATGCAGGAGAAAATCTTGCGGTTGATTTTGTTGACTCTACCGATGTTGAGCGGGCATGGATGGAGTCGGCGGGACATCGCGCAAACATACTGAATCAAAATTTTTCCGAGATTGGTATTGCGACCGCCAAGGGGATGTATCAGGGACGTGAGACGATGTTTGTTGTCCAAATGTTCGGCAATCCGGCAAAACCCGTGGCATCCGCACTGCACACGGCGCTAGTGTCGGCGCCGGATGTATCGCCGCGTACTCCTGCACCTGCCGCAGCGCCGATTGCGCCATCGTCGGTCTCTACGATGCCAGCCCTCTCTTCCGAGACGCCGATAAAGGGCGAGGAGTCGGATGCTTCCAATGCCGAACCGGTGGCGATCGCGGAGTCGGGTGAAAAAAATTCCATGTTCCTTGCCGTGAAAAATGCCGAGCCGCTTGTCTCCGGTCAGCCGACTGCCGGCATTGCGTCGGGCGCCGGATCATATCTCTTTCTTTTTAAGCGTCTTGTCACATCACCGAAGCTTCTTGTGCAGATCGTCTATCTCATCATTGCGATACAGGCGATACTGACGCTTGTCCTCATGATCTGGGTTGAGGCGCATCAAAAGCATCCGCGGCATGCCTTGTATGGCATCTTTCTTCTGGTGCTCATTGTAAGTTCATTTTACCTTGTGTCTTCATTCTTGCCAGAAATTGCCATTACCTAGGCACGGGATGTAATACAAAACCCCGCCCTTAAAAGATGGGGCACATGCGTAGAGTGTGAACTATCGCTTTGTGCCATCTAAAAGTGTCTCGTTTGTTACAAAAAACCACGCCTTTTAATGGCGGGGTTTTTAGTCAAAACCATGAATAATACTCGCATTTCGGTGCCCATAGAAAGGGCGGGTAGTGCTCGCTCACCGATTCGCGGCAGTGGCGGCAACACCAATGATACGCGTCTTTTTCGGAGAATGTTACAGCGAGATGCCCTGGGTCAGTCGCCTACTCCGATGGGCATTCCTGCGGCATCCAAGGCATTGCCGAGGCACGCCATAACGCATCCAAAGTGCGACACCTTGCCGTTTTTCGCTTCAGAATATAATGTTCCTTTCATGATGGGCCGTCCACAGCGAAAGCAGATCTTTGTTGCGCATTCACTGCAGAGAAAGAGCGCCGAGGGAAGCGAGATTTTTTCAAGAAACAGCCCCATCTGCTTTTTGCATACGGCACATACGAGAGCGGTTCTGTTTTTTGGTGTTTTCGCGGTGCGCTTTTTCATTGTTATTTTTTTGTCAGTGAGCATCATATGTGACGCCGGTGTGGCGCGCTTTGTTACGCGGTCAGTTGCACAAGGTGTCCCGTGGCGGGTATACTAGTGATATATACTTTGCATCATATGAACACAAAAACACTTGGAATACTTCTGGCGCTCGGTTGTATCGGATTGATCGCTATTCCCGCATTTGGCCATTCTGGCGGGGCATCCATTGAAAAAACGGTCGGGGAATACATTATTGATATTGGTTATAGCGAAACCGATCTTCGCGCGGGAACACCTCTTCGTTTTGATCTTCAGCTCTTGTCCGCATCGTCAACCACGAACGTCATTTCTGTTGACGATGTGTGGGTACGCATTCGCCGGGTGCGCGATAACGTGTATCCGTTGGTGGGGCGGTTTCATATGCCCGCGCTTGGACCCGCCGGGATGACGTATGAATTTTCCGAGCCGGGAGAATACAGCATGACGGTCCGATTTCAGAAACATGACAAAGCGATCGTTGAGGCCGATATTCCTCTGACGATACTTGCCAGCGAGGATGATAAAAAAACTATGTTTAGTCCCGGGGCATTTGGGGCGGGCACCCTCGGGCTTCTTATTGGACTTGTTGGCAGTTTGCTTGTGCATAGAAGGCGGAGGAATAACGACGGAGCGGCGCTTCCCGTGTCATAAGTGGCAGTTTTTGCTACAATACGGCTATACTAGGCATGAATAACGACCTGATAAAAATAAAGAGCGAGGCCGAAGGCGAGATACGGGCGGCGAAAACCACCGCCGATCTTGAACGTGTACGGATACTATATTTGGGGCGCGAACAAGGGAAGATCACCGGCATTCTGCGAGCGCTCAAAAACACTTCAGCGGAAGAGCGCGTCCGGGTAGGAAGTTTTGCGAACGCACTTCGTTCCGAGGTGGATCGGCTTTTGCAGCAGCGGATGGCGGAGCTTAAGAAAGGGACGATGGGGTCGGCACTCAAAGAAGAGTGGATAGATGTAACGCGTCCGGGCGCTCGCAAGCCCAAGGGAACGATTCACCCCATAACGCAGGTCAGGAACAATGTTGAAAAAATTTTTGCTACGATGGGTTTTTCGGTGGTAGAGGGACCCGAGGTTGAAACGGAATGGTATAATTTTGACGCGCTGAATATTCCCGCCGATCACCCCGCGCGCGATATGTGGGATACATTCTGGTTGAAACAACCAGAAAATCAGAAATCAGAAATCCTAAATCCGAAACAAACTCAAAACTCAAAACTCAAAACTCAAAAACTTCTTCTGCGCACTCACACGAGCCCCGTACAGGTGCGTTACATGGAAAAAAACAATCCGCCAATTCGGATCATTGCTCCGGGGCGAGCGTATCGGTACGAGGCGACGGATGCCTCACATGATTTCCAGTTCAATCAACTGGAAGGGCTGATGGTCGACAAAAAAATAACTATCGCGAATTTTAAGGCGGTCATGGAAGAATTTTTTAAGAGGTTCTTTTCTGTCGGAACCACGATACGCCTGCGTCCGAGCTTTTTTCCTTTTGTGGAGCCGGGTTTTGAAATTGATATTTCCTGCATCGTGTGCGCCGGGCATGGTTGTTCGGTATGCAAGCGTACCGGATGGCTTGAGCTCGCGGGAGCGGGCATGGTGCACCCGAACGTGTTCAAGCATGCGGGGTACAATCCCAAGGACGTTTCGGGGTTCGCCTTCGGTATGGGGCTTGAGCGGATTGCCATGATGAAATACAAGATACCCGATATCCGGCTTTTTAATTCGGGGGACGTACGGTTTTTGAAGCAGTTTTAGAGAAAATCATGAGCACTGAAAACCAAGAAGGAAAACGTGATCGCATTGAATTGGCAAAAGGCATCATACAAAATGCTCCGAACGCGATTCGTGCAGAATTTCATCGGGCGGCCAATAGTTGGTTTGAATGTTTTGGCAGTTGTGCGCTTCAGATACAGGGTCTTTTTTCCGAAAAAGAACTTGGGACTCCGCGCTATCACGAACTGCTAGATAAGCTTGCTAAGGCGTATGAACGACTCTATGAATTGAAGCAAGTCCATCCAGAGAAGGATTATGACCCACCGGAAGAGGTAAAAGCAGAACTGTTTCGTCTGTTGAACATATTTGAATGATGAAATGAAATTCTCATATAACTGGCTTAAAGAATTGGCACGGTTCAAAGAATCACCGGAAAAACTGGCGGAACTTTTGACGTTGCGCGCATTTGAAGTGGAGGGGCTGGAGAAAGTTGGTGATGACTGGCGGCTTGATATTCAGGTTCAAAAATCAAACCGCGCGGCGGATGCCTCGGGGCACATCGGGGTTGCGCGCGAGATCGCGGCTCTTACGGGTGCCACGCTGAATTTTCAGAAACGCAAAACCGGCATGAAGGTCGGAAGCGTCAAGAAATATCTTACGGTGAATGGCGGGAACAAGAATGATTGCCGGCGGTACATCGGCGCTGTGATTGACGGGGTGAAGGTTGGGCCGTCGCCCGCGTGGCTTTCGTCGCGCTTGGCGCTGTGCGGGGTGCAAGCAATAAACAATCTGGTGGATGCGGCAAATTATGTCATGCTTGAAACGGGACAACCGCTCCATGTATTTGATCATGCCAGGATCGTCGGGAAAAAGGAGGTAAAACAGATAGTTGTGCGGCGCGCAAAGCCGGGCGAACGACTCCTTGCGCTTGATGACAAAGAGTACGCGCTTTCCGAGGACGTGCTGGTGATAGCCGATCCCGAAAAGCCATTGGCGATCGCAGGGATCAAAGGAGGGAAGAGTTCTGGAGTGACCGCCGAGACGCATACCATTGTATGCGAGGCGGCAAATTTTGATCCCGCGGTCATACGCCGCGCATCACGCCTGCTCAATCTCAAAACGGATGCCTCTATGCGGTTTGAGCATGATCTAGATCCCAATGGCGCGGAGGGCGCACTGCGGCGCCTTGCCGACCTTATTATCGCAGTTGCGGGAGGCCGCGTTCAGGGAGTGGCGGATGTTTATCTGGTGCGATCGGTTTCCCGCCGCATACTATTTCGGTGCGACTATGCATCGCGTCTCATCGGATGTGAAGTGCCGCTCGCTTTTTATAAAAAAGCATTTCAGGGGCTTGGCATGACCGTTTCGGCAAAAAGCAAGACGCAATTGCTTGTCGGCGTGCCGACGGCGCGGCGCGATATCGTGCTTGAAGAAGATCTTATAGAAGAAGCGGCGCGGTTGTATGGCTATGAAAAAATTCCGGCGCGCCTTCCCGAAACGCTGTTCATCGGCGCCACGGAGTCGGATGAACTCTTCTGGGAGCGGCGAGTTTGCGAAGCGCTTCGCGGAGCCGGATGCATGGAGACGTTCGTCTATCAGTTCACGGGTGAACGGGAGCTCGCGGAGTTTCATGCCGGTGTCGGGGATTGCGTTGAGGTGGCAAATCCTATCTCTCCCGATGCGCGCTATCTCTTGGCGCGTCCCGTTATAAAATACATTAAGCAGGCGGCCGATAATATGAAGCATGAGGAGGGCGTGCGATTGTTTGGTATCGCGAAATCAATGAGGGCCGTTGCATCCGAGCTGACGGGAGTGCGCGAGCGAAAGCATCTTGCAGTCGTTGTCGCAGCGCGTGCCGGAAAAGCGGGGAGCGAATTTTATGAGCTTAAAGGAGCGATTGACGATCTTCTTGATTCATGCGGCATCACCGACCATTGGTATGATGATGCGGCTTTGCAGAGCATGGATCCGGCCCGTCCCCAGATGTTCCATCCGTATCGCTCGGCTGAAATTAAAATAGGAGACCAAAAGATCGGGAATATCGGCGAGGTACACCCCGCCATAGTGGAACGCATAAAGAGCAAGGGGCGGATAGCTGCCGCCGAGATTGATGTTGAAAGATTGGGGCAGAGCGCCAAAGCATCTGCCGAATACCGGCCCGCCTCGCGATTTCCGGCGATCGTACGGGACATAGCGCTTGTGGTGCCGCAACGAGTAAAGACCGATGACGTACTTCAAGTGTTTGATGAAAAAGGAGGCGGGTTGCTGGTAGACGCCGATCTTTTTGATTACTTTGAGGACGACCGCATGAGGCGGGCAGGGGAGAAAAGCATCGCGTTCCACCTCGTGTTTCAGTCGGCCGAGCGGACGTTAGCCGATAAAGAGATTGATGCAATGCTCATGAGTTTTGTTAAAGAATTGGAAAAAAGCGGGTGGAAAGTAAGAAGGTAATTGCTCCGGATCCTATTGTATGCTTCCGACATTAAGCAAAGAAGAGAGTGAAAAAAGAGTTTCCGCCTACTATAAAGATGCCTGGTCGCAGTATCGTCTTTTTTGGTATTCACCGGCATCGCTTGCCCTCCACATGGGGTTTTGGGAAGATGGCGCGCGCTCGTTAACGGAGGCGCTGCTTCAGGAAAATAAATTTTTAGCCGAGACGGTAGGAATCACAAAGGATGACCTTGTTCTTGATGCTGGATGCGGCGTAGGAGGAAGTTCTATTTGGATTGCCAAACATATCGGGGCAAAAGTTATTGGCATTGCGAACGATCAGGGACTTATTGATGAAGCGCGGCGAAACGCAGAAGTGAACAAGGTTGCCGACATCACCACGTTTGAGCTTCAGAATTATAATCACACGAATTTTCCCAGCGATACCTTTGATGTGGTGTGGGCGATAGAAAGTTTTGATTACGCGCTTGATAAACGAGCGCTCTTTGAAGAAGTGTATCGCCTTCTGAAATCGGGAGGCCGCCTGATCGTCGCGGATTTTTTTCAGAATCGCGATATTCGGAACAGAAACGAGGAGTTGATATTTGATAATATTACGACGACGCTTGCCGTCCATCAGACCCAGTGGTGGGGAGAGTACCTCCCGATATTTAAAGAGTTGGGGTTCAAGAATGTCCGTGAGCTTGATAAGACGAGCGCGGTGCGGCCGTCTTCCAATCATTTGTATAGAGTAGGTCTTGCCGTATCTCCGGTCGTCTACATGCTGTATCCGCTTCGTTTTGTGAGTAGGTATGTTTCCACGCTGGTTGATCATTGGCGGTGTTCCGGCGCAATGGACAAAGCATTTCAGGCGGAATTAATAAAATACGGCGTGTATTACGCGGAAAAGCCATAGCATCACGTCGTGTGCGCCGCATGGCGCGTTCACGAGTGAATGAGTATGGGCGTTGGCGACGCGGGAACCAACTTATAAAATGACTTCCGACGGGAGGTCTTTTTTGTTTTTTGTACTCGTTTTTCGTACGTCGTATTGAACATCAGTGGTATTTTTGCTATACTGACTTCATCGTCTTCTCTAAAGAGGGCATCAGAAAAGACCGCATGTTTGGCGTCTTTTTTATTGTTTTGACGGGACTCACATGGCAAAAAAATTAGCGAAAAAAACAAAGAATACCTCTCCTGTGGATAGCGCAACAAAGGGCTCCGGCGAGGAGTCGTATTCGGCGAAAGATATTTATGTGTTGGAGGGGTTGGATCCGGTCAGAAAGCGGCCTGGCATGTACATCGGGTCTACCGGTGTCTCCGGATTACATCATCTCATTTGGGAGGTCGTGGACAATTCCATTGATGAGGCGATGGCGGGGTATGCAAAAAATATCGCCATCACGCTATTGCCCGCAAATCGGGTGATGGTCGTTGATGACGGACGCGGCATTCCCGTTGACATCCATAAGCAGACGAAAAAATCTGCGCTTGAGACGGTCCTTACCACGCTTCATGCGGGAGGAAAGTTCGGCGGGGACGCATACAAGGTTTCAGGCGGTCTTCATGGCGTCGGCGTTTCGGTAGTGAACGCTCTTTCGGTGTGGCTAAAAGCCGAAGTGTCTCGCGGGGGCGCGCTGTGGGTTCAGGAATACGTTAGAGGCAAACCAAAATATGCCGTAAAAAAAATAGGCAAGTCCGAAGGAACGGGTACCGCCGTCACCTTTGAGCCCGACCCGGAAATTTTTGATACGATACAATTTGACTGGGACGCAATTCTTGAGCACCTCCGCCAACAGGCATATCTTACGCGCGGGGTCCGTATGACCATCATTGACCAGCGGCAGTCAATTGAAACAAAGGATAAAAAAGGGGTTACGCGGGCGCCGGCGCAGAGCCACTCGTTTTATTTTGAGGGCGGCATCACATCATACGTGCGGTACTTGAATCGGAACGAGACGCCGAAGCACGATACTATTTATTACGCTCAAAAGGAGGTGGCGGTTGGCGACAAGAAGATCTTTGTTGAGGCGGCCATGCAGTACACCGAAGATATCCAATCCAAGGAGATGGGGTTTGCAAACAACATTTATACGCCGGAGGGCGGCATGCATCTTACCGGATTTCGCACGGCGCTTACGCGAGTATTGAACGACTACGGCAAGAAGAACGACTATTTTAAAAAAGACGATGAAAATTTTATTGGGGATGATGTGCGAGAAGGGCTTACGGCAATCGTGTCGGTAAAGCTTCTTTCAAGTCAACTGCAGTTTGAGGGGCAAACAAAGGCGAAGCTCGGAAACCCCGAGGCGCGGACCGCGGTAGAAACGGTAGTGGCTGATACGTTTGAGGAGTTCCTTGAAAAACACCCGGATAACGCGCGCTCTATCCTTGAGAAGGCGTTTTTAGCCCAACGGGCGCGCAAAGCCGCGAAAGCCGCAAAGGAAACGGTACTGCGAAAAGGGGCCTTGGACGGTCTCATGCTTCCCGGGAAACTTGCCGACTGCCAATCGCGAAAGCCCGAGGAGTCGGAACTTTATATTGTTGAGGGCGATTCCGCCGGAGGATCGGCGAAATCGGCGCGTGACCGCAGGAATCAAGCGATACTTCCGCTTCGCGGGAAAATATTGAACGTGGAAAAAGCGCGGCTTGATAAAATGCTTGCATCAAAGGAGATCCGCTCGCTTATTATCGCGCTTGGGGCCGCTATCGGGAACGATTATGACCAGTCGCGCCTTCGGTATCACCGCATCATCATTATGACCGATGCCGATGTTGACGGTGCGCACATCAGGACGCTTCTGTTGACCCTTTTTTACCGCTACTTCAAACCCATGATAGAGGCGGGATATTTATATATCGCACAACCGCCGTTGTACCGTGTCGCCCGCGGAAAAGATGTTCGTTATGCCTATTCCGATGAGGAAAAAGATCGCGTGGTAAAAGAGATTCAGAAACTTAAGGAAGAAAAGGAGCGCGCGCGAGGGAAGGGAGGAAAAGAATCGCCCGCAGAAAAAGAGCCGGAAGAGGAGCAGGAGGAGACATCGGAAGAGGCCGAGGGAGGGGAGAAGACAAAGGGCGTTTCTATCCAGCGGTATAAGGGTTTGGGTGAAATGAATCCGGAGCAACTATGGGAGACGACCATGGATCCCGCCCAGCGCGTGATGTTGCAGGTTTCTATAGAAGATGCCGAAGAGGCAGATCATATTTTTGATGTTCTTATGGGAGACGAGGTATTGCCGCGGAAAAAGTTCATTCAGACACACGCAAAAGCCGTGAAAAATTTGGATATTTAACGATAGCTATAATTAACAACGTTTATTCATTAATCATCCTATTGAGGTTTTATGAAAAATCTCTAGGGATATATACACATATGGGCATGGAAGGAGCACATAATGTAAGCGAAGGTACGCCTTTTGAGAAAGGAGCTGGTAAGAAAGAGAAGAAGGAGGGTCTGGCGCGCGACATTGCACACATGAGCGTAAAGCTTGAAGAGCTTGCCGGTGACGGACCGGTTGACTATGAAAAGACCATGGGCGAATTAAATGCTCTTCTGGATGTGATTGACGAGGAAACGAGCGATATTGAAGACAGGGCTTGATATGACTCCCTGACGCACGATGTTCGCGTGGCTTTGAAAACACTTGGAGGGTGGCTCGCGGTACTCGGTTTCTTAGGCGGGGGACCAGTTGGACTACTGCCGGGAGCAGCGGTGTTCGGTCTAGGAAAGCTTATTCAACGCTACCAGGGAAAACAGTTAGAAGAGGCGGAAAAACTTCTAGATGTTTTTGATGATCTTGTCGGAAAAGCAAGGGAATTGACAGCGGAGCGCCTTCTGGCAGGTGGCGCAAAAGGGGTCGTGGACAAGGGCGTCAAGGATCTCCGGCTTCATGTGACCAATAAACAAGTTGATGCCGCGCATAAAGAAATGGAGAGCGATCTCACATCAAGAGAATAAAGGTATATACCATGCTAAAAAACACAAACCCGCATGAAATTGCGGGTTTTTGTGTAGCTATGCATAATGCAAGATACATTCTGGACTCCATGAAGCCCTGAGCTTATGGAGTTTTTTAATCGAATCCACTCAAAATATACCGGCATCAAGGGGTTTATCACTGTCTATAACGATGCGATACGATATG
>Ga0209542_10005274_pt1 | contig 25949 bp, 28 predicted proteins | sample RifCSPhighO2_01_FD_184028 | JGI IMG/M metagenome (GOLD analysis project Ga0209542, IMG submission 184028) | Soil microbial communities from Rifle, Colorado - Rifle CSP2_plank highO2_0.1 (SPAdes) (version 2) | ecosystem: Environmental > Terrestrial > Deep subsurface > Rock core/Sediment ...
TTCTACATCGCATTTTAGAGCCACCGAATCATAGCCTTGCATTAGCGGATATAAAAATTCATCAAGGCCTATCGGTTTTTGAGCTTTATATCTAATCATAAAAGCCTCACGTTCCAAAAGCTGTGAAACTGTAAATTGCTTTGCCAAATGAATTACATCATTAAAATCCAGATCTTTAAGCCATTCGGAATTGCGTCTTATTTCGGTTTGTTCTTCTAAAACTGTTTTAAAAAATTGCTGCTTGTATTCCTGCTCGTCTTTTTTTATTTGTTCTGTAGATGATTCAGTGCGCATGTCGACTTTGTCGGAATGGTCCCCTACCAATGTGGTGAAATCCCCTATTATTAAAGTTACTTTGTGTCCGAGCTCCTGAAAGTCGCGCAGTTTTCTATGGACTACCGAATGACCAAGATGTAGGAGCGGGCCTGTAACATCGGTACCCAGTTTAAGGTGCAATTGTTTTCCGCTTAAAAGTTTTTCCCGGAGTTCTTCTTTTATATAAACTTCGTGGACTCCCCTATTAAGTATTTCTTCGATTTTTTGAGGATTTGTGTCGATTTTAGTCATTTGCCTTTTATTATACATTATGAATGGGTGTTTATATTTATATCTAAAGACAATTTAAGATTCTATGTCTTATTGCTTGGGTGCCAACTCTCAAATAGAAAAAGTGCGTTTCTATCTAAGGGGTGGCACCAGGAGATTAGTCGTCGACATCGAGACGAGATATAGGGTTCCGCTTATCTGACTTAATCCACTGTGTCCTACCGCAGTGGGTGCACTTGATCCTTTTTTCCTGGAACCCACCTGTATCAGTACTAGATCTGTACTCTCCAGTGTCTCGGAGGTCGTGCTTCCCGTCTAACGATTTATCACATTCGTACTCAGCCACGTTGCTCACCTCCCTTCATATTGGATTTGTTAGTATTTTAAGCTAGATACCGCAGAACGTCAACCTATAGCATTGACTATTTGTTGATTTAGACTTAAAATTAAGATGATTTTCCAATCCAAACATAGAAAGGAGGTGATACGCATGGCTACATCAAATCCAGGACCTGTGGACGTAATGACCTTCATGGGTGCTCTGGTGGATGCAATGGGTACGGCCGCCGCCGCGTCACAAGATGGACACGGTTCAGTGCATGGGACTGTGGAAGCTGTTGTAATTGCACAAGGAAATTCGACAATGCGCGTAGCGGCGGATGTAAAAGCGGATGACGGAAAACCAACATTCACCCTCACGGTCACGAAGTAGCCCCGGCGCGAACCCAACCCAACCTCGAAGTCAAAGCGAAAGCAATGATTAAAAGGTTGGGTTGGGACGAACAAATCAATTTTATGGTGGTCCAAACCACAATAGAACCTCAATTAAAAATGTCATCCCTACTACCAATGCCCCGCATATGCGGAGCCCGATTCTAAAGGGTCTCGGTACTTCGTATCCCGGAACCACGCTACCAAGAATTTCTGGGAAAACAAAAAGTACTAAACCTGCTGATACATAAAATGCAGTCATTGCTTTCCCCTTTCATACTAATCAGTTAAACTAAAACTTACACACTATTAAGTGAAAATCAATACTCATTAATCTTGATATAATAACTACATGCCTCAAAAAACCTCATATGCTATTCGTAAAAATTCCGGAACGGCAGGAAAAAATTCAAATTCTAGGAGGTATTCGAATAAAAAATACGAAAGTGTTGTTAAACACTCTGTCGGTTTTTTAAAAGGCTCCAAGTTTGTAAATACTAAAAACAGAAAGCTTTTGGTTCTTCTAAATTATCTGGCAACTTTTTCTTTAATTGGGGTTGTAGCCGTTATGGTTCTTTCATTTTTCGTTGTGGTTTATTATTCGCGCGAGCTCCCCGACCCTAACCGTCTTCTGGAAAGAAGTTTTGAGCTTTCCACTAAATTTTACGACCGCGACGGAAAACCTATTTACGAAATATACGGTGAAAAAAACCGCAGCCTTATAACTTTAGACCAGGTTTCCCCTAGCATAATAAATGCGACCCTGGCTACGGAGGACGCCCAGTTTTATCAGCATAAAGGCTACTCATTCCGAGGTATTGCGAGAGCATTAAAAAATATGATTAGCGGAGAAAATTTGCAAAGCGGTTCCACTCTTACCCAGCAGGTTATAAAAAACACCTTATTAACCCAGGAGCAAACCATTACCAGAAAAATAAAAGAATTTATTTTGTCTTTGCAGCTTGAGAACGCTTATTCGAAAGAGGAAATTCTGCAGATGTATTTGAATGAAACTCCATATGGCGGCCAAAGCTATGGTATTTTAACCGCTGCTAAAGCGTTTTTTAATAAACTTCCCAACGAACTTACAATAGCTGAAGCTGCTTATTTAGCAGGTCTTCCCCAAAGACCGAGTTATTACTCATATTATGGTTCAAACCCCGAAGCGGGCCTCGAAAGAAAAGATTATGTTTTATATTTAATGAATGTTCGGGGATGGGTGGATAAAGAAGGCAAGAAATATTTTTTGAGCGATGAAGAATATGAAGCGGCCAAAAATGAGAAATTGAGTTTTCAAACAACGTTTTTACCGTTTAAAGCACCGCACTATGTATTGTATGTCCGACAGCTATTAGCAGATAAATTCGGCGAGGAAGCTGTTCAGCAGGGAGGTCTTCAGGTTACTACGAGCCTTGATTTAGAATTACAGGAGTCCGCGGAGGCCATTGTTTTCGACGAAGTAGAGAGGTCTCAAAATCTAAATGTCGGAAACGGCGGCTTGGTGGCAATAGATCCTAAAACCGGACAGATATTGGCAATGGTGGGGTCCAAAGGATATTTCTTAAAATCCGAGCCGGAGGGGTGTATATCAGGAATTACAGGTGAAAACAGCTGTACCTTTGAACCGAATTTAAACGTATCTTTAGCCAGGAGACAGCCGGGTTCTTCAATAAAACCTATTACGTATTCGGTTATGCTTTCACAAGGTTACACTGTGGCATATCCTTTAGTGGACGTTCCCACTTCATTTCCCGGTTCGGCTCCTGACAAACCGTACAATCCCGAAAACTATGACGGCAAATTCAGGGGTCCCATGCCTATAAGAAAATCCTTGGGAAATTCCATAAACATTTCTGCTGTTAAAGCTTTGAAAATAGTCGGACTTGATTCAATGATCGATCAGGCGGAAGCCATGGGTATTTCAACATTGAAGGAAAGACAAAGATACGGTTTGGCTTTAACTTTGGGCGGAGGCGAGACAAAGCTTTTAGAAATGACTAATGCTTTTGCGGTTTTTGCTTCTAAAGGGGTTTATAGAGAGCCAGTCACTATTTTAGAGGTGAAAGACTCGACCGGCAATGAAATTTATAAATGGAGAGATAATGGCGGAGATCGTGTGCTCTCTGAAGATGTTTCATTTTTAATTTCAGATATATTATCGGATGATGGAGCCAGATCGGAAGTTTTCGGATTTGGAAGTTTGTTAAATATACCTGGTCACCAAGTTGCGGTAAAAACCGGAACTACCGATGATAAAAGAGATAACTGGGCGATAGGATTTACTCCTTCCGTTGCAGCGGGGGTATGGGTGGGAAACAATAACAACGACGCTATGAATCCTGTACTTGCTTCGGGTATTTCAGGAGCGACTCCTATTTGGAACAGATTTATGAAGGAATTCTTAAAGGATAAAGAAAATGAAAAATTTTCACCTCCGAAGAATATTGAAAAACACACAGTAGATAAACTGACTGGAATGCAGCCTTATGGTGACCATCCCGTTAGAGAGGAATGGTTTGTAAAAGGCACTGAACCCACTGCAAAAAGTCCTTGGTACCAGGAGCTGGAAATTTGCAAGGAAGATGAGAAATTGGCAAACGATTCATGCAAGCAGGCCGGAAAGACTGAAATCAAAACTTTTGTTAAGGTTTTGGCTGAGAGATCTGAATGGCAGACTGAAGTAGACAAATGGGTGTATGAAAATTATAATGATCAGTCGGAATACTTTCCTCCGCAAACACAATCGCATTTAGTATATGAGGGCGGTGACCTAAAAGATGATGATAAAGTATACGTGGATGTTGTAGGGTTGAAGGACGGACAAACTGTGCCTTTATCGTTTAGGTTGAGCGTTGAAGTTTCTTCTGCAAAAGATGTAGAGCGGGTAAATATTTATGTCGATGGAGAACAAATAACTTCCGATTCTTCCGAGCCCTTTGGGTATAACTTTTCATTTAAATCAGATCAAATCGGAGAGCACGAATTTGAAGCCACCGCGACTGATGAAAATGGAAATAAGGGTTCTACTAAATTGAAGTTGAAGGTTGGGAATTTTTAGAGTAATCTAATTAGCTTTTTTTCTTTCTGTTTTTATTTTAACCAATTTACATTCTAATTTCTATTTCAGGATTTTTTGATATAATTTCGAGAACTTTTCCTTTAAGATTTGTTGCGCTATTTTTATCTGTTGTAAATTCAATTCTTATCGTAACACCCTTTTTATTATCGCCCAGCTTTTCGTCCTGGTATTCGTCTATTACATAAACTTCGGTAATGCTAGAATTCAGAGCCTTTATTGATCTTATTGTTTCACCCATTATCGCTCCGACATTTATCACTAAGGATATATCTTCGTAAGTTGAGGCAGAAATGTCGTGTTTGATTCTTGTATTTGCAGTTTCAGCTTTTTGTAATTCTTCAGTGAAGATTGCAAAAGAATCGTATTTTAATTCACCAAGCAGAAGTTCTTCCTGTTTTACTAACGTCTTATTTCCGGGTTTATATTCAAAGTTTTCATTTTGGAAATAATAATTTTGTACACCCATTTCCTTTAATAAACCCCCCAGGAGTTTTTTTATTTTCAGGCTTGTTTTATATGGATTTAAATTCTCTTCATGGTAAATGACTTCCAACACCCTTTGTTCAGAATAATTTTCTATTGAATCTCCTTTGCCTATAAGTTCAAACGTTTTGCCGATCTCAAACAATCCAAATTTTAAAATATTTTGCTTTTTATACATTTCTGTTATGGGAGCCAGAGTTTGGTAAATAGTGGTTCTTAATGAATTTTTTCCCGAGCTTTGTGAGTTTTCCAGAACCACCTGTTTTTTATCATTATCATTTTTTGCGACCAGCGGGTCGGTAATGTGTTCATGAAGCCCGAGTTTTGAGCAGGCGTCCCTCAATTTTTCTTCATATTTATATATGGACTGGGTAATTTCTTTTGGCGGAGCCGCGCTAATTGAAGTAACGGGAATTTTCTCGTAATTGTTAATTCTTAATACATCGGCAACCAGATCATCCTCCACTTCTATGTCGGTTCTAAAGTATGGAATTTCCAGAGTTAATCCTTTTTTATCTTCATCTAAGATTTTGTATTCTAACAGCTCCAGAATATTTTTGACTTTCGGAGGTTCAATTTCCATGCCGCTTAATGTTTTTATTCTTTTGTATCTTAATGTCATTGGATTTGTGTGTTTTTTCTTTGGGTAGTAGTCATAATTTTCGTAGTAATCCCCGCCGGCAAGTTCTAAAATCAGCCCGACTGCTCTTTCCATAGCTATTTGAGTCAATTCCGGATTTAAATATTTATCGTATCTTAATACTGTTTCATTCTGAATTTTTAATTTTCTTGAATTTCTTCGAACGCTTGTTTGATTGTAATTTCCCGCGTCTAAAACTATATTTTTTGCCGTGGAGTCTACGCCCGTACTCTCCCCGCCCACGATTCCTCCAATTACCGATGCTTTGTCGTTTTGGGTTAAGACAAAAATATCGGGATCGAGTTCTACTTCCTCCCCTAAAAGAGTTTTTACTTTTTCACCTTTCTTCGCTCTTCTAATAATTATTTCAGGTGTTTCCATTCTATCTATATCCTGCGCGTGCATAGGCTGTCCCAGCTCCACCATTACGAAATTCGTGATATCTACTATATTGTTAATACTGGGCATTCCGTAGGCTTCCAGCCTTTCTTTGAGCCATTGCGGTGATTCCTTAACTTCTATATTTCTAAAAACCCTGGTATTAAATCTGTGAACCAAGTCCGGGCATTCCACCTTAATTTCTACGAAACTTTCTTTTGTTGGTTCTTTTCCCTTTTCCTTATGAACTTTTGGAAATTTGAATTTAGCATTTTCGAAAGCGGCGAGATCTCTTGCGCAGCCGGTTATGGAGAGCCAGTCAGCCCGGTCCATTCGGTGTTCCAAATCGAGAACGTTATTTTCGATTGGCTTGTCGAGCATTAACCCCAATGAGGTAAAGGAAGACGCAATTTCCTTTGATGTTTTATTCAAATCTATATAATCTTTTAGCCAAATTAACGGAACTTTCATAGTTTTTATTCGTAAACCATACCTCCTCCATACAATTTCCTAATATCCGGTATTCCGAATTTTGCCATTACAAGCCTGTCCAATCCCATTCCCCAAGCAAAGCCCGTATAAGTTTCCGGGTCGATTCCGCACATTTTTAGTGTATTATAATGAATCATTCCCGACCCAAGCACTTCTATCCACCCTCTGTATCTGCAAACCTCGCATCCATTGCCTCCGCAGAATGTGCACTCTATGTCGGCACCCATACCGGGAGAAACTTCCGGGTAGTATTTGTATCGGAATCTTATTTTTACGTCTGTGTTGTATAAAAATTTCAAAAAGGTTTCAATTGTTGCTTTTAAGTTTTGCATTGTTATGCCTTTGTCCACTACAACTCCTTGGTACTGATGAAAGAACGAGCTGTTTGATTTGTTCACCGTTTCGTTTCTATAAACTTTTCCTGGAGTTACAACTCTTATAGGTGGTTTGTAATTGGTTAAAATTCGCGATTCAACTGAAGATGTATGTGTTCTTAGTAAAATGTTTGGCTGGTTAACAAATAAGGTATCCTGCAAATCGGTTGCTGGGTGGTCTTCGGGTAAATTGAGCTTTCTAAAGTTGTATTCAACGGTTTCTATTTCTCTGTCTTCGGCAACTGAAAATCCATAGTATCTAAAAAAGTCATTCATTTCGCGTATAACTTGGGTTAACGGATGAAGCATTCCTGTTTCATCTGGTTTTTCGGGTAAGGTTAAATCTATAAGAGGGTTTGATATTTGCTCGGCCTGGTATAGTATTTTAGCCTGTTCAATAGCCTCTTTTTGGATATTTTGAATGTCATTGAGGACCGGACCATATTTCTTTTTATCTTCTTCGCTGAATTTTGGGAGTTCTTTCAATAATAATGTAGTAGCTCCGGAACTTTTTGAAAAGTATTTGAGATAAAGATTATCAAAGTCACCATTGAGTTTTGTCTTTTTCAGGTCTTCATTAAATTGAAGATTTATTTCATCTACCCTCTTTTGTATGTCCATGACAGTAAGTTTATCAGTTTCTGGTCTTTTTTCCAGAATCTGAGCGGTATAATACAAATATACTTTAAGTACTTTTTGGTATGGATATTTTTTTAACTGAACTGAATACCTTTTTATTACCACTTTTAGTTGTTAATTTTTTGGTAGGAATTTCGGGATTTCCGGTAATTTCTCATATATTCAGCAAATTCAATGATAAAGGTTATGCGTTTTCCCATATTTTAAGTTTGGTTATAATATCATTTTTTGCGTTTGTATTATCTTCTGTTTTTGGGTTGCGGAGTACATATATTTATATTTCTTTTGCAGTTTGGTTTTTACTAAATGCCCTGGTGTTTTATAAGACAAAACTACCTGTTATCAACAAGCAGATGTTATTAAATATATTTTTCAGCCAGTTAGTATTTATTGCATTTGCGCTTCTTTGGTATTTCGTACGTAGCCACGAACCGGAAGTATACTCGATTGAAAGATTTATGGATTTCGGTTTCATTAAATCTCTGTTCGAATCTCCCACTCTTCCCCCGAACGATGTTTGGCTGGCCGGTCATTCGGTTAACTATTATTATTTCGGGCATTTTATTTCTTATGTATTTTTAAATCTGATGCGTATGAATCCGCTCCCAGGATTTTTTGTTCTGGTTGTTTGGATGTTCGGAATCTTAGGGATGTGTTTGTACAGTTTAGGAAAAAATCTATTTTCATTTATGTTTCCGGAAGGAAGAAATTTAGTTTCTACTATTGCAGGTATACTGACCGTATTTTTTGTACAATTTTCCGGCACTTTATTTTCGGTTAGATGGATCTTAAAGGTCGGCTCGTCTCCATGGTACCCCGACCCCACCAGATTTATTGACAATACTATCACCGAGATGCCAATTTATTCGTTTTTGGTTTCCGATTTACACGCTCATGTGTGGGGGCTGCTTCTTGGCACTGTCTATTTGGCAGTAATATTATCTCTATTTATAGAAGAAAATAAACGGAAAAGTTTAATGTTTCCGGTAATTTTTGGTATTTTAATGGGAATTTCTTTTATGACTAACTCATGGGATGTTTTGACCTTAGGTGCCTTTTCATGTTTCGCATTTATTTATTTGGAACAGGACAAGAGGAAAGCGGTGTTAAGGATTTTAGCTTCTTTCTTAATTGCATTGGGAATTTCTTCTATATGGAAAAGGGATTTTTTAACCCCCACATTAGGCCTCGGGGTAGTCAAATCACCCAGTGTTGCCTGGAAATGGTTGTTGTATTGGGGTCATTTTGCAGCAATCTTGGTTACGTTCAATTTCTTTCTTTATAGGAGAAAACTTATTGAAAAAAGCAGAACTCAGACAACCGGATTTGTTAAAATGCTGACCTTTATGGGAGTGGTCTTCCTTGCATTTATGGAAATATTCTATATGAAAGATATTATGTTTCAGGGAGAGTGGTTCAGAGCAAATACGGTGTTTAAAATAAGCATGCAAGTTTGGGTTTGGCTAGGAGTGGGTTCGGGTCTCGCCTTCACTTACCTTTTCTTTTTGTTCCGAAACGGTGTAAGCGGCTTTTTTATTAAAGGGATATTGTTTATTATGCTTTTAATATTGGCTTATTATCCGGTATATGCAGTTAAACAGTCGATGGTTGATGGTAAAAAGTTTACCGGATTAAATTACGGATTGAATTGGATGGAGAAGAAATACCCGAATGATTATTCAGCTATATTATTTATGGAACAATATTACAAAGAGACTGTATATACTGAAGGTAGGCAGCAGCCTGTTATAGTTGAGGCAGTCGGAGAAAGTTATCAGGACGGTAATTTTTATTCAACTTTTCTGGGATGGCCTACGATTTTAGGCTGGCCCGGCCACGAATGGACCTGGCGGAATAACGTGGAAGAAATAGATTTGAGAAGAAAAGAAGTTGATCAAATTTATAAAAGTAACGACGAGGAAATTATAAGAGAGATACTTGATAAGTATGACATCATTTATATATTTATTGGGGATTTTGAAAGAAGTAGATACGGGTTTGATCTAAATATCCAGACAATAGTAAAACTGACGGAAGTTGTTTATCAAAATGATTCGGTAAGTGTATATAAAGTTATTAATCCTGTATAAATACTTATTCCGGCTTTTTGCCAGCACTTTTTACGAGTTTTTCAAATCCTTTAGGGTCGTTTACAGCCATTTCGGCCAATTGCTTTCTGTCCAATTCAATGTTTGATTTTTTAAGGTAATTTACAAATCGGCTGTATTTTATTCCTTGATCTGATAGAGCACCGCTTATTCTGGCGATCCATAATTTTCTTAAATCTCTTCTTCGTTGTCTACGACCTTCAAATGCGTGCTTTCCCGCTCGTAATACAGCTTCGTTGGCGCGCTTAAATAATCTGTGCCTGGAGCCTCTGTAACCCTTTGCCATTTTTAATATTTTTTTATGTATTCTATGTCCTCTTGGACCGCCTTTAACTCTTGGCATATTTTCTCCTTAGGAAATTCTTTTTCCTGCTTTAGCAAGTAACTTTTTGAAAATTTTCGAGTGACCTTTGTCATTCATAGTAAGTACTTTTTTCTTCCTTAGTTTTCTTGAACTGCTCATTTTTACCTTTAAGTGGGCGTTACTGTTTTGTTTTTTAAGTACCTTTCCCCTTTTTGTTATTTTTATTCGTTTTATTAATGTCTTTTTAGTTTTTACTTTTGGCATAATTTATTTATGACAAATGCTGGCGCTTTTTCGTAGAAAAAGTGCGTTCTTTTGGCATAATTTTGTTAAATATTACTTTGCTCTGGCAAAATAATCTCATGTCTTGCTGAAAGTCGCGGAGATAATATTTCCGTTTCTTCTCGGTTCGTTTTCAAGTTTAGCTACGTCTGATAATTCTTCTCTAAATCTTTCTATTTTCTCAAATCCGAGGGCCGGGTATTCAGCTTCCCTGCCTTTTAATTTAACCGAAATCTTAACTCTATTTCCGTTTTTAATGAACTCTTTTGATCGTTCCACTCTGACAGCTATATCACCTTCTCCTATCGTTGGACCGAACACAAATTCCTTTAGTTCGCTCTTTTTTGCTTTGGCTTTTACAGCCGAAGATTTTTTTCGCTCTTCATAAAGAAATTTATTGTATTCAAGAATCTTTGCGACCGGCGGATTTGCCTGTTCCGATATTAAAACAAGATCAAGTTCATTTTCCTTAGCCAGCTTGAGTGCGTCCGCGGTGCTCATTACACCTAAATTTTCCCCGGTACCCATGATTACTCTAAGTTGGGGTACTCTTATTCTTTCGTTGATCCTGTAATAATCTCTTATAGTCTATACCTCCGTTTTAGCATTTCGGCTTACGTAAATTACCATAAATTAAGGCTTTTGGTCAAATATATACTCTCTATTTTGTTCAGCACTTCCATTACGGGTTTGGCCTTCAAGTCTTCGCCGGTTCTAAGTCTTACACTGACTTCGTTGTTCTGCACTTCCCTATCCCCTACTATAAGCATGTAAGGTGTTTTTTGCAGCTGCGCGTCCCGGATTTTTGCCTGCATTGTCTCGCTTCGATCGTCAACTTCGGCTCTTAAGCTTCTTTCTACAAACATATTCTGGAGTTTTACTGCATAATCACAATGTTTATCTGAAATAGGTATTATTTGCACTTGAACAGGCGAAAGCCAAACAGGAAACGCTCCTCCGAAATGTTCAATTAAAAATCCGATAAAGCGCTCGTGAGAACCTAAAGGTGCTCTGTGAATCACAGCACATAATTTCTTTGAACCGTCTTTATCCGTATACTCCAAATTGAATCTTTGAGGCATAAATAAATCCAGCTGATTAGTTGAAATAGCAAATTCTCTGCCTACTGAGGATCGGATTGTGAAATCAGTTTTCGGGCCATAAAATGCTGCGCCACCCACATCGTCAACAGATCTTATTCCCGAGCGCTCACAGGCACTTCTCATTAATTCTTTGGCTTTATCCCAAGTAGCTTTATCCCCGTGGTATTTGTCTTTCTTATTGGGATCAGGCAAACCGAAAGCAATGTAATAATCGTCTTTTGTTAGTCCGAGGGTATTGTAATAATACTCGTGGAGTTCCAGCACTTTTAAGAATTCGTCCTCCGCCTGTTCTAAAGTGCAATAAATATGCGCGTCATTCTGCTGAATTGCTCTAACACGCATTAGCCCGAACAGAGTACCTGATTGTTCAAATCTGTAAACCATTCCGTATTCGGCAAATCTTATTGGCAGATCTTTATAGGATTTAGGTTTAGATTTAAATATCATATGGTGGTGCGGGCAATTCATACCTTTTAGAAAATATTCCTCGCCTTCTATATCCATCGGATTGTACATGTCATCCCGGTAATAAGGCAAATGTCCCGAAATCTCAAAAAGAGTGTGTTTAGCAATATGTGGTGTGGCAACTCTGACATATCCCAATTTTTTCTCGGTTTCTTTTGCCCAATTTTCCAGTTCTTCTCTTATAACATTTCCTTTAGGCGTCCACAGAGGCAGTCCTGGACCTACTTCCTCGGAGAAAGTGAATAACTCAAGTTCCTGCCCCAGCTTTCGGTGGTCTCGCTTTTTCTGCTCCTCTAAGTTATTTAAGTACTTATCGAGTTTTTCTTGAGAATCAAAAGCAGTCCCATAAATTCTTTTAAGCATTTTGTTTTTTTCGTCCCCGTGCCAATAAGCACCCGCAACACTTAGTAATTTGAATGGGCCGATCTTTCCTGTTGATTCAACGTGCGGGCCTGCGCATAAGTCTACGTCTGAACCGTCTGCATATGGTTTGCCGGTCCAATAAATTGAGAGTTTTTCTCCTTTCTGTGCCGCTATATCAATCCATTCCTGTTTGTAAACGTTATCTTTGAACAGCTTTATCGCTTTTTCCGGCGTAATTTCTTCTCTAACAATTGGTAAATTTGCTTCAATCAATTCTTTAATCTTCTTCTCTATTTTTGGAAAATCTTCTTCAGAAACTTTTCCGTTATAATCAAAGTCTAAATAAAATCCCTCTGCTGTTGCCGGACCCATTGCTCTTCTTGCTCCCGGAAACAATTGCTCAACTGCCCAATGCAGCAAATGCTCACAACTATGTCTCATGGGCATGAGTGGATCGTTTTTAAGTTCTTCTTTCATTTTAGACATGAGTTTTAACCTTTCAATTTAATATTAATGGAAATATGAAATTTAAGCACGTGTTTCTACCCCACCAATGGGGTTGTAGTAATTACGGTTACAAGATCTGGATTAAAATATTTGTGCGACACCCTATTTTTATACATCTTTATACTTTTATCGTCAATATACTCAAAACCTCAGTACTTCCTGCTTAACTTCTATTTCTTCCACATGTAAAAATTTAACGCGTTTTGCCAAAACAATTATCCCGTCAATTAAAAGCGTAAATAAAAAGTAGGAAATTCCAAAGACGAAATGAAAAAATGCGAAAGTTATTATAGATAATGCGGGAGGTATAAATTGTTTATACGGCTCGATCCAGCCCATAATTTGAGTAACTAAATTAGCTTTTATTTGCGTGTCTGTATCTAAAATAGCGCTATTATTTAAATAAGGACTTAAATCCAGACCGTATTGTTCCTTTATAACTCTTAAATCTTCCTGCAGATTCTGTGCGCCCTGCATTTCTTTTAATTGTTGTTCAATCAGCGGTTTGGCAATTTCTCCGTACTGTTGGTCGACAAACTCACTTACTCTGGTTTTGAGTAAAATCGAATTTAAATCCGCATAGTTTTGATAAGTATATACTCCGGCCAGAATGGCAAAAATAAATCCCGTAGTTCTATTAATATTTCTAAATATCAGGCGGGGATGAAACTTAAGTAATATTTTTTTAAATCTGTCCGTTAAATACACACTTTCCACGAGTAGTAGAAAGCTTATAATAGTAATTACGAACCAATACTTAAATCCGGAATTAATTAAACCTACCGTTAATCCTAATGAGACAGGAACGGGAACCAGTAAGTAATGTTCCCACTTTTCCCATGCCCCTATTGTTAAAACCTGGGCTATATAAATCAGAATTATCAAAGTACATATGAATGTAAAACTTTCAATCGTGGGAAATAAAATGTTTTGATTCCTGATCATTTCCATTAGGAAAATTGAAAGCAAAGTCGATTCTAAAAGCAAAAGTATAAACAGAAATATAGTTTTTATGTAATGAGTGCTGTGTTTTTGCATAATTTCGATCTATGGTGGGCTCCAGAGGAGTTGAACCTCTGACCTCTTCAATGTCACTGAAGCGCTCTAACCAGCTGAGCTAGGAGCCCGCAATTGGAAACTATTATAGCATTGCTATTCTAGCTTCAATCTAAACAATTTAGAAATGGAACTTAATTTTATGTTGTATTCGAAAGAATGTTTGATGGCAGATTTACTTTCTTGGATCCATTACTTTGTCGATCAGTCCGTATTGTAATGTTTCTTCGGCGCTAAGCCAATTATTACGTTCTATGTCCTGCATTACTTTTTCATATTTTTGGCCGCTGTTTTCGGATAATACCCTGGCGTACTGATGCTTTAGTTGAATCATGTGTTTGGCCTCAATTTCAATGTCTGTGGCCTGCCCTTCTAATCCTCCGGTAATCAAAGGCTGATGAATCATAGAATAAGAATTAGGCAATGCGTATCGCTTTCCTTTAGTGCCTGCGGAAAGAAGCAACGAAGCCGCGGAAGCCGCCAAGCCCACGTTTATAGTTACTACTTCGTTCTTTACGTGTCTGATTGTGTCGTACATTGCTGTTCCTGCGTAAACGCTGCCTCCTGGAGAGTTTATGTAAATACTTATATCTCTTTTTGGATCCTGGCTTTCCAGAAACAGCATTTGGGCAATAAATGTATTTGCTGAACCCATATCTACTGGACCGGTGACAAATACTATGAAATCTTTTAATAATCTCGAATAAATATCGTAGGATCTTTCAAATCCGTTTGGTTCTTTTTCTACCACTATAGGTACAAGCGTGTCCCCTTTTGTATTGGGAAGATGGGACGGGAAAGTTCCGCTTTTAGTAGTTTTGTTGGTATTATTTGTGTTAGTGGTCATGTTTTTCTCCTTCTATTTCTTCAACTATTTTAGAAACTAATTTATTCTTTTCCAATATGCTTTTAATATACCATTTTTCCACTTCATTTTTGAGTTTTTCCTCCGGATTGGGCTCACCTGCTGCCACATAAGCTTCTATTATATCCTCGTCGGTTGTTTCTATTTTTTCATCTTTAACTAAATGACTTAGTAAAAACTCGGCTTTCAAGCTTTTTTCCGCTGATTTTGTATAGTCGCTTCTTAGTTGTTCGGCTGTTCTGTTTTGTGCTTTTAAATACTGTTCCAAGGACAAGCCTATTGATTGTGCCTGATCAACTAATCTGGACATCAACCTGTCTGTTTCTTCTTCAAGGAGAATGTCCGCGATTTCTACCTGGGAGGAATTTATGACTGCTTCAATAACTTCATTTGAAGATAAATGGATATGGGAATCGTCTATCTTTTCTCCTTTTCTGAGTTTTTCGGCATTTTCTTCAGATCTTTTCTTTTTGCGTATTTCCAGAAGCTCTTTTAGTTTGGATTTAAACTCCCCTATAGTTACTTTCGGTCTTACAGCGACTGTCGCAACAAATTCAAAATCTTTTTCCAAATCGAATTCTTTTATTTCAACTTTTGGGTTAGATACCGGAGAAATCAGATTTTCTTTTAAAGCCTGAGGGTAGTACGTTTCCAGCAAGTGATTTATTACCTCACCGTATAGTTTTGATACATCTGCTTTTTCCTCTACTAGTTCTTTTGGAGCCATTCCTTTGCGAAATCCCGGAAGTTCGATGCTTTTAGCTGCCTCATCTAATACGTGGGAATAAGTTTCTTTTACTTTGTCCGAAGGAACCGTGACAGTAAGTTTTATTGTTGATTTAGGTAATTTTTCTACTGTCGTCTTCATAGATTTGGAAAGTCTAACATATAAATATATTTTAGGCTATTATTGTGTATTCATGCGGATATTTGGCTGATTTAACTAAACTAATAGTTTTGGGGTACGCCATAAAGATACAGCATTTTGTTGCACAATAAGCACTTATTATTTATATAAGCCGACTTCATGTTTTCCGATTTGAATAGAACTCCTAAAATTTCCTGCAAAAACCCTTGTGTACTTTTATATTCAACTACCTGATAGTCTGTTAGCCCGGCCGTTTCAGCCAATTTGTTGTAAGCGTAATTTGTGCTTCCGACCTCGTCGATAAGTTTAATTTCGAGCGCCTGATCGTTTCCGAAAATCAATCCCCCGACATTTTGTTTTAAAGTATCGGAGCTTATTTTTCTTTTACCGCTCACGTGCTCCAAAAATATTTCGTATTCTTTATCCACGCTTTCCTGTAAAGTGTTTTTGGCTTTTTCTGAAAGCCTTTTGTAGGGATCACCCAAGTCCTTATCTTCACCGGCGTAAATGTAAAAAGACTCAATTCCTTCTTCTGTAGTTATTGAACCCATGAGATCACTTTCGCCGACTACTTTGTTATAGTATTTAAACGGTCCCATTATTACTCCAATGCTTCCGGTTAAACTACCTGTGTCTGCGATAATTTTATCTGCGGAGGCAGCTGCCCAATACCCTCCGGAAGCACCCATACCTATGATATGCGAAAATACAGGTTTCCCGGTCATTTTCTTGTAATACTCTACCCCATCAGAAATAGCCTTAGATCCGGCTATTGTACCGCCGGGAGAATCTATTTCCAGAATTATTCCTTTAATGTCAGGATCTTCCGCGGCCTGTATCAGCTCTTTTTTAAGGGTATATCCATAAACCTGCCCTGCTAATAAAAAGCTGAAAAATGAATCTTCTTCCAGAGGATACGTCAGAATTACTCCTTTAACCGGCAAAACTAATATTTTTTCTTCAGCCTCCGGATTTCCGTCTACGAATCTGTACATAGATAGCTGAGTACCATCAAAACCGTCAAACTTTGAAGATATAGCTGATACTCCGGCCAAAAAGATAAAAAACAAAAATGAGAACAGCATTATGGTGCTTACAATCAAAGTTATGCATGATGTTAAACAAGTGAATAAAATCGGATGTTCAGATATAAACTTTCTCACGTTAATATTCTATTATTAAATCACCGGTAAGTCGAACAGTTTAGTGTGATAAACTGGTTTTATGCAGAATCAAAACCTTAAAGACCTTATACAAAAAGGCAATAAGCTTTATGAAAAAGTTTTAAAAAGAGAATATCACTTTGATCAGCCTTATTCTGTTATTGATCTTGACTATACTAAGAATTTATTGTCGGATTTCAAGAATCTATATAAAGAATTACCCAAAAATGAAAATCCCCGCTCCTTGGATGAATTATTGGTATACGAGCTTTCGAAAATCTGCAGAAATCAGATCGATAACCTTGAGGACGAGTTTAATCCCAGTATAAAAACACCGGATCAGGTTATTTCCATGTATGAGGTTGGTTCCGAAGATTTAGATAAAATTAAGGAATGGTTAAGGTCGAACAGGGAAAATATTGTGGCAGCAAATTTAAGACAGATGGATGCTTATTCCAGTTCTAGAAGATCAGATGTTGCTTTGGGTTCTCCTCAATTAAGAGCCGTTGTGGAGTCTTTAATACTCAGTTACATTGAAATATTTAAGAAGGTTTTGTCACAATATTTTCCAGATTTTCCCGGTATACCCCAATTGCTCGATACTTATGTTATATCTGTCGAGTCTGTTAACCCTAGATCATATGCCGATAAAGTCGCAAAAGCAGCTTATATTGGTGTTGCAAGATGTTGCTATATGCTGGACGGAAAAGTGAATTTGATTCCGGAGAAATTGCTTTCGCTTTTCGGACATGAAGTTTTGGGACACTGTCTAAATTATATAAATACTGATTTATCGGAATTACCGCTTTTTGTTAAGGAAAATATAGGGCCTATGTCATCTGCTTCTAAAGAGTCGGTAGCGGATCATTTTGAAAGTTTGATTTTTGAATTTTTAAACGATAATAAACAAGCTGCCGATAGTATGGGATTTGAAGAAGATTTTAAAAAAATATATGAAAGGTACAATGATACTAGAATATTAACGGATTACTGGAATAATTTGGCAATGGTCGGATTTTGGATTATGAGCCACACCAAAATGGACGACTTTGATAAACAAGTGAAAGAATTGCTGCCCTATTCTATTGATATTAAATGGCCGGCAAATTTTGTTAACAGGCACAGGCAGGATTGGAACAGGTCTACTGGATTGTTGTTGCCAAAAGTTGTATCGGAGTTAAGATATTCTGCGGACCCGGTTAAAGAAATGCTTGCGGGTGTGGATAAAGTAAAGGAGGAGGAAATTGAAAAGCTTATTTTGATCGGGAACTGGACGCCTGCTTCTTTAAAGCATTGGGTTGGAATTAATAGTTAAAATATGGCTGGAGAATTTGAGACAAATTTTTTTAGTGATCATTTAGGTGTGATTCCCCAGATAAATTGAACTTATGTAAGTGTTTTGGTGGACTATCTTGAACGATGTTGTTACTTTTGTTCTACAAACTCAATCTTGTTACCATCCAAATCTATAATCGAAAACGTTTTTCCAAAAGGTGCTATATATAACTCCTTATGAAAAGTAACATTAGCTACTTTTAGTTTATTATAAATATTGTCTATGTCCGAAGAATAAAAAACACAAACCTGCTTACCAGGCTCTTTTAAGGGGTCGTTTGCTTCCATAAGACTAAAGTATGTTCCTGGAGTGTTTGTATTATAGTTGATAAATTTACTTGTATTATTAGTGTTAAATTCAAGTAATTTGTAGAATTCCTTTGATTTCACTATATCTCTAACATAAAAAATAACATTCGATATTTTCATGTTTTAATTATAAGGAAATAAATTAAAGTATACAAAAAGAGACTATCGTCTTTATTTGGTGGGCATGGTGGGTTCGCGTAGCGAATACCCACATCCCTTTCGGGACACGACTTCGTCTGCTACGCAGCGAACTTCATTTGTTTTTGGTGAGCGCGGTGGGAGTCGGACCCACACCCTTTCGGACACGGTTCTAAGCCGTGCGCGTATACCAATTCCGCCACGCGCTCAGGGGTTAACTAAAAACAAATGAACTTCAGCAGATGCCGATCGGATTTCATCCGATCTAAAAGCCGTGCTTGTATACCAATTCCAACACATGCCCCAGTCACCTGTATTTTACTGATTTTAGGATACATCTTCTATTTTATTTATAAAGAAGTTAACACCTCTAGTCCATGAGTAGGGACTCGGGGGGTTGTAAACAGGAGCAATCTTTTCAGCGTTATCCAAACCTCTTGAAAGGTATATGTCATTTAATCCCTTTCCAACCGATTCTATAGCTTCATCGTATGATTTGAAGTAAATTCTTCCGGCCCCCCAGCCAAACGGATTATGTGTTCCCGGAATTAAGAATCTGGCACAAGTTGATTCTAAACAAGCTATTGACGGCATTAGTTTATAGTCAATTCCATATCTGTCAGCTACTTCAATAAAAGTTCCTGCATGGTTTTTCAAAGGTGAATTGTATGAATCAAAAAATTTTTCCAAAGAACTTACCCTGTCTATTTTTTCCGATTCTATGTTTTTCAGGACAATTGAAGAAATTATAGTTGTTTCTTCTTGTTTTACTTCCGGAATATACAAATTTATCCATGTAAAAAAACCGCTTGTTAAAGAGGTTATAGTCATTATTATTGATATGTATATATATTTTATACTTAACATTAATTCTCCTTTTTTATTAGTCCAATAATCACCTCGCCTTTTCCGGGCACATACACAATAAAATGTCTAATAGATATTAAATTTAGGTTTTCTATTAGGCTGTGTGACTGGAAACGGCTCTACTAAGCAAAAAAGTACTTATGGTCTAATCATTGTTGTATTATACCGTGAATTCTCGTTTTTTTCAAATTCTAAGAAAGTGGTATTTTAGTTATAATCTAGATGTTTTCGGGAGTTTTATAGTTTGAAATAATATCTCCGAAGAATTCAACTCCGCTGCACCAGGACCCATTAGAAGAAGGAGTATAAATTTTCATTATTTCGCAGGGCTCGGTAATATCTTGTTTATAAAATCTGTTATTCAGGTATTCGGTAACGGTGCTTATTCCTTGCTCCCAGTTCTCAAACATTCTTACGTTTTTCCCATAAACTCCCCAACCCCAAGCATTATATGACTCTACACCGTCTTTAGTTGGGGTATTCTTTCCACAGCTTGATTCTTGAAAGGCAACTGAAGCTGCAAGCCAGAAAGGAATGTTATTTTTATCAGCTTCCTCTACGAATACTCTCCCCGTTCCTAAAAGAGGGCAGTTAAATTTTTCAAATACATTATCAAGCATTGCAGCTCTCGCATCCACGCTGTCTAAGGAAAAAGTTGATGCTCCTAATACTAAGGGTTTTGCCGAAAATATTGAGTATTTATCAGTAACATGAGGGTTTGGATTGGTAAAAGATAAAAATAATGTGAATAATGTTATTAGAAAAACAAAAATAGTGCTTCCAAACCAAGTTATCGGAAGTAAGAGTTTTTTAAATGATATTTCTGGCATAGGTCCATCCATAAACGTTACCTACAAGTTTACCATATGTTTATAATGCGCTTCCAACTAAATATCCTACACTTGTCGCGGCGCCTGCAACAACAAGCATTCTGAAAGCCGACTTAAGTTTTTTAGTCGGCAGATATCCCAGTAAAAACAAAGCCGAAATTGATAGAACCATTGACACGAGTTTTGCTAATTCCCTTTCCAATAGTACGTAAGGTAATAATGGGATGAAACCAGCAATAAAATAAGAAGCAAACATTAAAATTCCGTCAAGAAAGGGATTCGATTTTTTTATTTCTTTACTGTTTGGATCCATTTCTTTGGTTTCTTTCTCTGTAAGGAAAGCACCGGCTCCCATTGATACAGCTTCAACAGAAATAATTATTATTCCTGAAGTAAATATTTGAGGCGTCTCGTATGAAGTTGTAGCCAAACCAAATAAAAACCCGCTTGTGGATACCAGACTGTCTTCTATGCCAAAAATTATATTTCTGATGTTGTCTACGCTTAGTTTCTTCATAAACACTACAAATAATTGTACAATGATAAAAGGAATCAAGATATATGTCTAAAAAGCACGGATCTGATTTGCATAAATCATCAGTTTATTGTATATATACCGATGTAAACCGTACACCTTGCACTTACCAATCTACGAGAGCTTTGAAGGTTGGAGGCAAGATATACTGTTATTGCGAACTTCATTTTAACCTGGCGCTATTACAAATGGCGGTTTCCAAATTAAACTATATGCCCATGCTTAATTCTGCCGGAAAATGATTCGCGGTAGATAGGCTTGTTTAATTTAGGTTAAATGAAGCTATAATGCATAAGATGAGAGACGAATTAGCAGCAGACGCACAAAATTTAAGACAAGAAATACAAGCTTCCGAAGAAATAAAAGAAAGAGAAAGGAGAAGTGAGTTTCTTGAATTGTGTTCGCAGAAAAAGTCGGTAATTTTGGATATTTTAGATGAAAGATTCGGACCCGAGTCCGGAAAGCTTGAAAGAAACCCCAGTAATTTTACCAGAGTATCAGTAACTAAAATTGAGGTAAAGAACTGTAACGGTGAAAGAAGTTATCATGATTACAGACATGCAATATTTATTGCAAATGGTACCGTAGATACATTAGCTCACTTATATTTTCCCGAATATTTTAGAAACGGAGATACAAACGGAATGGTTATAGCCCGTTTGGAAGAAAAGTACTTAAACGGAGGATTGACTGACGAAGAATCTGAAAAGTTTGAATATCTAAAATCCATTGAAGTTGTTGCTCTGGCACACGACCTCGTACAAAACTTTAGTTTGGAAATTAATAAGGATGTGCACGAATATATAGGAAGAAACAGAAGAATGAGGGAAGAATCAAATGAAAACGAGACAATCTCACAAGTTCTGACAATATTATTGGGGTCTGATGAATTGACTGCGAAACTGGCAGTTGGTTTAGATGAGAATGCGAGAATAGGAAAATTTAATCTTACTTTCGGAGAATTATTTACAACTGTAAGAGCTACGGTACCTGTTTCTAATTTTGGTGTACTAAGCGGTGGTAGAGGAAATTTAGATGTTATGCAAGGTGATTTGGCAGCGACTTTAGCGGAAATACCCAGTAACGGAAAATCCCTGTCATGGAAGGATAAAAGGCGTTTTGAGGCTGCATTTGCGATTGCAACCAGTGACTTAAGAGAATTAAGCGGCGGTCCGAATGCAGAAGATTTCATGGATTCTGCTCACAATTTATTGCGGGAAGTTAAATTTGGACTGCAGGAGTATTTAAAAGAAAATGCGGAAAACCTTGATGGTCCAGATGTTCAGGAAAATTATGCCAATATTGTAAGGGAGATTGTTTTTTGGTATGGAGTTCAAGAATTGTTTGTACGAAATCAACAGTTACATTTTTTTGAAACATTAGTAGGTATAAGTAAAGTAATACAAAGTGATGAGTTTTTTAATTATATGAGGGGTAAGTATTCCGAAACACATTTTAACAGGAATGCGAATACCGCGGCTGAATTTTTTGAGGATTTAAAAAGAACTCACGGAAGGTTTATTTATCAAGTGTTTAGGGAAAGATACGATATTTGGGAAAGCTCCGCAAAAAGAGAACTGGATTTAGATTATGTATGCGGTGAATTGATTAATAGATTTTTTGATGAAGATGAAAAGGCTAGTTTATCACAATGGTACGATGTAGAGAAAAACAGGTTATCTGCAGAACAGAAAGCAATTCATATGGGTAGTTTGCTAAAATCCGCTCAATATAAGATTCCCGAAAAATTCGTTGATGAAGCGTTGGTAGTAACTGTTAAAAAGGTTAATTCCCCTGTACCTGCATAGGCATAATTATATGAATAAAATTTTCTGAATCTGCGGGTTTAATCAGGCACGGAGTAAGTTTGCCCTTTGATTTAAGAGAAATTCTATCTGCTTTCACATTATTCAAAAAGTCTAACAAATACTTGGAGTTAAATGCTATTTCAAACGGTTCTCCTTCGATTTGAGCCGATATTTCGCTTTGGTGCTCCCCTATTTCCTGAGAGGTTAACCCTATTTTCATTGTGCCTTTTGAATCAAATGTCATTTTTATTGGGGTTGTACTGTCTTTTGCGAATACGGTTGTAAGTTTTACAGCTTCGAGTAATTCAGCCGAGGAGAATTCCACCGACAATTCGCTTTCTGTAGGAATAATTCTTTTGTAATCCGGATATTGCCCGTCCAGGATTCTGGTGGCAATTAATGTATCTTCAGATTTGAATAAGGCTAGGTTTTCACTCTCGTTTAATCCGAATTTTATTGATTCTTCAGATCCGGAAAATATTTTTGAAACTTCCAATAAAGTTTTGGCGGGAATAATAGCCGTGAAATTTTTAAGTTTGTCTGCTTTTACTTCAATTGTTTTTTCGGAGAGTCTAAAACCGTCTGAGGCAGCAATTGTAAGTTTTTCTTCGCTTAAATTTAGATAGACTCCGGTGAACACAGGTCTGCTTTCATCTGCTGAAGCAGAAAAGGCTACAACTGAAATCGCGTCTGAATATATAGATGGGTTTAATTCAATATATGGGAGTTCCGCGCCGAAAGCCGGCAAAGTTGGATAATCATCAGAACTCACACCGTTTATTTTTGATTTGGTTTTATCCGACGTAAGTTGTAGAATATCATCTTTAAGCGTGGCATTTATTGTGCTGGGAGACAAATTTAAAACAAAGTCTCTAAACAGTTTGGCGGGAACGGTTATTGAGCCCGGTTCCTCTGTTTGAGCGCCGACATGCGTGGTTATTGCTGTTTCAAGATTGGTTGCCGATAATTTTAGTCTGCCTTCTTCGGCCGAAATTAATACATTAGATAATATAGGTAATGTACTTTTTGTAGGAACAGCTCTATATATAGTTGTTAAACCTCTAGCTAGATTTTCCTGAAGACATGTAAATTTCATGGTTTTTTAAAAATATATTTTCTACAACGTGTTTGCTTACGCAGGACGTTTTCGCAAATATATTTTCAAAGATCAAATGATGAATAATACTATTTCTTTGGTTTAATCACTACTCTTCTGTTTCTTCCTTCTCCCCTGCTTTCGGATTCAACGTCATCGTATTGTGAAAGAAGCATATGTACATACCTTCTCTCATAGGCTTCCATTGGAGGAAGGTCTACTTCGTGTCCTAAAAATCTTACTTTGTCAATAAACCTTCTGGCTATTTCTTCAATTTTACCTTGTTTTTGATTTTTGTATCCGTTTATATCTATTACAATCTGTACCCACTCGTTTAGCTGTTTGAAAACCATTTGATTAACTAAATTTTGAAGGGCATCCAGAGACTCGCCTCTGTAGCCGATTAGAAAATTGAGATCATTTCCGGTAACATCCACCATATAAAAATTATTATCGCCTTGCTTAAGAGATAACTCCGGAGAAACGCCGATATAATTGAATATTTCATTTATTTTGTTTTTTATAATATCTTCTTTGTTGGTCATTTTCAGTTAGTCCGTTTTATACGGTTCTCGGCTTAAGTATTTTTTGTACTTTATGAATCCAAGGTTTTAAACCTCCCCAACCGGAAACAAAATAGCTTTGGGCAATAGAGAAAATGGTTGTGACAACCATGTACAATACCACTCCTGAAGGTAGTGTCAAGCCTATAAGAACATTCATTATAGGCATTGTATATAACATTTGTTGCTGCATATTATAAGCGAGATCATCGGATTTTCCGGGAGTTTTTTTAGCCGCTTTTTCTCCCTGTTCAACAAAAGGCATAGTCATTTTCGAGGAAATTAGCTGAAATAACCCCGCCAGTATTGCAAGAATAAAAAACGGATCTGGTTTTGCCAGATCCATATAAAGAAAGTTTGTGTTGATGCTTTCGCCCTCAATCAATTTCAGCGAGTTAAAGTATACATGGGCATTTAACTCATCTATGCTGGCTCCTAATGTGAATTTTCTGATTACCCCATAAAGTGCAATTAAAACCAATATCATTATAATTTGGGTAGAACAGCCTGAAGCCGGATTTATACCGTGTTTTTTAAATAACTCCATTTGCATTTCCGCCTGTTTCTTTTTGTCGTGCTTGAATTTTAATTTAATTTTATCTATTTCGGGTTGGAGATCCTGCTGTTTCTTTAAAGCTTTAAGCGACGGAAGCATTATGGGAACCAATACGGCTCTAATTATTAAAGTCAGAAAAATAATTGAAACTCCAAGACTTCCAGTTAATCTGTAAAATACAAATATTAAATTAAACAGCGGATTGACAAGTAAGTTATTCCAAAGCTCAGGCATTGCTCTATTTTAGCATGTAGTGTAAATACACTTCACTTAACGGGATCATAACCCCCCTTACTGAAAGGATTGCACCTCAATACTCTCCATAAACCCATTAATCCTCCTTTAATTACGCCGTATTTATTTATTGCTTCGTATGTGTATCTGGAACAACTGGGTTCATATCTGCAAATCTTGATTCCAAATCTACCCGGCGATAAATTCTTTTTGTAAAATGTCAGTAAATTCAGTATTAACGTCTTCATACTTAGCTCCCTGGCTGCTTATTTTTGGATACACTATTATCCAGAGCTTTGGAGGTATTTTATCCAAATTATTTCTGATGATTTCCCGATAAATCCTCTTAATTCTGTTTCTTTTAACAGCTGACTTGTCAAATTTATTCGACACTATTATACCCACTCTTGTCTGTCCCTCATAGTTTTGAGGTTTTAATACATACAAATAAAAATACCTGGAAACTAAATTCCTCCCGTATTTCCTGGTTAATTTAAATTCGTAGTCGGTGGAGAGTCTATGTTGCTTTTTCAGCATCATTTACCTTTATATGTTCTTGCTAGCACTTTTCTTCCTTTGGCTTTTCGTCTTTTTAAAACGGTTTTGCCGCTTTTTGTAGACATTCTTTTCATAAATCCATGCTTTCTTACTCTTTTCAGTTTTTTGGGTTGCCAAACTCTTTTAGGCATAGCAGTGGTATGTTATCTTACATCAATTAAATTCGCAAGTATAAGCGCAAAGCTGTATGCATACCTCATCTTCTTCACAGTATGAACCGCATGAGTTAAATGTGCCTCCCCTTTCGCGGCAATCGCCCTTAATTGTAGCTAAATCGCTTTCCGGATTGTAAATAATTTTCTTTTTTGTTTCTTTTTTAACATAAGCCGGAGGAGGCGGACTCTGCGGGCTTTGCCTTTTGGTTAACGTAACAAATGCTGTAAGAGAAGTCAAAACAATGGTAATAAATACTGGAATAAATAATATTTGTTTTTTGCTAAGCGTTGGCATTAATTCATTTATATCAATAACCGATACCGTTTGTCCATATTTGTATTCTTTGATATCTTTAATATCAGGAGGTGATTCATATACAAAATTCAAGAAAATTTTTACCGATTTTAATTTTATCGTTTTTACTTTTACTTGCTGGCAAAATTGGTGTTCTGGCTTTGAGTGTTCAGGAGGACAGACTTCAGGTGCGGGAGGAAATGCGTGATAACAGGTGCGAGATACTCAACAATAGAATAGATGC
>Ga0209542_10005275_pt1 | contig 25943 bp, 32 predicted proteins | sample RifCSPhighO2_01_FD_184028 | JGI IMG/M metagenome (GOLD analysis project Ga0209542, IMG submission 184028) | Soil microbial communities from Rifle, Colorado - Rifle CSP2_plank highO2_0.1 (SPAdes) (version 2) | ecosystem: Environmental > Terrestrial > Deep subsurface > Rock core/Sediment ...
TTGTACAACATCGGCAATATCTTCAGATGGTTGGTCTTGTACTCCAGGAGACTCGGTACAGCCTACCAAGACAAATAGAAGTAAGATAATAAAACAAATCCTCTTTTTCATAATGGAAATAATATCTTTATTGTTTAAATAATTTTGTATTTGAATCAAAGAAATCTACTCTTAAGTCCCCCAACTTTAGTCTTGCTTTGCTCGGAATTGATTAATAAATTAAATCTAAAAAACTACAATGACAATGGAATCTTCGGCGAGAAAAATACTTCTCCATTCGCTTCGCTCACTCCGACCACGCTACGCTCTCCTCCCTTTGGTCGTCGGGGCGTATAACATCGTTAGGCGAGTCTGAGTGAAACGAAGACCAAAAATCGACTGAAAGGAGAATTTTGCGTGAGGCACAGAGCCACCGTAATGTTAATAAATACTAACCACTATCTATACATTAAAATGGCCAGAAAGTTTCATGTAATTATAGAGCAAGATGAAGATGGGGGATTTATAGGTAAAGTTCCTGAGTTACAAGGTTGTCTTAGTCAAGGAGACACACTAGATGAACTTATGAGAAATATTAAGGAAGCTATTGAACTGTGCTTAGAAGTAGAACGTGAGGGGAAAGAAATGATAAGTGAAGAGAGTATTACGTTCGTTGGTGTACAGGAAATTACAATATAATGAAACTTCCTTTACTATCTTCTAAAGAATTATGTAAATTTCTAGAAATAGAAGGATTCCAGTGCATTAGACAAAAGGGGAGCCATCGGTTTTATAAACATTCTGATGGAAGAACAACTGTAGTCCCAGTGCATAGTAATAAAGATATTAAGAGAGGTCTATTGAAAGGTATACTAGATGAGATAAGAATGACTAGAGAAGAATTTTTTGAGAAATATAAGTAGGTGGCTCGAGCATTATGTCGCCTAATGTCGTTAGGTTCCCTGAGTGAGTGACCGAGTAAGAATTTAATTTTCGAGGGAGCGAATGAAGGCTGCGAAGCAGATTCGTGCCCGTGAATAAGATGAAATAAATTATCCTTGCTCTCTAGAGTTATAAGTTTTCTTTTTATCTATCTGAATGTTTTGTAGGGCACGATTGAGCCTAACTGTTGTTATGTAACCCGAATGAAATGAGGGCAAAATTACGAAGTAATTTTGAGTTTGGCTCTGGCGTAAATTATATTAACTTAAAAAGTATTATTTCTTTATGCAGTTTGAATACTCAAAACATTGGTTAAAAAAGAGAAAATATAGGAATGACATAACTGAAGAAATGTTCGAGTATTGCATACAAAATTCAAACAAGTTGAAAGACAAGTATTGGGAAGATGCTTGGAATGCAATTACAAGAATTCCACCATCAGGAAGATTACTAAAAGTAATATATAAATCCAAAGGCAAAACTATAAAAATACTAACAGCCTATTGGTTAGATTAAGAAAAATGGAAAAATGGTATGATAACGAAGAAGATATACTTAATATCCAATTAAAAGAGGGAAAATATTGGAAAAGTATAGAATTGCCAAACGGCGTAGTATTCGATGTATCTAAAGATGGTTCTGTTTTGTCCGTTGAGATTCTTAGAGCGAGTAAAGTTTTTTCTGGAGATGTTAAGAAAGTTATTGAAACAGCTAAACAAGTAGCTTAAGCCAGAGCCAAATTTTACATAAGTGATGTTATGCTCCCACGTTAGTGGCCGAACGAAGTGAGGAGTCAGAAGAAAGCCTTATAAATTTTTAGCTTTTTACAGATTTATGTCAAACTACACTACTGAACAAGTTAGAGAATATCTAGTAATTGCTGGTAGATTAGGTACTATTTCTTCATCTGATAAAATGGTAGGTAATCCTTGGGTAAAACAAGATAAAAAAGATTATGTTGAATTTTATGCAAAAGCTAAAACTGTACCTGAAGAATTACGAGATAAGAGATTTAATGAACATTTAAGAACACTTGAGACAGTTGTAGAATGGCTTTCTTCTGATTGAGCATAATGATGTTATGCACCCGAGTCCGAAGGACGAGGCGAAGCACCAAAGGTGCGAAGAGTTTTGTGGGTTGCGGAATATTTATAAAGTGGTAAGTTATTTAGGCAGTATGGTGCAACGGTTTAATGTAGTAATAGAACAAGGAGAAGATGGGTATTTAGTTTCTGAGGTAGTCGAGCTTCCTGGTTGTCATACACAAGCAAAAACAATGGATGAATTGATTAAGAGAACTAAGGAAGCAATTTCTCTATATCTACGATGTAAAAAACCTTCAGAAGTTGCAGTTAAATTTTTGGGATTACAACAAATAGAAATAGAGGCATAAATTTATGACAAAACTGCCGCTCTTGAACGCAAGAGAATTGGCTAAAATTCTGAAGAAGTTGGGGTTTGAACTAAAAAGACAAGAAGGGAGCCATATGTTTTTTGAACACCCTGATGGCAGAACTACTGTAATACCGAGCCACGGCGGAGAGGATATTGATAGAGGATTATTGAACAAAATTGTGAAACATGATTTACAAATGTCCAGAGAAGAGTTTATGAAGTATGTTTAGCAACCCACAAAATTGTGCATAATCGCTGTTAAATCCTCCGAACAAAATCTTTGATTTTGTGAGAGCCTGCAAGGCGTGACCGAGCCGAAGGCGAAGGAGTCCGTCCACGAACGATAAATTATTAAATCAGGATATGATTATTAATTGTATGAAGGCTTATCTTGCTATAAAATTCCACGAAAATTGTAAGAATAGAGAATTGATAGAACAAATATCAGAATCTCTACAAAATGCAGGCTTCAATTCTGTTGTGATGATTCGTGATTATGAAAAATGGGGAAAGGTAAAATTTACGCCAGAAGAATTAATGAAATTAACTTTCAAATTAATAGACGAATCAGAACTATTGATTGTGGAATTTTCTGAAAAAGGAGTTGGATTAGGAATTGAAGCCGGTTATGCTTATGCTAAGAATAAGCCAATAATTGTCGTAGCGAAAAAAGATTCTGATATTTCAACTACACTTCGTGGAATTTCAAAAGAAGTTTTTTTCTATGATAAGCCTGAAGAACTGACTGAAAAGTTTAATGATTTAAAGCTCTAAAGTGAGCGGGCGGATTGGATTTAATGCCTGTTAGGTTCCCTGAGTGAGTGACCGAGTAAGAATTTAATTTTCGAGGGAGCGAATGAAGGCTGCGAAGCAGAGTCGTGCCCGTGAATAAGATAAAATAAATCATCCTTGCTCTCTAGAGTTATAAGTTTTCTTTTTATCTGTCTGAATGTTTTGTAGGGCACGATTGAATATAATAAATGTTAGGCGACCAGAACGCGAGTGAGGGCAAAACTCGCAGAGTTTTGAGTTGATTTCTGGCACGAAAATAGAAAAGTTTATATATACTTAAGTATACTTTAGTATACTGTGATAAACATGGAAACTACAACAATAAAAATTTATGGGAATACGAAGCAAGAATTAGATCAGTTTAGAGAATATAAAAATGAGAGTTATGATGAAGTGATTAAAAAAATGATTTATATAATTAGAAAAGCTAGGACCCAACCGGAATTGAGTAAAGAAGCAGTTATAGCTATTGAAAAAGCTAGGAAGAGAATTAAATCAGGGAAGTTTGTAACAGAAGAGGAAGCTAAAAAAAGATTGGGGTTCTAGATGTATACTGTTGTTTTTGATGATATGGCAATTGATTTCTTAGAAAAGATTGAAAAAGATATATCTAAGAGAATTTGGGACAAAGTAATATCCACAAAGGAAAACCCGCATCATTTTTTTGAAAGATTGTCTGGTAGAAAGGATTACAAATTGAGGGTTGGGGATTATAGAGTTATTGCAGGTATCAATGATAAGGATAAAGTGATTGAAGTAACTCTCATTGGACATAGAAAAAATGTCTATAAAAACTTATAGTGCCAGAAATCAATTTCGTCTAACCCTTGAAAGACGAGCTTACGACACAGGTTTTAAGCCTTGTAACCTCAAAATTTGATTTTTGTCATAGCAAGTTCGAGCAAGTAACACCAAAAGCGAGATTAACTTGCTCACTCTTTATTAATAAGGCTAAACAAATATTTAAGCTCTTCCATCTTTTGACGCAAAAAACTTGCTTTTAGATATTTTTTGCTGCAATTTAGTAGCAAACTATGATTTTTAATAAAAATTCTTAATTACGTATCTGTTCCGTAATTTTTGTTAAGGATATTTATATTATTTCTAAATAAAATATTGTTTTATGAAAACAAAATGCAAACTTTGTAACAAGAGAATAACCAATGGATACAAAATTCTTTGTCATAACTGTTTTGACTTTTTTAACTGGCGCTATGGTTCCATGGAAGAAATTGAGAAGGCACTTCAGGATTATGACAAAGCAAAACGAAGAAGCAACTATCACAACAGAAAAACCAAGTACAAAGACAGATGGAGGAAACAGGAAAATGAAACTAACTAGAGGAATGGCTTACTATTTCGCTTTTTGGATATTATATTTGCCTTTGTCAATAGTATTGACTTTTATGCAAGACTTTGGTTTAGAAGAATTTTTTGTGTCTTTGGGTTTGGGTGCTTTAATACTGCTGGTGTTCTTATCTGTAAGGCTCCTAATAATAAAATTAAGTGAAAGATATACCCCTCCTTTTACCCCAGATGAAAATGCTGGCGAAGCATCCATTCCTGAAGGCAATTTGGAGATTATAGAAAAAACTGCAGAGGAGGTGAAAAATGAAGAAGTGCAACTCGCTTAATCTTTTAACCTTAATCTTATTTATGTCTACTATATTCTTGATTCCAGCAGTTTACGCAGAGATAGATTTTGACGGCGAAATCTCTGGAGAAGAACAAGCACAATTTGATGAAATATTAAGCCCAGTAATGAAGATCTACAATTTTGTAAAATATGCAGCAACTGTTGCAGGAGTTCTGATGCTTGTATTTGCTGGAATTAGCTTTGTGACTTCAGGCGGAGAACAGCTAAAGAAAGAGAAAGCAAAGAATACGGCAGCTGGAGTTATTATTGGACTAATTGTAATTTGGGTTGCTCCACTAGTTGTAAACTTAATCTTTTCATAAATAAAAATGAAACCTAAAGTTATTGATCTATTTGCAGGATGCGGAGGATTTAGCTATGGTTTTGCTAAATCTGGTTTTGATGTAGTTGGTTTTGTTGAGATATGGCAGCCTGCAATAGATACTTTCCTTAAAAATCATCCAAGCTCAAAACACCTAGGTTATGATATTACTAAAATAAAAAATAATGAGATTGAGAAATATAAAGGTAAAATAGACTTAATAATTGGTGGTCCGCCATGTCAGGGTTTTAGTATGGCTGGAAAGAGAAATCCTAAAGACGATAGAAATCAGCTTTACAAAGAATTTCTTAGATTTGTAAAAATAATTGAACCTAATATTATTGTAATGGAAAATGTAAAAGGAATTCTAAGCATGAATGATAAAGGCAATGAAAGAATAATAAACAAAATAGTAAATGAGTTTATAAAAAATAATTATTTTGTGTCATATAAACTTTTGAATTCTTCAGATTATGGTGTGCCACAAAACAGAGAAAGAGTTGTAATTATTGCAAAGAAACTAGCTTTATTTCCAAAAGAAAAGAATACAAAATTTAATGCCATGGATTCATTAAGGGATTTGCCTTATGAAAAAACAAATCTTAATGGACATCTCTTATTCAATCCTACAAAAGAAGTTCTCAACAGAATAAAGAATCTTGACCATGGTGAAAGGCTGACATCAAAGTTTAACTTTTCAAGACAAAGAATACATCCTGATAGACCCTCGCCAACAGTTTCAACAAAACCACTATTTATTCATCCTTTGTATGACAGGCTTATGACTCCAAGAGAACTGGCAAGGCTTCAGAGTTTTCCAGATTCATTTGAGTTTACAGGCAGCAAGACAGCAATGGTAAAGCAGATTGGAAATGCTGTTCCGCCATCAATGGCTGAAGCTATTGCTGTAAGTATCAAGAGTAATTTATGATCTCGTTATTTTTTAGAGATAAATATGTGTGACTGTACCGCTTGAGCTAGAGAGAACTTTAATGTTCTTTCACAATAGCGATGGTACTTTGACTAGATAGGCCTTATTAATTATTATAATTATACTTTCTATTCTGAATGTTTCATCATTGGACAGCTTTCCATATGCTTTATCATTTCGTTTCTAAAATCTTCATCGTTCATCATTTCTTCCTGCATATTACTCATCATATTCATCATGCTCATCATTGGCATCATACTGCCCATATCCATATTTCCCATCATTCCTTGCATCATATCACTATTAGGCCTGTTTTCTCTTGTCTCATGAGCCACTACACCTATGCTTGCTATTGCTATTACAACAAGCAAGATTAAAATTAATATTCTAGTCTTCATTTTGTATCACCATTATTTATAGAGCCTAAGCTAGAATAAATATCTTGCCAATTAAACCGTTTTAAACTGTTTTTGTAAATACACTTTGTATGTTTTACCCGTTCTTTCTCTCTGTATTAAACCTTTTCTATCTAGACTTGTTAATATAGTAGAAACTTTTGCTTTGCTCCAGTTTAACCTGAATCTTAAGGAATCTTGTGTTATCTCTCCTGCCTTTTGGATTTCATCTAGTGTTGTTTTTTCATCTTGCGATAATACTTTTTTAAGTATTTGATACTGGTCTTGTTTACTTACTTTGGTGATAAGTTTTCTAGGTTCTTTGCTAAATAAGTAAAAAGATACAATAATTGCTACAGCAAAGGAAATAATCAGCGAAATTATAGAACCACTATTAGAGAAATTCACAAAATTAGAGCCCATCATCTGGCTCATCATCTCCACCATTGGTGTTTGTGTAGTAGAAAATGGTCTTATTAAAGAAAATACAATAAAATAAATAACAAATATAAGCAGTATAATTAACAAAATCTTAGTTACAATATTTAGTTCTTTAAAATTGATTTTCATATTTTTATTATAGTAATAATCTGTATATAAAGTAATCTTTTTTCTAATGAAATCCATAACCTTAATCCCAATAGTATTGCTTTTAATAGCGCCAGCTCTCTTTGCATCTTTTAACTGCTCTCTAACTTCTGATGAAAATTACTGCAATTCAATAATAAATTTAAGCATAAACGAGACAGAAAAAGACTTGATGCTATCTTCATTATCATATCAGTATACAAACTATCCAAACCACACATTAATAGAAAATTATAACCTAGGAATAAATGTTACAGAACCACCGAACAATACAGAAATATATAGTTCTGTCCAGATAAAAAATGCCTGGCTTTCTTTCCTTGTAATGTTTCCATCTATTTATGAAAATAACATTCTTTATGTTCCTTCAAATACAAAATTGTTATCAGAATATAATTACACAGCAGAAATACCAGAAAATTATGAAGCAGGAGGTTATCCTGAACAAAATGAAGGTGACTGCAAAAGAACTTACAAGCTTACAAAAAATGAAAACAAGTTAAATTATTTTCTGAATGATAATCCAATAGGCGAAGGAAAACTTGCAGAAGTTAATATTAATTCAGACGGAACTATCAAGTCAGAACTAAATATTGATACAGAGCTTGAAGTAAAGCATTACAAATGGAAAAGATACTGTGCGGCTACAAGAAGGGGCAGATGCATAAGGTGGGATTATAAATGCGACTACAGCAGTACAGAATATCCAAAAGACAATATAAAAATTTCTGAAGAAAAACAGGTTTATCTTTACACTTTGATGCCTTCTGCTCACCTTGAAGTAGCAAGAGTGTACAGCAATATAACAGAAGCAAGATTCAATGCTGAGAATTATGCTTTTGCTTCGTTAAAATTTAACAGTTCTTACATAAATTATCAGAATTATGCTTATAATCTAGTGTTTGACAAAAATCCTTATTATTTTGCTTATCTTGAAGCTAAAAATTTCTCCCATATAAGCCACAGGAATCTTTACCTAAGCAATAACACTATTTTTGTAAAAAATACTGATAATTGTGAGATATGGAGCTATAATCACTTCTATAACTTCAGCTCTGAATGTGACTTAACTCCAAAAGGAGAAGAACTTGAAGATTTAAAGAAACTTAAAGAGAAAAATGTTGATCTGGACTTGGTTATTTATGTTCTGATCTTTATTTTGATAGTTTATATCTGCTACAGAGTAGCAAGAAGCCAGTTAAGAAAACTTGTTTTTGTTTTAATATTATTGCTGATTATTTTAACTCCTGTTGCTTTTGCTGAAGGCGAAGCACCGCCTGAAGAGGAAGACTGTGGATTAACCAATTTAGCTTCATGTCTTCCAGAAAAGATATATGATTATTTTCTTGTTCTAATCAATGCGCCATTAATTCCATTGCTTGGATTCATACAATTATTATTAACTACTGATGTTTCAATTGATATATTTCACGGCGTTTGGTCTGTCATAAGATATATCTTGTCATTCTTCTATGTTTTTCTTTTTCTTTATGCAGGATTTATTTTCATAACTTCAAGTTCAAATCCAATAAGAAGAACACAGGCAAAAGAAGTTATAAAAGATACATTTATTATGATTATTTTGATACAGGGATCATTTTATATCTATGGCTTAATATTAAACCTGAATTCAATCTTGAGCAATGCAGTATTAACTTTAATCGAGCCTGAATTTTTTTTGATAACAGTTGACAACATAGTTAATGTTGGTCTTGAATTTTTATTTTCTATAGCGTATGTTATAATTTTGTTTCTTACAGTTTTATTGTTAGTAATGAGATATATTATTGTGAGTCTGGGTGTTATATTATTTCCAATAGGAATCTTCTGTTATTTTATCCCGCCATTGAGAAGCTATGGGAAATTTATCATACACTTATTGGGTGTTTTTATTTTTGTAACGTTCTTTGATCTGCTGATAATTCTTGCATGTTCAATGCTTATAGAAGCACCAATATTTGCAAGCATAAAGATTCTGATTATGATTGCCTGCTTCTCAATTGTTAATTATACTCTTTGGAAAACAATTAAATTAGTGTTTGGAAAGGCAACAGAAAGTGTTGGTGATAGCATTAATAGTGCAGTAAAATATGTTGCAATGGCGGTTTAAAATGAGTTATGACATACCACCCCAACTGCATCATAAGGAAAAAATAATATTTGGCCTGACTTTCTCACAGTTAGGCTATGCTTTTCCTGCCTTCTTTATTATATTTCTTATACTAAAATCTGGTCTATCAATAGAAATTGGCGGAGCATTATCAATATTTGTTGTTTTGATTGCTGCTTTCTTTATGTTCTTTGACGGAAAAAACAGAATCGTTAATTTGTGGAAGTATATAAGAAACCAGAGCATTGATGTGAACAATGAAAAACTTAAAGAAATAGTTGACATAAAGAAAGTTGAGAAAGATACTGTTTATACTTCAAAAACAAAACTGGCAATACTTGAAGTTATACCCTTGAACTTCATGATTAAGTCAGAAGAAGAAAAGCAGAGCATAATTTCAGGATTTCAAAAGTTCCTTAATTCACTTGACTTCCCAATACAAATACACATATCAAGCAATATAATCTCGCTTGATGAACATTTCAAATGCTTAAAAGCCAAAACAGAAAAATACGAAGAGCTTTACAATTCTTATAAGGAGTTCATTGAAAAATCAATAACTGACAACGGAATCAAGAACAGGAAGTTCTACATAGTAATAAACGAGAAAGACTCGCTTGAGTTACAGGCTAAAGTATGCGAAGACAAGCTAAAATCTTTGGGACTGAAAGTAAATAGGCTAAAAGAAAAAGAGTTATTGGATTATTTTTATGATTATGTTGCTTCAAAGCAGAAAAAAGAGCTTAAGGAAAACCAGACTGTAGAAAACTATACACATTTTCTTCTTGCACCGCAGAAAGTTACATTCCATCATGATCTGTTTAAAGTTGATGACAAATTCTGCAAGCTTCTTTCTGTTACAGGATATCCTCATTCAGTTGAAGAGGGTTTTCTTGACAAGATAATATCTTCAGGAGACAATTATGACATTTCTATACACATACAGCCTTACCAGATAGAAGACACAATGATACAGTTAAACAGGGATCTGCAGAAACAGCAGGCTGACCTGTACGCAGATTCAAAAAAGGGAATACTAAATCCTTCATTGGAGATAAAATTTAAGTCAACAAAAGCTGTTCTCGAAGACCTTCAGAAAGGAAAACAGAAGCTGTTTGATGTTTCTTTGTATATAATGTGCAAGGCAAACATAAAAAACAATGAAGAAGAAAAAGCAAAAAAGGAAGCTTCACTGCTTGCCAAAAAAGTAAAATCTGACCTTGATGGTTTAATGATTCAATCAAAAATTCCTGTATTCCAGATGGTAGATTCTTACAAGTCAATGCTTCCACTGGGAAAAGATACTTTAAAGATAAAAAGAAATATTCATACTTCAGGATTAAGTGCTTTCTTTCCGTTTTCTTCACCGTTTCTTGACATAGAGAATGAAGGTATACTCTTGGGGTTGAATAAAAATAAAATACCTTATATCAAGGATATTTTTAAATTAACAAATGCCAACGGAATAATACTTGCAACTTCCGGAGCAGGAAAAAGTTATTTTACTAAATTATTAATTTCAAGAATGTTTCTTAACGGCTCTGACATTATAATAATTGATCCGCAGGGAGAATATTTGTCTATTACAGAACATTATAAGGGAGAAACAATAACAATATCAAAAAATTCTGACACAATAATAAATCCCCTAGACTTAATGGGACATGAATATTTAGAAAAGAGATTATCTTTAATGGACTTGTTCCGCATAATGTTTGGAGATTTAACAGAAATACAAAAATCAATATTAGATATGGCAGTAGACTTAACTTATGCAAAAAAAGGAATAAACAGAGATTCATGGCAGGCTAAAACTCCTCCAAAGATGGAAGATTTGCATAATACACTAAATGCCTTAGAAAATAAATGTGCCCAGCAGGAAAAAGTAACTTACAGGGCATTATTAAACAGATTAAGAATGTATACAGAAAGCGGAGTATTTTCTTTCTTGAATAAAGACACTAATATAGATTTTAGCAAAAACTTTGTATGCTTCAATATTGGAAATATGCCGAAGCAGGTTAAGCCTGTTGTTATGTATTTAGTTTTAGATTATGTTTACATGAGGATGAAAGACTCTTTAAAAAGAAAAATATTGGTTATAGACGAAGCATGGGCAATGCTTCAGACAGCAGAAGAAAGCTCTTATGTATTTGAAATTGTTAAAACTTGTAGAAAGTTTAACTTGGGTTTACTTATGATAACTCAGGATGTAGCTGATCTTGTCGCTTCAAAGGCAGGACATGCGGTTCTTGCAAATACATCTTACACATTTTTATTAAGGCAAAAACCTGCTGTAATAAGCGGAGTTGTAAAAACATTTAACTTGAGCAATTCTGAAAAGGATTATCTGATTTCTGCGGAGAAAGGGAAAGGAATACTAATTCTTGAGAATGAACACCAGGAATTGGAAGTAATTGCATCTGAAAAAGAGCATGAATTGATTACAACAAATCCAGATGAGATGGTTGCCCAAGGAGAAAAGAAAAAAGGCAAAACAAAAGAGCATGAAGACATTAATATTAATCTTGATATTGAAAGAGATGTTTATTTAGCTGAAGGCTTGAACATTGAACAATGCAACTTTTTAGTAAATCATGGATATGAAAGGGGCAATTATCATGGTTTAGAGAAAGGAAGACAAAAAGAGTATTTTGTTAAAATAAGACATCCCGAGAGTACATTGCACACTTATTGTGTTAATATGATATATCAAGAGATTAAAAAATACACAGATAATGTTTCTAAATACAGGACTGAAAAACCAGATATTCTATTCATTAATAAAAAAGGAGAAGAAATAGCAATTGAAGTTGAAACCGGTTTTAAGTCTAAGTTTGACAGCAAAAAGAAATATCTTGATGAGAAGTTCTCTAAATTAAAGAAAAAATACGGAGATAGATGTTATATTTTTCTTCCAACTACTTATGTTGAAAACAGCTATAAAAGATTTAATATCCCATTATTGTTTAGGTTAAACATTTCTGATTTTGTGAAGTCTAAATTTAGCCCTGCACAAAGTATACTTTCGGACAAAAATCAGACTACACAAGTGCCAAATTCTTAATTTATAAGGCTTAAAAAGTCAAATTAGACTACACAATAGACTACACAGAATATTTAAGATCCCTCATTTGGAAATTGGCCCTTTGCTACAATATTCATTGATGGTATATGCGCTGAAGCAGTAAATACTAATTTTATTGCTTGTCCTATAGTTGTAGGAGGCATATAAGTTTGTTTGGTTCTATATTGACCTTTGTATTCATCAGACACATTACTGATTGCTTTTTGCACTTCTTGATTGTCATACATTCCTGTATCCACACCACCCGGTCTGACTGTTGTAATAAAAATATTGTGTGGTTGTCTGTAAAATGCTAACATTGCAGAGTTTGCATATCTGTCTATTGCAGCTTTTGCAGCGCAATGAGTCCCTCCGAGCGAATAACCCCTAACAGCACTCATTGATGTAATTATTGCTATTCTTGTTTCTCTCTGTTGTTTAAATCTTGGCAACATTGCTTTCATTATTTTTTGTGTTGTTGTAAGCACTGATAATTCTGCTTCCATAAGTTTTGGATCAATTTCCTCGATTGGCAGGTATGGATTATCATTTTTTACTTTGTAAGCATCCCCGCTAAGACCTAAAGCTTGAACCCAATAAACTTCTTTATCATGAGGCAAATCTTTTGCAAGTCTATCAATACTCTCTTCATTCGAGAGATCAACTACAGAAAAAGTTGTTTGAGCTTCATTGCCGACTAGGTTATCTATACTTCCTTTAATGTTTCTAAGTTTTTCTGATGATGTCGAGACCATATGAACATCTGCTCCGGCAAGTACAAGAACTCCAGCTGTTGCAGTGCCTATATTCAGTTTCATTTCTTGATCATAAACAAGAATAGAATCATGGCTAGGCTCAGCAGTTATAATATCATAGAAGATATGTCTTAATGGTTTATAACCACAACCGACTATTAATATTCTCTTTCCTGCAAGTTCGCTACTTTTAGTTATAAGTTCTAGTCTATTCATTTTAATCACTCAAAGATAGCAGTCAAGAATATATTTAATTTAAGCCGATAATTATCGGTATTTTAAGAAATATCCAATAAGCTTATTTTCTGCCTTTCTTAAGTGCTCTTGAAATGTAGAATAGGATTTTCCTATAGACTTAGCTAGTTTGGGGATGGTTAACTTTCTTGGGTATGTGTAATATCCTTCCTTGAATGCGATTTTAAGAGTTTCGAGTTGCTTTTCTGTTAAATCGAAAGTCATCTCCAAACTAGAAACTTGTTTTATTTTTTCATTTTTCATAGAAAACAATTCTCCATGATAATATTTTACTGCTGCCCTAACAAGTTTATTTAATTCGTTTCTATCTAAACAGGCTACTTCCCAATGCTCCCAACCGTCACTGGCAACGTGAACAGGTTTAACCCTTAAAAACTGCGGATTATAAAAAATTCTTATTTCTGCTCTGCTCTCTCTAGATATTGGATGCTGAGCATGAATAAAAATATAGTCATGATACCTTTCTATATTTTTTATTCTTTTATCTTTCTTCACTTCTTCAATAAAACCATTTTTATTTTCTTCAGAACCAGAAATAATACCGCCGACAAGTAAGTTAATTTTACTTATTTTAATAAAATTTGTATATGGAACAGCAAAAAATTCTATATTATATCTTTGGCACAATGGACTATAAATATCTTCATCATCTCTTAACTTGAATTTGGCAACCCACATATTGCCGATAATAATCGGCTTTAGTATAAATACTTTTCTATGAGATATTAAATTTTAACAAAGCTAAATTTCAATACTAAAATTTATACATTATGTAAACAAAAATTTTATGCTTCTTATAATAAACTTCTAGGAAAGAAATTATATTTATATTCATGAAAGAGAGGTATTACTTCAAACTCTTTAATAATATCCTTAAAATAATCTCTAAAACTCCTTGTTAATTCTAACATCTTCTCTTTGTTCTCTACTTCAAATTCTATTTCAAAATCCCATATACCAACTAGCTTTATTATAGCTACTATATTTACATTAGTTTTAAGGTAGTTTATTATTTGTTTTTCTTTATCTTCTGTTATATTTTGAAATTTAATTGCTGCTTTATATCCACTATATTGTGTGTTTTCTAAATGTATTAATGGTTTGAATCCTTGAATAAGACCTGATTTTTTCATATCTTTTATTCTAAGCATTACTGTATTCGGGCTAATATTCAATTTTTTTGATAGCTCTACAGAGCCCATTCTTGCATTTTCAGACAAAAAACTTAATATCTGTAAATTTTTTTTATCTGGTATTTTTATTTCTTCTTCTCTGCCAAAATAAGGCAAAGCTTTAATTTCTCTATTAGTTTTTATGAAATAGTCTCTTCCAAAATAAATAACTTCTATAGTTGTAAGAATGTCATAATTTTGTATTTGTTCTGGAAATTTATCTTTGAATTCTCGCAAGATATTATTAAAATGGATGGCATTTCTTGCTGTAAAATTAACAAGTAAATCCCATCTTCCCCCGCAATCTACAATCCATAGTGTATTGGGATGGCTAATTAGATATTGGATAACCTCTCTGTGTTTTATACTATTAATATTAGATAATCTAAGCATTACTCTGTAATTAGTATAACCTAGCTTTGTTATATTAATTATCGTGTAATAACCCCTTATAATGTTTATTTTTTCAAGTACTTTAAGCCTGTAACTTATGACCTGTTGTGATGTTTTGAGATTTTTGGCTATTTGAGAAAGAGTTTGACGGGCATCTTGCTCTAATACTGTAAGTAACTTTAAGTCTATTTTGTCCATCTTGTTTTTGTGTAATACTCATAATATATATAAATATTACTATTTTACAAAAATAATAAAGCTAAAGTTTTATATATCACTATAAATAATCACTATTAAAGTATAAAAACAAAATTGTAACTTATAGATTTCATGAGAATTACAATATGGGGACGAGAAAATGATTCAATCGTTTTATGATGCTATAGAGAATGTACTAGACTGTAAAGGTAGTATTGAGATTTTAGAAGAATTATTATATAGAGCAGAAACAAAAGAAAAAAGACAAATTGGCTTAAATAGGGATTTTGCAGGAAAGTATCCTCTCACATTTACTTATCTTCGTCTTCATAATGCTGAAAGGGGAGAATGGCATGATAGAGTAGAACAAGACCGTTGGGTAACACTTCCAGAAGTATATGCTTTAACAAAAGATGATGTTGTATTGTTGAATTTTCAACTATCAGGAAGATTATTTATTCCAACAAGGACTTATACTCGCGCATTTGCTTATGGTTTCAGTAGTGGTCGAGACTCAGATGGACCAATATTTGGCTTAGGTTATACTTTGGAAGAAATAAAAAAACCAGAAGGAGAAGTAGAACCTGTTATTGAATTAACTGCTGAAATTCGTCATGGTTCAAACTTCTTTCATAGAAAAGAGCAACAAAATGAAATGCCACATACATTTTTAGGCATTGTTGGATTAAAAATTTCTGAAGAATTATATCGCAGACGTAATCCTTCAGAATTATTCTATCAAACACTTAAAGAAGAATATAAAATACATTTGACCTCATTACTAGAAAGAGAAATAAAGAGAAAGAACGATTTAGAACGAAAACTAGAACAAATAGAAAATTGATTCAAGGCGACAACCCCATAATTTTAGACTTAGAGAAAAAGCAGAAGATGTTCGAGCTAATGGCTATTGTTGTTATGATGGAACTTCAATTAGTGCTACAGGGAGTGAATACCCTCTAAATATTTTTGCAGTGCAATTTTATAAAATAGAAGGCGATGAAAGACTACCAAGAGTACCTCGTTTTTAAGTTAATCTAATATAAACTTCTTCAAATGTTAAACAAACTTAACAATTGGACTTATATTTCCTTTCAATCTTAATACATTTCCCTTAACAAATCTTATCTCATGACTTTTACTATCTTCTTTAACCTTTACTGTAACTTTATCCTCTGTATAGATCGGTAATATTAATGGAACATCAATTGTAAAACCGCCAGCATACATGCTTGTTTTTCTTATAAAAGCATCAAATACCCAGTCAATATACATAATAAACTCAGGTAATCCTCTTTTGTAACCAAATCTTCTAGCATAATCATCAGTATGAACATTATTTTTCCATATTTCTTTATTCCAATTGTATCTAAAGTATACTGTTCTAAGAACTTCCATATCTGCTTCTGTGTTATCCTCAACTTCTCTTTCTTTGTAGAAGCCTTCTGGCGCTTCATGCAGTAATAAAAGTTCGTCTAATTGTTTCATATGATCTATTGTAGTTCTGCCACTGTGTGAATAAGTTACTGTCTCAATTGTGGCATAAGATAATCCTTTTCTCCTTTCTATTTTTGATACTCTTGAAATAGCATGCAATTGTTCATCTGGAAATGGTGAGCCACTTAATTCCCATCTTGTCTTTGATACTGCTACTTCATTTAATCTACCAAAGTAATTTGACAAGACTCTGGCGCACCCCCATAACTCGCTAGGCAATAAATGGTAGTATTCCATGGGCTTAGCTGTTGTGTTCTGATTAAGCAGAGAAACTGTCTTTTCATGTGAAGCAGAGCTTACCCTAAATGAAACAGGACTCATCCAGTCTTTACCTTGTGCTTCTAGCAAAGCAATTGTTAATGGATCATATTCTACTGGTTTTGGTTCTTGTACATATTTCATACCACTCGAAAATGATAACTAGATATAAATATTTATAATAATGTATATTACGACAAATTTAAATAGGACAACAATATCCTAAATATATGCAGACAGAAACACTAGAGGAAATAGGGCTGACAAAGAGAGAAGCAGAGCTATATCTATCATTAATAGAAATTGGCTCATCATCTGCAACTCAGCTAATGCAGAAGACAGGATTGCATAGGGCTGTAGTTTATGATTTATTAGATAGACTAATAGAAAAAGGTTTAGCAAGTTTTGCAATAAAAGGCAAAAAGAAATATTTTGAAGCTACTAATCCTCAAAGGCTTCTAGAGATAGAAAAAGGAAGAGAAGATAAAATAAAAGAAATAATGCCACACCTTCTAGAAATGTCAAAATTTACAAGCAAGTTGGAAGTTAAAATATACAAAGGAAAAGAAGGTTTGAAAACAGTATTTGAAAATATAATATCTAGCGGTGTAAAAGAATGGCTAGTTATAGGATCATCAGGGAAGACAATAACTATAATGCCGGAATACTTACAGCTATTCCAAAAGAGAAGAGCTAGAGAAGGAATAAAAACAAGAGCATTAATGATAAATAACGAAACAGGAAAGAAAAGGGGAAAAGAACTAGAAAAATTAGAATTAACAGAAGTTAGATACTTGCCTAAAAACATTCATAGCCCAACAGTAATACAAATCTATGATGACAAAACAGTTTTGCATTCAAACACAAGCGAAACCCCCTTTGTTATAGTAATAGACAATAAAGATATAACAGCTTCATTCAGGGAATATTTTGGGACATTATGGAATATAAGCAAAAAATGAAATCAATTACTCAAAAAGACAAGAAATTACAAGTTTAAATGGTTTGGAAAGATTGTGTATCCAAGTTATATCAGATTGAATTTTAAAAACTTAATCAAAATTAAACTTTCATGTTTTATGAAACAAGGAAAGTTAGATATTTACCTTTTTGAAAATGAATGAAAAAATATTTTTTATTTATGATTCATATGCCAATCCTAAAATTCATATCTAATTCCTGCTCTTCCTTGCACTTCGTCAGGAGCATTTACATTATAAGCTGCCTGTGCCTCAACTGATAAATTACCAACTACTTTCTTTCCTACAGTAGTTTCTGATTGAATATTAATTCTTCTATCTGTACTTCTCCCATAGTTAATATTAACATCAGTCCAATTTTCTACATAAGAATCTTTAGGCAAATCAAGTCTGCCAAATAAACTAAATTGTCCTGTTGGTTGAACCTTTCCATCACTTCTTATAGTAAGTGGGTATAGTTTTAAATCTAAAAATAATCTATCATGTAATCTCGGAACAAAATTTGGGCCTGCTCTAAAAACATCATCCATTCCTGTTCCGCCATTCCATTCTAGTTTAGCACCTAGTCCTCTGTAGATTTTTCTGCCTAAATTTGCTTCTGAATAAAAAGCATCACTGGTTCTCCCATAAAAATCTACAAACCCAAATGCATGAATGTCTCCGGGTAAATCACTTAATGCCCTAGCTCTTACTATTGCTTGGTTTGTTGTAGGAAATTCTCCTAAAGCTTCTAATTGTAATTTAGGATCTGCTCTAGCATTTACTGCTATTACACTTGCTAGCCCTACCCCCATAATCATTGTTTTGATTTTTTTGATTAAGCTCATTTTCATCACTGTATGATGGTTATATTATGTTATATATAAATATTAACTCTCTAAAAAAGGAGAGTTATTAGAAAGATTTAAAAACAAGAAAAACTAGTAAATTGTATGAATACATCAATTTTAGAAGGATTAGGATTAAGCAAAGGTGAGATTAAAGTTTATCTAACCCTTCTAGAGCTTGGAGCAACAAAGGTAGGAAAAGTAATAGAAAAGTCTGGCATGGCTAGCTCAGCAGTCCACAATTCTATGAATAGTCTTATTGACAAAGGCCTTGTTTCATACATTAAGAAAAGACAGATAAAATTTTATCAAGCAGTGCCACCAAAACAACTGATTGATTTTATAGAAGACAAGAAAAAGAAAGTACTAGAGATATTGCCAGAACTAGAGATTAAACAGAAATTTGCAAAAGAAAAACAAGAAGCAGAAATATTTGAAGGTGAAAAAGGTATTATAGCAATGCTTAATAGACTCATAGAAGATGCAAAAAAAGGAGAAGAATATTATTTTTTCGCAACATATCTTGAAAAGAGAAATGAAGAAATACAGAAGTTCTTTAGAAAATTTGATACAAAAAGAGCAGAAAAGGGATTAATAGTAAAAGGTATTGCACATACAGAATTAAAAAAGTTATTTTTAGGCAGAGAAATTTTCAAAATTAAATATGCTGAATTTCCAATACCTTCAGACATAAGTATTTTCAAAGAAAAGGTTGCATTTATTGCGTGGGCAGATAAACCAGTTGGGTATTTAATAAGATCTCATCAACTGTATGATATGTTTAGAAATTATTTTAATCAAATATGGGATACATTATAAATTTCTTAAAAAAATAGCCATAAAATTTTAAGATTTTTACATCTCAACAGAACAGTTTATATACAAGTTTAGTGTTTAAAAGAATTAGAGGTGATAGGAACTAAGATTGAAACATACAAGACTTAGATCACCATTATATGCACAAATAGAATTAACTTTCGCATGCAACTTAGCATGTGCTCACTGCTACAATGAAGATAGATTTTCTAACAGAGATGGATTAGTCGCATTAAGAGTTGTTAAAAAAGAAAAAACAGCAACAGAAAGATTTGTAGAAATAGCAGAAGAATTAGCAAGAAATGATGTTTTTTCTGTAACTTTAACAGGCGGAGAGCCATTCACAGTTAGAGATAGATTATATGCGGCTTTGGAAGCATTAAAAAGACATGATCTGCATGTTGGAATAAATTCTAATCTTACTTTAGTCAATCAAGATGATGCAGTAAGATTAAGTGGATATGGAGATGTAGGAATAATGACTTCTATAGCTTCTCATGATAGAAAAGTTCATGATAAAATAATGGGAAAAGAAGATTCTCATGAAAGAACACTAAGGGGAATAGAAACAATGCAAAGACAGGGAGTAATAGTTTCTGCTAACATGGTAGTTTCAAGGCATAATGTTAATCAAGTTTATCAAACAGGATTATTCTGTGCAGATTTGGGAATGAATAATTTTCAGACAGGCCAGGCAGTTCCCTCAAATTCAGGAGGACAGATGCACCTAGACCATGCATTAAGCTTAGATCAAGTATTAGATTACTTAGAACAAATGCATAGAGTAAGAAAAGAAACAGGAATGCATGTAAGATTAACAAATCCTTTGCCTTATTGTTCAGTCTGGGAATCACATCCTCACTTAAGATATTTAGTAGAAAGTAGCACATGCACAGCAGGAAGATCAATAATTCAAATAGGACCTAATGGAGAAGTAAAGCCATGCCCAATGATTTCAAATTCTTACGGAAATATTCTAGATGAAGGCTTGGGTGCTGTATGGCAAAGAATGGGTGAGTGGTCTGAAGATAAATATGTTCCAGAAAGTTGCAAGCCTTGTGATTTAGTTGAAATATGCAGAGGAGCTTGCAGAGCAGAGGCTGAAAGAATGATTGGTTCTTTAGACTCAAAACATCCTTATTCAGTAAGACCTGTAAGTCTTGAAGAATCAGAAGAACAATTTTATGAATTAAAACCTGGAACCAGAATTAAAACAGAGCATGGATTAAAGGCAAGAAAAGAAGGAGATGTTTATGTCTTGTTTGCAAGAAACAGGTATCTTGTTGCTTCAGAGCCTGTAGCAAGATTTATTTCAGCAGTAAAAACAAAAGGAGGAATTACTGTAGACCAAAAGCTTGCTGAAGACAGAGAAGCTATCAATGTAATTTCAAGAGGATTAGATTCAGGCATTTTACTGGCTGCATAGGGGGTAAAAATGGTAGTAAAAAACATAGAAGAACTTGTTCCTGGAGATGAAACAGACGGACTAGACGGGCATTCTCTTTTCAGGCATTTTGTTAAGCCGTTAGAAGGAGAAGTTAGAGAAGGAATAGCAATGTCAAGCGGATGTGACTTTTGCATGGATGGCGGACCGCCTTGTGTTGATTCATGCGTGTCTGGACCAGTTAAAGGATATGGAAATAAATATGGAAAAGATGAAAGTCCTTATAAAAAATAAATTCCCGAAATTACTTTTTAAAGTAGACAAGGAATTTGAAAAAAATAAAGTAGGAGCTTTTTTTATAGAGAAAGCCTTCAAAACAAATGAGTTCTGGTACTTTGACAGATTTGTCAAGGAATATCCAGAATTAACTAAAATAAAAGATATGAATATTGAAGAAGCAAAAGAATTTTTTAATTTGAAAGTTGATGAATATTACTTAAAAGAAGAAAGTAAACTATTAGAAGATAAAAAAGAAGTTGAAAAAAAATGGAATAAAATTAAGAGTGAATTTTTTGCTGAAGCTGAAAAAATATTTGATGGGAATAAATGGCCTTCAGGAAAATATACTGCTTTTATCAGCTTATTTGGAATGTTTAGGTTTGTGCCAGGAACAAAAACATTTTCTATACCAAGAAAAGACTTTGGTGGAAACCCTGTTCCTGGACCAGGACAGATAAATGCAGCAATATCACATGAAATGATGCACATAATGTTTGAAGACTTTTACAAAAAGAATTTTAATGAAAATAGCTTAGAATTGCAGAAATATTATGATTTATTGGAAATTACTAACTATATTGTTTTGAATTTACCTCAAATATTTAGATTAACTAACTGGGTATTTTATGCCTATCCAAAACACAAGGAAAGAGCTGAATATTTGAAGAAGATTTATTTTGAATGTGAAAATATGAAGGAATTTATTGGTAAGGCGATTGAGTATTTGCGAAATAATTAGAACATATTTAATAAACTTTAAAAGCGATTTAATTACCTAAATAGCATGGATAATAAAACTTATTTTGATAGTTGGATTCAAGTCACGGTACCTTATGCTCCCATAGGCCACAATAAAACAAATGAAATAAAAGAGAATTATATAACAAAAATAATAATTGAATTAGAAAAAAGTGGCTTAGTTGATAGTTACTTGTGGTTATTTGAACCAACAAATTTCTTTATTAAATTTCTTCCTAAAAATAGTTTTACAAAAGAAGAATTAATTACTGCTATTAAGACAGAATTGGTAAAATTTGAATTAAAAGAAGGTGATTATACTTTTGAAGAGATTAGTTACGAAACCGAAAAAAATAACGGTGACATAAAAAACTTTGGTGGAGACAATGAAGCAAGAGTTTTTTGGGAATTTCTTAGTTCTTGGTGTAAATTTTGTATTTTAGAAATAAAAGTAAATACTAAGGATAAAGATATGAACATTTTAAAATTGGAACATTGTATTTTGAATGCGTACGGAATAGAAGAAAAGGAGCATCATCTGCAATCACTGCTATCAAGATATCTTTCAGAAATAGTTTTTAAAGAAGAAAAAAACAGAGGAAGAAAGTTAACTGAAGCCGAGATTATTGCTTTACAAGACAAGGATTTTAGGAAGAATATTTTAGTAAATATTGCTAAGACACTTGGATTTAATTTATCTTAGGATAAATAACTATTTCTTATATCTTTCAATTAATTCTTCAATTACACCATCACAAAGATATGTGAAATAATATTGGTCAAAATGTATTACAGATTCGTGAGTTTGAATTACATCACTAAATTTTTCTTTTAAAGACATTATAAAATCTCTAAGATCTTTAGCATTTAGAAAAAACATCATCAAAGAAAGATCCCAAACACCTATTTGTTCCATTAAAGCATAAAATCTTTCGTCATTGTATATATAGTTAAGAAATTCTTTTTTCCTTTCTTGTGATATACTTCTAAATTTTATCATTATTGTAGTATATTGGTAATTTAACAAATGATAGTTTAATCTTATAATGAAACTTTTAATAATTCCTAATTTTATTAATTTTTTAATACGATAATCAATTGCATCTTTAGATAATCCTAATTTTTGCCCTAATTCTGTTAATCCTAAACGCGAATCTTCATGTAAGAATTTTAATAATTTTATATCTTTTTCATCTGGAACATATTCTTCTTTACCTCTAAAATTCATTTCTTTGTCATAAGGAAATTTTATTTTGTTTTTGTACTCTTCTTTTCTTTTGAGACCCCTTATATATCTCGGGCTCTTATGGACAAAATCTTTTACAGTTGTAACCATGTAATCATTTAGATAATCTTTTACAGATGAAATTATACTTTCTAATATTAAATCGTACTTTTTTTCATCAATTGTTTCTATCATCAAAATTAATTCCCATTTTCCGCCAGTTTCTATAACCCAATTTATATACTTGTTTTTTAGAAATTCTTGAATAATTGTTTTAATTTTTTCTTGCGATAACGCGTGGAATTGTAAATAAATGGTATAACGATGTATACCCAAAACTTTAGGATCAATAACTGTGAACGTATCTGTAATTATTTTTTCTTTTATTAAATTATTATAGTGATAATTAACGACTTCTGTACTTGTTTTAAGATATTTAGCTATTTGAGAAAGGGGCGTTCTACTGTTTATTGTTAGTATGTTAATTATCTCTCTGTCTTTAGTATCAAGTTTAATTGCTTTGAGTCTTTCTTCTCCTATAACTTCTGCTAATCTTCTCATAACTTGATGAAAGCTTATATTATTTATATATATTACGCTTTCTTCAGGATTTTTTAATTTAAGTTTTATATATAGATAAATTTATTATACTTTGAGGGTAAAATGATAGTAGGAAGGAGTTTAGATGCAATATTTGATGAATCTGTAGATAGAGCTGAAAAAGAACTCACTACAATACCTTTAGAAGCAATTCATGAATTAGGAATCTCAAAAACGCATAATGATCTACTTGGAAGCCATACAGTAGTAACTTACCCTCCATTAGATGCCTTAGTTAGAATTGGAGGAGATAGATTATTTGATGCCTTACAATTTCAACCTCAAGTTGATACATACTTACATATTCCTTATTGTGAATATCCATGTAAATTTTGTCCATATACAACACTAAATGTTGGAGGTAAAGATTCTGAAGGAATGGGATCTTATTTTGAGGCTTTAAAAACTGAAATTAAAAATTGGGCTGTAAAATTAAGATCTCAAGAATCTAAAGTACGCTCTATGTATATTGGTGGAGGAACTCCTTTTGCATTATCAACAGATAGTTTAGAAGATCTCTTAAGTTTTGTAAGAAACACTTTGCCTTTCACAGATTCCTCAGAAATTTGTGTAGAAACTTCACCTAAGGCAACAATTGCCGGAGATACACAAGAAAAATTAGTAATTTTAAAAAAATACGGAATAACAAGAATAAGTATAGGAATACAATCTTTCGATTTTGAAACCTTAAGAGATACAGCTAGAACATTTAGAGGACACACGACAACAGATGAAGCAAGAGCAGTTAGAATTTTATTAGAATCTGGAATTCCAAATATAAATGTGGACATGATTCAGGATCTTCCAATTTTATCTAAAACTAATTTAGATAGATTAAAACAAGATTTAATTAAAATTGCAGAATTAAGACCGCAACATGTAACATGGTACAATTTAAGATTGAGACCTGAAACCTCTTATGTTAGAATTTCTCCAAGATTACCTAATGAACAAGATAGTTTACTTACTCGTTTAACAATTTGGAATTTTATGGAAAGTGCAGGTTATTTAGTTCAAGAGGGGGATAGGTTTGTACTAGGAGAAAAATATGAAGATAGATTTAGAAAAACAAGAGGCTCTGTAGAAACAGATTTATTGGGAATTGGAGTTTCTGCCTATTCTCACGTTTATCCTGCGTTTTTTCAAAACTCCAGAGTTATTGGTGGTAATGTAAGGTCCGATTCTAGAGTCGCAGTAAAAAATTATGTTGAAGCAGTTAGAAGAAATGGAAACGCAATAACTTCAGGTTACAAAATGACAGAAGATGAAATACTTGCTGGAAAATTCGCTTTAGGATTAAAGAGGGGGGTGGATTTAAGAGAATTACACGATACTCTATCAATTTCTCCAGAAACTCACGCTTATAACAATCTGATTCTTAATAGGGAAACTAAACTAATAGATGTAGGATTATTGGGGGTTTCTCCAGAGGGTATATTAGGATTTACTAGAACTGGAAGATTATTTGAAAATGAAATTTGTGCAAGATTTTACACTCCAAGAGCAATTTATTTAGGTCATATGAATAGAGGAACTGTTACTGATGAAATAGATAGAAATTTATCAGATTATGAAGGAGTTATTGCAGTTAATCAAGCTATAAATGAACCATCAAATCATCCAATTATTGATCGCCTTCCATATGTAGAAAATGTAGTTTAATTCTTCCTGGGATAAACTAATTCAATATTCGGATAAGGCTCGTTTTTGTGTCTTTTCTTTGACCAAAGCAGTTCACTCTCTTTAATGTATCTGCCAAACTTATTTGTTATATCCTCTTTTATTCTTTCCATTTCTTGCCTGTTCTTAACACAGAATGTAATAACAAGCTCCCAATGTTCTATGTATTCATAATACTGGTAAGCTGCCTTTACTTCTTTTCTTAGATACTCTATTAATTCCTCTTTTTCCTTTGTTTTTCCACCCATCCTTAAAAACAATAAAAATGACAAATAACCTATAACTTCAGGATTTATTTCTATTCCAAAATGAGTTATCAGATGCTTGCTCAAATATCTTTTAAGTTTGTAGTCAACGCCTGCGCTAGATATTCCTGCTTCTTTTCCTATATCTTCAAGTGAAGCTCCTGCATTTAATTTTATGTAATTCAGAATCTTAAAGTCTGTCTTGTCCAGCTTTAAAGGAACAGTTAAATGCACAAAAGGATTGTTTGCTTTAAAGACTTGTTTTGCATATCCTGTTTTAATGTTTTCAGGAACTTCAAAATCAACGTTCATGAAAAATCTTCTTCTTTTGAAATAGGATATTGTAAATGGAGTCATTGCAACAAGCGAAATAAGATTATCTCCACAGGTCTGCCTTATGAAATCCATGTTGTCTCTTGCTTCCCTGATAAAGTTTGTTGTCAGCATTAAGAAAATATTTTATTTTTCAAGTTCATGGACTTTT
>Ga0209542_10005276_pt1 | contig 25940 bp, 26 predicted proteins | sample RifCSPhighO2_01_FD_184028 | JGI IMG/M metagenome (GOLD analysis project Ga0209542, IMG submission 184028) | Soil microbial communities from Rifle, Colorado - Rifle CSP2_plank highO2_0.1 (SPAdes) (version 2) | ecosystem: Environmental > Terrestrial > Deep subsurface > Rock core/Sediment ...
GCAGGCAGGGATTGGGTTTCGGAGAGAACAATTCTTTATCTGGGCGAGCGAGGCCGAGAGCCCTGCCTGCCGGCAGAGTCATATCCCTCCCCCAAGAATGTCTTTGAGGGAAAGTGGCGGAGGAGCGCCAGCAAGCCCTGAAAGGGCGGGGTTTTTCAATTATAATAGCTAGTTAATTGAAAATGGCGCGTCGAGCCCCTAGGCAGTCCGAGCTCGCTGGAGCGAGGAACTGCCGGTTCCCGAGAAGATATTCTTGGGGGAGGGGGTGGGAAAAAATACCCGCACAAACAAAATTCCGACCTAAGTCGGAATTTTGTTGCGGCTGGCAATCGATAAGCCGGGTTCTGTCTACTCGCCTCATCGGCGAGCGAGACGATAATTTATCTGCCCCGCAAATTACTCTGCGAGGTCAAGCGGCACCTCCGCCTCATCGGCGGATACGGCCTTGCACTCAATAAGGATTTAGCCGTTTCATCTCAACTTTATTATCCCTATGGTTGAGCTGGGCCTTCTAGCTTGGGATGTGGGCCCGTCCGAACCTTTCGCTTCGGACCGTTACTGTTCGCACCTCTGCATTACTGCCGGCGGCTGTTAGCCGCTATTCTGCTGCTTCCGCCTCATCGGCGGATAGGAGTGCCCGGACTTTCCTGTCCGATGGATATCGGACTAATCGTCTGGATTGCCAGCCAAGTACACACTACCATAAACTAACCAATTTGACAAGCAAACCGGGATAGTGTAAACTCATCACAGATTTTTGATTCAAAGAAGGGGGCTGGTCATGGCGGACGTCATAGTCGGTTGCGCCCTGCTGGCATCCTTGGCCGTCCTTTTTTTCTATATCCGACATGAAGCACGTCAGTATTGGCAAAACAGAGGAGGGGAAAATGACTCCGACCCCAGAAGTTAAGATTGCTCAAGCGCTTTCCGACGCCAGCGGCACGGTCAGGGTAGTGGACATTCAGACACGACGCGAGGGCAAGCTTCTCTACGGCGTGGTTTACAAACGAACGCCCGGATCGGGAATTATGCGCTTCGTGGACAAATACCCGAAGGAGAACGGGTACTGGCCGCCAATCCCGGACGAAATCTTCCGTTCAATGACTGACCTGGCCCGGCTGGCATTTAATTCCCAACCATCCCAAAAATCTTCAAAACCTCGCTAAAAGCGGGGTTTTTTTATCCCACGCATAAGACTTATGTGTGGGATTTATTAGATGTGTTAAAATAAATTATACTGACATGACCAAAAAAGCGGAAACAAAAACCAAAGAAGCAAAAGCAGCCGCGATAGAAAAACCGAAAACCGCTCCGATCACTGCCGACGCGTTAAAAACCGAGATTGCCAAGCCCGCCGAGGAGATTTCCATAATTTATCTTGTTAACGGTTTGGTGGAGCAGGCCTTTAGAGCCCGCGCTTCAGATATTCATATTGATCCGGCCGAAGCGAAGGTGGATATCCGTTTTCGGGTTGACGGAGTTTTGCACGACGCTTACGTTTTACCAAAGGCAATCCAATCAGAGGTCACCACGCGTATTAAGGTTTTGTCCGGCCTCCGAACCGACGAACACCAAGCAGCCCAAGACGGCCGCTTTCGCATCGTCGCGGACGGCACCAACATTGATGTTCGGGTTTCCGTAACCCCAACTTATTATGGCGAGAATGCCGTTTTGCGTCTTCTGTCCACTCAAGCTGAAAACTATACTCTGGAAGGATTGGGTTTTACGGGACTGTCTTTAGATCGGGTAAAAAGAAACATCCGCAAACCATATGGAATGATTCTGGCAACCGGCCCGACCGGTTCCGGCAAAACTACTACTCTGTATACGATTTTAAAAAATCTTAACACCAGAGAGGTTTCCATTATAACCATTGAAGACCCCATAGAGTACGCCATTGACGGCATAGAACAGATTCAAGTTAATACTCGCACCGGCCTTACGTTTGCCAATGGTCTGCGATCCATTTTGCGCCAAGACCCGAACATCATCATGGTCGGCGAAATCCGCGACGAGGAAACTGCCGGCATTGCCGTAAACGCCGCCTTAACCGGGCACTTAGTGCTTTCTACCTTGCACACAAATGACGCCGCAACCACCCTACCTCGGCTGTTGGACATGGGCGTTGAACCGTTTTTAATAGCCTCCACAGTTAACATTGCGATGGCCCAGCGCCTTCTCCGAAAAATCTGCACAAACTGCAACGTAAAAAGAGAATTAACTAAAGAGGAGGCGGAAAGCTTAAAAAACATTCTACCCGCGAAATTACAGAACCAAAAGCTGGTTTTCTACAGCGGCAAAGGATGCGATCAATGTGACAAAACGGGCTATAAGGGGCGGACGGCCATACGCGAAATATTAGAAATAGACGACGAAATCCGTGTCGCCCTTATGCGGCGCGCGGACGCAAGTGAGATCAAAAAAATCGCAATCAAAAACGGAATGACCACCATGATTGAAAGCGGCATTCAGCAGGCGCTTGACGGCAAAACAACCATTGAAGAAGTATTGCGCGTTATCCATGAATAAATTTTTAATAGCCATAAAAAAATCTTTTCGCAATTTCGGGCTCCGAGTATCAATTCAGGATAAAATTTTATTTTCCAGACACTTGGCCGTAATGGCGAAAGCTGGATTGCCGCTTTTGGAAAGTTTACAGATGATCCAACGGGAAACTAAATCTCGTTCCATGCTGAAAATCCTGAAACAGGTTATTTCGGATGTAAGCAACGGCCAATTTTTGTCGGCTAGTCTGGAGAGATACAAGGACCTTTTTGGAGATTTATTTGTAAACATAATCCGAGTAGGGGAATCCGCCGGCATTTTAGCGGAAAACCTAAATTATCTGGCTGACGAGCTAAAAAAGAAAAAGGAGTTGCGTAGCAGAGTCGTCAGCGCCCTTATTTATCCGGCAATTATTTTTATTGCTACTCTGGGTATTACAATAATGCTGATGGTGTTTATTTTCCCGAAAATAGTTCCCGTTTTTCAAAATCTTAACGCAAAATTGCCGGCCACTACTCAATTCCTGATTGATTTCAGCGACTTTTTGACCAATAAGGGGGTTGTGCTGCTGATTGGCTTGGTTGTTTTGTTTGTTATCTGGTCGTTGCTTCTTAGAGTCAACAAAATAAAATATTTTTACCACAAAGTCCTCCTGTTTTTGCCGATTTTCGGAGGCGTGTCCCGCGATCTTAACCTTGCCAATTTTACCAGAACGCTGGGACTAACCCTGAAAAGCGGCATCAGAGTAGTTGAGGCGCTGAACATCACCGCTCAATCGCTTTCAAGTTTGGTTTACAAGAAAGAACTTATGCAAATAGCGGAGGAAGTCACTAAAGGGGGAGCAGTGTCGCCGTATCTCACCAAGCGCCAGCGTTTGTTCCCGTCTATGGTTTCCCAAATGGTTGCCGTCGGCGAAACTTCTGGAAATTTAAGCGAGACCCTACTATACCTGTCAGATTTTTACGATTCCGAAGTGACCGAAACAACAAAGAATCTCGCCAGCACGCTGGAACCGCTTATTATGGTAGTTATGGGCGCAATGGTAGGTTTTATTGCTATTGCAATCATTACGCCGATTTATGAAATCACCCAGAATATTTAGTGGTGGATTTACGCTTGTTGAATTTCTGGTAACAATTGGCGTTCTTACCGTCCTATTTGGCATTGCCGGTGCCATCGGCTTCAATTTCTATATGAGTTACCAAATTGATTCGGAAGCGCGCTTGTTAAATTCACTGCTCCAGGAAGCTCGCAACCTGGCAATGACCAATAATTACGAATCCGATCAAGGCGTCCATATTGATAACGAGGAATACATTTTGTTTAGGGGTACGACATTTGCCTCCAGAGACCAGAGCAAGGACAAATCTTTCCCGCGCACGCCGGAAATATCGCTTGTCGGCCCGAGTGAATTGGTGTTTACCGCCCTGTCCGGCCAAACCGCCTCAAGTACTTACACGCTGACACGGGAAAATATTAACCGTTATGTTTACGTCAATGCCGAAGGACTGGTTTATTAAAGGTTTACCCGCCCTGCCTCGCCGGCAGGCAGGCGATGAGGCGGGGCAAAGTCTCGTAGAAATATTAGTTGCTATAAGCATATTTGTGTTGTCTATGACGGCCGCCTTTCAAATCATTTTCGGCGGGCAAAGTTTGTCGGTGGACGCCGCAAATGCCCAGCTGGCTGCCGATTACGCGCAGGAAGGAACGAGTGCGGTTCGCACCGTCCGCGATCGCGAATGGGCAGAGTTGATGGATGGAAATCACGGTCTGGTTTTTCAAAATAACGAATGGATGTTTGGTTCTACGAGCGTCAGTGACACTAAGGATATTTTTACGCGAACGATTTCGGTCTCCACTATTAACGAAAATGTAAAAATAGCGACCACCACCGTAACCTGGCAAGTAAACTCCGGCCGGCTTCAAAAAATTGAGGCGGTGGAACAGCTGACAAATTGGGGGGCGCTTTCCTATAGCAGCTGCAGGCAGGAAAATTTGACGGGGGACTGGTCGCGTCCGGTATCTATCGGCAGTGCGGATCTTGGCTCCGGCAATCAAGGAACGGATGTCTTGGCAAAACTGCCGTACGCGTTTGTAAGCGGCGTTTCGTCTACCGCCAGCAAACCCGACATTTTTTCATTCAATGTAAGCAGCCCCAGCTCTCCAACGCTGGCCGACTCACTGAATATTGGTGCCGGCGGCATTAATTCAATTTACATAAAAGGAAACTATTTGTACGCCGCGTCAGCCAATGACTCAAAAGAATTGATAATTTTTGATATTAGCGATCCGAATAATATGGTGGAGGCGGGCTCATTAAGTTTAAGCGGTTCAACGGACGCAATGTCCGTAATTGTTTTTGAAAATACCGCGGCAGTGGGACGATTAAGCGCCGCTTCGTCCGAAATAGCGTTTATAAACGTTAGCGATCCGGCCTATCCGACCCTCATAAGGGGAGATTCGTCCAATGACGGCGACGTTCGGGATTTCGCTATTTCCGGCAATATACTGTACGTCATCAGCAAGCAGTCTGATGAGGATGTCTGGCTTTATAATATAACCGACACTCTTAATCCAATCAGGATTGGCTATCATGACATTGAGGGCACAACGGAGGATTTAAGCATATTTGTGCAATATAGAGGGGGCGCAAATTTGTTGGTCGGTAACACGGAGGGCGAATTGGTGGCTCTCGGAGCTACAAGCACGGTGGACAAAATATACGTGAGAGACCGCATTAATCTCGGCGGCGACGTAAATGACATTGTCTGTGTCGTCGGCAACCTCGCTTTTTTAGCAACGTCAAACTCCGGCAAGGAATTCGTAATTGTGAACACGAACAATCTTGATAGTATGGCCGAATACGCATCGCTGAATTATCCTCAAGTGGCTACGGGAATAGATTTTGCCGACAACAAAGTTTTTATGTCGGTACGCAGCAATGACTCACTTAGAATCATCACCTCGCAATAACGGCTTCACTCTTATTGAAACCTTGATTTACGTGGCAATTGCCAGCGCCATGCTGTCTTTTGCGCTAGCGACTACCTATCAGTTGATTAACGCAAGCGATCGCGGCGAAAATCAAAAAGAGGTGGTGGAAAATCAAAAATTGCTTGAGCAAAAAATCTATTGGGCACTTCAAAATGTTTCAACGATTAATTCGCCGGCAGTGGGCGCCACCACAACAAGCTTATCGGTGGATAAAATTGGTTTTGCCAATAATCCCGTGGTTATTTATACGGACAACGAAGTTGTGAAATTGAAACAAGGTTCCGGCGCGGCCCTGCCGATTACCAACGATGCCTATACGGCAGTGCGAAATCTGACTTTTCACCAATTTGATTTTTCCGGTCATCCGGCTATCAAGGCAAACGCCACAATTTTTAACGCTTTTGCTTCAACCTCTTTAAGCAGCGATATTATTATATTTATAAAATAATGAATAAGGGTTTTATCGTTATAACGTCGGCAATGCTTTTAGCGTTTCTTATGATGATCGTGGCCATATCGCTAGGTTCTGCGAATCTTTTTACCCGTTTCAATGTGGTGGACTTTAACAATAAGCAAATTAGTTTTCTGACGGCGCGCTCCTGCTTGGATTGGGCGCTGTTGAAACTTGCCGACAACGGCAATTACAGCGGCGGTGAAAGCATCTCCGTTTCCAACTATCAATGTACGATTAATCCGGTAGAAACCTCTGGTTCTAACAAAATTATAAAGACTCGCGCGCAAATAGACGGCGCCACTACCAACCTCAAGCTAACAATTGTCGCCACCGATTTTTCCACAGTCTCATTAGAGGAATTAAAAAACTTCTGATAAGGTTAGTAGTATGAAAAGATTGCGCGGCTTTACCTTAGTTGAGTTGATGATTGTGTCGGCGATTGCTGTAATTCTGACCGCCGCGATCATTCTTACTATCAATCCGGTAAGGCAGCTGTCCAACGCCAGAAACACACAGCGCCGTTCTGATGTAAATGTCATTTTGAATGGCATCGGCCAACGCCTGGCCGACAATCGCGCTTCTTGGCCAACCGATTCCGATTGCGCCGCCCTGCCTACCGCCGCCACTACCACAATGGGCACCAGTATCGGGCAGTATGATATTTATGACTGCCTAGTGCCTTTTTACCTTTCCAACCTGCCGCGTGACCCATCCGCAGGTTCCTTCACCGACAAAACTAACTATAATTTGAATTATCGCGTTATTAAGGATGCCAATGGTCGCACCGTTGTGGACGCGCCCTCGGCAGAACTTGGCGAAACTATTTCCGCCACCCGTTAATTCGGCAAAAACAAGCCGTATTTAAGTATTACAAAAATTGCTTTAAAGCCATCCGTCCAGCGGATTTTTTTGCCTTCCTTATAATCGCGGCCGTAATAGGAAATACCCACCTCGTAAAATCGCCACCCCTTATTGGCAAGTTTAATGGTAATCTCCGGCTCAATACCGAATTGCTTTTCTTTAAGAAAAATTGAATGGATAGCCTCCTTTTTAAATGCCTTAAACCCCGTTTCCATGTCCGTTAGGTTCAAATTGGCGACCACGTTGCACAAAAATGTTAAAAATCTATTGCCGATATAATGCCAGAAAAACAGTACGCGATGGGGGTCGGAGCCGACAAACCGCGATCCGTAAACAACATCGGCATATCCTTGCGTAATCGGAGCAATCAAACGCTCGTATTCCGACGGATCGTATTCCAAATCGGCATCCTGAATTAAAACCACATCTTGAGTAGCCGCCTTGATGCCAGTCCGGAGAGCGGCGCCTTTGCCAAAGTTATGTTCGTGCTTGAAGACTTTGACGTTTGACGCCTTATACCTATCCAAGAATTCTCGGGTGCCGTCAGTGGAGCCGTCGTCAACAATAATAATTTCCGCCGGCTTGTTTTTTTGCACGCGCTCTAAAACCACCGGCAAAGTCTTTGCCTCGTTATACACTGGTATAATCACCGATATCTTCATTACATTATTCTAAACACCGTTTGCGCATTATTGTCAAAAACTTTTTGATAACCGACAAAAGATTGCAAATATTGCAAAAGTTTGGGATTGCGCAGTTTTTCCACAACTATATATGACGCCCTGAAGTCATTTTTAAGAACTTTATACGTGTCTTCCGTCTGTTCCGCGGTACAACGAATCATGCCGCAGGTAAAAGCCGTGCCTGCGTCAATTGCTAAAAAGTGAGTTTTCCAATATAGCTCTGGTTTAAAACTGTATTCAAAAATCGGGTCCATGCCGTTGATGTAATAATTGCTGTTATTCCAAAAAAATAAATCGGCGAATCTGTCCCAGTGAATGTTAAAAACAACATCTCCAGGCCGCGAATTTTCTTTAAGCCATAACGCCGCGTCCTTGAAATGGTCTATGGGAAAAGTGTTCGCGAGATAAGTATCAAACCTATAAACGGTCTTTATTGGCGCGTAAATTACCAGCACCAACGCCAAAAGCGCCACAATACTGCGGAGTTTTATTCTCGCGGCGACAGCTCGGTAACGTTCAAACAATAAAGCCATAAAAATAACCACAAACCCCACAAAGACTTCATTGGAGCGGCGCGCCACCGCGAACGTGAGAAAAAAGAAAATGACCGCTAATATCAGACTCGCCCAAACGCTACTCTGTTGACGCTCTTTTTTCCGAATCATCCAAATTAAAAATATAATCGCCATCGCCAGCGCAATAGTTATCGGCACCAATTGGTCCACGAAGTTTTCCCAAGAGAAGGGGATAAGTTCGCGGCCAAAGCGGAGCGGCAATTTTTTTTCAAACAGAAGTTGGACCACCTGGATGTAGGCAAGCTTGGCCGCCCCAAAGGGATTCGGGCGCAGCAATAGTCCGCCTATGAGTCCGGAGGCCATCGCGACCGGCCCTTGCCAATAAATCTTTTTTTTCTGCAAAATCTGCACCGCGGCGGTAACCGCCCAGACAAGAATGGGAAGCCAGCTCAAGGATAAATGTGTCCATGAAAAGAAAAATCCGGCTAAAAATAATATGATTTTTGAAAAACGGCTTGATTCCGTATTTAAATAGGTAAATATCAGTAGTGCTAACCCAAGCGATAAAGGGTGCGGGCGAAACATTGCGAATCTGTACAAAACATCGGCAGTGGCGAACAAAAAAACCAAAACCCACATTGCCGGCCACTTAATTTTCAACCTTCTGAAGGCCGCGAAAACCAGCAAACCGGAAATAACCGTCACTAAAACGCCGCCAACTTTTATTCCAGTACCCAAGTCACTGAACCAAGAAAGGGGCAGTGTTAAAATATGAAAACCGTACCAAAGATCGGCGGCGTAGGTGCTGATAACCGAATATTGCGTCCACGGAAAGGCGCCGCTAAATATACCCTCGGTTCGGTACAGAAAAGAATGTTTTATGTGATATAGACTGTCGGTATCAAAAGCGTTCGAAGTGGAAAATTGCAAAATTACCGCCAAACCGACGAGGCCGAGGAGCAAAAACGCCCAGTTGAATCGTTTTATCATTATCGTTTTATTAAATATACCACGTCCTTGTCGGTCTCAAATTTTTTCTCGTAATGGGGGTCTGACGAAAGATAATAATCAACCGCCGGATTCCGCGCTTTTTCCAAAACCACATAACGGGCGTTAAAATCGCGCGTCAACACCCCATAAGTATCTTCAAGCATCTCTACCGTGCACGCTTCGGCGCCGCAAGTTTTTTTAGTAACTTCGTCGACCGAAAGATAATGAAATTTCCAATACAGGCTGGGGTTATAGGCATACTGGAACATCGGGTCCATGCCGCCGATGTAATAGTTTTTTTGGTTATGGAAAAACAGCATGGCAAAATCGCTCCAACGGACATTGAACACGATATCACCGGGCGCGGAATTTTTTTCCAGCCAACCGCTAACCTCCCGGTAGAGCTCCGGTTTGACGGCCCTGTTATTTAAGCTGTTGGCGGTTTTGAGGCCGCTGTAAAAAACTAGGAACACAAAAACCGTTCCTAAAATGAGCTTGGCGTTGTCTATGCCCTTGGCGCGCAAAAAGTTGGAAAAAATAAGGGCTATAAAAATTATTCCGAATAAAACCCAAAAATCGTGGGCGCGGCGCGCAACCACCATAGTCAATAAAAAGAAGAGGGGCGTCAAAATTCCGCTAGCAAGAATCAAAGTCTTTGTTTTGGGGTCTTTCAGCTCCGGGTAGCGGCGCCGAAACCAGGCTATGAAAATCCAGGAAGCGGAAAGCCACAATAACAAAAACAGTAAAAAGTTGCTGAATAACGTTACCGAATCCAACGGGTACAATTCGGTTCCAAAAAGCAGCGGCAGGCCGCTTTGTTTATCAAAAATTAACTTGGCGACTTGGATATAGGCAAGTTTTAGCGCGCCGATTGGGTTGGGGCGCAATAACCATCCGGCCACAGTGCCCAACGCGACAAACGCAATACCTTTCCAGGCAATTCTTTTCTCGTTCCACCACTGGACGGCGACAACCGTTACCGCCAGAAGCGGCGAAATCCACGCCAAACTCAAGTGAAACCAGGAAATGCCGAAGCTCGCCAGAAATATTCCCAAATAACTTCCGCTCGCCAGAAAATAAAACAGCAGCGCGCTTAAACTAAGCGAGACCAGGTGCGGACGCATCATTAGCGACCTGAATAAAATGTTGGGCGCCGAAAAAATGGCAAGCAATGGCCAGAAGATTGCCATTTTTACGCCACTGCGCTTTAAAATCCAATACAACGAGAATAGAAAACCGGCAGTTAGGAGGACGCCGGCGATTTTGATGCCCAAAACTAAACTTCCAAACGTGAACGGAATCAAAAGAATGTGAAAACCGTACCAAAGATCGGCCGCCAGCGTCCGTATCACCGAAAATTGCGTCCAAGGAAAGTCGGTCTGCAATATCCCGCCCGTGCGGTAAAGCCAAGCGTGCCGAATATGATAAAAACTGTCAGGGTCGGGGATATTAGGAGAAGAAAATTGCAAAACCGCCGCCAACGTCAAGAAAAAAAGAATAATAAGCGCCGCGGAGTGTTTTTTAAAAAAACTTGTCATTGGCAATAAGTTCCGGGACAGGGGATCGAACCCCGATTTCCTGCTCCAAAGGCAGGCGTCCTACCATTAGACGATCCCGGAATGATACTGACTTTAGCTTATTTTCAAAACTTCGTAAAGTTGATGTCCTGCGCGGCGGTTTCAATTCCTTTCAGAAGAGTTCGTGAGGGGTATGAAATAAAAAAGCCGCTCTATACTAGGCGGCTGTCACACAACGAGAACTTAGTTATTACAAATCAACTCCGCATCCACACCCTGGACACTTAATATAGAAAGTGGTCGAGCAGGAACCATAACCTCTTGCATTACAGTCACAGCCTGGCTGATGCCCCTCTTCTTTTATTCTTTTACCATCTTTGGCTTCCAACTCAAATTCGCAATCGCAGCTCGGGCACTTCAAAACTCGCCCAACCCACCCAGACCGTTTCTTAATCTTCATCGCGCATTCTCCTAAAATAGTCGCCAATGAACCAGTTGCATATTAACACTCTATAGCCAAAACCGCAAATGGCCAGGCGATAAGACATAACCCTCCCTCAAAGACATTCTTTGGGGGAGGGGGGCGGCAGTCCCTACTTCAAATTTTCAATGATTGCGATTTCCAAAGGAATAGTCGCGAACGGGCTATAACGCATTTCGCTGTAGGCGCGGATGAGCGATTTCAGAAGCGCCAGGTGTTTGTCCGGCTGGATGATGGCGGAATGCTTTTTGATTTGTTCCAGCTCGCGGCCGGTCAGTTCCCGTTTAAAAATCGCTTCCAGCCGCGGGTCAAATTTCAAACTTACAACGCGGCGGAGGTAATGAATCAGCTCGCGGTTCAAATCCACTACGTTGTATCCGCCGTCATTTATTTTAGAAACATATTCCAAAGCCTCGGGGAGCCGGCCTTCCAGAATGTGCCCGGCCAAAGTAGCTGTCCTGGCGTAACCAATTTGGCCGACGGTCTTTTCCACTGTCTCCGCCGTCACTCGGGCATCAAGAGCGGCCAGCTGGCCCAGCAAAGATTCCGCGTCGCGCAGACTTCCTTCGGCGCTGGCCGCGATTAATTCCAAGGCGTCGTCATCCATTTTAAATTTTTCTTCCGCGGAAATTTTCCTTAGCTTTTCAATGATTTGGTCAACAGCAAGTTTGTGAAAATGAAAACGCTGGCAACGCGAGGTAATGGTCGGAGGCACTTTTTCGGATTCGGTAGTGGCGAGGATTAAAATGGCGTGCGCCGGCGGCTCTTCCAATGTTTTTAAAAGCGCCGGGAAAGCTTCGCGCGTCAACATATGAACTTCGTCAATAATAAAAACTTTATAATCGTAGGATGAAGGAACGAGTCGTATGCCCTCTTTGAGATTGCGAATCTCGTCAATGCCGCGATTGGAAGCGGCATCAATTTCCACCACGTCCAAAGCTCTGCCGGCGTCTATTTCTTCGCAATGCGCGCAGTGATTGCAAGGCTCCCCAAGTAGGCCAAATTTTTTATCGGTTTTGCGCGTCTGACAGTTGGCCACCTTGGCAACCAACCGGGCGGTGGTGGTTTTACCGGTTCCGCGCGGTCCATAAAACAAATAGGCGTGGGAGATTTTATTTTGCCGCGCCGCATTTTTCAAAACATCAACAATTTCTTGCTGACCCAAACACTCTTCAAAATTTTTGGGGCGATATTTGCGATAGAGTGCCAACGACATCAATACTGATTTTAGCACGAAACTCCCAAGCTTACACTTGAAGTATCCAACTTTGACGCGTCAAAGCGTCGTTGGATGTATTCCATTATCCAGCCATGGCTGGATAATGGAATAAAAAAACCCCGCACTTAAGTGCGGGGTAGGGCATGAACATCGCGATTCACTCGGGTTTTCTGGTAGTGGATGTATTCAACGTGGCTGCCGAAAACGGGGGACTTCCGATGATAGCCGTAAGTTTTGTCGCGGGGAAGAAGGAATTTCCAACTCACCCAGTCAACGGCCAGAATATCGCTGTCTCGCGGGAGAAAATCCCCGACGGGATTTTTACCGTCAAAGATTATCACGACCTGGTTCGGGCTTTTTTGCACTACCAGGCAGGGATTTGGCGCGATTTCCGCGCGCACTCCGGCCTCCTCAAAAAGTTCGCGATTCGCCGCGTCAAAGGGCATCTCCCCATAACGGACGCCGCCTCCGGGTAAACCCCATCCCTGGCGTTTCTTTCCGCCGTTGGGGAGTGTTTCCGCTTTGTTGAGTACCAGCAAGACACGCTCGCCTGCGGCATTAAACAGCCTCACAAAGACTGTCGTGCCCATACAGAGCCTTTCAATGTTCAAGTGTTGAATATACTAGCAAATCATTTTAAAATAGTCAATGTGACGAAGTTGGCCCGCTTAGTTATAGGTATCGGTGTTGTGCTTGGTGGCGTCGGGCTTTTTTTATTTGCACAAAAATCCCACATTATTGACGTCAGCGGAACGGGGCCAAATACCGCCGCTGTTTCAGAGCCGGTTAAAAAGTTGGTTGATGAAGACATTGAACCGCAAAAGCCGCTCCTGAACGCGCCGACAATCATCAAAGCAATTTATTCCACCAATTGGTCCGCCAGTAATGAAAAAAAGCTCCAATACTTTATCAATCTTATTAAACAAACGGAGCTCAATGCCATCGTTATTGATGTAAAAGATTTTTCGGGATACGTAGCATATAACACCAACCTGGAACTTCCAAAAAAGTACAACGCCATTGAGTTGCGCATACCAAAACTCAACAAGCTGATTAAACGCCTCCACGACGAGGGAATCTACGTAATAGCCAGAATTTCCGTCTTTCAGGATCAGATGCTGGCCCAGGCGCGGCCCGACCTGGCCCTTTACAGCTCAACAACCAGCGCGATGTGGCACGATAACAAAGGACTGTCCTGGATGGACACCGCCGCACCGGAGGTTTGGGATTACAATGCCTCTATCGCCCAGGAAATTTTAGAGAGGGGAATGGACGAAGTTAATTTTGATTATATCCGCTTCGCTTCCGACGGAAATCTTAATGACATCCGCCATCCTTTTTGGGATGAAAAAACTTTGAAAATTTCCGTTGTTCGCGATTTTTTCAAATACTTGCGTGGGCGCCTTCCTGACGCCGTAATCTCCGCCGATCTTTTCGGCCTATCAACCGTCAGCACCGACGGACTGGGAATCGGCCAGCACCTGGAATACGCGCTGCCCTATTTTGATGCTATTGCCCCGATGCTGTATCCTTCGCACTATTTCAAAGACTTTATTGGATTCACTAACCCCGCGGATTATCCTTATGAGGTGGTTAAATATTCAATGGATCGAGCGGTTGTCCGTGCTTTAGATTTGAAATTTACCGCCTCTACCACCCCGATGAACGCCCGATTTCGCCCCTGGCTGCAAGATTTTGATTTAGGCGCCGATTATGACGCGGCAAAAGTTACCGCCCAAATTAAGGCTGTTAATGACGCCACCGCGGCCACGCCAGAATTATTCGGGGGCTGGATGCTTTGGAACCCATCCAATATATACACAAAAGAAGCGCTGTTAACAGAATGACCAAATATGAAGTAAATATCAGTCAGTTTACCGGCCCGCTAGGCAAACTCCTGGAACTGATAGAGGCGCAACATCTGGAAATTACGCAGATTAGTTTGGCCGAGGTGACGGCCGATTTCTTGCGCTATGTAAAAAATATCGGAGAGAAAGTGGAGCCGGGCACGCTGGCCGATTTTTTGGTGGTGGCGGCCAAGCTTGTTTTGATAAAATCCAAAGTTCTCCTGCCGATACTGGAGTTAACAAAGGAAGAAGAGGAGGAAATCCACGACTTGGAGGGGCGGCTAAAAATTTACCAGGAATTTAAACTTGCCGGAGAACACCTGCGCACGCTTTGGGACAAAAATAAGCCCGCCCATAGTCGTCCGCTATTTTTGAATTTGGGAGAGGGCGCGGTTTTTTACCCGCCGCTGGGACTTAAAGCGGAAACTCTGGCCCAGGCGATTCAAAATCTGGCCGCGGCCCTGCAGGCGTTGATACCGGAACAGCAGACCGTAAAAAAATCGGTTGTTACTATTGAACAAAAGATAGAAGAGTTGTTAAATAGATTCAAAGAAGCCAGCCGGCAAAGCTTCGTGGGCCTGACTAAAGAAAAGACCCGCGGCGAAGTGATAATTCTCTTCCTTGCGATTTTGCATTTGGTCAAAGATAAATTGATTCAAGCGGAGCAGGGAGCCCGGTTTAGCGACATAACGGTTCAAAAAATATCATGAAGTCTCTTTTACCAAAACTTGAAGCGCTGCTTTTCATCTACGGCGAACCGATGGATTTCAAAAAAATCTCCAAGACCCTGAAAGTCAGCGAAGAGGAGGCGGCCGCGACCGCCAAAGAACTCGCCGAAAATTTAAAATCGGAAGATCGCGGCCTTTTTATTGTTTTTGACGGCAACAAAGTCCAACTCACAACCAAGCCGGATTTTTCCGCGCTTTTAGAAACCGTTATAAAGGAAGAATTACACGAAAGTCTCACGCCGGCGGCTTTGGAAACGCTGTCCATCGTTACCTATGCCGGCCCGATGACGCGCGCGGAGCTTGAATACATCCGCGGCGTAAATTCCAGTTTTACCATGCGTAATCTTTTAATCCGCGGTTTGATTGAGCGCTATCCCGATCCGAAACGCACCAATGTTTTTATTTACAAACCAAGTTTTGACCTGCTGAAACACATCGGGATTTCCAAGGTGGAAGATTTACCGGAATACGAAAAATTCCAAGCCTTAATCGCAAAACTGCGAAACCCCGATGAACAACCGAAATAGCATTATTTTTGCCGGCGCAGTATTGGCGGCGGTTCTTTTAGGCAATATAACGCGCGAAAGCTCGCCAGAAGTAACTCTTGAAACCAAGACCGAAAACACAAGCCTGGTGGCAAACATTAAAACCGTTTCTTACGCGGACACGCCTTTCTTACCGTCAGAATTAACCGCCCAATCGGCGCTGGTAAGGGACCTGTCGGCGCAAAAGCCCGTATGGACATTGAACCCGGAGCAAATGTGGCCAACGGCTTCTCTCGCCAAATTGGTTACAGCCGTAGTGGCAAAAGAGAAAATAGATCTAGGGCAGAGAATCAAAGTCAGTGCGGAAGCCGTAGCCACCGAAGGAGAAGCGGGAGCGCTGAAAACGGACGGAGTTTATTCACTGGAAGACTTACTTAAAGCGCTTTTGATAGTTTCTAGTAATGACGCCGCAACCGCCTTGATGGAATTTTACGGGGAAACTAAATTTATCCAGGCAATGAATTTAAAAGCCCAAGCCATCGGGATGCGCAATACCAGGTTTTTTGACCCGAGCGGCCTTTCGGCGCTCAACCAATCCAATGTCCTGGATTTGGAAAAATTAATAGGCTACATCGTTGAATACCATCCGGATATTCTCGCCATTACCAAAGAAAAAAGTGATGGCAGCACCCATCCTTTTGCCGGCAAGAAAAATTTTCTTGGCGGCAAAACCGGATTTATTGATGAAGCCAGCGAAAACTTGGTATCATTATTCAATAATGGCGGACGAACCCTGCTCATAATAGTGTTGGGCAGCGAGGACCGCGCGAAAGACACGCAGATTCTTTATGATTATTTTACAAGCCATTAGAGTTATAGGCCTTTCCATCACGGGTTTTTTGATTGCGTTTTTGCTGACGCCGCTCATCAGCAAGCTTTTGTACCGTTTTCATGCCGCCAAGCAAATTCGCACCACGGAATCGGCGCCGGTCTTTTCCAGTTTGCACGCAAAAAAAGCAGGCACTCCGACAATGGGCGGCGTTATTATTTGGGTGACGGTTATCGGCCTCGCGTTTTTCTTTTTGCTGATGGATTGGCTTTTTGGCGGCAGTTGGTCTTTTTTAAATTTTATTGACCGCGGCCAAACTTACTTGCCGATTGCGGCAATGCTCATCGCCGCGCTCCTCGGCCTTGCCGATGACATTCTTGGAGTTTTAAAAATCGGGCCGTATGGCGGAGGATTGAAAATGAGCCAAAAAATAGCTGTGTATCTTTTGTTCGCCGTGGTGGCGGCGCTTTGGTTTTATTACCGGCTGGGATGGGACGTTTTGGCGGTACCGTTTCTCGGCAATATACAAATTGGCTGGCTCTACATACCGCTTTTCACGTTCATCATAGTGGCCAGCGCTTTTTCCGCTAACGAAACGGACGGCTTGGACGGTCTGGCCGGCGGAGTGCTTCTGTTCGCTTTTTGCGCCCTGACGGTCGTTGCCTTCGCCATTGGCCGTTATGATTTGGCGGTTTTCAGCGGAGTAACCATTGGGGCGCTGTTGGCGTTTTTGTGGTTCAATATTTACCCGGCGCGCTTTTTTATGGGCGATACCGGCTCTATGTCTCTCGGCATCACAATGGGTGTTATCGCGATGCTCACCAACACCACGCTTCTTCTTCCGCTTTTCGCTTCCATTTTAGTTTTGGAATCGCTTTCGGTTATCGTCCAAGTAATCAGCAAAAAACTTCGCGGCAAAAAAATATTCATTTCCACGCCGATTCACCATCATTTTGAAGCCCTGGGTTGGCCGGAAACCAAAGTTACAATGCGTTTTTGGATTATTTCAGTGGTTACCAGCGCCCTTGGACTGGTACTTTTCTTTTTAAACCGTTACTTGTAGTATAGATTTTAGTTCTTTTAGAGCGGGAGGCGACGTGTGGCTGCTGTCTTCCATAACATTAGGGTGGCCTATCACCGACTGGTCATGGTCAATTCGCGCTTTTTTTTCGCACTTTGCGTTGGGTTTTTTTCTGGGATTGTCGCTGTATGTGTTGATTTTGACCACATTCCGATGCTGTGGGGCCACTCGCACGGACGAATTGCGCATACGCCCCTATGTGTTTTGGCTGGCTTTGTCACTCTCTATTGTAGTGCACGTATTGGAAGATTATTATTTGGGGTGGTTTTAAGGAGATGGCAACGGAACCGCGATTAATCGCGGTTTTTTTATTGTGATATAATTTAAATGTAATGATTCTTATAAAAGGCGCCAAAATAGTTGATGGGTCGGGGCAGACGATTCCGTTTTTGGCCGATCTTCTCATAAAAAACGACAGGATTTCCGCAATCGGCAAGTTTCCAAGCAAAAAAGCCGACTTGGTTATCGACGGCTTGGGCCTCTACATAACGCCGGGATTTATTGATGTAAACACTCACTCCGATCACCATCTTTCGCTCTTCACACACCCGGCGCAATCAGACTTTTTGCTGCAGGGAGTAACCACAACCTTCGGCGGCGTCTGCGGCGCTTCCCTCGCCCCACTCATAGCGGGCGGACTTGAGGCAATCCGCAAATGGACTGACACCGCCCAAATCAATATCAACTGGCATTCGGTCGGCGAACTTTTAAAAATACTGGAAACGCAGAAACTCGGAGTCAATTTCGGAACTTTGGTCGGCCATTCTACCATTCGGCGGGCAATGATCGGCGAAGATTCCCGAGATTTGAACGCCTCGGAAATGAACCAGTTCAAAAAACTGGTTGACGACTCTATGAAAGAAGGTGCTTTTGGATTTTCTACCGGTCTTGGTTACAGCCACACCCACAACACGCCTTTCGCCGAAATCAAAGAATTAGTAAGGGTAATTGCCAAACACGGTGGGGTTTACGCGACGCACCTGCGCAACGACCGCGAGGGCTTAACCGCCTCCGTGGAGGAGACCGTTAAAGTCGCGGAGGAAACCGGCGCCAAAGTTGTAATAAGCCACCTCAAGCCGCTTATCGGTTTTGAAAATGATTACAAAAAAGCGATTGAATTAATCCACCAAGCCGCCGACATTCATTTTGATCTTTTTCCGACGGGGGAGAGCGTCGTTCCTATTTACACACTGTTGCCGGCCTGGGCGAGAGTCGGCAATTTGGAAATTATGCTTTCTTACGTGCGCAACCCGGAAACTCGCAAGCGGCTGATTGACGATTTTTCTTCAATTCGCGGCAACGAAATCAGAATTTCACAATCAATAGGCAGGGATTACCTGGTCGGGAAAACACTTGAAGAATTTGCCGCCAACCAGGATCTGCCGCTGCCCGAAGCGCTGGTCAAACTGATGGAGCTAACCGGCCTCCGCTCTCTCATTATTTACAAAAACATCAATTTGGATTTGGCGACCCATGCCTTGGGACGCGAACGGGCGCTTATCGGATCGGGCAGCGCGAGCTTGGCGGAGGCCGCCGTATTAAGATATAAGACATTCAAACCGAAACGGTTTTATGATACCTTCCCGACATTTCTCCAGACGGCGATTCAGCGCAAACTTTTTTCTCTCGCCCAAGCCATTCAAAAAATAACTTCGGTGCCGGCAAAAAAATACGGCCTGAAAGACCGAGGCCTGGTAATGGAAAATAAAATTGCCGACCTGAACCTTATCTCCTTAAAATCGGGCGCGGTGAAAATAGAACACGTCCTCGTCAACGGAAAACTCGCTGTAAAAGACGGCCAACTGCAACCGGTGCTTGCCGGACGCGTTTTGAGACATGCGTCGGCATAAACCAGACTATCTAATCATTGCCATCCTCGGATCGCTGGTAATTTTCGGCCTGGTCGTGCTGGCAAGCGCATCCTCCAATTTGGGACAGGCTAAATTTGGCGACAGCTTTTATTATTTAAAACATCAGGCGCTTTACGGATTAACCTTGGGCATCGCCGGATTTATTGTCGCGTTTCGGATTTATTATCGCCATTACCAAAAATTTGCGGTTATTTTTTTAATCGTTAGCATCGCGGCGTTAATTCTTGTGTTCACTCCTCTCGGACTCAAGGTGGGGGGCGCCGAACGCTGGGTAAAAATTGGGCCGCTGACCGTACAGCCGGCTGAAATTTTAAAAATTACATTTATTTTATACCTGGCCGCCTGGCTGTCGGGCCCCAAAGAGAGATATGAAAATATTAAAAAGGGGTTCCTGCCGTTTTTGCTGGTAATAATAGTTATTGCCGCTCTTTTGATAAAACAACCGTCCACCGCCTCGGTCTTTATTATCATAGCCACGGCAATAATTCTTTATTTCACCAGCGGGGCAAAACTTCGCTACATTATCGGAGTGGGCGTGCTTGGCATAGCGGCGCTGGCAACGGTGGTTTATTTCACACCGTACCGCCTGGAAAGAATCGTCAATTATCTCCAACCGGGGGCAAATCCCTTGGCGGGGGGCTATCACATCAACCAGGCACAGATTGCCATCGGATCGGGCGGCCTTTTTGGAGTGGGTTATGGCCAATCCACCACTAAAATCAGTTATCTGCCGGAGCCGATTGGGGATTCCATTTTTGCGGTTATTGCCGAGGAAATGGGGTTTGTCGGGTCAATTTTATTGATTGCCGCTTTTATGCTTTTGATTTACAAGACATTCACCCTGGCCAAAAAAACCAGGGATCGCTTCGGAAAATTAATCTTGGTGGGGTTCGGCTCGCTCATCGGCATTCAAGTTTTTGTAAATATCGCCGCCATTTCCGGCCTGATACCGCTGACTGGCGTACCTCTGCCATTCATCAGCTACGGCGGCACGGCCCTGGCTGTTTTTATGACTATGGGCGGTGTAATCGCCAACGTTTCTAGGTATAGCTAGGTTTTGTTGTGTTATAATTGAAGCGAGCGTATGAGGAAATTGCGCATTTTATTGACGGGCGGGGGGACGGGCGGCCACATCTATCCGGTTATTGCCGTGGCTCAAAAACTCCGCGCCTGGGCGGAAAAAAACGGCTTGGAACCGGATTTTCGCTTTTTCGGCGATCCGGGAAATTATCGCGCGGTGTTGGAAGCGGAAAAAGTCCGCATTTCAAGAATCGCGGCCAGCAAACTGCGCCGCTACTTTTCAATATTGAACGCGGTAGATGTCTTTCTTTTTTGTTTTGGATTATTGCAAAGTCTGGCAAAGATATTCTTTTTTATGCCCGACGCGGCGTTTTCCAAGGGCGGTCCCGGAGCCCTGCCGGTAACTTTCGCCTGCCGTTTCTATCAAGTACCGCTGGTGGTTCACGAATCAGACGCCGTTCCCGGCCTGACCAATACAATCTCGGCCAGGGGAGCGCGGGCGTTGGCGTTGGCTTTTTCGGCGGCGGCAATGCGATTCAAAAAAGTTAAGGGCTCCGTAACGGTCGTGGGCAATCCCGTCCGCGCCGAGCTTTTGCAAAGCATGCCCCCGGAGCAGGCCAAGACCGCTTTAGGATTCAATTCGGCGAAACCGTTAGTGCTGATTTTGGGCGGTTCGCAGGGAGCGGGCCGGCTCAACGATTTTGTTTTGGAAAATTTTGATTCGCTGGCGGCCAAGTTTCAAATTCTGCATCAGGTCGGAAAAGAAAAATTCAAAGACTACCAGGCCCAATATGATTTCATTACTAAAAATTCTTCGCCCGCGGCCAAAAGTAATTATAAGTTCGTTGCCTTTTTAGAAAAGGACTTGAACGCCGCTATGGATGCCGCCGACCTTATTGTTTCCCGCGCCGGAGCGGGAGCAATCTTTGAAATCGCGGCCAAAAAGAAACCGTCAATTTTAATACCGTTTCCGGACGCCGCCGGCGACCATCAAACCCAGAACGCCTATGAATACGCCGCCTCGGGCGCGGCCGTCGTTATAGAACAGGAAAACCTGCTGCCCAGCATTTTCATCAGCCAAATTGAAAAAATAATAAACACACCCGATGTGCGGAATAAAATGTCGGCGGCCGCCGGTGATTTTTTCACCCCCGACGCAACCGATAAAATCGCGACGCTAATACTGGAACTATGGCGATAAATGAAAAGTCAAAAGTGCGCGTAAGAATAGCGCCGTCCCCGACGGGATATTTGCATATCGGCACCGCCCGCACCGCGCTTTTTAATTGGCTATTTGCCAGAAAAAACGCCGGAACGTTCGTTTTGCGCATAGAAGACACTGACCTGGAGCGTTCGGAAAAAAGATTTGAAAAAGATATTATTGAGGGATTGAAATGGCTGGGCTTGGAGTGGGACGAGGGCCCTATCAGGCAAAGCGACCGGTTGGAAATTTACGAAAAGTATATCAGCAAACTGCTGGAGGACGAGCTGGCGTATTATTGTTTTTGCTCAAAAGAAGAATTGGAAACGGAACGCCAGGCGATGCTGACGCAGGGCTTCGCGCCAAAATACAGTGGCAAGTGCCGCTCCTTGGCGGCGGAGGAAGTTAAGAAAAAACTGAAAGCCGGAACCGGCCACGTCATCCGCTTCAAAGTTCCGGAAACCAAAATAACATTCAAAGACCTCATCCGCGGCAACATCGCTTTTGACACCGCCTTGATAGGCGACATTGCCATCGCCAAAAACCCGCGCGCGCCGCTTTATAATTTTGCCGTTGTGATTGACGACGAAGAAATGAAAATTTCCCACGTCATCCGCGGCGAAGACCACATTGCCAACACCCCGAAGCAAATTCTCATCCAAAAAGCCCTGGGCTTCCCGCATCCTCACTACGCCCACCTGCCGTTAATTCTTGACCCCGATCGCAGCAAAATGTCCAAGAGATATTCGGCCACTTCCATTCAGGACTACAGGGACGCCGGTTACCTGCCGGAGGCGCTGACGAATTTCATAGCGCTTCTCGGCTGGCATCCGCAAGGCGAAAAAGAAGTGCTGAATATGGCGGAAATCGTTCAGGAATTTGACCTGGGTCGCGTACAGAAAGCCGGCGCGGTCTTTAATGTTAATAAATTGGATTGGCTTAACTCCCAATACATTAGAAACACCGGCAATGAAATCATCGCCCAAAAACTCCAATTGGCGCCGACCAAGGAGAATCTCAAAATCATAGAAATTACCAAGGGCAGGATGAAAAAGCTTACCGACTTTAAGGAGTTGGCTGGGTTCTTTTTTGAATTGCCAAACTATCCGCCAGCGCTACTCATTTGGAAGGACGCGTCAAAAAAAAATATAATCGGCAATCTAAAATCAGCCGAGGAAATACTGGCCGCCGTCTCCGAGGAAAGTTTTATCCAGGCCAATCTGGAAAAATTGCTTATGCCGCTTGCCGAAGAACGCGGACGCGGCGAGGTCTTCTGGCCACTGCGGGCGGCGCTCTCCGGCAGTGAAACCTCTCCGGGACCGTTTGAAATAATGGAAGCCGTAGGTAAAAAGGAAACTATAAAACGAATAAAAGCTGCCATTATCAGACTAGGCAACGTCGAACGACAAAATCCAGATGCCAAATCAAGCCCAAAGCTCAAATTTTAAGGTTTTGATATTTGGATTTTGGATTTTATTTGGATTTTATCAGGGTTCGGTGGCCTTGGGCGCCACCCCCGATGAACTCCGCCAATCCATTGAGGAAAAGTCCAAGGGCCTGCAGGCCATCAACGACCAGATTCGCAATACCCAGAAACAATTGGACGAAACCCAGACGCAGAAAAACAGCCTGCAAAAAGAACTGAAAAAAATTGATTACACCATCAGCCAGCTCAACCTTAGCATAAAATCCGGCCAGATAACGGTGGAAAAATACGGCCTGGAGCTCCAGTCGCTTCAATACGATATTGATAAATTAAAAAATGAAATTGAAACCAAGCGGTTGGCAATTACGAAGTTGCTTCAAGAACTTTACCAAAAGAGCCGCGAGACGCTTTTGGTGACTTTTTTAAAAAACCGCAGCCTGGCGCAAGCCATTTCGGAAAATCAAAACATTGCCAATCTGAACAACGGTCTTTCAACCGAACTGGGCGAACTCAAAGAGTTGCGTTTGCAGCTGGACGAAAATTTCCACTCCGTATCCGCTAAAAAAGGGGGGATTGAACGTGAGAATTTAAATCTCCGCAACCGCAAAAATATCGTTGAAACTACGAAATCGGATCGTCAAAGTATTTTGTCGCAAACCAAAAACCAGGAAAAGCTCTACGCGTCGCTAATTGACAGTCTGGCCAAGAAACAAGCAGACATTTCCGCGGAAATTGAAACAATTGAAAAAGAATTGCGTTCCAAGATTGACCCATCGCTGCTGCCGATTCCACGGCCGGGAGTTTTGGCAATGCCTGTTAGCGGCATTTTGTCGCAAAATTACGGATACACCGCCTTCGCCAAATACGGGTATAAGGGCCGATTCCACAATGGCGTGGATTTTGCCGCCCCCACGGGCACGGAGGTCCGGGTTGCCGATTCCGGCACCGTTATCGCCACCGGCAATCAGGACCAATTCTGCTATCGCGGCGCCTATGGCAAATTTATCGTTGTCCAGCACGAAAATAACCTGACCACTCTTTATGCCCACCTCTCCGGGCAAGCGGTCAAAAAAGGGGATATAGTTAATAGGGGGCAGTTAATCGGCTATGTGGGCAGCACCGGCTACGCCACCGGGCCGCACCTGCACCTTACGGTCTACGCCGGTCCGACGTTCTATATGGGCGCGAGCCGCGTTTGTGGCCCTATGCCGTTCGGCGGCGATCTGGACCCGTCAAAATATCTATAAAAATATGCCTAATTTTCCGCCAATTTTAAAAGAGCTCTGGGGAGCCGCCCAGATGATTGTTGAAAAGGTTTCCGCGGTGGTCGTCAAAATAGTTTTGCTGGCATGGCAGGCTATTTATTGGCTTTTTGAAAGATTTGTGGACCTTATCCACTTGATTGCCGGAAAACTATAAACGGACTCAAATCTCAAACAGCTCTTAACAGTCAGTAAAAATTCAAAATTTTCGTTTCCGGTGCTATCATATATGATAGCATCATGCTATAATCGGGGTTATGAAAAACGAAAAACAAAATCGTGAGTTAATGGGGCGCTCGGCCAACAAGTGGTCAGAACAGTTGTGGGGTAAGTTGCTAGACGGGATTTTAAAACTGAACAACGGACGGGAAGCAAAACGAATTTTTGAGAAATTAGTAAGCGAGGATGAGAAGAAAATGATTATAAAACGCCTGGCGGCTATTACCCTTATTCGGGCCGGAAAATCCTATCGCGAAATCGGCAAAATTCTCTGGTTATCGCCAAATACCGTGAGTACTATCAAGAAAAATATCTTTGGCAACCACGCGCATTACAAAAGTTATCTTGCTTTTTATGGAGGTCCGACGCGCTGGAGTCATATAAACAGTAAGTCAGAAAAATCTCTCAACATAGATCTTGCGGAAATTATAAGTCTCGCCGGGAAAATTTTTGAGCCATTTTTAATAAAAGGTTTGGGCGTAATGGGAGATCGCCCTTGGAAGGTGGTTCACAAAAGGAAATAACGAAGGGGACTAATTCCGCTGCCTCCCAGTGCTATCATATATGATAGCACTGGGAAAAGGGCCTGCGGGTTTTTTGGGGTTTGACAAGCTGGAGCGTTGTGTGTTACCCTAGCGTCAGAAAACAAGGCGTTCTTGTTTTTGCACTTTGACAAGGAGGATGGCATGGGAGCGTTGACTAGTCTGTTGTGGGTGGCCGTTTATCCGATTTTTGGACTGGTTTATGTCACGAGAGGATTCTTGATCGGCCTTTACGCAGGCCTTTCTCGGGGAATTGCTTTCTTGGTTGCCGCGCCGACAGCGAGAAGGGTTTGGGCTTCAAAAATCCATGTCCCTCTCGGCGAGCGCACCGCAGACTGCAATACGAGCTGTAGCTGTTCATGCATGTGGGGTCTTGCCATCGTCTACTGGATCGGCTTGGTTGTCGGCAACCTTTGCGCAGTACTGCACAGCACGGCGCCCACACACGGAGTGGATTTTCCTTCCTCCTATTGGGCCTGGAACGGCTATCAATCCTATGAGTGGATTCTGCTCGGGCTGGCCGCCACGAACATCTTTTCTGTTTTGGCTGAAATCGGCAGAGCATCCGGCGTGCGTTTTTTTGAAGAGCACGCCAGGCGGCGGGAGCAAGAGTGCATCGCGGCCGCAAAAGCCGCCGGAGGCCGTCTTCGTCAAGGCCTGGGCGCGGAACGGATTGACGACGATGCGCGCGAGCACAAACGGACGGGATATCCATGGATAGTTGTGGGCATAGTCTCTGTAGTACCTATACTTATGCTTATTTTTCCTTTCGTACATGGAGGGATAATCCCGGATCGCAAACACGAGCGTGAAGTGAAAGCTGCCATCTCTCTCGAACAACCCGTGTCGGTTACGCTTGCAGAGCTGCGTCACTATGTTGGACGCAGAGTCCAGTGGGACGACGGCAAAAATTGTGTGATTGTACTGGGCGACAATGCCGACGAGGCGCAGGGACTGCGTGTTTTACAGCTTGAACCGACGAATTACGGGCTCTTGAAAAACGATCCGCTCCGTAGTGACCGGCTAAACGCCCTCTGGGTAGCCCACGTTTTGATGAGGGGCCTTGAATCGGTACACGAGAAACCCGGCCCGACCACGTCGCCCGAAACGCCGGCCGTCCCCGCCACAAAGAAACAGGTTTATTAACTAACTGAATCCCAACTAACAACAGCCCCGATGGACATCGGGGCTTTTTTTATCCCGCATCTTT
>Ga0209542_10005277_pt1 | contig 25939 bp, 26 predicted proteins | sample RifCSPhighO2_01_FD_184028 | JGI IMG/M metagenome (GOLD analysis project Ga0209542, IMG submission 184028) | Soil microbial communities from Rifle, Colorado - Rifle CSP2_plank highO2_0.1 (SPAdes) (version 2) | ecosystem: Environmental > Terrestrial > Deep subsurface > Rock core/Sediment ...
GCAGAAATTGTTTTTGGATTTCAAAAATCCCTTCAAAATCCTTGCCGAAGCCGAGCTCCGCCTCTGGCGGGGCGAGGCAACAATCGTCCAAAATCCTAATTCTGAAAATTGGCGGAGGGGGTGAGATTCGAACTCACGAGGCCCGTAAAGACCGCGGTTTTCGGGACCGCTCCGTTAAACCACTCCGGCACCCCTCCATAAAATAATAATACTTTATAAACATTATTGACGCAACTAAAATGCGGCTTAACGAGCCGCATTTTGCATTTTTTTTATTTTTTAATCTTGCAGGTTTCTTTTTTTATTAAAATCTGATGCCAATCATCAAAATCGTAAATGTCGTGGGCAATAACTCCTGCTACAGCTCCCACAAAAAAACTTGGAAGATAAAGAAAATCTACAACCCAGACAATCAGCAGCAATGCAGCTCCCATAATCCAGTGGTGAAGATGGATTTCCCATTTTCCGCAGTCTATGAATATAAGGTCAATCTTGCCCGACTCGATAAATTTTTTATGATATAATTTACAGGCAAGGTATCCTAAAATCAGTCCAAGACAGAGCAAATAAGAGTAGTAAAATGTGGTGGTTAAAACCAGAACTGGAAGGACTTTTTTTACCCCGTTAGAGGCTTTTTTATTCCCCGTTTCAGCGAGCACCTTTAAATCTGCGCCTCTAACGGGGTTAACGTTACTTTTACTGTTTTCCGGCATATATTAATGGATAAACCGCTTAATTTATCGCAATTTAAGCTTAATAATTTACCCCGGTTAAATAGGCCTTTGGCCTAATTTTGCCCAATTTGGGCAAAATTATTTAACTGGGTGAACCTCTCTTAACTTTGTTAATAATATCATAAACAAGACCCCCTGTCCATAGTAAAGCGTGTTTTTTATGCACACCCCAAAAATAGACAATTTCCGACTATTTTGAACGCCTCAAACGCTGTTTGAGGCGTTCAAAAACATGCTTGTGGATAATTATGTTCTGCAATAAAAAAGCCAGACAAGACACAATCTTGAACTGGCGATATTACTTTCCCGCTAAGGGCTATATTAAAAAGGAACTGTGTTTAATCCGATTATTCTTTTGAGGGTTTAATTGCTTCATTATCTTTATCTTCTATTCCTATGCCCGCTCTAATTGCAGTTAAAATCCTGTCTTTCTGATAAAGCTGTTTTTTCAGAGAAGCAATTTCCTCTGCCATTTGTTTTTTTGTGGGGCTGACGCGCTTTAAGCGCTCTTCAGCTCTTTGCATGCGACTAGTCAGCTCTTCAATCCTTTGGTTAACAACGCCATTATAATCTTCATTTCCACCTAAAAGATTTCCGTCTTCTGGATTTTTGGGGCATTTTCCAAAAGGATCAAGACCTACTGGGCCTCCGGAACGGGAAGGCCCCATCCAGCATCCGCATCCATGTTTGCAGTCAGAAGTTCCTTCGTGGCCGGCATATTCATGCGGACCATATTCTTTATTACCAAGGTGTCCGTTTGGCATAATAACTCCCTCCTTTTTAGTTGTCAGTGTGCAGTTGAGCCAAACACGAGTCTGACTCTAATATAAATAAGCTATAACAAAACAAACAAAAAATCAAGCTTTTACTTGATTTAGTTCACACAAACATAAAAAGGTGTGCAGTATTCTTGAATTAGTCCGAACGCACTTTTCCGGAAAAATCCCCCCGCGAAAATTCGGAAAGGCGACAGAGCCGCACCGATGACAATTTCAAGTTCTTCTTTGGCGGCATTCAAAACCAGTTGAAAAGTTTTGCGATAAAAAGAACATAAACTGAAAGATAAAACGCGCCTTCCCACATATGAATTCTTCTTGAAATACCAGATATGACAAAGAGAAGCGTTGCAAGAGCCATGACGGGAACACCAATCGTAAAGGTTTGATTATCTACCGGGAGTATACGAAACAATCCAGGCAAACCTATGACGACTAAAGCATTGAAAACATTTGATCCGAAAATATTTCCAAGCGCGATTTCTGACTTTTTTTGGAGAGCCGCCTTCGCGGAAACAAGGAGTTCGGGTAAGGAAGTTCCAACAGCCACGGCAGTAATAGCAATAACCCCAGTTGCGATGTTCAACATCGTCGAAAGATTTACCAATGCGTCAATAAGATATTTTGCGCCGAGAACTAAAACAAGAACACCAACAACCAAAAGGACAAAATCTTTTACAACAAGTTTTGGGCGAGTAAATTCTTCTTTCTTGTGGGCGGCGATATTTTTTCTTCTTTCTTGTCGCGATGGCAAAAATTCAGCAATTTCACCAGAATCTTCTATGTCTTTGTGCAAAACCGTATAAAGCAAATATACGCCATAAGTAATAATCATTAAAAGAGATTCACCAAAAGTAATTTGTTTATCCCATACAATGCCCAAAAGTAGAACCGTACTAATAGCGAGAAGCGGGAGATCTAAATCTATTAAACTTTTTGTGACTATAAGTCGTTTACCGATGACGGCAGAAACCCCAACGATAAGTAAAATATTTGCGATATTTGAACCTATCGCGTTTGCGGCGACAACATCTGGCACGCCCTTGAACGCTGCGATAAAAGAGGAGATAAGTTCCGGAAAAGATGTTCCAACGCCGACAATGGTAACGCCCACGATAAAAGGTGATAAACCGAGAGCGAGTCCTATTTTCTCCGCGCTTGTAATTAACCAATCAGCGCCTTTTACCAACGCCCCCAACGAAACAATAAATATAATTATCCAAAATATGACCATAAAAGTTGTTGTTAAGATTTATAAAAATTTTTCTGTCTGCAAAATGCGAAGTCACCAATTCGTTTTTGCCCCCAAAATTCCGTGCAAATTGCAAATTCCTTACTGGTGCCCCTGGTAGGAATCGAACCTACATTTGAGGTTTAGGAAACTTCCGTCCTATCCATTGAACGACAGGGGCATATTAGTGTGGGGGTCAATTGAACGACAGGGACTCTATTTATTTATCACATTAACATAAATTTTGCTATTTCGCAAGTTGCTATTCCAAAACAATTTCTGTATAATTACCTAAAACTAATTAAATTTAATTTCACCCTGGTTAAATAAAATCTTTTAGATTTTAATTTTGCCTTTGGCAAAATTATTTAACTGGGTAAAAAAATTATGATTTCTTCAATTGTAGAAATAGCCAAAAAAGTGTGTCCTGCGGTAATTACGGTTATTGTTTCAAAAGACCTGCCGGGAGCCGAAAATTTTTATTCTTTCCCTTTCGGCGGGAAAGAGTTTATTATGCCAAATCCGCAAGGCAACGGAAAAAAGGGTGAAAAAATGAAAACCCAAAAAACCCAGATAGGCGGGGGCTCAGGATTTATTATTTCAAAGGACGGCTATGTTTTAACTTCAAACCATGTGGTTTCAGATACAAGCGCCGATTACACGGTAATTATCAGTCCGAAGCAAAAACTTCCTGCAAAAGTTTTATCAAGAAATCCCATAAATGATACGGCTGTTTTAAAAATAGACGGTTCATCCCCCACTAACTTTGGACAGAAAAAAAATAATGAAAACCAGCTAAGAGGAGAAAATCCAAAGTTAGCGGGGGACAAGGGATTTCCATTTATTGAAATGGCAGATTCAAATAAAATTCAGCTTGGAGAAGAAGTGATTGCCGTGGGAAACGCTTTAGGAGAATTTACGGACACTTTGTCAGCTGGCATTGTTTCCGGGCTTTCAAGATTTATTACGGCTTTCGGCGGAGTTGACCATCAAATGCAAAATTTAAGAGGTTTGATACAAACGGATGCCGCAATCAATCCGGGAAACTCAGGCGGACCGTTGGTTAACATGGAGGGCAAAGCAATTGGAATAAACACGGCTATGATAATGGGTGCTCAAAACATCGGATTTGCAATACCTGTAAATTATGCAAAAAAGGATTTAGAAGAAGTTAAAAAATACGGAAAAATAATAGTTCCTTTTTTGGGAGTAAAATATGTTTTAATTTCAAAAGAAATGGCACAGATAAATAAATTGCCGGTAAATGACGGGGCTTTAGTGGTAAGGGAAGCTTTGGGGGAATCGCCTGTTGTAAAAAATTCTGCAGCTGACAGGGCAGGCATTAAAGAATGGGATATACTTTTAGAATGCAACAACCAGGGCATTACAATGAAAAATCCTTTAGCCCACATTTTGCAAAAATGCAAAATCGGCGAAGAAATAACAATAAAAGTACTGAGGGATGGAAAAAAATTAGACCTAAAAGCAAAACTGGAAGAAAAAATATAATAAATTATTATACGCAAAAAACAGCCCGCGGGCTGTTTTTTTAAATAAATAAATTACTCATACTATTATTTTGCAAGTTCAATTGCGCCTTTTGTATAAATATTTGAAGGATTCCAAAGCATATACCCGTTAAAATCTTCTCGCAAAGCATCCTGCACGGCTGTTATTTCCTGTTTTACCATTTCAGCCGTATAATCAGCTCCCATGTCAAAATCCTGCAACCACGGCCTGAATTTGGCTAATGAAACCGCATAAAAATTTAATGCTTGCTGGGCGGTTTGGGCGGGAGTTCCTGAAGCTTCGCTATTCTGCAATGCAATATTTTTTTCAGCCTCCAAATAAGCTGATTTTCTGATGACAGCGTTTTCCATTGAATATTTTACAACTTCATAGGGGTGTCCGGCCGGATTTTGAAAACCGATAAAGCCGTTTATGTAATGCGACGGATAAACCATAGGAGAAATATAATCAAAATATTCTAAAGCGTCTTCAATAACCTGTCCTATGCCCATATCGTCAGTATTCACTGTTGTCTGCCCGAATAAATCTGCTGATATTTTCTCGCCTTTAAGCTCCACCCTTGCATATCTAAAAAATTCTTTTATAATTTCGCGCTTTGGAATTTTCTGGTCCCAAACAGGAAAACCTAAATTTTCCATATCGCCATCAGATGGAAATCTGATATAGTCAAAATTTATTTCATCAAACCCGTGGTTATTTAGCGCGTCTTTTGCAATAGAAATATTGTAATCCCAGGCATCTGTTGAAGCAGGGTCAATCCATAAAAGACCGCTGTTGTCGCGCCATAAAACAGGTTTTGATAAATCTGCTGTTTTTCCCTTATTATAAATTGCGATATCCGGCCTTGCTTTTGAATATAAAGGATCTTCAAAAACAGCTATTCTTCCTATGACATAAATATTTTTATCGTGAAAAAATCTTATCAAAGAATCAATATCTAAAATCACACTGCTGTTAGTATTATATTTTTTAGCATCCTTAACGTTTGAAACATAAGAAATATAGCCCGAACTTCCCTTAATATCAATAACCACCGCATTAATTTCCGTTGTTTTAAAAATATCAGCCAAATAATTAATATATGATTTTACGCCAGCTGAATAGCCGGTAACATATACTGCTTTTATAATTTCAGGCGGACTGCTTAATTTTTGCGGAGGCAGCAGAGGAGCAACAACGGGCAGTTCTGGCATTTTTTCATCCCGGCTTTGAGAGTTGTCATTTACTGATAAAACATTATTTTGGATTTCTGTGTTTTCCGGCGGTTCATCTGTTTTTTCTAAAACAAAAACAGCTTTGCTTTGAACAACAAAGTAAGCGCCTGTTGTAAAAACTACAATCACAAGTAGCACAATGGAAAAATTTTTCCACATAGAAAACTCCATAAATATTTTTTATTCAAAAAAATTATTCTGTTGTTGTGCCGTCAAATTCTGCCTCGTTTGCTTCAGCTTCTGCTTTTGTTGCCCTTATAATGCCGTCTTTATGATGGGCTGGAGAATAAATAGTGTAAAGACTTAATCTTTCTGTAGCAGAAACATTTATAACATTATGCTGAGCTCCCGCGGGCACCACTACTGCGCTTCCGTCTTTTACCTCGTATTCATTGCCGTCAACAATGCATTTTCCCTGCCCTTTTTCAAAACGGAAAAACTGGTCATTATCCTCGTGAACTTCCATGCCAATTTCCTCGTTTGGAGCCAAAGACATTAAAACCAGCTGACTGTGCTTTGAAGTATATAATACTTTGCGAAAATTCTCATTTTCTAAAGTATTTTTTTCTATATTTGAAACAAATCCTTTCATATATTTTTATTTTTTAATTATTATATTCTATTATAACTTAAATAATTCTTAAAACAAAACCGCCCATGCAGACGGCTTTTCTATCAATCAATGGGGGATCGACGGGAATTGCACCCGCGACGACTCTGCCACAGAGAGTTGTGTTGCTGCTACACCACGATCCCCATAATGTGCCCTCGAGAGGAATCGAACCTCTATTCTAGGTTTAGAAAACCTATGTTCTGTCCGTTGAACTACGAGGGCATTTTCATATTCATATATTATCATAAATTCTTGCCTTTGACAATATGGATTTTTTACATTAGAATATATCATATCGGGGTATGGTGTAACGGTAGCACGAATCGTTTGGGACGATTTAGTCTCGGTTCGAATCCGAGTACCCCGACACAAAAAATTAAAAATTCATTATGCGGGCATGGTGTAGCAGCAGCACGAAACCCTTCCAAGGTTTGAGCACGGGTGCAAATCCCGTTGCCCGCTCCAATTATTTTAAAACAGCCCTCTCGGGCTGTTTTTGTATTTTATCTTTTTTTATGATAAAATAAGATAAAATAAAGATAACAAAAAGATATGGAAAACTTTAACAACTTATATCATTTTATAGATATTGCCAAAGCTAATAGAAAATATCCGGACAATACGGCAAACAATTTAAAATCTGCCCTTAAAATTTTTGAAAAAGAATTAAATGCAGATGAGTCAAAATCAATAAATATGATAGAAAGCAGTATAGAGGAGATATTTAGAGATGTTGCCATAGCAAATAAAGATAAGAGCATTTTATCCTTAAACACATATAAGGCCCGCCTTTTAAAGGTTATAAATGATTATAAAAAATACGGCGCAGATCCCGCTAAAATACAAAAGTGGATGCCACGCCTGCGGCAAAACTTAAGCGAACAAAAAAAGAAATCCACACCCCTGTTAATTAAAAAAGATAAAACAGATAAAGAAAATATAAATTTATCTAATTCTATCTATTCTCCTGTGGAAAGCGTCCACAAAATAGAAATTGTTTTAGAGTCTGGGGCTAAGGCCGCGCTATCTATTCCTCGCGGGCTAAAAAAAACAGATGCAGAAACTATAAAAGCCGTAATAAACTCTTTAACCGCTATCTAAACAAAAACTGCCTCGCGGGGCAGTTTTTGTTTAGATTATCTCGCATATTCCACCACTCTTGTTTCTCTCATTACTGTCACTTTTATTTCTCCGGGATATTTTAATTCTTCTTCAATTTTTTCAGCAATTTGTTTTGCAATTTTTGAAGCTCCCAAATCGTCCACCCTATCTGCTTTCACAAACACTCTGATTTCCCTGCCTGCCTGGATAGCATATGTTTTTTCAACGCCTTCAAATTTATTGGCAATATCTTCCAAATCTTTTAATCTCTGCAAATAATTTTCCAAGGTGTCTTTTCTGGCTCCGGGCCTTGACCCGGAAATTGCGTCAGCCACTTTTACAATTACAGCTTCCAAAGTTTCAGCAGGGTAGTCGTCGTGGTGGGCTTTCATGGCTTTTATAACGCCCTCTGACTCTCCAAATTTTTCTAAAATTTTAATTCCAATATCAATGTGAGAGCCCTGAACCTGCTGGTCAATTGCCTTTCCTATGTCGTGCAAAAGCCCGGCTCTTTTTGCTATCTGGCTGTTAGCTTTTAATTCGTCAGCTATTGTTTCAGAGATTAAAGCCACTTCCATTGAATGGAGTAAAACATTCTGGCCATAACTTGTCCTGTAATATAATCTGCCCAAAATCTGCACTAATTTATCATTTAATCCGATAACTCCAACGTCATAAGCTGCCTTGTCTCCGGCTTCTTTTATTTTTTGGGCAATCTCTGTTTTTGCCTCTTCAATTTTTTCTTCAATTTTTGCCGGCTGTATTCTTCCGTCCTGAATTAATTTTTCTAAAGCAACTTTTGCAATCTGCCTGCGGATAGGATTAAATCCTGAAATCACAACTGACTCCGGAGTTTCATCAACTATAAGTTCAACTCCTGTCAATTTTTCAAAAGCCCTGATATTTCTTCCTTCTTTGCCTATAATCCTTCCTTTAATATCCTCGTTTTGCAAAATAATTGTTGTAGTTGTCAATTCCTGCGTCTGCGCAACGGCGCACTTTTGAATAGCCAAAGCAATTATTTCTTTTGCCCTGTCTTGAAGCCTTTCAGTCCCTTTTTCTTCCAATTTTTTCATTCTTTCTAAAATTTCTTTTTCCTTTTCTATTTCAACTAATTCCATAAGCTCTTTTTTGGCGTCCTCTCTTGAAAGGTCAGCTACTTTCTCTAATTTTTCTTCGGCTTTGCTTCTTAATTTTTCCAAATCTTCCTTTATGCTTTTTAATTTTTCCCCTTTTTCCTGCAATTCTTTGTCCTTTTCCTCAAAAGAAGCAATTCTTGTATTGAGCAAACTTTCTCTGTTTAACAAAAGCTGCTGGGCTTTTAAAAATTCCCGTCTTCTTTCATCAACCTCGGTTTGCGCTTTTTCTATAATATTAGATGCTTTTGCCTCTGCTTTTTTAACCATCGCGGAGGTTTCCTCCTTTACGTCAAGAAGTCTTTTCTGCATTTTTGATTCTAAAGTTCCTGCTCTTCTTTTTGCTATATTCTGCCTTACATAATATCCCAAAACAGAGCCTGCTATCAGGGACACGGCTCCCAATATAATATAAATAATAATTTGATCCATAATTTTCTTAATTTTAAATTTTAAATTTTCAATTTTAATTGAATGATTTAATTTCTAAATGTTTTAAACATTTGGACATTTAAAATTGATTTAAAATTTATAATTTGTTATTTAAAATTTCAAATAAAATAAGCTCACCTAACTCGCCCCGTTAGAAGCCTTCTGACTTCTAACGGGGCTCGGTGAGCATGCATGCGATTCATCCGGTCAAATAGCGCTTTGCGCTAATTCCGCCTTGGCGGAATTATTTGACTGGATAAATATTTTCAACTATAAGTTATTGGTTATTTCGTTGTTCCTATAACTTCATCAATAAGCCCATATTTCTTTGCCTCTTCTGCTGTCAGATAAAAATCTCTGTCAGTATCTTTTTCAACCTTATCTATCGGCTGGCCCGTGTGTTTAGACAAAATGTTATTTAGCTTTTCTTTCATTTTAACAATCTGTTTTGCAGTAATTTCAATGTCTGCGGCCTGTCCCTGCATTCCTCCGGCCACCTGGTGCAAAAGTATTTCAGCATTCGGCAAAGAAAATCTTTTTCCTTTTGTGCCGGACGCCAAAATTACAGCTGCCATTGAAGCTGTAAGGCCTATGCATATGGTAGAAACAGAGCATTTTAGATACTGCATTGTATCATAAATTGCCAGTCCTGCTGTAACTGAACCTCCGGGGCTGTTAATGTAAAGCTTAATATCTCTTTTGGGGTCTTTTGACGCTAAATAAAGCATCTGGGCTATAACCACGTTTGCGTTCAAATCGGTAACTGTACCCGCAAGAAAAATTATGCGCTCTTCTAAAAGCCTTGAAAATATATCGTATGCGCGCTCACCGCGCTGTGTTTTTTCTACAATAGTCGGAACTATTGGCATGTGAATTTTTAATTTTAAATTATCAATTTCAAAATTTATCAATTCCAAGAATTATTTGATGCTGAAATAATTATCTGATTCGTCTCTAATCTTGGTGTCCTGAGTATCTCTTACTACTATTTTTATCCTTTCCCCAACGGGCATAGCTCCACATCTGCCGTTCTGGTCAAAAACAAAAATCCCTTCTGACGCAGAAATAGGCTCATATGTCAATCTACATTGACCTTCATTAAAACTATAATTTGAACCATCGGGCACTCCTATGTTGCCATTTACATCATAATAATAAGCATTTATAGAAACTTCGCTTACTTTTTCTGATTCCCATTTGATAGTTATTTTTTCGCCAGAAGAAAAAATCTCGCCCCCATTCGGAGAAATAACTTTTATATAAGCATTGTTTAAATTCTCTTGACCTTGTAGATTTTGATTTTGCTGTTCGCTTTGGACTTGCGGCTGGTTGTTATTCTTTATTGTATAATATTGATACGCAAAAACTCCGCCGAAAAGAGCCACCGCAACAATAACAACGATTATTATGCCTACTAACGTTGAAATGCCTTTTTGTTTTTGCATAATTTTAAATTTATTAATTATAAATATTATCTCAATAATTTTATGAATTCATCTATGGTTATACCCGCTTGACGTATGATTGATTTTAAAGTTTTTGGGCTTAAGTCTTTTCTGTGAAATGGAATTGTTATTCTTTTGGTTTTGTCTGAAATGTGCCGCAGTTGGACATGGCTGCCGGAACAGTGATATTCAAAATAACCGGCTCTTTTTAATGCTTTTATGGCCAATATGGAAGGTATCCGTGGGAGCTTCGGCACAAAATTAAATTGCTACTTTTAATTTTTCTATCTTGCATCTATCTGCTGATTTTTCTTTTAGCAAGGCCTCAATATAACAGCGAATAGCATCTTTTGCCATTTCTTTAGCTTCTTTTAAATTAGTTCCTTCAGTTACTAAACCGGGCAATTTAGGAACCGTAACAGTATATCCCTGGCCATTCGGATTAAAAATAACTTCAAAATGATAAATTGTGTCTTTTATTTTTTTCATATTTTTATGACTAACAATGATACATAATTATTTTGAGAAACTCTCCAGTTTCTGGAATACTTTCTCATTATATAATACATCTTTAGTATACTCTTTCAATTGTTCAATGTCAATTTTTTCTAAATCCTCCTTAGAATAATTTTTTGTTGCTTTTTCAACTTCTTTTTGCGCTTCTGCGTCCGAAACCTCAATATTTTCTTTTTTTCCAAGCTCTCTTAAAACTAAAAATCCTTTAAGCCGTTTTTCAGCCTCTTTCTGAAAAGTTTGGGCTAATGCTTCTTTTGTCTGTTTTACGGCTGACAAATATTGCTCAAAAGTGATTTTCATATTCTGGGTAACTTTATTTTTCAAATCTTCCAATAATCTTTGCTTTTCATAATCTACCATTGTTTCTGGCAATTCTAATTTTGTTTTTTCTGCAATTTTTTCTAAAATCTCGCCTCTTTTTCTCTGCTTTTCAGCTTCTGTTTTTTCTGCTGTAAGGCCCTGCTTCATGCTTTCTTTTAAAGCAACAAGCGCATCAAAAGCGCCCATACCTTTGGCAAACTCATCATTAATTTCCGGCAATTCCATTTTTTGAGCCGATTTTAATTTTACTTTAAAATCTCCTTCTTTCCCTGCCAAATTTTTCTGTGGAGAATTCTCCGGGAACATGACTTTAAACTCTTTTTCTTCTCCTGCTTTCATTCCTACAATACTTTCTTCAAAACCTTTTAAAAATCCGCCCTCTCCCAAAATAAACTTATCATCAACTTCTTTGCCTGCGTTAATATCTTTATTCTGATAGATAATTTCAACAAAATCTCCTTTTTGGGCTTCTTCATTTTTAGCAATAAATTTTGCCCTGGTTTTTTGCAAATAATTTAAAGCATCCTGCACTTCTTCTTCTGTAACTAAAATCTCTTTATTTCCTGGTATTTTTTTTGCAATTTCTTTGTAGTCAGGCAACTCAACACCGGGCAAAACAGTAATTGTTGCCGTAAAAATAAACGGGCTCCCCTTGGCGATTTTTACAATCTTAACTTCCGGCTGACCAATGGGCTCTAAATTATTTTCTTTTACATAATCAGAATAAATATGCCTTACTGCATGGTCGCCAGCTTCCATCAAAAGCGACTCCGGCTTTATTTTTTCTTCAACCAGCTTATTCGGCGCCTGCCCGGGTCTGAACCCGTCAACTTTTACATGGCTTTTCATGTGCGACAAAGCATGGTCAATGTGATGCTCAAATTCTTCAGCTGTAAGTTCAAACTCTATTTCAATTTGAGATTTTTCTAACTTTTTTTGTTTTACTTCCATAATATACATTTATTTTAATATTAAAAAAGACGCGATTTAAAATTTGCGCCTTCCCATAAAAGACTAAAATCTTTATGTCAGATCTACTCCTAATTTTTGTTTTATAACCTCTTTAACTCTGTTAATATCAGCTCGCATCATCGCAAACTCATCTTCTATATCTGTCATTCTCTTTAAAAAATTATCAAGTGTTGTAGTAAGCTTATCAAATTTTTCACTAAATTTTAAATCCAAAGCTTTTATCTTTTCATCAACAGCAGTTAAAATAACATCCGTCTGTTCTGCCAAACGTTGTTCAATCTGGTTTGTCTGTTGAATTAAAAGCTCTTGAATGTCTTTTTTTGTAATTTGTTGCGTTTCTTCTGCCATATTTTTATTGCTTATATTTTTATCTTACCAGCTTAGAACTCGTTGTCAATCTGCTATTTATTGCTTATTGGTATTTCGTTTACTCTTGAAATAACCAAACTTTTTTCTTCACCTGACAGCTTTTCGTCTAATAAAGGATATAATTTTTGTTCTTCTTTTTCGCGGTGGCTTGTTAATAATTTTAAAAAATTTTCTATTCCATTATTTTCCTCATCAGATAAATTTTCTGATATTTTTTCTAATTTATCAAGCATTATAATATGCTCTTTTTTCAACTCGCACACTATTTCTAAAATTTTAGAATCTTTCCATGGCAAAAGCCCAAATATCGCCTGCTCTTCAATAAAAAAATGCTTTTAAATTTCCCAAAAAAACTCTGAAAAGAATTTTTTTTCAGATTCCGAATTTTCTTTCGATTCTGATTGAAAAGCTTGAAACAATGCCTCAATAAGCCCGTGCTGGACTACCATTATGTCTAATATAGTAGTATTTTCCATATCTTTAAAATTTAATAATTATTAATATGCCAAATAACAAGCTTATTATACCACAATTTTAACGGCTCAACCTGTTTAGGGTTGAGCCGTTGGATTTAGAGCTGAAAAAGGCTCCTGACCCCATTTTCATTTTCTACCATTTTCTACTTTTTTTCTTTTTTACAAAAGAGTTTTACCTAAAAATTCTAAAACTTCAGAATTTCTAATAAGAATTGTACGATTAGTCGTATAAGTCAATCCCTTATTTGGATTATCTTCAAACCCGAGATAAATTCTTTCAATTTTTCTATCCTTTAATTCTTTTATCGCGGGCTGTAAATCAGAATCTGAACTTCCGATAATTGCTGTTTTCAATTTATTATCGCAAGCAAGTGTAATCATATCAACAGCAAGTTTCACATCAACGCCTTTTTCCTTAAAAGTCAGAGTCTCGTGACCTTTCACACATTTTTCTATATGGCCCCTAACTCTCCCAGCCAAAATAACTCTAAATTTTTGTTTTTCTAAACTTGCTTTGAGCAGTCTTAATTTTTCAATTAGTTCCTTTGATTTTTCAATTGTATCAGGATGCTCTATCAATTTGCCAAAATAAAATATTCTTTCATCTGTTTGTATTTCCGATAATACTTTATCAATTAGGCCTTTAAAATTATAAATTGATAGAGCAATGTCTTTTTGGCTAACAGCCGACCTAATTTTATCTAAAAAATTACGTCCGTCTATAAAAAGTATTACCTTCATAAAAAATGAAAACCCCAGCGGACCTTTCGGCTGGCTGGGGCGTTTATACTATAATGTTATCATGTTATATGCCCCTGTCAAGACCCTTGTAAAGAAACCCGCTATTTTATGAATATTTTAGATTACCTAATTATACCACAACTTTTAACGGCTCAACCTGTTTGAGGATGAGCCGTTGGATTAAAAAGAATAGTGGCTGACCCTATTTACCAATTACCATTTACCTGATTTACCTGACCCCATTTACGGTTTCTATCATTTATCACCCTTTTCTTCCTGTGGATAACTTTCGGTTTTCTTTCGGTATCAAAATGTTATAATTAAATAAAAATATGTTAACAAAAAAACAAAAACAAATATTAGATTTTGTACGAGATTATATCAAAAAAAATGATTATTCCCCCACCTTAGAAGAGATCGCAAAACATTTTAAATTAGCCTCCGTGGCAACCGTTCATCAACATATAAATGTACTTAAGGAAAAAGGTTATTTAAACAAAATTGAAAATCAGAGAAGATCAATAAATGTTTTTCAAAAAGAAGACTTAGTCAGCGTTCCACTGCTCGGAACTATTTCAGCTGGTGGGCAAATAGAAATGTTTCAACAAAGTGGCGAAAGCATAGCTGTACCAAAGACAAAAATTAGACCTAACCAAAATTATTTTACTTTAAAAGTGAATGGAAATAGTATGATTGAAAAAAATATAAAAGATGGTGATATTGTTTTGGTCAGACAGCAGGGCATAGCGGAAAACGGTGAAAAGGTAGTTGCCCTTATTGATAATAGTGAAACGACCCTAAAAACTTTTTTCAAAGAGAAGGGGCATATACGTTTACAACCCGCTAATGAAGACTACGAACCCATAATAATAAAAAATGGTGAAAGAGATTTTTCTATACAGGGTGTCGTAATCGATGTTATACAAAAACAAACCGGATACTCAGTTTATAACAATAATGCCAAGAAAAGAATTAAACAGAATCCATTAACAAATCTTTATCCCGAGTTACCAAATAAAAAATTTGACATAATCTATGCTGATCCGCCATGGGATTATAATGGAAAATTACAATTTGATAAAAGTAGTAAAAACGTAGAGCAGATTGATCTATCAAAAAACATATTCGTCAGTTCGGCTTCATTTAAATATCCTACGTTAAAAACGAGTGAATTAATGAAAATTCCTATTCATAAAATCACGAAAGATGATTGTCTTTTATTCATGTGGACAACAAATCCACACTTATCCCAGGCTATAGATTTGGGCGAAACATGGGGATTTGAATACAGAACAGTCGCATTCGTTTGGGACAAAATGAAACATAATCCTGGGCAATATACACTCTCGAACTGCGAATTATGTCTATTATTTAAGCATGGCAAAATACCAGTACCCAGAGGTGCAAGAAATATACAACAATTAGTGAGAAGCCCAAGAAAAGAACATAGTGAAAAACCAACAGAAGTGATGCGAGCAATCGAAAAAATGTTTCCGAGCCAAAATCGCATTGAATTATTTGCGAGAAAAAAAAACGAGGGTTGGACGGTATGGGGGTTAGATGTTATTACGGCGAACTAAATTAATTGTTTTCAGACTAGAAGATGCTTCAATCTATTATTAAAATGTTTGATTAGCAATTTATCATTTGTTGTATTTCTCCACATAAAAAAATGCGCTGAATAACTATCATACCAAAGTGTAATTTCTCTCACACGACACGGATCGCGCGTGATGTCACCTTGAAAAACAACCCAAAAAGGTAAAATATTATTACCAAGATTTCCGTGCTTTCTCAATATCTTTATCAATCCGGGCGTGAAAAACTTACATGACCTTTCGTGTGCATTTCCTCTACCAGCACTACGGGACTTTCCTTCTACCCATCCATCCTGTCTTTTTACTTCTACATATAGTGTTTTTTTAGTTTTGATATTGTCTATAGCATAATCTGGGACAACCCCATGTCTCCATTTTTTAATATTAGGCGTATAAATTTCCGACAATACATCCTTACTAAGCTTTACATTAAAATAGATATTATTAAATTCCTTTGGACATCTCCGTATTCTAAAATTCGAATCTTTAAAGTATTGTGAAAATACTTGATAAAAGTTTTTTTCCGCAATGCCAGCTTTCTCACTACTTACATCTTGCCATATTTTTCTTTTTCTTAGTTCATTTGTTCCCATAATAATTATTTGTTATAGAGTCTAAACTAGAAATGGAATAATTAGTAACGCTACTATATTCAGCACCTTGATCATCGGGTTGATTGCCGGGCCGGCTGTGTCTTTGCAAGGGTCGCCAACAGTGTCGCCGGTAACTGCTGCTTGATGGGCAAAACTTCCTTTGCCTCCGTAAGCTCCGCCTTCAATGTATTTTTTGGCATTATCCCAGGCAGCGCCTCCTGTTGTCATTGAAATGCCCACAAACAATCCTGTAACTATGCTTCCAATTAACAATCCGCCCAATGCCTCAACTCCTAAAAATACTCCAACTAAAATTGGCGCTAAAATAGGAATTAAAGCCGGCAAGAGCATTTCTTTAATGGCCGACTTTGTAACAATATCAACGCATTTTCCATATTCTGGTTTTCCTGTTCCTTCCATTAATCCTGGAATTTGTTTAAACTGCCTTCTTACTTCTTCTACAACTTTTCCTGCTGTTTTGCCCACAGCTCCCATTAAAAACGATGCAAACAAATAGGGAAGCAGTCCTCCGATTAAAAGCCCCGCTATAACTTTTGAATTATCTAAAGAAAAACTTACGGCTCCGTTTATGCTTGCTTCCTGCGAATAAGCCGCAAATAAAACTAAGGCCGCCAGCCCGGCTGAAGCTATTGCATATCCTTTTGTTACAGCTTTTGTTGTGTTTCCCACTGCGTCCAATGCGTCTGTAATTTTTCTTACTTCTTCTGGCATTCCTGACATTTCTGCAATTCCGCCTGCATTGTCTGTAATAGGTCCATATGCGTCAACTCCCACAACAATTCCAGAAACCGAAAGCATTGCCATTACAGCTAACGCCACTCCGTAAATTCCGGCAAACCAAAAACTAATAATAGTTCCAAAAGCAATTAATAAAACTGGCATGGCTGTTGACTGCATTCCAATGCCCAAACCCCTAATTATATTTGTTGCGTGTCCTGTTTCTGAAGCTTTAGCAATTGATTTTACCGGGCCATAACTTTTTGAAGTGTAATATTCTGTAATAACAAACATTCCGCCGGCAATTGCTAAACCAACCAAGCACGCAAAGTATAAATTGTTTGTTGCAATTGCCTGTCCTGCCATTAATTTTGTAATTACAGGATAAAATCCGATTGCCGATAGAATCACGGAAGCCGCAATTCCTTTATACATAGCCCCCATAATTGACTGCGATTCTTGCCCGCCTAAATTTTTTCTAAAAATTTTGGCGGGTGAACCTAATTTAACAAAATAACTGCCCACAATTGAGGTTAAAATTGAAATGCTTCCTAAAATCAAAGGAAGTATAACAAACTGCGCGGCAGCAGGAAATAACAAACCTCCTAATATCATTGTGGCTACTGTTGTTACAGCATAAGTTTCAAAAATATCAGCTGCCATTCCTGCGCAGTCGCCCACATTATCTCCCACCTGGTCGGCAATTACTGCCGGGTTTCTTGGGTCGTCTTCGGGAATTCCTTTTTCAACTTTTCCAACCAAATCAGCTCCCACGTCGGCTGCTTTTGTGTAAATTCCTCCGCCAACTCTTGCAAAAACAGAAATTAAAGAAGCTCCAAATCCCAGGGCCACCAATCCTTCAATTCCGGTTAAAAGGTAATAAACCGAAACGGCCAAAAGCCCCAAGCTTACAACCATTAAACCCGTAATTAATCCTCCTTTAAAAGAAATATCCAAAGCTTTTGCCAGTCCTTTTTTTGCGGACTCGGCAACTCTTGTGTTTGCCTGAGTTGAAACAATCATTCCTATAAATCCAGAAACCCCCGACAACACGGCTCCCAATAAAAATCCTATTGCAATTTTCCAGCCCAAAAAGAAAAGTAAAATAAATAAAACAACTCCAACTATGGAAATTGTTTTATATTGTCTTTTTAAATATGACATAGCTCCCTCCTGAACAGCCAAAGTAATTTCAACTGCTTTGCCACCCGCAACCGGGGCTTTTCTAATTTGCATTACCAAAAACCAAACATAGGCAATTGCAAACAGCGAAATAATTATCGGAAAATAAATTAACTGCATAATTTTTAATTTCTAATTTTTAATTTTAAAATAATTTTTAATGCCTTAATTTTTAAACATTAAAGCATTTAGTTATTATTTACAAAATTAGAAAATTAGAAATTATAAAATTTAGTTTATATTATTTTTTATTCTTTTAAGGAAACCTATTCCTAAAGACACAATAAACAATAACACCGAATTTAAAATAATTCCAATCTCCATAATTTGAAGTTGGTCTAACCGTTTAGCGTTTCCTGCATATGGTTTTATACAAGTATTCCATGAAAAACTCCAATAGCTGTCTATTCCACAGTTGCATCCGTAGTTTGGATAATTCAAATATCGCTTTCCACTATATCCCATATCTGTTGTTGAATAATTTTTACAATAATCGGCAGTTGTAAGATAATCTCTTGGGTTACTATACCCATCTTTTATTTCCGCGCAGGGCATCCATTGCCCGCCATCTTTTAAACATTCCTGTCTTGGATCATCTAACGCCTTGCCATACGGTGAACCGGAAGATGGTTGTCCTATCTTAGATAAAAAATAAAGATATGGGTAAGAAGACCCAATAAATAATATAAAAATAAAAATTAATAACAAAAATAATTTTTTATCAATTTTCTCTAAAAATACGCTGAGTATAATTCCTATAAGGCCGTAATAAAGTATGTTGATAATAAAATATAAAAAGACAACTAAAATCCAATTCAGATGACCATATAAGTTTATAATAACAATAAAAGCTCCGGGGAGGGCAAAAACTATAAAACCCAAAAGGTTATAAAGTAATGGAATTGCCAACAATGGTAAAAGACTCAAAACAAGCCCTGATACGGATCCATAAATAAACGACTTAAATAATTTATTCATTTAATTTTCCTATTCTGCCTGCCCGCCATCGGCTATGCCGAGGGCATTGCAGGCGGGGGAAAATAGGATATTAATTATTTTTTTATTTTTAATATGTTTTAGCGGTCTTGACAAGCACCCTTAATTTGCTATACTGAAAATAGATTTATATGAAAAGGCACTTCTTAAGGTTCCGTCCTTAAGCGGTGCTTTTTCTTTTATATTCTAACTTTTCTTTAAGATTATCTAAAAATACCAATTTCTCTTTTGCTGTTCTTTTTAAAAGCGATGAACAAGTTTTAAAATATGGGCTTATTACGCTTTTTAGTTTATTTTTTGAATTAAAATAATCAACCAAAGAATAAAAATCGCCGTCGCTAGTTACAATCACGAATTTATCAAATTTGTTTTCGTGAAAATCAATCATTGCCCTCAAAACTAAATCGGCGTCAACGTTACCCTTTCGTTCTTCATTATCAAGGACTGGCTTGAAAGCCATGGTATACCCATATTCCTGAAAAGCATTATACATCCTTTGATATTCTGCAACAAAACCTACAAAATAATATGCCCTTGAAATACCATATTTCTCCCTCAAATATATTCTAAATCTTTTCATATCCAAAACCCACCCCAGGCTTTTTACGCCAAGATTCAAATTCTGCCCGTCTATATATGCAAAGTTATTTTCTTTTGAATTCATTTCTGATATAATTTAGTTAATGGATTTCGACGGGATTTGCACAAAAAATCTGCTTATTTGAGCGGATTTTTTGTTTATTCTGCTTTTTCCTCATCAGAAGATTCCTCTTTTGTTTCCTCTGATTTTTTACTCTTTTTTGCTTTCTTTTCTTTCTTTTCTTTTTTGGGTTTTCCTTCGCCCGCCGTAGCTTCAGCGGAGGCGGGTTCGTTATTTTCTTCTTTCTCACCATCTTCTGCCACTTTATCACTTGTTTTAATGTCTATTTTCCAGCCGGTTAAATTAGCTGCCAATCTTACGTTTCTGCCGTCTTTGCCAATTGCAAGAGACAGCTGGTCTTCTGGCACCATTACAACTGCTGTGTTTTTTTCTTCCACTTTTACTTCAATAATTTTAGCTGGAGCCAAAGCATTTGCAATATATTTTTCCGGTTTTTCCTGCCACGAAATAACATCAATTTTTTCTCCGCCCAATTCGTTGATTACTGCCATAATTCTTGTTCCTCTTTGACCAACACATGCGCCTATTGGGTCCACACCCTCTTCCTCTGAAACCACTGCAATTTTTGTTCTAAACCCAGGTTCCCGGGCAATTGATTTTATTACAACCGTGCCGGCTGCAATTTCAGGCACTTCTAATTCAAACAATTTTGAAATTAATTTTGGATATGCCCTTGAAAGCATTACAACAGAGCCCTTGGGAGTATCTTCAACTTTTAGAATATAAAGTTTTAAACGCTGGCCTGGCCTGTAAAATTCGCCTGGAATTTGCTCTTCCCTGCTTAAAATTCCCAATGTTTTTCCAATGTCAACAAAAACTGTGCGGCCTTCAATTCTCTGCACAATGCCTGAAATAATTTCTCCTTCCCTTGATTTATATTCTGCTGAAATTATTTCTTTTTCTGCCTCCCTGATTTTCTGCAAAATAACCTGCTTCGCTGTCTGAGCGGCAATCCTGCCATAATCCTGTTTTGACACCAAAGGAATTTCTATTTCCTCTCCGGCTTTAATTTTGGGATAATCTTTTTTGGCGTCCTCTAACATTATGTGCTTTTCTTCGTTGAAAACAAACTTTTTGGCTTGCCCGTCCGTAGCTTCAGCAAAGGAGGGGAACTCGTCTTTTGGCATTTCTTTTCTTTCTTTTCCCGATTCCATCGAGGATCCTCGATCGCCTTGCGATCGGGACATTTCCTCAATTTCTTCTTCTGTGTAAAGCATTGATTCATCAACAACCAATTTTACCTGCCAAAATTTCACCTCTCCGGAGACAGCATTAAATTTTGCCTTAATTTTCTGGCCTTTTTTGCCGTAGTCCTTTTTGTAGGCCGTAGCTATGGCAGCTTCAATTGTTTCTATGACTTTTTCGGGCGAAATTCCTCTTTGCTCGGCAATCTGCCCTAAAGCTCCTTTAAATGATTTTATATCCATAAAATTAAATTGCTAAATGGCTATATTGCTAAATTGCTAAATTAATTTTTCCGTTATCAATTTAACAATTTAACAGTTTAACAATATAACAGTTTATTTAAAATAAAATGTCCGTGGTCAGACGGACAAGTAAATCTATTCCTTGATTATTATATCAGTTTACCAAAATTAAAACCTGCTGTCAAATATTATTTATCCTCAACAACGTTCTCAAAATATTCAATCTGCGAAGGTTCGCTATCTGCAAAAACTGCAACTATGTCAATTTGATAGGGCGTGTTTTCTGGATATTTATGTTTTTGAAGCCAAATTTCAGCCAACTGCCTTAATTTTCTCTTTTTTCTGAAATCAACATGCTCTTCGGGATAAAAGTTATTTTCTACAAAAAGAGTTTTCACTTCAACAAAATGAATTGTTTTATCCCCAGCTAATACACCCTTTTTCCTGCAAATAATATCAATTTCTCCACAGAATAAAACACAATTTCTCTCCAGTATTTTATACCCCTTTTTAACAAGATATTCACAAGCTATTCTTTCTCCTTTATCCCCCAATTCTTTTGTACTCATATTTAGAAAGCCCGCGGAAGCAAGGCTTCCGCGGGCTTAATTAGATTTAATCAATTTGTTTGGATTTAACGGGGTATAGCTGCTTATCAATTGTTCTTTTAAAACAAACTCTGCCGGCTGAATGCGTCCAATTATCTGCAACTCCTTTTACAGGAACTTCTGCATATCTGTACTGGCTATATTGGTCTTTCCCCTCTTTATTAAATGTGGCGCAAAGCTCAAAAGTAAGATTTTCCGCGTTCATAACATTGTATTCGTAGGCATATCCTTTATCTTGCGTCTGCGGGTCAACTGGCGCCATAAAACCTGAAATTGGATCGTTTAAGTCAGATAGGGAATTAGGCAGTTTTTCTTTGCTCTGCCAATAATTTACAACTTGATATTGGATACTCTGCAAATCACTTATTTTTTGCTGGTCAAGTTGCGCAAGCCTGGCTGATTGGGGCGAACCGACTATAAAAAATGCGCCGACAACAGCTATCAAAATAATTACGCCTGTTGCCCAGGCAAAATATTTTGCTGATTTTGTGGGAGTTTCCCGCCTTACGTCATCCAAATAATATCCAAAAACAACTCCGGCGACCAAAAGCACTGAAAGCGCTTTTAAGATAAACCTTGTTGTTATCTCTCCTCCCATAAAAATATTGATAACAGTAATCAAATCTCCGATTATAACTAGAGAAGCAATGAAAAGAGTCAGGTATAAAAGCCATTTTCTTATTTTTGATTCTCTGACAACAGCTTCTCTGCTATAAATTTTATTTAAATACCATGAAACCAGAATAAAAACCGGAAAAACAATAAACAAAGAAGAAACTGCAAATCTCATCGGCTCGTTAAAACTGGCAGGATAATAATCCAACACATCGGGAAAAAAATAATTTATATACTGCCACATTAATGTCACAAAAGTTACTGCCGACCAGTAAAGCGTGACAATTGCCAAAAGATGCAAAAACACATCCCTTGGTATATTTCTTTTAGGTAAAATGTTGTTATCCATGTTTTTTTGTAATACGTATTACAATACGTATTAAAATTTAATAATATTTTATCTTAATTCTAAAAATTTAATATAATATTCTTTTGGTTTTGAATGTTTTTCTTTCAGCTCAACAAACTCCTTATCTATGTCTGAAACTCTTTTTAAAACGCCTTTTTCCAAAAATAAAGGGTCTACTACCCTGGATTTACATCGGGCAAATAAATCATAATCATTCTCATTACTAGCGATATATTTATATTTGTTATCGGCTCTATCCAACAAAAGTTTTAAATTTTGGTTTTTTTCAACTTCCGGTCTTATTCTTTCCCATATTTCTTTGTCTGTTGTAAATAAATCCTCTCTTTTAATAATACCACTATCAATGGCATATTTCATCAACTCGCCCATGGTTTTAAACATCACTCCGGTTTCCAGACCTGACCAAAAAAAATTATTTACATCCAAAAATAAATATGCATATTTTTTCGCCATCTCTTTATCTTTAAAAACCCACAAATCATCTACAATTTCAAAATTGTTTAAAAATTCATCAATGTCTTCTTGCGACGCTTTTTTAAGATTTTTTGCTTCTCTCAAAAAATAATCAATTCTATCTGCGCACAAATCAGGAAGTTTTTTTTCTTTTAATGGAAATTTTGAATCATCTAAAATATTTTTATAATCTATCCCGTATTTTTTAAAAATTTCGAGAATTTCTGATTTTTCAATAAAATTTTCCAACTCGTCATCCTGAAAATTTTGGTATTCTCCAGAGCCGTCACTAAAAATATAATCTGCCACATGGGAAAAAGCAGTATGTGAAACATCATGTAAAAGCCCAGAAATTTGTTCTAACAACGGGGCATTAAATCTTTTTAATAAAATAAAAACGCCGATTGAATGTTCAAAACGGCTGAATTCAGTGTTGGGAAAAAACGGCTCAAAATGGCCATGCTGGCTTATTTTTTTTAGCCTTTGCATGCTGGGGCATTCAACCAGTTTTAAAACAACCGGGTCTTCAATTATTATTTTCCCATAAATTTTATCTTGATATTCCATATCGGAATACGTATTTGAATACGTATTTAAAAATTTGCCATTTTTGCTTTCGGGCCTTCAATGGTTTTTTCTTTATCATCTTTTGATGCGCCCAAATCTTCTGCAGAATCTGAATCTTCATCCTCGTCTTCATCTGTGTCTTCTAAAAATCCGCCGGCCTGCAACTCCCAAAGTTTTTTATACAAACTATTTTCATTTTCCAGTAATTGCTGGTGGCTCCCCTGTTCAATAATTTTCCCCTGGTCAATAACAATAATTCTATCCATTTTTTGTATGGTTGAAAGGCGGTGGGCGATTACAATTGTGGTCCTGCCTTCCATTAAAGTGTTTAAAGCGTCCTGAATTAACATTTCAGAATTAGAATCCAAACTTGAGGTTGCTTCATCTAAAATTAAAATCGGGGCGTTTTTTAAAATTGCCCTTGCAATTGCCACCCGCTGACGTTCTCCTCCGGATAATTTTATTCCGCGCTCTCCGACATAAGTTTCTAATCCATATGGCATATCTTTTATAAATTCATCGCAATGGGCCAGCTTAGCGGCTTTTTCTATTTCTTCTTTTTCAACTCCACGCTGGCCATAAGCAATATTTTCCGCCAATGTTCTGTGAAATAAAATCGGGTCTTGCGGAACCATTGAAACATTTTTTCTTAAGCTTTCCTGCGTAGCCTCTGAAATATCCTGCCCGTCAATTAAAATTTTTCCCGAAGCAGGCGAGTATAATCTTAAAAGTAATTTTACAAAAGTTGTTTTTCCGGCTCCCGACGGGCCGACAAGCGCAACTTTTTCTCCGGGTTGAATTATTAAATTAATATCTTCTAAAACTTTCCTAGTCTGATTAAAACTGAAAGTCAAATCTTTAAATTCAATTTCTCCTTTATCAACTGAAAGCTCTTTTGCCTGCGGAATATCTTTTATTTCGTGAGGCAGAAGCAAAATTTCAGTCATTTCTTTTGCGTCAGCATAGGCCTGATATGCATTTCTTACTACGCGGGTAAACCCCCAAAGCTGGTCAATTAAACCTATTATATACACCTGCAACAAAACAAAAACTCCGATAGTTATCAGCCCTTGGCCCCAATATTTAATAGCAAAATAAAATAATAAAAATTGGATTGCAAAACCCAAAAATGCCTGGCCGGCTTCCATTATTGCATCTAAGTTCCAGCTGGTTTTTGTCATTCTTGCTTGCTCATTTGTTACAGATTTGTATCCTTTTGACTCAAACTTCTGGCCGTTAAAAAGCTGGATTGTATTTTGGTTTGTTATTGTGTCGGCTAAGTACCCTGTTGTTTTAGAATCAATTTCAGCAACCGAAATATCATATTTTAGTTTCCAGCGGGAAAATAATATATTAAACATCAAAAATATAATTATCCAGATAAAGATAATCAAGGCAATCCATTTATTTATAAAATAGACAATAAAAATTACTGAAATAATTCTTACAAACAAAGGCAGAACATCCCAGATTAATCTGTCGCTTAAGGTTTCAAATGCCCTTGCAAAACGGTTTACCCGCTGGACAAGAGAACCGGTAAAATTATTGCTGAAAAAACTATAAGAATGCTCTATCAAATAATTATAGGCCTGCTGTTTCAGCCGGGCAATAGTTCCTGTTTGATATGTGTTGTTAAAAATAGTGGCTGACCTGTAAAATAACCAGACAAGCAAGTTCAAAAAAGCTATTTGGATTATTATTATTAATAATTGGCCGGTAATTGCTGTTTTATCTCCACCAGCTGAAATAATATCAAAAAACTGCTTATAAAAAATCGGCGATATAATTCCTGCAATGTTAGCTAAAATAATAGAGAGGGCTAGAAAAAACAGCCCCCATTTTTGCGGTTTTATTCCATGCCAAAAAGCCCTCAAAACATCTTTGAGTTTTACTTCAGGATAAGCAATATTTGTCTGTAATTTTTCTTTAATCATATTTTTAGCGGACTATGCTCCATGGGGCCAGAATAAATAGAATAACAAAAACTAACAGCAGGCCGACAAAACTGATTACAAAAATCCATTTCCCTGCTGTTTTTCCAAAAAGCTCGCCGAAACGGATAATTCCAACAAAAGCAATAAATAAAGCACCCAATAAGCTGGCCGGTGGAAAATTTGGTTGAGCTAATTCCGGGGCGCCCCCTTCTTTCAGCCATTTTAACCAGCCCGCATATTTTAAAATTATTAAATGCAGAAGAACTAAAAAAGTTCCTATTCTTATTCCCCAGCTTTGAATTTCAATCCAAAGTTTTTTATTTATTCTTTTAATTATTTTTTCAAAAGATGCGATATAAAGAACTGCTAAAAGCGCTAATGCAACCAATCCCCAAAGTATGCCTCCACTGTTTTTTTGAAAAAAGGAGGGGTTAAATCTGTCAGATAAAAAGAAAGAAGAAATAGCAATGTGAGCCAATGCCATAAAAAATGCGGAAATTCCGATTTCTCGGCGATAAATCAACCATTTATCAAAACGGTTATAAAATCTGGATAAAGGACCGATTAAAAGAACAATGCCCAAAAGCGCC
>Ga0209542_10005278_pt1 | contig 25929 bp, 31 predicted proteins | sample RifCSPhighO2_01_FD_184028 | JGI IMG/M metagenome (GOLD analysis project Ga0209542, IMG submission 184028) | Soil microbial communities from Rifle, Colorado - Rifle CSP2_plank highO2_0.1 (SPAdes) (version 2) | ecosystem: Environmental > Terrestrial > Deep subsurface > Rock core/Sediment ...
AACCTATTATCTCTCTTTTATTTTCCATGATTTGTATAAGGCTGAATTGTATATTAATTCTGTTTTCTACGTTTTGCTGAATGTGTCAGTTTTTTACTGAAACTGCCATGTATTTTGATAAAATGCTGAAACAGAAAAATTTATATAATATATAAATCCTTATTGTCATGCATCAAATCTCTCAAAAGATAATTTCTCTGTTTAAGAATAGTGAGTTGACTCTTCCTACATCTAAAATATTAGAAGGAATAGAAACTAGATATAATGAACTTAAAGTGCAGGCTATAGAAAAAAATGATTTGGAATCAAAAAGAAAGATAGCAATAAGCCATAGAAGGATTTTGCATCATCTTAACAAATTAGTAGAAACAGAGATACTTAATCTTGAAAAGTATGGTAAAAAAGGTGAAAAGTTTTTTTCATTGAACATAAAAGATAATGAAGAAATTGTAGAGATATCTCCGAAATATAAGAAAAGAGTCATTATCTCGAGACCCCTTAACCCATTAATGCCTATTGAAGGTTATGAACAAAAAGAAATAGTCTTAAAATATGAGCCTGCGACTTGGATAGATAGACTGAATTCAATAGTTGTTTTTTCTGAAAAAATAGAAGATATTGACATATTTTATAGATTATTGATAGAAAATTTGTTTCCTATTGTAAATGATACCATTCATCTTGAAAATTTTGAAAGTGTAATAAATCGGGAAAATCCCACTAATGTTCTTGATAAAATTAATGATGAATGTGTAGATTATGGAAAATTATTAAGTGTAGGAATTAATTTATCTGCAATTAAAAATCAAGGTAATTTTAAAGAGATACTTGAATTAATTGCAAGGAAGAAGATAGATAATATTAATTTTATTTTTGGAATAGGTGAAGAAGATTTGGAGAAGGAAGAGATTAAGATAGTAATTGATTTTTTCTTGAGGGCAGGGAAGCTTCTTTACTTGAAAAATAAGAAAATTCATGAGGCTCCTTATTTTGTTGGTCGAGCCGGGCCTTACTGTATTTTGAATAAAGACTGGCAATTCGCTGAAGAGCTTAGAAAAAATTTATTTTGCTTAGGCTGTTCGCAATCAAGTGTTATAGTAGATGTAAATAAATTCTACAATGAAGAAGGACTTAATTCAGATAAATTTTCAAGGCTCATATTTAATATAACAAAATCAATGCTATTTGCAAATTCAATTCAAAGAAGAAAAACAGATGAATATTTTAAAGGAATTAGCGTCTTAAACAAAAAATATGAACCTGAATTTCTTGGTTTATCTAGAAATTATATAAGGCTCTGGAACTTTGGATTAAACGAGCCAGGAAAAGATAATGAATTAATTTTAAATATGATAAATGAAGCAAAAAAGAGAGCGGATAGATTTGCGGTAGCTGAAGAAACAATTTACAAGAGTTGCGGTATGACAACTCGATTTAGGATGGCTTTTGCTCCTGCTTTTGAGAAAGCGACTAATTTAAGCCCGAAAAAATATTCTAAATTGAGCATTAATAATATTAACGATTTGAGCAATAAAGAAATTAAAAGTTTGATTAAATTTAAAGAAAGTTATTCATCTATATTTAATGGAGGTGATGAATGCACTTTTCACTATAATGGAGAGTTTGATTCTGAAAAAATACTTACCCAAATAAAACATATTATTTCTGAATATAATCTCCCGCTGTTTAATTATAGTTTTGAGGGAGTTAAAGGAAATACTAAACTAGCTCAGTTCATTAAATAATGGAAATAATATCTAAGAACATTGAAGAAGGATGGAAAAAAGCACTTAAATATATAATTGAAAATGGAAAAGACTTTGTTGATGGAGATGGTAGGACTTGTAGAGAAGTTACAAACCTAAGTATATGCTTGGAAAATAAAAAAGATATAACTAAACCAATTGAAATAATTAATAGCTTTGAGAAATGGGTGTATCCACCTCTTGAAGAACTGGAGTCTGTAGTTCTAAGCAAAAAGGAAATCGCAGGATATTACTATAATTATGGCGCAAGAGCTTTTAACTTCAATGATATAAATCAGATAGATAGTTATCTGATTCCTCTTTTGAAAAAAGATAAAACAACTAGGAGGGGGACGATAGTTTTTTACAATCCAATAAAAGATTCTTTCTTGTTCAAAAAAGATATCCCTGGAATGATAATGGTAAACTTTAACATAAGAAACAACAAGCTTAATGTGTTAAGTGTAATACGAAGCAATGATTTGTTTTTTGGATGGCCTGCGAACATATATCAAGTGTATATCTTGCAAAAATATGTTTCTGAAAAAACAGGTTATGAAATGGGTGAATTGCAGACTTTTTCAATTTCAGCTCATATATTTGAAGACCAATTTGATAATATTAACCGAGTTTTGCATCAAGATTCTTGAAGGTTAATTTATTTCTTTTATAAGTTCCCAAATGTATTTGCCTTTCTTTTCTCCTTTTAATCCTACTATAACTTTTTTACACTTATAAATTTCTGAAAAGGACTTTAGGCTTCTATTATCTGTGTTTTGAAAGCTCAACTTTACTTCAACTGCATAAAGTTCTTTATTTTTAATTATAAAATCAATTTCCTGTTTGTTTGTAGTTCTCCAAAAGTTAACTCTTTGTTCTGATTTAATTAATTCCAAAAAAACAAATGTCTCAAATGAACTTCCAAGTATTACTTTGGGAAATTCTTTCAACCATAAAAGATGCATCATTCCAGTATCTAAGAAAAAAACTTTGGGATTCTTTGATATTTCACTTCTTAAATTTTTATGAAATGGAGTTATTCTTCTTATTATGAATGTATTTTCAAGTAAATCTAAATATCCCATTACAGTCTCTCGGTTAATTCCAAGAGTATTTGAAATTTCAAGAACATTGAGTAACTGCCCAGATTGTGACGCAATTAATTCAGTCAATTTATTGAATGCTGAAATATCTCTGATATTTCCTATGTCTCTTATATCTTTTCTTATGTATGTGTTGATTATCTGTGCAAGATATGCTTTCTTTTTTTCTTCTGATTTTTCTAAAACAATTTGAGGGTATCCTCCAAATAAGATGTGCTCTTCTGCTAGTTTAACTAATTCCTCATTTACTTGTTTTATATTTTCTTTGTTTAATCTGTAATTCTTTTCCTTAAAAGTGAGAAATTCTTCAAAACTTAAGGGATAAAGCTCGAAATTGATTGTTCTTCCAACTAGACTTTCCTTAAATTTCTTTTTTATTTCAAATGTTGATGAACCAGATACAATTAATTTTACATCAGGGAAGTGATCATGCATAATCTTTAGAAATTTTGTAGGATTATCCATATATTGAATTTCATCAATTATTAGAAAAATTTTGTTTTTCTCATCTGCCCCTTTTTGAATTAAATATTTGAATACACTTTCTGCTCCTTGATTACATAAATCTAATAAATTTTGCAGTTCCAAATCAAAATAGAAGACATTCTTTTTAATGTAATTTTCAATAAGATATTTTAATAGTGAGGTTTTGCCAACCTGTCTAGAACCATAAATTACAATTATCTCTTTTGATGGGAGATATTTTATTATTTCTTCTGTTATTTTCCTTTTGTATATCTTTTCAACCATGTTATCTGTATGCTATACTATACATAAAACATAGTTTATAAATCTTCTTATTTGGGACTTTTAAATTTATAATATTTGGATTCTCGAATGGACATTCTCCTAACTAATATTCTGCTAGTGCCACGAATATCGCGTAGGCTCATTCGTGGACACCGTTCAAAACTGAAAACGATGGAGAGTTTTGAAGATGCAACAAATATTGCATAAACTCACTTCTGGACACCGTTCAAAACTGAAAACGATGGAGAGTTTTGAAGATGCAACAAATATAGTGTAATCTGAAACATGCAATAATCTTATAAATGTTAATTTAGACTAATGAATTATTATGGCTGAAATTCTTTTGATTAAACTGGGAGCATTAGGGGATGTTGTAAGGACTACTTGTGTGCTAAATGGATTAAATGAAAAATATCCTGGTGTAAATATTACTTGGGTTACTTTACCAAATCATGTAGAGGTATTGAAAAATGTTCCATTTATTAAGGAAATTGTGCCTTTAACAGAAGATGGAAAAAACCATATTAAAAGTAAAATATTTGATATTGTAATTAACTTTGATGAAGATAAAGAATCCTGCTCTCTTGCTACAGAAAATAGTAAGGAAGATTTATCAAAAATATATGGGTTTTATTTTGAAAATGGACAAATTAAATGTAGCCCTTCTGCTAAGGAATATTTTGATATGAGCTTGCTTGGAGAGAAACCAATGAATGATGTATTGAAGAAAAACAATACTAAAACATATCAACGTTTGATGCTTGATATCTTGCAGATAAACCCTAAGAATTGGAATATTCTTTACAATATTAATTCTGAACAAAAAATATTTGCTAATAAATTTAAAATAAAACAAAATATAAGGGAAAATCAAAAAATCGATGCACCACCACCTACTAAAGTGGGTGGTTTGATTGGTGCTCGATTTTTGGATGTGTCAAAAACTTCTGTTTTTGAGCACCTCGAAATTCAGGTGAATTTCTCAGCAAGAAATTTCTTCTTGAAGAGAAATTTCTGCACAGAAGTTTGTCATTGTGAACAAACTTCTTGTGATCGAAGTGCCGACCACATTCGAAAGAATGTGGTTTTAGGGAGGCACTGTCGACATGATAAAGTGATAGGAATTAATACAGGTGCAGGAGATAGGTGGCCTTCAAAAAGACTTTCTATTAGAAAAACAATTAATCTAATTAACTTATTGTCAGAACGAACCAATAGTAAAATAATATTATTTGGAGGTCCGGGCGAGAGAGAAAGAAATAAAGAAATTTTAGAAAATACTGCTATCAAAATTATTGATTCTGGTTGTGAAAATAGTATTTCTCAATTCGCAGCTCTCATTGATGTTTGCGATGTGCTTATCACAACAGACACTGCAGCATTGCATTTTGCATTGGGACTAGATAAAAAAGTAATCGCACTTATTGGGCCTACATCTAGTGCTGAAATAGAGCTTTATGATCGAGGAGATAAAATTATTCCCAATCATGATTGTGTTTGTTGTTATAAACCTGATTGTGTATGTATGGACTTCTTAGATGAAAATGTAGTTTGTACCAAGGCAATGAGTTATCTCTAAATGTAAGCATTATTTATTTGGAGTCTAGATTAGACTTATAATGGATCTATTAAAAATTTCTTTAAATCTTCATAACTCATCCAGTCATAAAAACGAGTAGTTGGGTCTAGAGCTTCGTTGGAAGTTATGTCTAATCCAGATTCATTATTTGTAAGTTTTAATATTTCCTTCCAGTTGAATGGCTTTCGTGATAAATCCGTTTTATATATTTCACATCCTACATCTCTTAATTTTTCTATTATCTCTTCCGAGATTCTGATGTCTAGTAGGCATTTTAAGTTTGGCAGTTTATATTTGCGAAACATGTTTTGAATAGCAAAACCTGCTGAACCCGATGTGATTATGGAGACTTCAATACCAACAGATAGCTATGTTAAGTTCGGTGTTGGAAGTGTGCCTTTGCAAGTTTATGTAAATGAACCTGCGACGTGTAAGTGGAGCACTCAAAATAAAGAGTATAGCGTAATGGAAAACACTATGAACTGCGCAACTAATTTGACTCAGATAAATGCTCGAGAGCTTTATACTTGTTTTACTAATTTGACTGGAGTCGTAGACAGACAGGAAAATAAATTCTTCTTTAGATGCAAAGGCCAATCAAATAAGCCTGAAGAAGATAGAAATGTGAATGTGAATAGTTATCTATTTAATTTACGAGGCTCTCAACCTTTGAATATAATCTCTGTTGGTCCAAATGGAACTGCTACTGGAAACACAAATACTGTTCCTGTGAATTTGAAAGTTGTTACAGATGATAGAGCTAATGAAGGAACTGCAATATGCTCATTTAGTTCTAGCGGTCTACCTAATAGTTATGTATTGATGTTTGAGACTAAGGCTGTAGAGCATACTCAACGGCTTGATTTGACTACTGGAAATTATAATTATATATTTAGATGTGTAGACTATGGAGGAAATGCGACTGAAGCTAGCGCCAATTTCTCAGTTATTGTAGATACTGCTCCTCCACTCGTTACGAGGGCTTATTATGATTCGACTAATATTGCTTTAAAGATTGTTACTAATGAAGATGCTGTTTGTGCTTACTCTTTGAATAGTTGTAACTTCAACTTCGAGGAAGGTATTGAGTTGATTTATTCTCAAGCTTCTAAAAAGAAGAGTCATTTTGGTGAATGGAAACCTAATATGGCATATTATATCAAGTGTAAAGATAGTTTTGATAATGAACCTGCACCTAATGCTTGTTCGATTGTTCTTTCTGCGACAAGCATCGCTTAAATTGGTTTGTGGAGAGGTTTTAAGGTAATTGAGAAGGTGAAACTTTGTTAATTTTGTAGACATAATTGAAATGTGAATTGAAGAAATCGTCTTTTTCATGCACTATTTCTTGATTGAAAGATCTTCCGCTTTTGGGAAGAACTCTGATACTTACCATTTTTCTGCCCTTTATTTTATTTATTAAATAACCTGCAGGGAATATTTTCTTGTTTTTCCACATGAATGGTTTTTTAGATGCATGAACTTCACCCATTATTACTATTATCTTTTTTTCCTTTTTTGAGATTTCTAATATATTTTTTGCGAGAATATTTTCTTTTTGTTGTTGTGTCTTGACGAAATCATTAATGCAATAAATTTTTATACCTAATTTTTTAAGTTGTTGAACCATTGAATAATACTCTTTAGTTGCGAAACCACCGTTTACTGCTTCATCTACAAAAAAACGAGCGAGATTTATTTGATATTCTATAGGTATTTCTAAACATACCGCTACTGTATATTTTTTTGCTATTTCATTTATCCATTTAAAGCATAAGTGCGGTATCTCTTTGGTTCCATGAATTTCTCCAATTAAAAATATTTCTTTTTCTCTAAAAAGATTTAATGGATTTTTCATTTCAATAAATTATCTACGAATGGTTTAGTTAAATTATGTTTAGACATATGTTCTAACCAAAGCCACTGACCATTTGGATTTAATTCTAAGAAATAATATTCTCCTTGAGGATTAACTATGAAATCAAATGCTCCAAATGAAAGACTATGTTTTCTTAAAAGATCTCTGCAAAATTGATCAATTTTAGATGGTAATTCTATTTTTTCATACTTAACATTCTCAAAATCGTATCTTCTGAAGTCTACTTTTGAAAGTTCTGAATCTTGTGAATGTATTGCTATTGCTGTAACCATATCTTCCAAAGCAGTGACTCTTACTTCATATAGTTTATCAATGTATCTTTGAAAAAGATTTGGATGAGATCTTATAGATGAAGTATCCTCTAGAACATCGTCTCCAACAAGATTTGTATAAGTCACAAAATCCTCTCCATCTCTTTCAACAATGGCTACTTTTTGCAATTTGTGGCATATTTTTTTATTATCTGACTTTGTCGCCCTGTAAAATAACTCAAATTCTCCTGGAATGTTTGTTACTAATGTTTCAGGAATTTTTATCCCATAAGATTTAGCAAAAAGCAGGTTGTTTATTTTATTATTTGCTGCGTTTTCGGCCCATGGTCGATTTACTACTTTCCCATTTGCTGAAAAAAGCAACCCCTCCCATGTCTTTAGAGTCTCATTATAAACAATCTGTTCAAGATCTTTTTTCATTTGCGGAATTACTGGATCAGAAACCCTTCTGTTCCATATAACCCATGTTTCATCTATAGTTTCCTTTCTTGTTGGACTGGTAATCGTAAATAATCCTAAAGAAGAATAAAAATTTAGTCCATACTCTTCAATAATCTCTTCAGTATTAACTCTAAAATAATCTATGCCACGTGAACTTAGTTCGGCAGATACTGCATCTGCGTGACGATCATCTTTGTGAGTTAATAATAAAGCTTTTGAGTACATAGGATATATTAGATTTTATTTAAAAATCATCTAAAAGTGGCACTCCTTTAAATGTAGAAGCTGAGGGAAGAGTTAACATTTGAGGATCCCCTGTGTACTTTGGTCGCTCTAAATATCTTTCTACAAATAATTTATATTCTCCTTGAGAAATTGATTTTACAGATCTATCTGCAGAGTACCTCGAGGACTTGGGACTTTCAGGAACATCTAAGAGAGCAATGTTTTCTTTATCTTCAAGAGACATCTATTTATCACCTCCTTTCATTTTTTGAGCATTTTCTTTGAAAATTTCTTTGAAGTCTTTATGGTCTGTTTCTTCCCTATGGTCTCCGCAGGTGCCAAGAGCTAAACGTTTTTCACATGTTTTGCAGATAAAACCTACAATCTCTGGATGATTCATATGAGTTAATGCACGAGAATGCAAATATACTTAATCAATATATTTTTATACTAGTATATATTATATATACTTATGAATAAAAGAACCCTTGTTAAATCTGGAGCCTCAAGCTTTACTGTTGCTGTACCTATTGAATGGGTGAGACGTAATGGGCTTGAAAAAGGTAGTGAAATTGCAATTGAAGAGAATGAGATTGGAGATTTATTATTAAGAAAGCCTCATGAAAAGGGGTTTTTACCTCAAGAGCAATGCACAATTAAAGTTGATAAAGACACAAAGGACTTATTGTATTGGGAGCTTGTACGTGCTTATTTACATAATTATACTACAATTAACCTAGAAGGAGATTCTGTTGCACAGGATTCTGCTCAAACATTACAACAACTAGATTCATTTATAGGATTAGACGTAATTGAAAGAACTAAGAAATTTATTGTTTTAAAGAATTTTTCTGCTTATGATACTGAAAGCTCTCCTTATTCTTTGTTGAAAAAATTGGATGTGGGAGTTAGGGCAATGATTAACGGAATTGAACCATTTTTTGTTAAAGGATTTAATAAAGATGATGTTTTGGAGATGAAATCTCAGCACCACTATAATGAAAGAGTTTATCTTTTTGCACTAAAACTATCTAATGCAATTGTTAATACTCCTTCGTTAATGCGCGTTTTTAAGACAGATTATAGACAATTGATGAAAGAACATGTAATTGTTAACTCTTTAAGACAGATTTCTTTTCATTTTGCAGAGATTGGCTCAATTTTACTTGCAGTAGACCATACTAGAAAACAAGGAGATTTTATAAAAAAAATATTTACCTTTATTTCAAAAAAATATCGCTCTGTTTTGACTATGCCTAAAGTTCCTGCTTCTAAAGAGCTTATTGAATTTCTCAAAGATTCTGATTCAACTATTGCACAATGGCAATTATCTCTTAAAGAATTGAGAAATCAAACTCTTACTGAGTTTGTTGTTCATGCAATGAGCATAAACTGTGTGCTTGACTATCTTGCACTTGAGCTCATGACTTAAACTTTTCTGGCCATTTTGTACTACCTGTATTAACAATTAATATTTTAGCATCCTTTGGAACTTTATTGCGCATTTGTAATAACAATGCAAGACCTGCTATCCCAGATGGCTCGCATATGATATTATTTTGTTTTGCTATTTGTATTGCTTCATCAATATAACGTTCTTGAACTGCATATACATTTGTTTCTGACCCGCATGAACCAGTCCATTTGTAGATGCGAATCCATTGTTCGTCAAAATGAACAAATGGCAAGTGAGGAGAATACAATTTATCTGCTTTGCTTTTAGGGTCGTTAACTGTGGCACCTAAAAAATTACAGTGTTTTAATGTTTGAGAATTTCCTGAAAATCTTGGGTCATGAATTCCTGAAAGAACTTCTCTTTTATTAATATTTAATAAATTTTCATAAAGGTTTCCCGTTCCGAATGGAATAAAACAAAATTCAGGAGAGTTATTTAATATCTCATAACTTAACCAGTCATAATAACGAGTTGTTGGGTCGAGAGCGGTATTTGAAGTTACATCTAGTCCATAAGGATTATGACTTATTTCTAAAATTTCTTTCCAATGAAATGGTTTTCTTGATAAATCAGTTCTATAAACCTCGCAACCAACTGATTCTAACATTCTTACTATGTGTTCATCAAGATGAATATCAACTATGCATTTTAAATCTGGAAGATGATATTTTCTAAGCATGCTTTGAATTGCAAAGCCGGCTGAACCTGAAGTGATAATAGACATTTGAGGCAGTTTGTCTTTGATTAGACCTTCTTTCTTTGCTAATAAGAAATCGCGGTATGTGACTACCATTTCCCAAGCCATTCTGTCTTTATGAGTGCCTGTGGGGTTTTTGCTTTCATCTTTTAACCAGACATTAGTGAATCCAGGAACATTTATCTTATATGTTGGAGTTGCGGGAAATTTAGGATCTTCAGGAGGAAATTCAGGCTTAGCTGGATCGTTTTCTGATGCTACCGTTATAGAACGTAGTATTGTGCTTTCTTGTGATGTGAGTGGCATAAAAGTTCAAAGTTAAAGAGTTTAATAAGTTTGTGCTTATAGACTAAGATTTAATTATCTCTAAGTAATTTATATTTTCTATTTTTCTTGAATCTGTTAAAATATTGCCTTTTTTATCAACCGGATAGATTGCAAGGTACTTTTTGAATGTCTTTCTCAATTGAGATTGTTTTCTTAAGTGCCAGGAACCTACTATGACGATTAAAGGTTTTGAAGTAATTAATAAAAAATGTTTAATCATATTTATATGGTGCTTTGATCTTTCTTTTACAATGCCTTTGATAATGGCTAATTCTTTTTTTGTTGGATGGACTTCACCTTTGATTATGGACTGAATTCTTTGGTCAAATCCAAAATCTTTAAAGTCTATTCCAATTAATTTTATATCTCTTTTTCTGCATAGTTCCATTAATTCTGCTTGCTCTTTGAATCTTTGATCTTTTGAAGCTTTGATGTAACTGTCTTTGTTAGTTATAGATATTTCTTGTAATTGTTCTGCTAAAATAAATTCTGGATTATACTCCTCTATTATTTCCTTTTGTTTGTTGAAATCCTTTATGAATCCATGTGTATCCCCTATAAATATTAGTTTGTTCATTTTATTGATAAGTGGGTTAGATTAATAATTCTTTTCAGTAATACGGAAACCTTTTAATTACTATTGTTCTTGTTGATTATATGGATAAAAGAGGAACTATGGAGATATCGTTTGGAATGATTTTCTCTATAATTATTGTAATTTTTATTATTGGAATAAGTGTTTACGCGATTACTACTTTTTTACAATTAGGTAAAACTACAGAGATTAGTTTATTTTATCAGAGGTTTCAAGAAACTGTTGATGATGTGTGGTCCTCTGCTACTACTAATAAAGTTATTAGTCTTTCCCTTCCAAAATCTATTGAATTAGTTTGTTTGGGCTCTCTTTTAACTACGGGAACTAATGAGTATGTAAGTAAAATGAATGTCTTAAAGGAATATTCCTCTGGATTTCAACAACAAAATACGAATACTTTCTTATATCCTCCTCAAAAAGCAGGAGATTTTGCATTTAAGAAAGTCGATAAGATAGATGTTTCTAGCCTAAATAGGGGTTTTGATTGCTTTGAAGTTAAAAATGGAGTTGTAAAGATAAGGCTGTCTAAAAGTGAGTTTGATTCGTTGGTGAAAATACAGCATGAATAAAATAAAAAATATCTTGTTTGTATGTAAACATAATGTATTTAGAAGCAGAATTGCAGAGATATTTTTTAATAAATTTAATAAGAATGAAAATTACATTGCTAGAAGTGCTGGTTTAATCCCTGGAAAAAATCTTGTAAATTCTCAAGTAGAAGTTGCTAAGAAATTAGGGCTAGATTTAAATGGAAAACCTCAACCTATAACTTTAGACTTGTTGAGAAATACTGACTTAATGGTCGTCGTTGCCGATGATGTCCCACCTAAAATATTTGATAATAAGAAATATGGTAGGACTGAGTATGTGTGGAAAATTACTGATGATAAAACAGGAAGTCCTGAAGAAATATATAATATTATTAAGAAAATAGAGAAAAAGATAAAGAGTTTTGTGGAGTCTTTAAAATGATAAATAGAAAGGGGTTAGAATTTACATTTAGCTGGATTTTTGCAATTATTGCAGGCACAGTTATTCTATTTTCTGCTATCTATATAACTACAAAATTAATTGGTTCTAATGAGATTGAGAGAAATACATTTGTTGCTAGCGAACTGAGTAATATTCTAAGTCCTATTGAAACAAATCTAGAAGATAGTAAATATTCTTTGATTGAATTTACAGATGAAACTAGAGTTTACAATGAATGTTCTAATTTAGGTGTATTTGGAAAGCAACAGCTAAGCACCTCTTCTAAGAAATCTGGAAGTAATGGGTGGAGTGAACAAAGCATTCGTAAATCTTCTTTCAATAAATATATATTTTCTAGAAAAGTTGAAGATACTGATGGCACGAAAATGCATGTCTTGGCAAGCCCGTTAACTATGCCGTTTAAAATAGGAGATATTCTTATCATGCATGGGAGAAATTACTGTTTTGTTAATCCTTCTTCTGCGATTGAAGAGAAATTTAATGAACTTTCTTCAAATGGCATGCAAGATATCGGAGTAAATATCACCAATAATATTGACTCTTGCCCTAGAAATTCAACAAAGGTATGTTTTAATCAAATTGGATGTGATGTAAATGTTAATACCCTTGCAAACGTGGTTACTAAATCTGGTAAGAATCTCTATTATTATGGAGATTCATTACAACTTGCTGCTATTTTTTCTGACACTGAGATTTATGAGTGTCAAATTAAAAGGCTTGCAAGTCGCGCTGGAGAATTAGGTTCTTTGTATGCTCGCAAGGCATTATATATTGAAGGAAGTGGGTGTAACAATAATTTAGTTTCAGATTTGCAGTCATTTGTTTTAAGAACAAATGTTAGTAATTCAGCAGATTTTAGACAGTTGGGACAAATTGCTGAAGAATTGGAGGAACGTAATGATGGACTTGCATCGTGTAAAGTATTCTAAAGGTCAATTTAAGATACAACAAATGGTTTTTGTGCTTGTAGCTATACTAATATTATTTGGAGTAGTTTCTGTTTTTTTTATATCAATTAGATTTAACTCATTACACGATGAAGTTGAAAATCAGCGAAAGGAAGCTGTTTTTGAACAAGTTCGCAAGATGGCAGGAACACCTGAATTTATTTGGATTTCTTCAGATGATTGTGCTGCTTGTGTGGATATGGATAAGTTGATTTTATTGAAGAATAAAACGTCTTATAAAGGGTTCTGGAAAGATATTTCTCTTTTGAAGATTAGTAGAGTTTATCCAACTTATCAAACTGAAGAATGTAGTCTAATTAGTTACCCTAAGTGCAATAGTATTACTCTTGTCCAAGGAGATAATTATGAATCTTATGAGTCTTTTATATCTCTATGCAGGTATGATGGTGATATTGGTCAAACTAAATGTGATTTGGGAAGAATAGCTATGGGTTTTGAAGGAGTTGTATGAATTTGGAGAAAAGGAAAGGTCAGGAAGAAATTGTTGGCTTTGTATTAATAGTTGTGATTGTGGCTGTAGTTTTTGTAATATTTTTAGGAATACGTTTGCGTAATTTCGAACCTTCTCAAAAACAAAGTGAAATATTATATCAGTTCATTGAGAGTTCTATGGAACAAACAACTGAATGCGTATTAAGTTTAAATGGTCGGAATTTGGCACTAGATTCATTGATTAAAGAGTGCTACTCTACAGATAACAGGTGTACGTCTGGAGAGACTTCTTGTCAGATTGCTGAAAAAACGATGAGAAATATATTAAATAACACTTGGAAAGTTGGAGTTGAATATCCCTATAAAGGGTATGAAATAAGAGCAGACTATTTTTATAACTCGAGCAATCAAGGGCAAAATGAAGAGATACTTTTGATAGCAGAAGGCAATTGTAATAATTCTTTTGTTGGTAACTCTTATTGGATTCCTGAATTTCCAGGAAGCATTATAGTTAATGCTAAGCTTTGTTCTTAGTTACAATACAATTTCTATCTTTAAAATATCAATTACAGTTACAGGTCTTAATCTTTTACGACCTCCTGTATTTTCTTTGATTAAATCTATGAATCCGAATTCCTCTAATAAGTTTATATCTTGCGAAACCGATTTAAAATCACGTTGAACCATTTTGGCGACTTCATATATAGATTTAGGATTTCTTGTTTTTATCACATGAATTATACGTGCTTTCTCGTTTGTGAGTAATGAACGTATGGATGATAGACTCTTGAGGTTAAAATCTGATTTATCCCCTGTTATTTTCTTAAAAAATGAGGTGAATGCTCCTCTATCGTCGGTAATAGTTATTTCCCTAACTCTTGATTTTTGAGACATCTTATTGAACTTAATACCCTATAGTATATATATGTTTTGTTATACCATATATTCTAAAAATAACATATATGTTGTTGAAACGACTCCTTTTGAGAGGAGGTCGTTGTTTAATCATTTGGTAGTAACAAGCAAAGATTTATAAAACAATTATTATGTTTAAGATTATTGCTTTGTAATAACCGAACTAACATAGAAAGCTTTTTAAAGAGTTAAAGAGTAGACCATATAACGCTCTTTTTAGAGTGAATATCTAAATATGATGAGACCGATACAAAACGTTACAAAGCGTATATTGCACGGCTCACTTGGCGAGTCGCCGATTAAACGTGCGGCTTCCTCGATGAGGAACTCTGTGGAGTTGCCACAAGAGATAGTTGAAAGGAGGTTTATTTAAAAAATGAAATTTAATTTTAAAAAGATTACATCTGCTTTAGCTTCTACAGCTATAATGGGATCTACACTTGCACTTGCTGCAGCTGCTAGTTTCCCTGCTCCATTCGTTTCGAACGGTGTTGCTGACGTTGCTATAGTATATGGAAATTCTTTGGATTTAGTTGCTGTTACAGACATATCTACAGCTTTGAGTACTTCTCTTGCTGGTGGAAGTTCAGGAAGTGCTACAGCTAGTGATGATGCTTACCCATTATTTACTGGTTCGACACCTATCCAACTTAATAATAGTATTAGCAGTGTTAGAACGTCAATTTCAGAGACCAATTTACCATCTGTCCTTGGAAAAGAAGACTTTAGTGGTAATGTTGATGCTCAAATGACATTTAATATTGTTCCTGGAACAAACAGAGTAATCTATCAGAAACAACCAACAAGCAGTGACGATCCTGTAAATGCAGTTGCTATGACCACATCGGCATCAACTTACTTTTACAATGCGACTGTTAGTTTTAACAGAGCAGTGAACTTCACACATGCTGATTCAAAGAACGAAGAAATTCAATTATTTGGTCAGACATTCTTGATTGGATCTGCAACAGATACTACTACATTAGTGTTATTCAAATCAGCAGAAACTGTATTTTTGACAGTTGGAGGAACGACTTCAACTCCGTCAGCTACTGTTGTTGTTGGTGATGAGACATACACAATAGAACTTACTGCTGCAACGGATACTTCTGCTACCATTAGGGTTACGGATTCAGCTGGTGCTTCTGATCAGAAGGAGGTTAATGAGGCCGCATCTAAGAAAATCTTAGGTATTGAAGTCGCAGTTAATACTGCTGATGAATCAACAGCTACGAATACTCTTTCCGCAGAAGTCATGGTTGGAGCATCAAGAATTAAGTTGCAAGATGCATCTGAAGTCTTGTATGGTTCTGACGATGATTCTATTGATGGAACAAGAGTTTCTTTCAATAGTACTGCAGGTCCTGGAGCAATAAATAAATTGACTATTCAAGTCTTTGCTCCTGATGGAAGTAACGATGCTTTTGCAGAGGGAGACTCTTTTGTTGATCCAGTCTTTGGATCATTCAGGTTTGTCTACGCTGAAAGTGAATTGACTGAAGATGATAGGGAAACTATCAAAGTTGCCCCTTCTGGTAATGATCATATTTCTTTCACTGCTACAAATTGGCAGAACAAGGAATTGACTAACCAAGAATGGGTTAACAATGAATCTGGTGGAACGCTAGGTCCTTTCTTAGGAGATTCCAATGAATGGAGAATCTATGTTCAAGAACATGCTACAATCAACGAATCAGCATATGCTATGGTCGGTAATGAGGATGAGGGGTATTTAGTAAAACTTCGTACTCTTACAAACTCTACCGCTTTAACAACGACTGATAGGATTATATTTGAAAACGTGTTTGATACTACAGAATCTTGGGAAGCTACGATAAGTAGCGAAGGTACTGGTACTATTGATATTGGTGGTAAATCTTATGGAGTTACTTACCATGAAAATGCGAGTGATAGCGGTAATGGTGCTGGAAGGGTTCAGTTAAACTACCCTGATAGCTCTGCTGGTCAGACAATATTATATCCGACCGTTGAAACTTCAAAGGGTGCTAAGATGATGCTCTATGAGCCTCTTACACTTAACTTAAGTTCTGATACTGGTATGACTGGATTGAGTACTGTTCCAACATTTGCAAACTTGACTGGAATCCTTATTCCTGATGGAGATGGATTTACAACAACAGCTATTGTTACAACAGGGTTATCTGGATATTTAGGAGGTAATTGGACATTTGGTACAAGTGCTCTTAATACATCAGGTAATAACTCTATTAACATAACTGCTGGAAAGTTGACATTTGCTGTAGTTGCAGCGGATGTTATGGGACAAGTAACAGTTAGACTTTTGGATCCTCAAGGTGCACGTATCACAGTACCGTCAATGGTACTTCTTGAGGAGAAAGATGAGTCTAATAACTATGAAGCAGTTATATTGCAATCTGGTGGAAACGGTATTAGCACAAGTAGTTCTCAAATTACTGACACAGACTTTACATGGAACAGTGACGCTGATATGAGCGGAACTGCTTATGGTTCAGTCGGATTCCAAAGTGAAGCGGACGATGACTTGTATTACATGGAAGACCAATGGGGAACACTTGTAGAAACTGATCAGTCTAACTCAAATGCTTATGTTGTAACTGTTAGTTATCCTGACGAACAAGTAACTGCCGGCATTTATGTTGACGGCTTAGTTGAAGGAACTGGTTCAACTACCCTGGGAGACGTTAAGGTTATGGATGACGAGCTTGCGAGCTCTGGAATGTCTGTAAAGAACCTTATTGTCGTAGGTGGAAGCTGTGTAAACACAGCTGCATCATCCTTATTGGGTGGTAGTGCTGGTTGCGGTGCATCATGGACTGCAGCTACGAACGCAGGTACAGGTGATTGGATAATCCAAACATTTGCGAACCCATGGGCTAGCTCTAAAGTAGCTACTCTTGTCGCTGGTTGGGAACAAGGTGATACTGCAAATGCAGCAACATACTTGACTAAACAGAATCCAAAGACAGATGTAGGAAGTAAGTGGACTGGAACAACTGCTACGGCAGCTACTTCAGTTGGCACTGGAACTACAGCTTAAATCGGTTTGTTTTTCTTTTTTCTTTTTTCTTTTTTTTATTGTTTTGTTGGTAGACTCTGTGAAAGAGCTCTAAAGATGATTCATTTTTATAGATATAGCAGAAGCATTAAATAATCGTATGCTTCCGCGTAATAGTCAACGCACAAAACTATCAAAAAAACAATGCACCACCTAAAGGGTGACTGGTGTTTGTTTTTTGGATGTTCAAAGTGGTCTCAAACACTTTGACATACGGAAATTAAGTGCGTTAACTATATTAATTTAAAGAAGAATTTATTATTGAATTGATGATGCGAAGAAAACTACAACTTTTAATATATTCTTTTTTAGCAAGACATAGAATATTCCATTATTTATTATTTAAAATCCTAAAATCAAAAGACTTTTTGGATAAAAGTTTTGATAAAATAATAAGCGATTATTCTAAAAAGAATAAAGATTTTTTCTTTATTCAAATAGGTGCAAATGATGGACTAAAAGCAGACCCAATTTATTTATATGTCCGAAAATACGGCTGGAAAGGGATATTAGTTGAGCCAGTAAATTATATTTTTAAAAAACTGAAAAAAAATTATAAAGGCGTACCAAATATCTATTTGGAGAATGTGGCAATAGCCGATAAAGAAGGATATAAAAATTTCTATAGATTAAAGAAAATAAGTGGTGAGAATTATCCTTTATGGTATGATGAAATAGGTTCTTTTTTGAAAGAAAATGTGCTTAAACATAAAGATAAATTTCCAGATTTAGAGAACTATTTGATGGTTGAAAAGATAAAATGTTTAACCTTAAAATCTTTATTTAAAAAGTATCAATTAAAAAAGATAGATTTTTTACAAATTGATGTGGAGGGATATGATTACCACATTGTTAAACAAATTCCTTTTGATAAAATTAAGCCAAAAATTATACGTTATGAAGATAGACATTTACCTAAAGAACAGCAAGAATATTGTAAAAATTTACTAATAAAAAATGGTTATAAAATTCTACAAATTACGGGGGATACCTTGGCTTACTTGAAAGATTCTCATTGAATAAATTAAGCTATCTGATTTGAAATATTTATTTTCAGAAGACTAATATTTTTAAAGGAGTTTTTGCTTGAATAAACATGAGAAGAATATTAAGCATGGCTGAATCTGCTGAGAAAGAGATTAGGAGGAAACGTTTAGGAGGAATTGTTATTATTGCATTGTTAGTTCTTAGCACCTTAGGATTTGCATTGAGTAGCTTTGGAGGAAATAGTAATGTTGAAGTAGACGATGGATTTAGTTATAATGGCCAAAACTGGATATATACAGTGGGTTCTCAAAAATATTATTTTACAAATCATCCCGATGAAATTAATACTTCTTTATCAGGTCTAACTAAAAATTTAGTAGATTTTAGTAATAAACAAGTTTATATTGACTCTGAGATTGTAGGCGGGCTACAAGAAATTTACAATACTCTTGGGCCATACTCTGGAAAAATTAGTGAAGCATGTTATGGAACATGCGAGAAAGATTTACCAGAGAAGGAATGTTTGGCTAATGAAAATCCTATGATAATCCTTAGGGAAAGTACTGTTGAACGATTTAAAGAGAAAGAAAATTGTTTGTTTATAGAAGGTGATTTGAAAACAGTTGACGCTTTTCTTTATAGGGTTTTGGGAATTAACTAGTTGGAAATGTTCTTCTTGAAGGTTAAAATCGTCGCTGATAGGCATCTCAACATTTAAAAAAGCTAAGTATTATGATATTATTGAATGGTAACTAAGTTAAAAAAACCAGCAATTCCTAAAGAAAGAAAACTAGAAAGAGAGCTCTTAGGAATACTTATTTTTCTTGGAGTGCTTGTTGCAGTATTTGTTATTTCTAGTTATTACTTTAAAAGTTTGAATAGTTTTGACTATAAAGGATTAACATTTGAAAAAAAGAGAGTTGGAGATATTCCTTTATTTTATCATAGCTATTACATAAAAACCCCTGAAAGAGTAATCCAATATAAGTTCTATCTGCGCAATGACCCAAGAACAAATAATGTTACGCTTGTGGGTGCTCCTTCTAATCTTCTTGTCCCAGGTTCTGTTGCTTATCTTTCGGTGAATAGTAATGGCTTACAAGAATGTAGGTATGGTCCATTAGGGGTTGCAAGTATTTCTAGTTTTATGAGCGATAATCAAATGAAGGTTATAGCTGGAAACCTTGATTTTTGGAATGCTGGTTCACGAAGGGATAAATGGATTACTTGTGAGAACCAACCTGGAAACAGAGTTGTTGAATTGCTAAAAGGGAATGAGACAAAGGTCACTATTAAAAACAACTGTTATCGAATAGAAATTGCTGATTGCCGGATTCTTGAAGCCGTTGAAAAACTTGAAGTTCAATCAATTGTTGATGCTCGCAAAGTCCCTATTTAAACTCTAATTTTTTGTTTTTTCCTTACAAAGTATATTGCTATAATTAATAATACAATTCCGAGCATCCAAATAGTTGTAGAACTCAAAATAGAATTAACATTTTCTTGATTGTTGCCATATATTACACCTATGTAAATTAATATCGCAGACCATAGTCCTGAACCGAGTGCCGTATAGAATGTAAATTTACTTAAAGACATTTTAGAGAAACCTGCAGGTATTGAAATAAGTTGGCGTATTGCAGGGATTAATCTTCCAGTGAATGTGGTGATGCTTCCATGAACTTTGAAATAGTGATCTGCTTTCTGAAGTGCTTCATTTTTTAAGAATAAAAATCTGCCATATTTTCCGATTAGTTTATTGATTATCCTGCGGCCAAAATGTAATGCTATAAAATAGTTAATATATGCTCCTACTATACTCCCTATAATAGCTGCAACTAAGACTAGAATAAAAGACATATCTCCCCTTGATACTAAAACTCCAGCTGGAGGGAGAATAAGTTCACTTGGAAAAGGGATGAATGAGCTCTCTATAAGCATTCCAATTGCGATTCCTAGGTACCCTAGGTGCCCTATTATTGAGATTATGGACTCTATTAAAGTTGATATGAAACTCATTTATTCTTACCTCTTATTTGAGAGATTATGACTTTAAAATCTTCGTATATTGGAATAGACCTGATATTAAATAAGAATACATTTGCAAACCATAAAATGATAACTAAAACTGTGCTTCCAAAGTACCAGGTTGCTATATGAGTTATATTAAATAATTCAAAACCTTTATTTGCAAATAAAAGCGCGAATGTAAATATCCTCAGAATATTTATGAAAAGAAATGAGCTCATCAGAAAAAAGATGCTCTTAAGACGTTTCTTCTTGTCCATTGGTGTGCTTAAATTTAAAATTAAGAGCAAATAATATGCTGAACCTGCAATACATGCAGGAATTATGCTTGCAAAATACCCTTTGAAAAAGATTGTTGTATTTATACAGGCTAAGTTTTGGAAAGCTGGAAATAAATTTGTAGCTAAATCACAGATTTTTGAAGGATTTCCTTTTAAAAGGACTGCATCGTAAAAGAAATTTATTAAATCAAAAACAGGATATATTGTTAAAGGTGTGAATATTAAATAAAAAATAAATAAATTACCTAATCCTAAAATTAATAGTAAACAGTACCTAAGAATTATTGAATTTAAATAAGACCTGTTCATTAAACGTTATGGGTGTCTTAGCTTAAAAATATTTATCTTCTTGATAATTTAACAGCGACTACTACAATTAAAATCACTAAGATCAGATTTACGAATCCAATTACCCAGATGATTGGATTCTCAAAGTTGAGTATGTTTGTACTCTTACTAAGTAAGACTTCTACTTCTTGTATCTGTACCTTGCCTTGGGAAGTAGCTTGAATATCGAATGCTTGAGTTCCTGATGAATCTTTATCTACTAGTAAAGTAAATGTTACATCTTTGCTTTCGCCAGAATCAACTGAGATTGATGTATGCGAAATATCAGTTAATTCAGCCCAAGATGAATAACCTCTTGCGCTTAAACTGTAAGTATCACTTTCACTACCAGTGTTCTTGATTGTTGCAATTATTCTAAGCTCTTCTCCTGCTTTTGCCACTGAGTCAAGCTTAGCTTTAATTTCTAAGTTTGTAAGGCCTCCAGTATTACCAAGATTTACAGAACAACCGATAACTTCTAAGTTTGCTACTGCAGCTTCATCAGCATCTTGACGGTAGACTCCGTTCTTGTAATTATATTCTGTTATAAATTCAATAGGATAATTTCCGCTTTCTACATTTGCTGGAACCTGAGATATGAAATCTAATTTTTTGTTATCTCCTTTGTTAAGCTTACTTGTTATTTCTAGTTCTTGGTTTATATTCAAAGCTTTGTTTCTTATGGTTACTTTTACTCTATCTTCCTTATCTTTACCTACATTAAATACTGTGAATCTTCCACTGAATGTTTGGCCACAGCTGACTTGTGAATCTAAAGTAATGTCATCTACTACTACATAACGGTCTTTCTTAGAAGCTTGTTTTACATCAACTGATTGGTAAAATGCATTATCTAAATCGCCTGAGTTATCTCTGCAACTTCTGCTTTCGCCAGCATCATCGTCATAAACTTTTATAGCTAACTTATAGTTGCCTGAATCGAAGTCTGCTGGAACTTTAAATATCCAGGTGACTGTTTCTTCATCATCATCATCAATAGTAATATCAATTTGTTCGTTATCACTATCTGAATCGCTAAGGAATTCTAAGTTGTCGGCTTGATTATTTCCATTACTATCATAAAGTCCGAATTCTACGATTGCGTCAATACTATCATCATTGTTGTTGTTTCTTACTTCTACTTCTAGTTCCACTTCATCTAGAAGTTCCCAGCTATTATCATCTCCATTACCATAATTATTCCAATCTACATTGATGATACTTAGGTTTCCTACAACTGCTGCACCTGAAGAGCAGAATGTTTTTCTTACTTGGAATTGTGTAGATGCTACTTGAGATCCTGCTGATGCTTTGACATTAATAGTATTTAGACCGAATTTAAGATTTTGAAGATTTGATAATATTGCATTGATGCTCTGTGATGTGTGCGCAGATAATGAAAATGATTGAGGCGCGAAAGTCACTCCAAATAATGAACTACCTGTTTCAGACATTAATATTGATAAAGCAGTATTTCCATTATTATTTACATTTAGAGTTGTGTTTTGCCCTAAAGTTATAGGAGCACTTGGGGCAGAAATTGATATGTTTGAAGATGATTGTACTGGAATAACAGTTATTGTAATTGGAAGACTTGCTTGAGAACTATTTGGTCCTGAAACATTAATTATAGCAGTTACTGTTCCACTTGCACTTAATGGAATGTTAATAGTAGTATTTAGAGAGATACTTTGATTAGGATTTATTGTGGTTGTGGAAGGGTTACTTATAGTGCCTGCTGAAATTGAATTTGTCCAAGTTAGAGTTGCAATATTAACTGTGCCTGTATAGTTTAAGTTAAAACTAATTGTTGCACTTTGACCTGCTAGGATATTTTGACTTATTGAAGAAGGATCGAAGGTTAACACTCCTGCTGTAGCAAACCCAAGCGATAAAACTGCTAAAGTTAAGAATGCAAATAATGGAACTAATTTTGTAAACTTCATTTTACTTTAACTTTTTCGATTAAATGGGTATTTAAATATTTCGGTGTTAACCGAACTTATGGATTTTATAAACATAGGTATATGGAAATGTTTATATTATTCAGAGTATTTGAGTATTATATTGATATGGCTATAAGATCTAAAGAAAATGTTGTTAGCGCCTGGGCGTTCCTAATAGGGATTGTTCTTGCTTTAATCGGAGGAATGCTGAGCGCATTGTTTGGAAATCTAAACCCTTTCTTGCTTGGGCTACTATTACTATTATGGTTAATTATAGGATTTATAGGAGTGTCTCCTAATGATATCAATAAATTTATGACTTCTTCAGTTTCATTAGTAATTGTAAGTTTTGCAGGGTCTGCGGGCGTTAGAAATATAGAATTCCTTAATTGGGAATTAGGGAATATAGTTTCTTCAACATTAGGGGCATTACTTGTATTGCTAGTTCCTGCAACTATTGTTGTAGCAGTTAGAAGTTTGTTTTCAATTTCGCAGAGATAATTAATTTAGGTAGTTCTTTTTTATTAGGTAAACTACGAGAAGAAATCAGAGCAGATAAAAGAGGTTAGCGAGTATATACTAAAGTGGCTTTTGTGGGGCCCTTACTATATGATTCTTCATTAATGTGAACACCACTTTTAATTGAAGGGATAGAATCCTTAGTCACCTAAACGTAAAAAAATAGATGAGTCTGTCGGATAATTAAACAAACAGATGTTTTCTTAGAAATTTACATCAATAAATCTTCTTTATGAGATGCATGTGATGCAGTAGAAGGGCCTCTATAGATTTCCGCAAACTCTGGAGAAGCTATTATTGCGTTATCTCCGAATCCTGCGATTGAGCCTTCCATGGCATCAACGGTCTTCTTTATTTTTGTTAATGCTCTCTTTAATTCAATTATATCTTTACTCTTAATCTGTTTTATATCTATGAAAGCAATTGTGTAACCTTCGCGCAGAGCTGCAAGGATATCATTTATATCATCATACTTTTTGAGTGTGAACTGGCGAATCTTTATCTTTTCCTTCTTACTTTTAGCCTGATTGAGATCAAGTTCTACATATTCATCCGAAGCTTGTGATTTATTAAAAACTCCTTTCAAACCAAAGACCATAATGACTGGTGAACAGTTCAGTATATAAACATTATCGTTTTTTAAGATATGTAAGAATTATTTTGATGACGACGTGGACTTATTTTCTAGTAGTTCTTTAAGTTCTTGCTGCAACTCTTTAGCCCTAGATTCGATTAGACTTTCTTGTTTGGCTATCGAGTTGCTATGAAGCTCTATTAATTTCTTTTTTTCTTCTAATTCATCCAAAGTTATTTTTTTATCAACAACTATCATTATTGAACCAACCATTTTGTAAATAGTATCACTTGTTTTATTGACTTCTTCTAATGCATTAGTTGTTTCGTTCAAATCTGCTTGAAGATTTTGTCTTTGAATGAGTAAATTCTGGAGATTTTGTTCAAGAACTTGCAAATCTTGTATTTTCTGTCTAGATGCTGCATCCATATAAATTAAACCGCCTTTATCTTGACTACGTGTGTTCTTGGTTTATAAAAAATTTTTGAATTGCAATATGGACAGTTAAATACTTTATCTAATACCTTGCTAGTTATCTGCTTACTACATCTGAAACATTTGTATTGTGCCATGTGTTTAGTTAGTCTTTGTATTTTTAAAAGTTCTTATTTATTTAATGTGTATGCATGTCCTGCAAATTGTACGCCGCATTTTTCACAATGCCATATTCCTGCTGCAAGACGCTTGACTCCAAGTTTCTTACAATGTGGACATGATTGTTTTACCCTCTGTAATAATTCTATTGCATTAAGTTTATTTCGAGGATAGGTTCCGTAACCTGCTCCGAATCTACCTGCTGCTTTTACTTTTTTTGTCTTTACCATAATTGATATGTTGAAAATGTGTTTTTAAATATTCCCATTTACTTTTTAAAACAATTTTTCACATCCAACCCTTAATAATGTGATGTAATCTAGTTACTAATTCACGCTTTAACCATTTAGAAGGAGAGACTGTTGCTCCTGCACCTAAATGCTCTTGACCTGTGTTCCAACCTACTATGTCTGCGTCTACAAATGGGATTCCTTGAAAATCTAATTTCTTCCCTATTCCTATAACTCTCTCCATGTGGGCTGGATGTGCAAGATAAATAGCATGCTTGAGACTGTTTTGACCATGTTCTTCAATTATAAATTGTCTTGCTCTTTCCATTACTTCTCGAGTATTAAGGCTAGCTTCATATGGTGCGCTTCCTTTTGTTTCGCTATCTATTGAATAATCATCAAATCTAATTTTAGGTATATTCACAAGAATTGCCCATTGGGCTATAAGTGGAAGATTTTTTTCACTTATTTTTCTTGCATCTATTGCACTTCTTGCTAAGCTTTGGGTTGCATGAGTTTCCCTGCCTCCAAATGCAAGACCTAATAGATACTCTCCTTCTAGGGGGATCTTTGTATTATACATCCGATCTCCTATCTCTACTCTTGCCAGAAGAGAATCATTATAATCTGTTAAATTTCTAAATAATCTTTGTATGCCCATATTTTGTATTAAAAAAATGGATTTAAAAATGTTTTTAAATATTGCGCTATGCTAATTCTATTGGTCTGGAGGTCTTGAAGGATAGGTCTTTGCAAATTCAGTTAAATAATATTCTGCACAACCGGTTATATTATCAAGAGTTCCTTTTAGAGGAACTAGGAGGTCTCTGGAAGGATCTTCTTTAAAATAATTGATATATGATTCAACTTCTTGAGATATGCTACTTGCAAGACGCATAAGAATAGAACATGCTTGTTCTTGTTCAAGCCTAGGTTTAATTGGAGGATTTTGTAATTTAAGAATTGTACTATAATCTTTCATATTCCAAAGATGAACTAGTTGTTGAA
>Ga0209542_10005280_pt1 | contig 25917 bp, 26 predicted proteins | sample RifCSPhighO2_01_FD_184028 | JGI IMG/M metagenome (GOLD analysis project Ga0209542, IMG submission 184028) | Soil microbial communities from Rifle, Colorado - Rifle CSP2_plank highO2_0.1 (SPAdes) (version 2) | ecosystem: Environmental > Terrestrial > Deep subsurface > Rock core/Sediment ...
CGCTACCTTTTGCCCTAGAGGGCAAATCCACCGCACAAGGCGGATGACGGACTTAATTAACGACCTCTGTCTCTAGCTGAAGCTAGAAAATACCAACTCTCGCTATCCCAGAGAGATTATAGCAAAGTTTATTTTTTGAAACTCGACCCTTGCTTGGGCCTTGATAATACGCCACTCGACATTATTTTCAGGATAAGATATGTTGTATTTGATAATCTCGAAGCGTTCTTCTTTGTATTACGTCTTTATGTTATAATGCGTGTATGAAAAATATTATTCATTTCTCAGTATCAAAAGAAGATAAATTCTATATTGCTTCTGCAATTAATTTTGCCATTATTACCCAAGCTAGAACTCTTGACGATCTAGCTAAAAATATTCAGGAAGCAGTCGAGGTGCATTTTCATGGTGAAAATATAAAAGAATTAGGATTTTCTCCCAAGCCTTCTATTTTGGCCAACATAGAACTTCCGGCTAATGTCTAAACTCAGAGTTCTTTCTGGAAGAGACATCCTTAAATTTTTACAAAAAGAGGGATTCAAAATTGAATATGGCAAAGGAAGTCACTGCAAATTATTTAAGTTAGCTGGAGGAGAAAAAGAATCTATAACAATTCCCCTACACAAAGAAATAGCGAAAGGTACCTTGCGTGCTATTTACAATCAAGCGAGCAAATCTGTATCTTCAAATGAACTAAAAAGATTCTTTTATACAGATTAATCTTTGTATATTAGTACTCCGAATGCTCCGCGACCAGGGATCGAACCTGGGACATCCTCCTTAACAGGGAGGCGCTCTACCGGCTGAGCTATCGCGGAATATTATTTTTCCTTAGAATTTCCTCCCTCTCTTCCCTACCGATACCTGTTTTGAAAAATTTCTCTCTGGACCTTGCTTGAGCCAATGTCCGAAACTCTTCTATATAAACCAACTTCAGCGGTATACGACCTTTTGTTGGTTTTACATGCCCCCCATTGTGCTCTTGCAATCGTCTGGATACATTTTTTGCTAGCCCAGTATAGAAGCCTAAATCTTTTTGACTTTGTAGAATATAAACATAATACATGCTTATAATTCTACTCCCTATGCTGAGCCCTGCCTGCCGGCAGGCAGGTATCGCGGAATGAACTCCCCTAACATGAAGTTAGAGGTTAAAAGAATACTATCAAAAATTGCTTTTATTGGAAAATCATTTGACAACAGGCTTAAGGATATGTATGTTTTTGCCGGGAGGTACAGAACATGCCAGAAGCTTGAATGAGAACAAGTAAATGCGGTAGTATTTTTGAAAGAATAAATTTATGGCCAAAGAAGAATCAGTGCACCAAGTGCCACGAGACTTAGGGAAAGTTCTTACTTCTCAACCGTTGTCCCGATATCCATGACGTGGATATCACCATGTTATATTTATGGGTATGAAGTTAGCAATATTTCTGCTCAGAGTAGTCTCCGGCTTCATATTGATGGAGCACGGAGGGGTGAAGCTCTTCGGCTTCTTCGGCGGCTTGCCGCAAGTAGCGGAGACCAGTACCCTTCTTACCATGCTTGGGTCTATAGAATTCTTCGGCGGTATTCTCATACTTCTCGGCCTTTTCACCCGCCTCACCGCTTCTATTGCTTCTCTCCAAATGGCGGCGGCCTATTTTCTAGCTCACGCCAGCCTCGATTACTGGTATGCGCCTATGCTAAATCAAGGAGAACCAGCGCTCCTGCTCTCTCTTATCTTCCTCTTCTTCGCCTCTGGTGGCGCCGGCAAGTGGAGTATGGACAATGTTATCCACCCCAATCCACAGGATGTGCACTAAATTGTTCGAAAAATTGATTTGACAAATTAAGTATCTTCAGAGAGCATTAAACGCAGGTCAACTAGATTGGAGAACTTCCATAACTAAAATTTAAGGTCCAAAACCAATGAGTGTTATGAGCCTCATACACGGACCAAGATGTAATCGAGCGGAATTCTCCCTCATGTGTTGGCCGCTCTAACAAAAATCTCCGCTGGCAAAGCCGCGGAGATTTTTGTTATCATAGGCTTATGAAGAAATTCTTGGCTATACTTATCATTCTCGGCATGCTCTTGGGCCTCCTTATCTTCGCTATCCCAACTAGTGAGAAAGCGGCGACAGAGACTCCCCAAGATAATACGATCACAGGTTCTCTCAATGATGCAGAATATAAATTTGAAGATGATATAGCTTCCGAAGACGTCTTAGTCTTGAGCGAGAGCACTGGAGACTTAAACGCGGACGGTAAGCAAGACAGAGGCGTAGTGCTCTCTGTCACCGGATCTGGCACGGGTGTATTTATCTATGTGGCAGCCTCTGTCTCTGGACCAGTGGGCTACCAAGGTAGCAATGCTGTGTACCTCGGTGACAGGGTAAAGCCAGAATCTATATCTATAAAAAATGGAATTCTCACAGTAAGATACTTGGGCCGGAGCAAAGATGAGTCATTTTCTGACGAGCCTACTGTATCTATGTCGAAAGAATTTGTGTATCTAAACGGAGAACTAAGAGCAAAGTGATGAGTAAACTCGACACCCAACCATACAAGGGCGTAAGGGACTTCTACCCGGAGGACATGGCCATACAGAATTATATCTTCGACACGTGGCACAAGGTGGCAGAAAAGTTTGGCTACGAAGAATACAGTGCTTCTATCCTTGAACCTACGGAGATTTACACTGAGAAATCAGGAGCGGAAATTGTAAATGAACAAACCTTCACCTTCACCGACCGGGGTGGGCGCTCTGTCACGCTTCGCCCGGAGATGACGCCTACGTTGGCCCGCATGGTAGCAGGAAGACGCAGGAATCTGAAATTCCCCTTGCGTTGGTACTCTATACCGAATCTTTTCCGTTATGAGCGCCCTCAGCGCGGGCGGAAGCGTGAACATTGGCAACTGAATGTTGATCTTATGGGCCCAGCAGATACGAATGCCGATATAGAAATGATTTCTATCGCCTACGCTATCATGAAGGAATTCGGTGCCAAGGATGAGGACTTCGAAATCAGGATAAACAATTCTGATCTTGATATCTTCAAGGAGATTGCACCGAACCTTGTTTACGATCCCTCATTAGCCAGAGGACAAGCATATTACACCGGTATGGTCTTCGAGATTTTCGACACGAATAAAGAAAACGGGCGCTCAATAGCCGGTGGCGGGCGCTATGATAACCTGCTGGAAATATTCGATGTCGAGCCGGTACCGGCAGTTGGCTTCGGTATGGGAGACATCACCATCCGTGACTTCCTCGAAACACACGGTTTGCCACTCCGCTAAATTAATGAGAAAAGTAGTCTTTGATATCGAAACACAAAATATATTCAGCGACGTAGGGAGCGCTAATCCGGCTGCACTTGATATTGCTATAGTCGGTATCTATGACTCAGAAACTGACTCGTATTCCTCATACTTGGCAGAGGAACTCTCCCCTCTCTGGCAGATCTTAGAACGCACGGATCTTCTGATAGGTTTCTACTCAGAACACTTCGATCTGCCATTACTCAACAAGTACTACCCCGGAGATTTGAGTAGGATTAAACACTTAGACATATTGAAAGAAATCCGGAAGCAGTATGGCAGAGGCATGAAGCTTGATCAGCTTGCGGAAGGCACTCTAGGCAGGAACAAATCCGGACACGGCTTGGAAGCAATCAAGTGGTGGAAAGCTGGAGAAGTGGAGAAAGTCAGAGAGTACTGCCTCGATGACGTGAAGATCACCAAGGAGATCTACGACCACGCCATAGCAAACCAGAAACTAATATTTAAAGATGGCCGAGAACTGAAAGAAATCCCCCTAAACACCAGTGACTGGGAAACCCCAAGCGAGAGTAAAATGACTTTCTCATTGCCATTCTAATGACTAATGTTTTAATCTTCTGCGCTAAATACTTATTTATACTCTCGCCGGTAGTGGTGTTTTATTTCTTCTACAAATCTGATGCAGAAATTAGAAAAAGAATTTTAGTTCTTGGGGCTCTATCATTACCGCTTAGTTATATACTCGGAGTCATCGGTAGGATGCTTTACTTCAACCCCAGGCCGTTTATGGTGAGCGGAGTCGAACCTCTTATTTCACATGCAGCGGATAACGGCTTCCCTTCTGACCATACGCTTCTCTTGGCTTCTATTGCCTCACTTGTATTTATCTTCAACCGGAAGTTAGCGGCGTGGCTCTGGGTAATTACTATTCTAGTGGGGATCTCCAGAGTGTACGCCGGAGTACACCATTTTATCGATATCTTGGGTAGCATAAGTATTGCTATAGCTTCCACTGCACTTGTATATGTTATAATTCGCAAACTATGGAACAAGAACAATCAAGCGCATTGATGATCCCAGCGGCCATATTGGTAGCGGGAGCACTGGTAGCGGGCGCAATTTACTATGGCGGTTCGACAGGCTCGCTCAAAACAGCAAAAAACGATGGCAACGCCAATACAGATGTCGAGGTAAAACCAGTAACAAACGAAGACCACCTCTTCGGCAAGATGAATGCTAAGCTCACGGTGGTCGAATACTCGGACACTGAGTGCCCCTTCTGCAAAGTCTTCCACAGCACGATGAAGGAGATAGTGGCGAAGTATGGAGATGGAGATGTGGCTTGGGTCTACCGGCACTTCCCTATCCCACAACTCCACCAGAGAGCCATGAATGAAGCTGAGGCTACGGAGTGCGTCGCATCCATCGCCGGAGAAGCCACCTTCTGGCGTTACCTGGATAAAATTTTTGAAACTACTAACTCCAACGACTCGCTAGATCCGGCCCAACTTCCGAAGCTGGCGAGTGATCTGGGAGTAGATGAAACGGAATTCAACACTTGTCTCTCGAATGGCAGATTCGAAGAGAAGATTAAAACAGCTATGGAAGATGCTGTAAGAGCCGGTGCGCGCGGCACTCCTTACTCGGTCATACTCGACTCAAAGGGCAGTGTGCTCTCTATCGTGAACGGTGCTGAGTCCCTAGCGACAGTGGCAGCCAAGATTGACGCACTGTTAAGATAGCTCGTGTTATCCAAGACTAATTACATTGTTTGGCGTGACTGCCACAAGAATGCTTGGCTCAAGATCCATAAGCCTGACGTTTACTATGCCCACGAGCTCTCTGACTTCGAGAAGCAGATTATCGAGACCGGTAATGAAGTGGATGTACTTGCCCGTGACCTCTTTCCTACCGGAGAATATCAGAAGGAATTCAGCGTAGAGGGCTTTCTTGCCATTACCGACATCTTGGCCGGTGGCAGTTTATATGAAGTGAAAGCTACAAATGATATTGATAAGAAGACTCATCTACACGATCTTGCCTTCCAATACAATGTGCTCAAGCTCGCCGGGCATAGCGTGAAGAGTATAAATTTAATGCATCTGAATTCTGAATACACCCGCAATGGCAAAATAGATCTTACTGAACTCTTCGTCATAGAAAATTTGACAGAAGAGATAAAAGAAATGGCAGATGAAGTTTTGGAAGAGATGAAGCTCTCGAAAGAGTATCTTTCGAGTAAATCTGAGCCAAAAGGACCTTGCGACTGCTTATACAAAGGCCGCTCTGCACACTGCACCACCTTCTCTTACTCTAACCCAGATGTACCAGAGTACGGGGTACACGACCTCTCGCGTATTGGTTTAAGTAAGAGGAAGCTTACAGAACTTGTCGATGGTCATAAATTTAAATTAGAAGATATACCAGAAGGTCTGGAACTCTCTGACCCTCAGAAGAATCAAGTATGGACTTATCTAAATGACAGAGAAATAATCTCGAGAGAAGATATCAAAGAGGAGTTAGGGAAACTTATTTTTCCACTCTACTTCTTGGACTATGAAACATTCCCTGCAGCCATACCCCGCTTCGACGGCTTCTCACCTTACAACCAGATCCCCTTCCAATACTCGCTTCATATTCTCAAGAGCCATGACTCAGAGCCGGAACACAGAGAATTCTTGTGGACAGAAAACTCTGATCCTACCAGAGCCTTCGCCGAGTCACTCCGAGAAAATATTGCTAACAAAGGCTCAGTGATCGTGTGGCACAAAGACTTTGAGTGCAGCCGCAATCGTGAGTTAGGACAGAGACTGCCAGAATTCAAGAACTTCTTTGATGATATAGGTCAGAGAATTTATGATCTTGAGACAATTTTCAAGAAGCAATATCACGTACACAAAGACTATTATGGCAGTACCTCGATCAAGTATGTGCTTCCCGTACTCGTACCAGAAGTTAAGTACGACGAGTTAGTTATCCGCGAAGGTGGTACAGCAGCCCAGAAGTGGAATGAGATGATAACCGGGAATATCTCACAAGATGAGAAGGATGATATCGCTAAACACCTCAAAACCTACTGCAAACTCGATACTTACGCGATGTATGTCATTTGGAAGAAGTTATATGAGCTCATAAATTGACCTAATTAACCTAATTATTCTAAAGAAGCCTTATTCTTAACCACTTGGAAGCTCAACTTCCAAGCGAGATGATTAGCATGAGAAAAAAGCTTGACAAGTTACATCAAGTATGCTAGGATTAAAGAGGATCGACAAGGTGATAAGTGGGTGTCAGAGGGGAATACCCGGCTGAAAAAACTCCCATTGAGCCGCTAACCCGCAGGACAATACCCGCGTAGTGCCGGAGGGTGTCCTCGTAGCTAGGATTCTGGATTCACATTTTAACCGATGTGAGTCCATTTTATTTTTAATATCCTCTCGAACGATCTATCTTTTTGTTTGTCTAGATCTACATACGTTATAATTCCGCGACCGCGTAAAGTTAACGTATACGATTTAATTATGCTCGAGCATTTTTATATCGTATCGAGAATTTTTAGAATAATTAGGTTAATTAGAAATTAGAATAATTTTCTAGTACCCCCTCAACCTATCAATCTTGTCGTGCTGGCGGATCTTCTCATGAGCTTTGGCCTCGATCTGGCGGATGCGTTCGCGGGTGACACCGAAGACCTTGCCTACTTCCTCCAGAGTGTGAGTGTAGCCATCGAGAAGACCGTGGCGCATCTCGAGAATCTTTCTCTCTTTGGGCGGCAGATCATTTAATATCTCTTTCACCTGATCCGAAATAATTCTGCGTGAAGACTCCTGATCCGGTGAGAGTATCTTGTCATCGGCCAGGAAGTCTCCCAACTTACTCTTGCCGTCCTCTTCTTCCCCTACCGGACTCTCGAGAGACACGGTCGATTGATCGATCTTTTCTATCTGGTAAATTTTCTCCACATCGAGGTTCATCTCCATAGCAATCTCCTCCGGCAAGGGTTCGCGGCCCAAGTCTTGCGTAAGGCGTCTTACCACTTGCTTATACTTGGCAATAGTCTCCACCATGTGCACCGGCACCCGGATAGTGCGGCTCTGGTCGGCAAGAGCGCGCGTGATAGCTTGGCGTATCCACCATGTGGCATAGGTGGAAAACTTAAACCCCTTGGTCCAGTCGAATTTTTCTACTGCCTTGTGAAGGCCGATGTTGCCTTCTTGGATAAGATCGAGAAGCGTTAAGTCTGGGCTTCTATTGGCATACTTCTTGGCTATGGAAACTACTAAGCGCAGATTTGCCTTCATCAGAAGATTTTTAGCATCCATATCTCCTGCCTCGATCCTCTTGGCAAGCTCCTTCTCCATCGAGCCCGCGATCAAGGGGTACTGCCCGATCTCGCGCAGGTACATCTGTATTGAGTCATAAGAAGAATCACTTCTGCCATAGGCACTCTTCGCCACTTCTTCCGGCATCTCGAGGAGTCCGCCGCCCTCCAACACATCGATGTTTAAGCTGCTCAGCTTCGCGTAGAGCTCATCTAGGAAGATGATGTCATTCTCGATAGCCGGAAACTCGCGTAAGATCTCGTCGTATGTGACAAAGCCGCGCCCCTTGCCGCGTTCGAGCAAGCGCTCCAGCTTCTCCTGTTTGTCGAACTTATTTTTACTTAGTCTTTTTGTAGCCCTTTTAACCAGTTTTTTGACCGGTTTGACCTTCCTTATTACTGCCTTCTTAGGCGACTTCTTTATTTTTTTAGATTTCAACGTATTCCTAATTATATCTTATCTCTTCGAGTACTCTCAACCCTCGAGTACTCTCAACTCTTTATGCACTTCTCCTATCCTCTTGAGGGTCCCCACTTCATTAGACGTAGAAGCTCCGGTAAGAGTAACCTTTAAGTTCTCAAGCTCTTCCATAAGTTCTTCCTTTTTCAAATGCTTCTCGAGTTCTGATTTCTCTTTCTCCAATACTTCAGCTTCTTCAGAATTTTGAGGCATATCTTTAAGCCAAACTTTAACTTCGTCGAGGCGCTCCACAATAAGGTCTTTATGGGATTTTTCTTGTTTCTCAAAAACCCCTTCTGCCTTTTGCATCTCCCCCTTGACAGGGGGAGAATGAGTTTTACGAAGATCCTCCCAAATCACATCTTCCTTTATACCCGTCTTTTTAGCGATGAGCGAGATGAAGTGGGCACGTTCGATGGAGCTTTCGAGTAGCGAGATCATGGGAAGAATTTTCTCCTTTATAAGCTTGCCGCTCTTGCGCACGTCTTTCTCCTTCTCGAGAATCCGGTCCAAGAAATATTCTAATGCGTTAACAGATTCTCTTAGAATCTGTTTCCACTCATTCGGATCTTCCTTGATCACATCGGCAGGGTCTCTGCCTTCGGGCAATTTGGCCACTTTGACCTCAAGCCCGAGGGAAAGTGCCAGAGTAGTAGCTTTTTCTGATGCAGCTATCCCCGCCGGGTCAGCATCGAAGGCAAGAATGATTCTCTCCGAGAGTCCCTTCAACCTCTTCAAGTGTTCTGCTGTGAAGGCTGTGCCGGAAGAGGCTACTGTATTTAAGATTCCGGATTGATGCGAGAGGATGAGATCAATCTGTCCCTCCACCAAGACTGCGTAATTCTTCTTCCTTATATCAGTCTTTGCCTTGTCGAGTCCGTACAAGAGTGAGCTCTTGTGGAAGAGTACCGTATCAGGACTATTTAAGTACTTGGGCTCTGCCTCGACGCCCCGCGTCGAGGCAGCCCTACCTGCGAAGCCGTCGATCTCCCCGCTCGCGTCAGATAAGGGAAAGATGATGCGCTTCCTGAAGACGTCATAGTGCTTCGTTCCTGAAACTTTCACTAATCCGGCTTTGATTAGAATGCCTTTGTTGAAGCCGAGAGTAGTTAAGTGTTCCAAGAGTGAGTGCCACTCATCCGGCGCGTAACCCAAGCGCCAGACTCTGATAGAATTCTCGTCCAAGCCGCGACTCTTGAGATAGGCGAGTGCTTCCTTATCTTTCGAGAGATGGGTCTCGAAGGATTCCCGTGCTGTCTCAAGCGCTCTCCTCATCTCTGCCTTCTCTCCCCTGTCTCGCGCACTCTCGATAGTTCCCTTGAGCTCTACACCGGCGCGCTCCGCAAGACTCTTCAGAGCTTCTACGAAGCTCATTCCCTCCATCTCTTCTACGAAGGTGAAGATGTCTCCCTTGGCGCCGCAGCCGAAACAGTAATAGCTCTTGCGCAGAGGCGATACGAAGAATGATGGAGTCTTCTCGGTATGGAAGGGGCAGCGCCCCTTCCAATTGATTCCTGTTTTATCGAGTTTGACGTAAGCTCCAACAATCTCGGCTATATCTAGCCTGTCTTTGATTGTTTCTGTGTCGCCTCCCATATCAATTTTTCCTTGTAACCGCCCTTGAAGCCGGTGCCAGCAGGGATCATCCTGCCGATGATGACATTTTCCTTCAGTCCCACCAACTCATCTTCGGCACCCTTGATGGCAGCCTGGATCAGGACCTTCGGCGTATGCTGGAAGGAGGCTGCCGAGAGGAAGCTGGCTCGAGAGAGCGAGACCTCGCTGATGCCCATGATCACGGCATCCGCCTTGGCTTCCTCAAGGCCCTCCTTCTTCATGAGCTCATTATCCTCCGAAAGCTCCGAGACCTCGACGACATCACCGCGGGTGAAGTGCGTGCCGCCGGCATCCCTGATCTTCCTCCTCGAGAACATTTGTCTCACGATAAGTTCGATGTGCTTGTGCGATACGGCCGCTCCCTGCAACTCGTAGAGTTTGGAAACTTCATGAATAATGTAATTCTCGCACTTATCACGTCCCGCGTAGCGGAAGAGTTCGTCAAGATCGGCCGAGCCGTCGGTGAGGAGGTCGCCCTTCTTCACCTCCTGTCCCACCTTCACCAGACTGGCGCGTGATAGCGGCGCGACGTATTCACTGTCTGACTTAGATGCTTTCTTGGAAATGCTTTTCGCTTCTCTAAGGTCCGGTGTAATGATGAAGACTCTGTCAGGACCTACCACCTTGATCTCTGTCACGATGCCGTCGACATGCGATATGAGAGCTGGCACCTTGGGCTTCCTTTTCTCGAAGATTTCTTCCACGCGCGGAAGCCCTGCGGTAATGTCACCCCCGGCGGAGGCTACTCCTCCAGCGTGGAAAGTACGCATAGTAAGCTGCGTACCCGGCTCGCCGATAGCTTGTGCCGCAACCGTGCCTACCGCCTCCCCAAGCTCTATCACCTTATTGTTACCGAGATCCACACCGTAACACTTCACACAGAGCCCCTGCACCGACTTGCAAGCCAATGGCGACCGGACCAGAGCCTCATCGACGGAAGCCTTGTCGATGATATCGCCATCAGCCTTCGTCACCAAGTGACCCTTCTTGAAGAGTACTTGGCCCTCTTTGTCCACGAGGTCACTCTGGAGAAATCTGCCCTTGATGTTTCTCGAGAGAGGCATCTCAATGCCGGAAGCGGTCTTCTTCCGGATCACCGTGCCATCCTTAGTACCGCAATCCTCCTCGGTGATGATCTCGTCTTGCGCCACATCGAAGAGGCGGCGGGTAAGGTATCCCGCCTTGGCGGTATTAAGAGCAGTATCAGTAAGACCCTTCCTCGAGCCGTGCGTCGTGATGAAGTACTCAAGCGGAGTGAGGCCTTCTTTGTAATTTGAAATGATCGGGAATTCAAGTGACTCACCGGAAACATTGGCGATCACACCCTTCATACCCGCCATTTGAGTAATGTTGCCCATAGTGCCTCGAGCTCCGGAGTTCACCATGTCGTAGACGGAGTCCTTCGTGCCCAAGGTAGCCGGTATAAGCTTCTCCACTTCGGCCTTCACCTGTTGCCAAATCTCAACGGATCGCGTGACGCGTTCGTTCTCAGAGAGTAAACCTTCTTGATACTGCTTTAAGACATCGCTTATCTGCGAACGACCTTTCTCGATAAGGGCGGCTTTCCCTTCTGGAATCTTTACATTATCGAGACCCCAAGTAATACCGGAGTAAGTGGCATACTTGAAGCCGAAGGTCTTGATCTTATCCATGATAGAGGGGATGGATTCCATGCCATACTTCTCGATAAGGTTATCTATAAGCTCACTCATCTTCTTCCTGTCTACCTCCTGGTTAATATAAGGATAATCCTTCGGCAAAATGGAGTTGAAGAGAAGCCTGCCGACGGAAGTTTCAAAGAGTTTGCCGCCGAACTCTTTATAGCGCTCCGTCTCTGAGGGTAAAACATGAATCTTGGCTCGGAGATCAACAACGCCGAAGTCGAAAGCCGTAATAGCGTGGTTAGGCGTCGAATAATACCTGTCTTCACCCTTCTCGCCTTTGATAATCCTAGTCATCCAGTAAGCTCCGAGTACGATATCCAAGAGCTTGGCTATCACGGTCGGTTCGCCGTTGCCCGGCTTCAAAATATTTTTGTCCGCGGCCATGATCAAACGTGCTTCCGCTTGAGCCTCTTCCGAGAGTGGCACGTGTACGGCCATCTGGTCGCCGTCGAAGTCAGCGTTGAAGGCAGTACAGACCAGTGGATGAAGCTGGATGGCATTGCCCTCGATAAGCACTGGTTGGAAGGCTTGAATACCAAGACGGTGGAGAGTCGGAGCACGGTTTAAGAGTACGTACTTGCCGCGGATTACTTCTTCCAATATAGCCCAGACTTCCGGCACAGCGTCTTCGATCAAGCGTCGCGCACCCGGAATGTTGAAGGAGAGTTCGCGCTTCAGAATTTCCGAGATGATGAAGGGCTTGAAGAGTTCGAGCGCCATGTGCTTGGGCAAACCGCACTGGTGAAGCTTCAACTCCGGACCAACCACGATAACGGAGCGACCTGAGTAGTCTACACGCTTGCCCAAGAGGTTTTGGCGGAAGAGTCCACGCTTGCCCTTCAAATTGTCCGAGAGAGATTTGAGCGGACGTCTCTGTGCTTGGCTGCCGGCAATGGAAGAGTGGCGGATAGTGTTGTCGATAAGAGCATCTACCGCTTCTTGGAGAATTCTTTTCTCATTCCTGAGAATTACATCTGGAGCATTGATCTCCTTCAGCTTCTTCAAGCGGTTGTTCCTATTGATCACACGCCTGTAGAGATCGTTTACGTCGCTTGTCGCATAGCGGCCACCGTCGAGTGGCACCATAGGGCGGATGGCCGGTGGGATCACCGGTACACGAATAAGAAACATCCATTCCGGACGGATGCTTGAGTTGATCATCCATTGTACGGTGGAGGTACGCTTGTTCAAGCGCGAGATCTCGGTGGCAGGAGCTTTCCCAAATTGAGCTTCGAGCTCGGCGAGAAGCTTCTTCAGATCAATATTCTTAAGGAGATTGTAGATGGCTTCCGCGCCGATGCCGGCTTCGAAAACGGTGGAGAACTTGCTGGAGTAGCGGTGATACTCGACTTCGTTTAAAACTTTCCCCGGCACGAGGGACTCGATGTCTCTCTTGGTGGCTAAAGCGAGCTCCTTCAAGGCAGCCTTACTCTTCTCATCCTGAAGAGACTTACTCTTACTCTTAAATTCAGAATCGAGATCCTTTAGTACCCTCTCCTTCTCCGCTTCTACTACCGAAGTAATGATGTAACCAGCAAAGTAGATCACCTTCTCAAGATCGGCCACTGGAATACCCATCACGAGTGAGATTCTCGAGGGTACATTCTTAAGAAACCAGATGTGAGCGACCGGAGTGGCAAGCTCGATGTGGCCCATGCGCTCGCGGCGCACGATGGAGCGAGTGATCTCGACGCCGCATTTCTCACACACTATCCCCTTGTAGCGGATGCCCCGATACTTGCCGCAATAACATTCGAAATCCTTGTCCGGACCGAAAATCTTCTCGTCGAAGAGGCCATTGCGCTCGCTTCTCTGGGTGCGGTAGTTGATAGTTTCCGGCTTGGTCACTTCTCCGTGCGACCACTCCTTGATCCTCTCAGGCGAAGCCAGCTTGATCGAGATGACGTCGAATTCATTGGCAGCAGCGCCCGGATAATTTTTATAATTACTTATCATTTTGATTTCTTCTTTAACTCGACATCGAGAGCGAGGCCGCGGAGATTATTTAAAAGTACGTTGAAAGAAGCTGGCAGGTTGGGCTCTGGGATCTTCTCACCTTTCACAATAGCGTCGAAGGCGGCAGAGCGTCCGAGGATGTCATCTGATTTTACCGTAAGCATTTCGCGCAAGGTGTGGCCCGCACCATGACCCAAGAGAGCCCAGACCTCCATTTCTCCGAAGCGCTGGCCTCCGTTCTGAGCCTTGCCGCCCAGCGGCTGCTGAGTGATAAGAGAGTAAGGACCGATAGAGCGCATGTGAATCTTGTCCTCAACCATGTGGTGAAGTTTGAGGATGTACATGTAACCGACGGCAATGTCCTGATCGAAGGCCTCACCGGTGCGCCCGTCGAAGAGCTTCACCAAGCCGTTCTCCGATGCTCCAGCTGCCTTAAGCTCAGCCTTGATCTCTTCTTCTGTCGCACCCATAAACGGCGGCACTATTGCCTGATAATTAAGGGTGTGAGCCGCCAGTCCCAAGTGCATCTCGAGAATCTGGCCCAAGTTCATACGGGAAGGCACCCCGAGCGGCGTAAGGATGATGTCTATAGGAGTGCCGTCGGCCATATAGGGCATCTCTTCTACCGGCAAGATCTTCGAGATAACACCCTTGTTCCCATGGCGGCCAGCAAGCTTGTCACCCACGGAGACATTGCGGAGTTCTGCCACTTGGATATGAATACGCTTGATGATGCCCGAATCGAGTTTATCTCCTTTTTCTCTGGAGAATACTTGGACTGAAACCACCCTACCGCGCTTGCCTCCCTCCATACGCTTGGAAGTATCTTTCACGTCTCTCGCTTTCTCACCGAAAAGCGACCGGAGAAGTCTTTCCTCAGGGGTAAGCTGACTCTCGCCCTTGGGAGTAATCTTCCCCACCAAAATGTCTCCGGGACGCACTTCCGCTCCGACGCGGATAATGCCGTCTTCTGCCAAATTTCTGAGTTTACTCTCCCCGACATTTGGGATGTCGCAAGTGGTCATCTCCGGACCAAGCTTGGTATCACGCACTGTCACTTCAAATTCTTCTATATGAACATTGGAAAATTTACTCTTCTCCACCAGTTTTTCGGAAATGATGATGGCGTCTTCGTAGTTTGCACCTGACCAAGACATGAAAGCGACTAGCACATTCTGACCCACCGCCATCTGGCCGCCATCCGAAGATGCGGCGTCGGCAAGGACACTACCCTTCTTCACCTTCTGGCCTATTGCGACAGAAGGACGCTGGTGATGAACGGTGAAGCCATTGGTCATGGAGAAATTTACCAGAGGATACTCATGGACCTTGCCCTTGGAATCCTTGACCGCAATCTTCTTAGCATCGGCATAAGTGACTGTGCCTTCGCTCTCCGAGAAGAGTATTCTGCCAGTATCACGGATGGCAACTTCCTCAATACCTGTAGCTACAAGCGGAGCTTCCGGCACGACACAAGGAGTAGCTTGTTTCTGCATGTTGCTACCCATGAGCGCACGGTTGGCATCGTTGTGGTCCAGGAACGGGATCATCGAAGTAGCAACGGAGAAAGCTTGGTTGGCAGCGATGTCAATGAAATGGACTTGGGCACGCGGCACGGTCATAGGAGTGCCCTTGTGTCTTACTTCAACCATCTCTGGAATAACCGAGTCATCTTCCACGCGAGTGGCAGCATGAGCAATGTTGTAGTTCTCTTCTTCCAGAGCATTTAAGTACTTGATCTCGCCGCTGAGTTTGCCCCTCTCGACCTTGGCATAAGGAGTCTCGATCATGCCGAAGTCATTTACTCTGGCATAGGAAGAGAGGCGCAAGATGAGACCAATGTTCGGTCCTTCCGGCGTCTGGATCGGACAGAGCCTGCCGTAGTGGGAAGGGTGGATATCGCGCACTTCGTAGCCGGCACGAGCCCGGCTCAAGCCTCCCGGACCCAAAGCTGAGACAGTGCGCAAATGCTCGAGCTCTTCCAAGGCATTGATCTGCTGCATAAACTGCGAGAGCTGGTTGGTGGTAAAGAATTCCTTGATCCTCGCTTGCAGCGGTTTGGGAGAAATAAATTGCACCGGCAGGGTGACATCGGTGTCAATGGTGGACATCTTGTTTTGGATATTTCTCTTGATCTGGGCCATGCCCTTCCTGATATTCATTTGGAAGAGTTCTCCGACAAAGCGCACGCGGCGACTGCCCAAATGGTCGATGTCGTCTTCCTTGGCGTTGGGGGTGGAATTTAATTCTCCGATGTGCGAGATGATAGTCACCAAGTCCTCAAGTGTAAGAGTCCTTCTGTCTACATCCTTGCCTCCGAGCTTGCCTTCAAAGCGGCTGTTGAAGCGGTACCGGCCGACGCGGGAGAAGTCGTAACGCTCCTTCTCGAAGATGCTCTTCACGTGTTCACGGGCATTCTCGGCTGCAGCCAAGTCGCCATCACGGACCCGGCGATAGATCTCGATAGAAGCCTCATCGACAGAAGTGGTGTGATCCTTGGCTAGCGTCTTCTCTATAAATTGTTTGGCCACTGAGTGGTTCTCAAAGAGAGAAATGATCTTCTGGTTTGAAGCATCGCTAGTATTTAAGAAAGCGCGGAGAAGAGTAGTGACTGGAAACTTCCTCTTCCTGTCGATGCGCACGTAGATAGTGCCGTCGTGGTCAGTCTCCATCTCGATCCATGCGCCGCGGCCGGGTATGATCTTCGCGCCGAAGGTCTTCTTGCCCTTGCTCTCCATGGCGGTGAAGGCCACACCGGTCGAGCGTGCCAGCTGCGGCACAATGACACGCTCGATACCGGAGATCACGAAGGTGCCGTGAGCAGTCATGAGAGGCAGGTCGGCCATAAATATCTCCTGCTCCTTCTCCGTACCGCGGATAAGGTTCTTCAATTTAACCTTTACCTTGAGAGAGGCTTCGTAAGAAAGTTTTCTCTCCTTGGCGGTGTACTCGTCGAACTTGGGGAGAGCGAGCTCGAAACTTACGAAGTCGAGTTGGAACTTCTTCTCGGAAAAGTCACGGACGGAAGAGAATTCGTTGAAGACTTCCTGTAAACCCTCCTTTATAAGCCACTTGAAAGACTCCACCTGTGAGACCACAAGGTTGGGCATTTCCGCAAGAGGTTTACGGAAGCGGCTGAAATACTTTTTTTGCATCAATAATTAAATATGAAAATAAAGCACTCAACTTCAGCCGCCTTAACTCAATCAGGACCTGCCGGCAATGCAGGCGTGGGACAAGCGACCATAGTACTCCAAAGCTCAAAAGCCTGTCAAGCGTCTTATCCCCAAGCGGACGAAAGGGCGGCTAGGATACGCCGCCCTTTTCAATACTTAAGAACTTGAGCTTCATCCATCGGGCTATGTAGTCGACGATGGATTCCGCCTCGGAGATTTGAGGATTTTGGGTTCTCCCCATTGGCTCAAACCGGACATTGGTGAACTTTTCGACAAGTTTCTCAAGTGGAACTCCGTGCTGAAGCCCCATCGAGACAGCAATGGCGAAGGAGTCCACCAATCCGTTCACAGTGGACCCCATCTTCGCCATCTTGATGAAGATCTCACCGGGTCTACCATCTCCGTACAGTCCCACTGTGAGATACCCTTTGTGCCCTCCTATACAAAAGCGATGATTGATGGCGCATCGCTCCGAAGGCAAGCGTTCCCGTATCGGCTCCCCCATAATTTTCTCCCCTTCTTATCTTTTCTCCTTTCAATATAGCCACCCTCAACAAATATGCAAATCTGTTCAACACCGAGTGTTGAACACTATGATATATCATAGTGTTTTATTTCCTAGACTTTTTCCACTCATCAATATTGGCGCGGTGGCCTGACAGTAGCACCTTTGGCACTTTATAAGATTTGCCCTTATATTTGAAAATTTCTGGGCGCGTATAGACCTCCGAGCTTGAGATACGCCGCTCTTCGAGCGAATCAATATTACCCAGAATTCCCTCCACCTGTCTTGAGATGGCGTCGATGATTACCATGGCCGGTAACTCCCCTCCTGTGAGCACAAACGGCCCTACGGAAATTTCATCCATTTTAAATACCTTTTTTACCCTACTATCTATGCCTTCGTATCTGCCACAAACTATTATTACGTGCTTGTAACCCTTAGCAACTTTTCTGGCGTAAGTATTATCAAACTGTTTTCCACGTGGAGAAAGCCAGATTATTTTAGGTGCTAACTTAGATTTTTTAATTGCAGATTCGATGGCCATAATTACAGGTTCGGCTTCTATCACAAGCCCCGGTCCCCCGCCGTACGGAGGACGGTCCACTCTCTTCCATTTATTTTTTACAAAGTCTCTAGGATTATAGAAGGAGACCTTCAACTTTTTATCTTCTATCGCGCGCTTCAGTATTGACTCACCAAGGTAAGAGTCAAAAGCCTTGGGAAATAAAGTAACGATATGAAAGTGCATAGAGCTAAGCTAGATTCAGATCGTCGAGCGCTTCGTCTAGATCTTTCGAAGAGGGAGAGGAAGAGGGAGAAGCATCAGTAGCGCGTCTTCCATAGGAGGAAGCAGGTTCATTGATCTTAAGATTGATGCGAGCATTATTCTTCATACCCATAACACGGAGAAGAATTCGTATGGCCTTAGCAGTGTTGCCGGCGCGACCTATCACCTTGCCCATGTCCTCGGGATTTACATCGAGAGTCATCAGTACACCCATCTCGTCCACTGTCCTTCTCGTCTTCACATCATCAGGGTGGTTTACCATAGCCTTCACCACATATTCCAGGAATTGTACGTCGTCTACCATAACTGTATTTGGTTAAATTATTCTGTCTTTACAACTCCCATCTTACCACTCTTAGCCACATGTATCTTCTTACCGCTGATGATCCCCTTATTTATGAGGAGATTGTAAACGCTCGGCGTAGGAGAAACACCCTTGGATAGCCAGTGTTGGATGCGGTCGGTCTTCAAGGATTCGGTCGTCTTCCTCGGATCATAAGAGCCAAGGATTTCCTTAAATCTGCCTGACTTGCTTGAGTTAAGCGACTCCGTAAGCACGAGCCGGTAGGCCGGCTCGTGCTTCCTACCCACTCTCTGTAACCTAATTTTTAGCATGAGGCTCAGGCTATCACAAATTCTTCTCAGCTTCAAGGAATTCGTCAAGGTCGCCATTGAGAACGCGTTCCACATCACGCACTTCTACCTCTGTGCGGTGGTCTTTCACCAGTTTATAGGGATGTAACACGTAAGAGCGTATTTGGTTGCCCCATTCGATCTGGGTAGTCTTTGAGATATACATACCCTTTTCTTTTGCTACCCTCTCTTCTTCACGCATCTTATAGAGTTTAGCCTCCAACATTCGTTCGGCTTTCTCTTTGTTCTGTGCTTGGCTACGCTCACTCTCTACGTGGACGGAGAGATTGCTCGGTATATGCACAAGACGTACTGCGGTTTCCCTCTTGTTGACATTTTGCCCACCCGGACCGCTGGCACGTGAGAGTTCCACCTTCAAGTCTTCAGGTGGAATCTTGACCTCTTCAACCTTGTCAAATTTCGGTATTACTTCGACCATTGAGAAAGAAGTATGCCTCTTCTCAGCAGCATTGAAGGGAGATACTCGCACGAGACGATGTACTCCGGATTCGTTTTTGAGAATCCCATACGGGCCCAACCCCCTTGCATCCCCCTTATCAGGGGGAGTTAATTCCCCTCCCCTGACAAGGGGAGGCTGGGAGGGGTTATTAATTTCTAAAGTTATGTTTCTATATCCCCCGTGATCATTCTCGTTTTGATGCAAAATTTTATAACTCCAACCCTTTTTAGAAAAAAGTTTCAAATACATCTCGAGAAGCATGGCGGAAAAGTCCTCTGCGTCATCTCCTCCCGCGCCGGAGAAGATGGTCATAATGGCCGCCCCTTTGTCGTACTTCCCTGTTCCAAGAAGTTCTTCCTTCAAACTTTGAAGCTCGCGCACACCCGCTTGCGCAGCATCTTTATCCACCCAGAATTCCGCCGTAGCCATCTCTGCTTCCAATGCCTCGATATTCCTTTGTATTTCTTCTTTTGAAGTCACGAACCTATACTATCGGATTCCAGTGTCGATATCTATAGTGAGATTGGTATTACCATATGAACTTTTTCATATTTAAGTAAAGTTAAGTTAAGTTGACATTCCAGTTTCTGAACGATAGACTAAAATATAAGAGGCTATGAACTATGAAGGAAATTATCAAGAATCAAGTCTACGAATTAAGGACAAAGTCCAATATTACGCAAGAAGCATTAGCCGAAGTGCTTGGAGTAACACGTCAAACCATTATTGCCGTCGAAAAAGGCAATTATACGCCTTCCGTGATCTTAGCGCTGAAAATAGCTAAATTTTTTAAGAAATCGGTTGAGGATATTTTCCAAATCAAATATGAAAAATAACTTGCTGCAAGAAATTTCAATCTCCGGAATACTGATTATTCTTCTCGTCCTATTCCTTAACCCCTTCGGGTTTTGGATGCCGACTGCATTACTCATGATGATGGTCTTGGGGCTGGTAGTGGTATTTGCTTTATTTGCGAGTTAAGCAAAAATTAGACAGCGCTCTGGCACAATAAATCTATACACAAATTATGTCTTCTCAAGTTTATTGGTACACAACCAAAGAATTAACTTATCTACCGAAACTTAACGGCAATGAGAAGGCGGAAGTAGTTATTGTTGGCGGCGGTATGGCGGGGCTTTCAGCTGCCCAAAGAATAATAAAGGAAGGCTGTTCCGTGACTTTGATAGAAAAAGATTTTTGTGGTTCTGGTGCAAGTGGAAAGACTTCTGGATTTATAACCCCTGAATCTGAAATAGAATTGAGCGTGCTTGTTTCTAACTATGGCTCTGAAAAAGCTAAAAGAATATGGGAATTTGTGTTGTCCGGAGTGGAGATTATTCGCAAGAATATTATCGAAAATAAGATCGAATGCGATTACCAAATTCAAGACTCTTTATTTATCGGTAATAATAATGCGGGATATGGATATGCTAAAAAGGAGCATGAAATCAGGAAGTCTCTTAATTATAAGAGTACGCTTCATAACTCAGAATCAATTAAAAATATAATAGGTTCTCTTGCGTACGTGGGCGGTGCTCAATACCCTGACACATTCGGCATGAACTCATTTCTTTATTGTCAAGCCTTAAGAGATATTTTAATAAACCAGGGCGTAAAGATATTTGAGCAAACTTCGGCTGTTAGTATAAAAGAAAATCTAGTTATAACAAACGAGGGATCAATAAGCGCTGATTTTATTATTGTATGCGCTGATAGATTTATCCCTGATCTTAAAAGAATGGAAAAAGAGATATATCACGTTCAGACATTTCTCGGTATTTCAAAGCCATTAAGCGACGGGGATATGGACAAAGTTTTCCCAAAGAACAAAATGATGGTTTGGGATACCGATTCAGTTTATAATTATTTCAGAGCAATTGGTCAGAATCGTCTTTTAATCGGCGGGGGGGATTTGTTATATACCTACGCGCGATCGGTTTCAAACAATACAGAACGGTTCAAAAAAAGACTCACAAGTTACATGAAGAATAAGTTTCCATTTCTGAACATGGAGTTGGAGTATGTCTGGCCGGGTATGCTTGGAGTGAGTAAGGACCTACTACCAGTAATGGGGACTGATCCGAATTCAAATAAAATTTGGTTTGTGGGCGCGGCAGCGGGCCTGCCATGGGCTGCTGCACTAGGGGTTTATGCAGCTGAAAAATTCCTTTCCGGAAGAGATGAATTTGACGGCGTGTTTTCTTGGAAAAGAAATTTTGCCATAGGCCGCCGGATGCAAATGCTTCTTACCACGCCGCCCACGTATGCAATTTCTCATGGGATAGCCAAATATTTATAAAAAAATTGTAATTAAAAACATATGAACAAAAAAACAATAATTATTATTTTGCTGGTCGTAGGCCTGCCTATCGCCTGGTGGCTTATTTCTCCGCTTTGGAACAATGTTGTCCTCGACGAACAGTTGCCAACTGTCAAAGACAACCTTCAATTCATGGATGCAGAAACTAAAAAAAGTTTTATGGAACAAACAGAAGCAATGAAGGATAAGACTATGGAAAGTGGCGATTCAATGCCGCCAAAGGAACTGACAATACTTGCCAAAGCCATTATGGTGGCAAGGGCACACGAGGTGAAAGGAGAAGCTTTGCTCGTGAAAGCCGGCGATCAAAATGTTTTGAGATTTGAGAATTTAGAAACCATTAATGGTCCCGATCTCCGAATCTATTTATCGGCAGACCTATCAGCTGACGATATAGTCGATCTTGGACCGATTAGGGCTACGAGAGGGAATGTCAACTATGTTATTCCAGCAGGAACCGATCTGTCGAAATATAAAAACGCCATGATTTGGTGTAGAGCTTTTGGTGTTCTCTTTAGCTACGCTCAATTTTAGATGGGTGTAAAATTAGTTGGTTTATCCACAGTGCTGATGTAAAGTATACTTGACATTGGCTTTACATACACTAGACTTAAATTAAGTAAAAATACTATGATAAATAATTCACAACCCATTCGACAAGCTCAGGGTGAAAAGGGTTTTGCGATGCCTATGATTATCGCAATAGTTGCAGTCGTACTGGTCTTGGGTGGTGTGGCGTACTACGGGAACCTTTCTCGAACACAAGAGGATAAGATGGCGCAGGAAAAAGCCATGATGGAAAAGAAAGCAGTGGAGCAAAAAGAAAACGAGGCGATGATGGATAAAGGAGAGACCATGATGAAGTATTCCGGCGCAGTACTTGCCGGAAAATCAGCACCGCTTCTTGACTTTACGAAAGCCGATTATGACGCGGCTCTAAATTCCGATAAGCTCGTTGTGTTGTATTTCTATGCCAACTGGTGTCCGATCTGCATAGCTGAATTTCCGGTCATGCAGAAGGCTTTCAACGAATTGAGCACGGACAAAGTTATCGGCTTTCGTGTGAACTATAACGACAATCAAACTGATAACGATGAAAAGAATTTAGCCAAACAATTCGGTGTTGCTTACCAGCATACGAAAGTGTTTGTTAAAAACGGCCAAAGAATCTTGAAATCTCCCGAGGGCTGGGATGAGAAGCGCTATGACATGGAGATAAGTAAAGCCTTAGGCCAATAATCTATGACAGAAAGTCTTATTGTTGGAGCATTTTTGGGGGGACTCATTTCGTTTCTTGCTCCTTGTGTCCTTCCCATAATTCCGGGGTTTCTCGCTTACCTTGCGGGAGCGAGTACAACAGACACTGGTTCCAAGCGCAAAGAAATATTCATCAACAGTATTTTCTTTGTGCTGGGGTTCTCAATTGTTTTCGCTCTCTTGGGAGTTTTGTTGAATACATTGCTTGAAGGAATTGCGTATGATGTGCAAACTTGGCTTTCTCGCATTGGCGGTGTGATGATTATATTTTTTGGTCTCTATCTCGTAGGACTGATCAAAATTTCTTTTCTGGAAAAGGAGTATAAATTTGGAGTAAAGACAAAGTTTAAATCTCGCTATGCCACCTCATTTCTTTTTGGTTTGGCATTTGCAGCTGGCTGGACGCCGTGCGTCGGTCCGGCGCTCGGAGTTATCTTGGGGCTTGCGGCAACAGCGCCCGGGTCTGCATTCATTCTTTTGCTAACCTACGCTTTAGGCCTCGGCATACCGTTCCTTATCGTTGGCGCGTTTACGGGGCAGGCTACGGAGTTTATCAATCGCCATGCCGTAGGGCTTAAATATCTCAATATTGTTTTTGGGGTCATTCTCCTCGCTCTTGGTGTCCTCATCTTTACCCAAAAACTTTCTTTGATTGCCAACTTTGAATTTCTTAATCGCTGGCTCTTACAATGACGCAGAATGCGAGAACAATTACTCTCGGCCTGGTTATCGTTGTCGTTCTCAAGCTGGTTTTTTATTTTGAGTCGCAAAAACCCCGAAGGATTGTACCGGAGAGCTCTGAGGTTCAAGCGCCTATTACTGTAGTGAATAAAGAAGAAAAATCAAAACAATACCCGCTTGTCAAGGAAATTACCACGCCGGATGGCTTCATCAATGTTGATAAAATTTCCGTTGGAGAATTTATTGGCAAGAAAGTAGTGCTGATTGATTTCTGGACATACAGCTGTATCAATTGCCAGCGCACCACGCCCTATCTCAACGCATGGTATGAAAAGTATAAGGACAAAGGATTGGTTATTATCGGCATACATACGCCGGAATTTGAATTTGAAAAAGATTACAACAACGTCAAGGCGGCAGTGGAGAAATTCGGTATTGAGTTTCCGGTCGTGCTTGATAACGACTACTCGACATGGACGGCATACAAAAACCGATACTGGCCGAGAAAGTATCTAATAGATATTGACGGCTACATCGTTTATGACCACATCGGCGAGGGAGCGTATGAGGAAACAGAAAAGAAAATTCAGGAAACCCTCTCGGAGCGACAGGCTCTATTAGGAGAAAGTGGAGCAATTAGCCAGTCGCTTACAAAAGAGATTTCTGTCCAGAACGGAGGGAAAAGTCCGGAAACGTATTTCGGATCAGCGCGCGAGACCCGACAAAAAAACCTTCTTTTCCCCAATGACAGCTGGGATACAACACCTGAATTTGCTCAAAATAATTCTGCAAATGCCAGCATTGTTTATACATACACCGCCAGAGACGTTTTCTTTGTTGCAGAGGCAGATACTGAAACTGTTGTTGAGGTACTTCTGGACGGAAAACCCCTTGGTTCTGAAGCTGGAGCGGATATTATAAAAACTCCTGATGGAAAAACTAGTGTAAGAATACAAGAAGCACGACTCTACAAAATCATTCAGGACGAAAAATCAGAAACGCATACTATCAAATTTATAATCCAAAAAGCTGGACTCAAAGCATTTACATTTACTTTCGGCTAACCCAGTCTCATTTTTGTTCTTCAAAATGCGAAGCGAGGGCGCGGCGGAAGGGGGGTGTGGGGAAAAATCGGAAAGTCAAATCTCGGAGCCGAAGACCGGGATCGAACCGGTGGCCTGCGGTTTACGATACCGCCGCTCTACCAACTGAGCTACTTCGGCAAGTGAGGAACGGGTACGAGAATAAATTCTCGCACATCGTCCGAACGCAGCCGAAGGAAGCGGAGCTTCTCTCGGTTGGAGCCGTTGGTCAGACTTGCACTGACGACCTCATTCTTACCATGAATGTGCTCTAACTACCTGAGCTACAACGGCTTAGGAAATTAGTATAACAGAAACTCTATTTCTTCTCCTCCAGAGCCTTCTTGAGTTCTTGCGACTCTTTCTCTATCTCCTTTTTAAGCGCCTCTACGGCTTGTATTGATGCTGATGTTGCCATAAATAGCATTATACCATCTCAAACTTATTACATCCCTCAAGAGAATAAGACAGAATAGAAATTCTCCTATGAGAATAAATTTGGTAAATAAAATACTCTGAGAGAAAGCGGCGCTGAAGAATCCCAGTGCACTACCACTAGCTTGAACTGTAGATACGGCATTCATTATGACACTCGGTACATCCACCATCACCAAACAGAGTATGGAGAGAAAACCGAATACAAATAGCTTCCCAAATCGTTTCAAGAGATAAATTGTTCGCACTCTCATCATTACATCTTCTTTCATCCCGTTAGAAGTTACTTCGTTTGATTTCATATTTTTAATATTATACCTAGAGTATATTGAGTTAGACTTCTAACGGGATTCATCATAAATTCGAATGTGTTAAAACTTTCTTAAATATTCTTTTGGCTCTGTGTATTCTCACTCTCATGGTCTCGTAACTTACTCCCTCTTTCTCTGCTATCTCCTGTGGAGTCTTACCCTCTATCGCGAGAGACTTCAGAAGTCCTCTAGCAGCTACTGGAAGCTTCGAAGTTACTCTGAGGAAGCGTTCTGTATAAGATTCCTCAGAAACTTCTCCCGCTTCCTTGAGAAGATTCTCATCGAATACTACATTGCCTCTCTCACGCTTGTGTTTCTTGTAATGGGAGAGGCACGTATTGATGAGGATCTTGTAAGCCCAAGAGGAGAGCGTGGCATCGGCACGTTCCTCAAACTTCCCCGCATTGAGATAAATCTTGACGAAAGCTTCTTGCACCACATCACGAGCGTCTTCTTCATTGCCTATGATTGAGTTAGCTTTTCTAAGGAAGGCAGCCTCAAAGCGATCCACCAACTTCTCGAAAACTTTCGGATCTTTAAGATTCCATTCCATTGCCTTCATTATATATAACTCCTAGCCCGAAGATATTGTTACAGTCTCAAGCGACCAATGGTAAAGCCTGCGAGGAAAGTGAGAATAGGTATGATAATCTCGTATGGGATTTCTGTTGCGCTTGAGGCATGAGCAGGAAGTAATTCAGTGGCCACTTGCTCTAAGCTCGTGGTGGTGACTTGCAGTGAGCTTGTCGAAATCGTACTAGCCTTGAGGGGACGCGGTGGGTTAGGTTTGCTCACAGGCGGAGTCACTACTGGTACTGGGGTAGAGATGTTTACACTCACAAGGCCTCCGCCGGTAAAGGTATTCTGGTTTGAAGCATTGAGAATTTGAGTAGCGTTGGAGACGGAAATGTTTGCTATGCCGTTTGCATTGGCAACGAAGGTGACTGTGCCGAAGAGTTGCGGAGCAGAGAAACCGCCTGCATAG